>JAABUO010002288.1_pt1 | contig 23528 bp, 45 predicted proteins | sample 5559291 | NCBI WGS metagenome assembly JAABUO01 (sample SAMN10711878, study PRJNA513372) | rock metagenome | isolation source: Antarctica rocks | place: Antarctica: Victoria Land, Finger Mt sud
CGCGGCGCCTGGCGCGCAGGCTGGAGGACGTGATCCACAGCGACCAGAAGCTGTACCTGGTGTTTGAGTTCCTGGACCTGGACCTCAAGAAGCACATGGACGCCAACCCGCACCTCTGCCAGGACCACCGCCTCGTCAAGGTGCCCCACCCTAACCCTAGCCCCAGCCACCGCTGCCAATCTGACCCAGCCTCAAGGATGCTTTCCACATGCAGGCCGTATTCACGCGTCTCTCAGGCGAGGCGAGAACGAGCCAGCACCTAATGCAGCACCCCTTGGGCGTCCCAAACTGCCTGCTGGACTGCCGGGCGTGCTCTGACCCGCCCACGGCAAGGCAACCTGCTGCCTGCCGCGCGCTGCGCGGCCCCAGCCCGGAGCGCGGCGCCCTGGCCGAGCGAGCCAGCGCCAGTGGGCCAGTCCGCCGATTCATTATCTTGTGCCCCGAGGCCTGCACCCTCCGCCAAATTGACAAAAAGAGCTTGCAGCCGCTGGTGCAAAGCGTCCAAGCCCGCGCCCGCGGTGCGCAGCTGTACCTGTACCAGATGCTGCAGGGCATTGCGTACTGCCACTCGCACCGGTGCGCCCGACGCAAACTGCGCTTTGTGGGTCGAACATGGCTGCCGGCCTCGTGAGCACAGCCACCCCAGGCGTGGTGCTTTTCCTTCCTTTGGCTCGCTGCACGCGCTTGCCTGCTGGCACGTGCTCGACACTGGCCTGGCAGGTGAGTGGCGCGCAGCCGCGCATGCTCGAGCCAGCGGGCTTCCTGGAGATGCCCGTGTCGCGCAGCGGCGCCTGCCCTGCCCCAACCGTGCCCTACAGAGCTAGCGCCCCGAAGTTTTATTCATGCGGCCCTAACCTAATCCTGATTGGCACGCAGGGTGCTGCACCGCGACCTGAAGCCGCAGAACCTGCTCATCGACCGGCAGAACAACGCGCTGAAGCTGGCCGACTTTGGCCTGGCGCGCGCGTTCGGCCTGCCCGTGCGCGCCTACACGCATGAGGCGCGCGGCCCGCCCCGCTCCCGCGCGCCCCCGGCGCGATGCCACGCTCTGGAGGCCTCACGCTTCTGCTTTGCCGCACGAGCTGGGTCCGGATGCGCTCGGCCGGAGCTGTGCGCTCGCGCCTTGTGCTGCGTGCAAGCATGCGCAGCGGCGCCGCCTCTGCAGACAGGCACCGCACGCCTGGGCCTCACCCACGCACGAGCGCGCATTTGCCGGGCGTGCACCATGTCGAGGTGTCGAGGTGATGTGACCTAGCGCAAACCCTAGCGCAAACCCTGTCCAGTGGCCCGACGCGCGCCGGGCCCGCGGCAGGTGGTGACGCTGTGGTACCGGGCGCCCGAGATCCTGCTGGGCGCCAAGCACTACTCCACGCCGGTCGACGTCTGGTCCATCGGCTGCATCTTCGCCGAGATGATCAACCAGCGGCCGCTGTTCCCGGGCGACTCGGCGCGCGCCCGGCGCCCTCCTTACGATGAGCCGGGGCGGGCGTCATAGCACGCCTCCGACGCACAATGTGCACGGCCCATGACATTTCCCAGCTGGGCGTGCCGCGCCGCTGCCCTGTGGCCGTGTGCGTGCCAGCGACCAAGACGAGACTGCCACAGTGCAGCAATCGCAAAGGCCGGGGCCCCAGCCTGCTGGCATGCTCCCTGCGCGGCGGCCTGCGCCAAGGCCCCAGCATCACAGCAACGGGTTCCAGGGTAGGGTAGGGTAGGGAACCCTATGGCGCCGCCCCGCGCGCAGGAGATCGACGAGCTGTTCAAGATCTTCCGCGTGCTCGGCACGCCCACGGACGCCACGTGGCCCGGCGTCTCGGAGCTGCCCGACTACAAGGACACCTTCCCCAAGTGGGCGCCCAAGCCCATGCACGAGGCGCGCCCCGACCGGGGTTGACCAGGTCGTTCCCCAGGATGTTCACCAGGCGCCAGGGTCGGCACCAAAAAGGCAGCTCGTGGCGCTGCATCGCAAGCGGGCCTGCAGGGAGTGTCCGTCCGAAGCGCGGCCGTGGCACAGCGGGCAATCCCAGCGTCACGCAGCATTGCAGGCACATATGCTGGGAGGCCGTGCAGGGGGGCGTGTCTCCTGGAGCATATGCGGGCTGCTGCGTGGCGCGCGCGTCGTATGAGAGCGAGGCTTACCCTAATCCCAACCCTGCAGGTGGTGCCCAGCCTGGAGCCGCAGGGCGCGGACCTGCTCGCGCAGATGCTGCGCTACGAGCCCAGCCGGCGCGTGACCGCGAAAGCCGCGCTGCAGCACCCCTACTTCGCCGAGATCCAGCAGCTGCTCACGCAGCACATCCCGCTGATGTAGGCGCCGCGCGCGCGGCCCCGCGGCAGCGGCGAACCAGCGCCCTGGTGGAGGGGCGGGCGCGCGCCCGAGGCAGGGTGTGCTGGGGGCGGCGCGGAGCGCAGGCCGTGCTCGGCGCCGCGCGGGGCAGGAGAGCTTTTCGGAGGGTGCACACTCTGAAGCACTGTACGGTAGGGTATGTGCATGCCCTGGCCGCGGCCGGCCGCGTGCAACTGCCGCGGCCCCCGGGTGGCCGCACTACCATAGAATAGGCGGGGCTGCGCGAGCGCGCCCCATATTTTTGCACGTCCAGCAAATGCGCGCCTGCGCCCGCCCTGGACGCGCGGCCGGCGCGCTGCGGGCAGTGCTGGGCTGCCGGGTGCCCTGTGGCGGGCTCGCAGGGGTGGCTGCACTGGCGCGCATCTGCTTCTGTACTGTAGCACGGCCTGCAGAATCAGCGCCAAGCGCGGTTGATTGAACACGGAATATATAACGGACCTAGGGCATCTGCACCTGCGGCCCTGCTCGGGCGCCCATACGAACTATTGTGTTCTGTTTGCTAGAGCTGAGGAATACTGCGGCGCGATGCCTACCTATGCAGCTGCCGGCCCAACGGCCGTTCTGTAAACCTGACAGGCACAGCTGGAGCGGATGTAGCGCGCCCATATATGCTCCGGGTCACACATGCACTGCTGCAGGGCACTGCATATACACTGCATGCACGCATGTCATGTGTGTGCTGGCCATTACAACCCACTTGCTTACCGCCTTGGTGCAATGAGAATTTACAGGAGGCTTCGGGTGCCGGGGCTCTGACACTGCATACTTGGCAGGCAAACCGGCTCATGCTGAAACCAACATGATAACACCTCACAGGCAGCACATTGTGCTGAGCGCGACCCTGGACAGATGAGATACCACCATACCTTGAGAACGCGTGCCAACCGCCTTGGCTACTCTCCTGCACAAGTATTGACCACACCCGGCAAGCAGCTTATCATGACTGTGGCACAGGCGAGATCCGGCAGCTCGGCTATATCACTGCAGCACTCTGCCCCGTCTGTTAAGCCCGGATTGTGAGCGTGCGTGCCAGCTCCAATGTGCCCAGCCACTAGCTTCCAGCCCTCATAAGTTACCACAGATACATGCGAACACCTAAAAGGCCAAAGCTGTCGCTCAGAAGTCACAAAAAGTTCACTCGCCAGTCCCTTGCCAGTGCCCCACGTGCCCCCTCCTCAGTCAGAGCTCCGCGCGCTCAGCCGCGCCCGACGCGCCGGCCAGGCGCGCGAGCGTGAGCGCGAGCGCCTTGACGCCGACCTCGATGTCGCGCGGCGACGCGTACTCGTCCGGCCGGTGGCTCCAGCCGCCGCGGCACGGGATGAAGATCATGCCAGTCGGCGCGATCTGCGCCGGGCGCGGGCGCGGGGCGCGCTCGGGCGTCCGAGTGCAGACTATTGACTTGAACATTTCAGCAGAGTCGTGTCTGTTGCTGTTGCTCCATGCATGTCACTGCATATCGGTTGCCGCACTTTGGTGCACAGGCACTCATGGTGCTCGTGCTAATCTGTAGCTGTCCCACTGTACAAGCACAGTCTTCAAGATGAGACCAGGCTGAGGCAAAGCAGGTTGCAAAGCAGGGAGCAGGGGTGGCAAGTGATCCCCTTGAAAGCATGGCCCGTTTCGCGACATATGACTCGGCCTCACTGCAGGCTCGCACAACTCAAGATGAGGCAGGCAGTGACACCCCGCGCCCCGCAGACGCCGTGCGGCGGGCTGCCGGGCCGCCACCTGCGCCATGAACAGCGCGTCGTGGTACGCGCGGCTGACCAGGCGCGCGTGCGAGGCGCCCAGCTGCTCCGCCGCCGCGCTCGCCGCCGCCACCACCTGCCGCGCGCCGCGCCCGGCGCTGCATGAAAAGAATGCATGGCGCGAATGGTCTGCCGCTGGCACGCTCATATAGGGTAGGGTTGAGGTTGGGAGACGCTGAAGACGGTGTGAGCGCGGCGAACGCAGGCGGAGGCCATGCCATGTCAGCCTGGTGCGCCTGGCTGCGCATGAGCGCGAGGCCGACGAGGCGCGTATCCACTGGCGCCTGCCATGTGGGGCGGAGCTGCGCAATGCCCGGGATCAGGCGCGCCTCGGGCGCGCAGGTGGCCGGCGCGTCGCTGTTCACGACCTCGGTCTGCAGCCGCACGCGCCGCCGCTGCGCGATGTCGGCCGCGGCCTCCAGGATCTGCGCGAGCACCGCGTCGCGCCGCGGCTCATCGGTGTCGCGCAGGTCGATCTCCAGCGCGGCCTGCGGCGCAGCGGCGCATGCGCCGTCAAGCGGCCTGCCTATGCGGCTGAGCATGTCTGGAGGCGGGAGCGTCGTCGCAGCCCATGCAGCGCCCGTCGCAGACCAGCCTGGCAATAGGTGCAAACCTGTCAGACAGCTCCGACGACGCAGCCAGCCATGCCCAAAAGCACAACAGGGGTGCCGGGCCCAGCGCGCGGCGCGGCGCGGCCGGCGCGCCTCGCGCGGCACGCTGTTGACGGTGTTGGGCGCGAGCGTGACGCGGCCGGTGGTGGCGACGGTGTCGGGCGCGCCCGTGCCCAGCGCGGCCGCCTCCACCGCCAGCGCCAGCTCCGCGCCCGCCAGGCCCGCGTCGTTCCTGCGCGGCGCGGCGCTGAGAGGGTTACCTAGATTATTGGGTACGGTTATTAGATTCAGGGTCCAAGGCCCCTCAGGGTTGGGCCACACAGCCTGCTCTCCGCGCACGCGACTCGCGTCTCGTTCCTGCGCAGCGCGGCGATGCCAACAGCAGGCTCAGGCGATGCCGACAGCAGGCTCAGTGGACGGGCGAGCAGCCGGCAGAGCTGACCCGCCTTGCACCAGCGCGTCGTCCCTGCATCAGCATGGCCCGATGCGTGCTCTCCGGGGCGATCGCACAGGCCGCGCGCGCGTCGGGCGCACGCAGGCGCACGCGACAGCACACTGCGTGCGTCTCTGTCCAGGCAGGCCAGGCTGCCGCGCAGAGCGCGGGCGTCGCATTGGGGGGGCCACGCGCCTGCGCGGCATGAGCTGCGCGCCGGCGTGGCCGCCGTCGCCAGAGAAGCGCACGCGCAGCGCGGCCGGCGCCGCGATGGCGGTCACGATGCCCAGCGACGTGCCGTTGGCCTCGAGCTCCGGGCCCTGCTCGATGTGCAGCTGCGCGGGGTGCCCGCATGAGGCAGCGTCGCCGTGCTCGCATCACTTCTGTTTGGGCAACGTCCTCTGCCAGCAGGAGGGGCTTGGTGTTCGGATAATCATTTGCACCAGCGTGCTGCAAGGATCACGTGCCGTCCTGCACTCGCCGAGGTACGCCTGACACGGCTGTCATGGCAGGAAATGTCCACGGAACTGATGCAGTCCAGAACTGCTGACAGTAGCAGGTCAGCGTAGCCAGCTGCCTCAGGAGCACACAAGCAGCTATCAGCGTGCAGCGCTGCGCACCTCAACAAAGGCGGAGACAGAGCCTGGCGCCACGCGCACGGCATCCAGCATGGCCTGCGCGGACGCGAGCTGGAGGTAGAAGGGCGCTCGTGCTCGGACTAGCAGGGTGTACATCAACGGGCCATGCAAGTGTGTCCCAGCATAGTGCTCAAGTTGGAAGTGCGCTACGTTGCCATCCAGCTGCTGTACATGGACCTGACTGCGGCCTGCATATCCAAATAGCACTCAAAGTCGACATGAAGCAGATTATGCACGTGTACAGACACGTTGGTGCCACCCCCATCATCATAGCAAACATGCCCAGGTTGTATCTGTCTGAGCTCGCTGCCTGTTGGCCGCATATGCAGGCAAGTTTGGTGGCATGTCGCGCGTGCGCGCGCCTGGGTGCTTGCAGCGCCATAGCCCGCGGCCGTGGCGGCCGCGAGGATGTCGGTCCCGTTCTCGTCCAGGCGCGCCTCCAGCGTGGCCGCCGGCAGCACGCCCGCCATGGCCCGGCTGCGGCAGGCCCAGCCCAGCCGCTCAGCTGGGCACAAGCACACCGATGTGTCTCACGCACCATGCGCTGCAGCGCTGGAGTGCAGTGACCTGTCAGGCAGCGGTGCAGGGCTTGCCGGCCCCTCGGCTCTGCCACGAGACTGCGGAGGCCACACCAAGCTGAGCGTAGAGCCATGCCGAGAGGCTGGTGCTGTGCAGAGACGCTCACGCAAGCGCTGGCTGGGCAGGTAGTGCTTGTGGCAGGGCCGGGCGCGAGCGCGGACCTGCCGGAGCAGCCGAGCGCGAAGCGCGTGGGCTCCTCGCTCGTGAACATGATGACCTCGATGCCGCGCTGCGGCCGGAAGCCGGCCGCGTGCAGCGCGCGCAGGGCCGCAATACCGCCAAGCACGCCCAGCGTGCCGTCGTAGGCGCCCGCCAGGGGGATGGCGTCGGTGTGCGACCCCGTCTGCACCAGGCCGCCTGCATGGCACGCAGTTTGGCTTGGGACGTTGGAAGGGAGGTGAGGTGCGACCCCGTCTGGTAGTCTGCACCACAGCATATCTTTGGCCAGACGTGGCCTTGGCATTTTAACCCAAGCTCAGCATCACCAACGCTGGCAGCATGACCGCAGCTGAGCAGTCTTATTGACGTTTGGACTAGTGCCAACACGGGAGGCTGACGGACCTGCAGAGCCGTCGCCTGCGAGCAGGCCAAAGATGTTGCCCACCGCATCCTCCCGAACTGACAAGCCCGCCTCGGTCATCAGCTCTTTCACATACCTGCCCGCGCGGCTCAGCCTGTCAGCGCCTTGCCCAGAGCAGCCTTCCAGCGGTGTGCAAACTGCAGCGTCAATGAACAGGGCACTTGCGCTCGAGCCTTGAGGTCGTTAGGCGTGAAGACAATGCGGGTCACGGCGGGGGCGCTGTCGTCCGAGAATGACGCCAAATGCAGCAGCTGCTCTGTTATTCCAGCGCCCGACACGTCCAGGTCGCCGCCGCGGTGCCGTGACCCGCGCACTGGCAGGCACACGAGCAGCAGCGCGCACGCCAGCCGCATGGCGGCGGCAGGCAGGAACATGGCTAGGCGCCCTCTGGCAGGGCTGCGCCAGTGGTGGATCATTGGCATGTGCACGTGCACGTGCAAGGGTAGTCCAGGGCTACTGTTGTCGTCTTTGGTAGTCCCTGCCTCCTACAAGTGGAAACCAGAACAAGCGGCAAGTACGCAGTAGTTCTGAACTACCAAGGACTTTTGCTACAACGGCTATGTTGTGGTCGACCACGCAGCCTGTCTGCTGCCGCTGTCGCGTGCATGTGCAGCGCCACGTATGGGCAGTTCCTCCCGCGAGGTCTTCGCACACACGGCGCTGCATGCCCGGCAGGAGTTTGAATGTGAGGACGCATTCAGCTTGGCCACCGCAAATCCTGGCTGAGGATGGCGCACCTGTTGTTTATGTTTGCACAGGAGAGTGCCAACGTCATTTTGACGTCACAGGGAGGCGCGCGGCGCACAAAGGCGTGCGTACGCGCCAGCGCGGTGGGTCAGCGGGTGACCGTCGCAGACGATCTCATCCAGCGCTACCGCGTGCTGGAAGACCCTGCAGGGCACGACACGCGCGCCGCGGCCGCGCTGCAGGTCCGCGCTGTGTGGCGCCAGCAGGGCCCGGCTAATTCACATGCCGTGACGTTCGAGCCAGGGCTGACCCAGTGACTGTTGTCATAAGGCAGCTGAGCTGCACAGCACTGTTAGTGGGCTGCTGCTGATGGCCGCATGTGGCTACAGGCCTTCACGCGGAGCTCAATCTTGGCGTTTGAGTGCAACTGGTCGGAGGCGAGTATATCGAGCGAGCTGGCAGAGCACCCAGAGTGCAGCTTGTACTGCTGCATCGTGTGGCTCACGCTGTTGCAGCTGCCGCGCAAGACTGTCGCGCGCCTGCAGCTGCCGTCGTCTGGCGCAGGTGCGGCTGTTGCGGAACTCGCGGCGTGCTGCTTATCAATCGCAATGTGCTCTGGGCTGTCTGTGGTGTAGACATGTGACAGAGGCTGGCGACCACGCTACTAACTAGCAGTCTTACTGCTGCCTCCTGAGTGGTACGTGGCTGTCCATAGTAGTGCTGGGGCTCTGTGCGCGCCAGTGCCGCTGCCGCTCTTGCCACAACTGCGCTCACTACTGCGCCCAGTGCAGTGGTGTGCAGAGCTGGTTGTGAAGCAGAAGTGTCTCGTCTGGGTGGCTACTGGGCCGTGGGTGCTGCTACCCGAGGGGACCATGTGCGCTGTGTTGTGCTTGGCATGTGCCAGGTGCTGCAGATGCAGCACCTCTTGCATTTTAAATTCATGCGTGGCTGCGCCAGGCACAAGTGCCACCGTGAGCGCGGAGACCACGGCGCTGTGGGGCGGGTTTGTACAGATGATCGTGATGGGCTACCTGGACAAGCGCTGGGCATGGTACGACCTGTCGCGGCTGCAGCTGGAGATCCTGGTCAGCACCGGGCGCCGGATGCCGCCCGCCGCTGTGGCAGAGCTCGCGCAGCTCGTCTACACGACGCTGCATCAGGTGGCGCCGCAGTGGCCGACAAAGTGATGTCTGCGGCGCAGACTCTGCACGCAGCTCGTCTGCTCGCCGCAGGCCCCTGCCGGCAGCCCAGTGCATGTGTGGTAGGTGACGCGGGAAGTTTAGCAACGAGCACGTTGCTCTTGGCCCAAGCTCCAGCCCCGGATCCCTCAGCCCGAGCTCGTGGTGTACAGGCATTGCACCAGGCTGCTTGCAGCACGTCTGCAGCTTGGAGGCATTGGCTACACCGCTCACTGCTGCGCTGCTATGGCCGGGCCTGTGTAGCGAGTGAGGTTGATGCGGCGCGAGGTCCCGCCATAGCAGTGATAAAGGTATCCAGGGCGTCGACATATGTAGCATCGGGCTGACGTGCTTGCATCACTTGGTACTGAGGGCCAGAAGCATTGCCGTGCATCAGCATTGTAGAGTAGCTGATGGCTGCACTGCAGCCCCGGCGCGCGCTGCTTGCCTGCAGTCTGTCCCCCTCTGCCATCAGGCATGTCTGTTGCATATCTGCAACGAGCATGTATTTTAGGGCCTAGTGTGAAGCCGTGGCCCATGTATTCCTTTGTGGGCAGTTTCGCATTGTGCAGTGCCTTGAGCGTTTAGCCATCCAAAGCCGAGGGCGGCAGAGATGAAGTCTGTACCTGTTGCTGAACAAGGTGTAGTGGACATTAGGCTGTCTCAGCATCCGAATCAGATGCTGGCTGCGGGTGTCCATGCACGTGTGACTGCGCTGTCTGTCGAGCTCGCATAACAAATTGTATTAAAGAAAATATGTACGGCATGGTAAAATGCATGGTGCGCATTGCATTCTAGCCGCCTCCTCATGCACTTCTTGCTGCTGCTCCTGTCACTCTGTATGGCGGCTGTGTCTGTAACAGCAGATGTGGCGCGACGCGCGGCCGTCGGGAGGCCGGCGCCGGCATGGTCTGGGCAGGCCGTTGTGGACGGCGAGATCAAAACAATTTCCCTGAAGGACTACCACGGTGTGTTGTGCTTCGCGCTGCTGTATGCAGGTGCCATGGATTGCTTGCAGGAGCGCAAGCAATACTTGATGGCTTCTAGCATTGCAGCATGCGAGCTGAGGCTGTGTTGCTGCAACTTGTAGGGAAGTATTTGGTGCTTTTCTTCTACCCGGCACGCACCCCTCCCGCCCTTCTAACTTGATGCCACCGTCTGTACTGTTGTGTGCTCGATGAGGCGCCCGCAAGGAATGGCTGATGTCACCACGCTGCAGGCGGACTTCACATTTGTGTGTCCCAGCGAGATTGTTGCCTTCAGCGACCGCATCGAGGAGTTTCGTGAGATTGACGCCGAGGTGGTATCCCTCTTCCATGTTCACGTCACCAAGTGTGCGCACAGACCACGCTGCTGACTCCGGCGAGTGCGGACTCATGACCCAGGTGGTGGGCGCCAGCGTCGACAACGTGTACAGCCACTTGGCATGGGAGCAGCAGGTAGGGGGGCTTGGCCTTGCTGTGCGACGTTGGAAGGGACGCATATGGTGCATATGTCGGGACTCTGACACTGCCGCGCGTGCAAGCAGCCGCGCAAGACCGGGGGCGTGGGGGCACTGAAGTACCCGCTGCTGTCTGACATAACAAAGTCAATCTCGAACGAGTATGGTGAGCAGCCCCGCCACTCACTACCTCTTCGTAGGCGTCCAAACCTTCAAGCCATCGCTGCTGCACCCTTCAATGCTTCTCGATGTCCTGTATGCTGGATTGTCATGTCTTGTCATGTCAAGTGCATATTTGCTCCAGACTCTACGTATGTGTTCCAGGCGTGCTCATAACCGAGGGTGAGGACGCGGGCCTTGCGCTGCGGTGAGCCTCCCATGGTTGCTGGAATGGACTCTGTGTAGCTGCTAGCCATGCCTTTGGCAGCAGTGTGAGTGGGGTCGTGCTCACCGACAGAGCCGCACCAGTCGGGGGTGGAGGCACATAGTGTCACCGAGGAAACAAACAGTCTGCATGGACCTGTCATGGCTGTGCGCATGCGGACTTAGGATGGGAAGGTACTCATTTTGTTAATTTACTCCTTGTAAGCCAGCATGCCGCTCATTGCATGCGCATGTCAGGGCCGAGGGGCAGGAGGGCCATTCGCGGCATGCCAGCGCTTGTGCAACCAGTTGACAAGGAGTAAGCTCTTCGTTCTCACCTCGTCGTCGTGTGCAGGGGCCTCTTCATCATATCGCCGACGGGCATCCTGCGCCAGATGACCATCAACGACCTGCCAGTCGGGCGGAGCGTGGACGAGACGCTGCGATTGGTCAAGGCCTTCCAGGTGCGCGGGGCGTGCAGGCAACGGGCGGGCCTGTGCTGGCCGCACCTGTGCCGCAGGGTCGTGCCCCTGGCCGTGAGCGTCCAGCGTCAATGGCGGTGCAGCCCTGTATGTGCAAGCACAGGCACTTCCTTCGCAAGTCCTGCTCGTGCTGCTCTGCACCGTTGGCGCACCGGGTGCATGCACTTGTTTCGCTGGTCGCGAGGAGCTCGTCGACCACACCATCATTCTTCAGCCACCCGCTGACAGAGGTGTGCCTGTTGGCGCAGTTCACTGACGAGCATGGCGAGGTGCGCTGCTGGCGACCCGCCCTGGCAGCTCAGCGTTTCTCAAACTACTGCCACCTGCCCGCTGTGGACTGAGTCGGCGACCGCTTGCTGCGGCCTTTGCTGCCTGCTCATGTTCGGCAGTGCTGCAGAGCAGCTGCCCTCAATGCATGTCTGCTGGCACTCATGCCACATCATTCATGTAGCAAGGCAGTTGCTGCAGTAAGTTGTATGCTCTGTGGGTCCAGGTGTGCCCAGCCGGGTGGCAGCCCGGGCGCGAGACGATCAAGCCCGACCCCAAGGGCAGCAAGACGTACTTTGCCAACCAGAAGGAAGTCTGATGGCTGCGGGCTGCGGCTGGCTGTTCGCTCATCTATCGCGCCCAGCGGTGCACCTCCGTAACATGGCCCGCGCTGCGAAAGGACATTGCCATTCAAGCAAAGTTTTGAGTCCAGATGCACAGTAAAAATGCATGCCTCCAGCATGTGTGTAGTAAGGTAGCCGCACAGGCGCACTGCAGGGAGTTGCCAGTAGCCAATGCTACACATTGTGCCTGTTGACGGCTCAAGGCCGCCCTGTGGTGCTTGTCCCTGTCGTGGTGCTGCGGGCTTGTGTGAGTGTTAGGTGGGTGCATTGCCAGCTGTTCATACAGGATATTTGCCCCGATCTGCTGTCGCAGCTCAGCTGAGGTGCAAGCATTGGCAGCTAGGCTTGAACAAGCACTCCGCGTGTCACATGCGCGCGTTACAGGCACTGGATGGCACTGATGCTAGCATGCAGGGCTTTGCAGCGTGCCCTCTCACAAGCCAAAACTACAAATCTCACACTGCAGGCAGCGGAGCTTCCTCAGCTCTGCTGCATATGTAGCGGGCTTGGCGTTGCACATAACAGTGCGCAAAGCAGCGTCATGGCTCCGCACTCTGACCAGAAGACGGGCCATTTTGCTCAGCCTGCTTTCCCCTACCCTGTTTTCTTTGGGAGGCGCTGGTACAGACATCCAAGCGCCATGTCGACGTCCGTCGTCACCTCACACTGAGAAGCCGTAGGACCCAGGAGGAGTCGTGCTGCCCAGCGCTTGTGGTTGCTGTACGAGTGCAGGACCCTGATATGTTGAACGTCCCTGCAATGCTGCCCAGACTGATGGTGGGCGCGTCATTCCCGTGCTTCTGCAACGACTGTGTCTGCCACGTCCTGCAGGTTGACTTGCAGCGCTTAAGGAAACTGATCCAGCTAAGCCTGTCTTGCGCAGGCACACGCTGCAAACCTACCGATGTCGCTGTACGCTGCTTTGACACTGGCACTGTGTGTGAGCGCACTCCTCCCTCTGGGACCTACCGAATTTGGGTGACTGCTTTCGCTCTCCAGACGCGACATAGCCTGCACGCCTGTGCACACAGGTGGCGGTATATGGATACCGCCCGCTGCAGCGCTGGAGGTACAGGAGCATCCCGGGTATGAGAAACCACTGTGTTGGGACTTTTGTCTGCTGATGGCACCCCCAAGCACTTGCCTGTGTGAATGCAGGACCTCCACGGTGGCTGACCGGCAACCTGGGGGAGATCACAAGGCTGTCCTATGCCATGTACTACCTCAAGCACGCCCCCAAGTACGGCAAAGTGTGGAAGGCGCGCAGCTCTCGTTCAGCGTGCTGCTGCATGCTGCGACCGGGGCATGGTGACCCACACGCCAGGCAGAACACTGACGCCTTCGCTGTCCACAAGCGGCCCGCGCTGCGCGCTGCGAGCAGGGTCGGGCGCCCCGCCTGGCTGCAGGCGCGGCGCGCGGCCGCAGGTGTGGTTTGGCAGCCGCGTCGTGGTGCTGGTGGCGGACCCCGAGCTGGGCCGCCTGGTGAGCCGCAACCCCAACCGCCACGCGTACCCGCACCTGGGCGACCTCAAGAGCGCGGCCGACAACGCGTCCTTCTTCAGCTCCATCACCACGGCGCGCGAGTGCGCGCCCGCGGCGCGCCGCCCGCCAGCAGCAGGCTGTGCTGGTGGATGAAACGCTGTCGAGGGCGTGCATGCACCTGGCTTGACGCCTGGTTGCATGCAGCTGAGCGCCCAGACTGCCCCGGCTCGGACGCCCTAGCTGTGGGTACGGAGCATGCAGTTTTGCCATGGCGCGCTGCGCGTCCGGCGCATGCCCTCAAAAACAGCAACAGCGGGCAAGCTCCACGGTGCTGTGCGGCCGCGCCCTCACACGCTGGCGGCAGGAACGCGTGCAGCCGCTGCTGTCATGAAAGAGTCCTCGCAGCCAGGCCTGCTGCCAGGACGGCAGATGCCATGGGACACCAGCAGGGCCGCGCAAAAGCTGTACACCGCCGCGCGCGCAGCCGCGACCTGCACCGCAGCCTGCAGAGCGCATGGCAGCCGACGCTGTCCAGCGAGAGCCTCGCCGGCTACGCGCCGGCCATGAACGCGGCCGCCGGCCGCCTGGCGGAGCGGCTGGCCGCCGTGGCCGCCGCCGACGGCGAGCTGGACATGCTCGCGGCGTTCTTCCGCGTGGCCGTCGACGTGGTCGGCGCTGCCGTGTTCGGGCGCGCGGCGCGACCGCTTGCGGCTTTAGAAAACCGTGTACAACCTTATATTGAACCTAATAAAACTCGTGGTGGAGGTCGACCTCTGCTGCACCCTGTACTTTGTGCAAGCACAGAGCGCTCGCGCGCACACATGGTGCGGCAAGTCCGCCGCGCTCGCCCTGCGCCCCTGCGAGGCAGCAGACAGGTCGGCGGCGCTCGGTGCGCGCGCACGGCTCGGTGAGACGCTGTCGTCTTTGAGTGGCGGGGCGAGACGTGGCCTCGCGCCGATGCTCCTGCGCGCGCAGGGTGGACATGCATGCCCAGGACGAGGACGGCAGCCCCGCCGCGCAGCGCGCGAGCGCGCTCGTGACCGCCATGCAGACGCTCATGGACATCGAGTGTGCGCGCCGCACACGCGCTGCACATGCCCGGCCGCTGCAGCTGCTGCGGTGCCGCTCGCAATGCGCGTGGTGCTCGCACTGCGCACCTCGTCACATGCATGGCTCCGGCAGCAAGCTGCAGCAACACACAGCATGCACAAGCAGCCATCATTCTGCTCCCTATTTCATTCCTCGGCACGTCAGCATCGAGCTGTAGACCGACACGGGCTTGCTGAGGGACTGGCTGGGCGTGCGCAGACGGCGCGCGGAGCCATTATCTGACGGCCGGCGCCCTGTTCCCCTTTGCCTTCCCGCTCCTGCGCGTGCTGGTGAAGCTGTTCCCGGACGCTGCCATCCGCCGGGTGCGTACCCTAGCCCTGACCGTATGAATCCAGGGCGGCTTTGCATCCGGCATGCACCAGAGCCGGGCCTGCTGCACATGCACACATTGATCTCAGCCTGGGCCCTGACTTTAGACAGGGGCTGTGCGCTGCGCCACACCCTGCCCTGCATATCAGGGTGTAGGGCCAGAGCCACCTGTCTGGTCCTCGTTGACTGAGACGCAGTGGTGTGGCGCGCATGCTGCAGATATTCGCATCGTACCTGATCCTGCGCGGCACGTGCGAGGACGTGCTGCGCGGCGTCAAAGCAGAGCTCGCGCTGGCGCCCCCGGCGGCCGCTCGAGTGGCCGCAGGGACGTGCGACGGGCCTGCCAAGATCAGGACAGCCGCCAGCGTCAGCATGATGGCCCATGCAGCCGCCGGCGACGGTGCGCCTGGCACCGGGCACAAGTCTCTGTGACTCAGCCCGCCTGGGAGACTCAAATTCTGCACAGAAAAGTGATCCGGTGTGTGACATGCTTTGTGCCCTGCGCCGTCTGTACGAATACATTCCGCAGGCAGGCAGGCAGCCCTTCACGCACATACCGGGCGCTCGGGCACAGGGCCCACAGGCAGTCGTGTTGAAGGGGAGGCATGCAGCGCTGGCACCATCCCTTGGCGGCAAGGAGCCCTGAGACCTCCAGAGCAATGCAGGCGAGGAGGAGGCGCGGGCGCCCACGCCGCCCGGCGGCTTCATCGCCCACCTGCTGGCGTCGCGGCACCACGAGGGCGTGCGCGGCGGTGCAGCGCTGTCCGACGACGAGGCGCTGCGCTGTCGTCTACGGGCGCTGGCATGGGCGCTGCGCTGTCGCCTACGGGCGCTGGCGCGGGCGCCGCGCCGGCGGCGGGCCCTGGAGCAGGCGCATCCGCCCAGCGCGCGCCGCGAGCAGCTGCGCAGACGGCGACGCCATCAGCGTGCTTTGGCGCCCAGGGCTGCGACATACGCTGCGGCATTGGCCCTTCGCTGGACTGCAGCAGCGCAGCTGTGCATACACACCACGACGAGCTGCAGGCAGTGTAGCTCCATCCCGCATGCTACTTGCAGGCGTGCCAGTATGAGAAGCAATGGGCCGGGAGGGTGCATCATGGCATGCCGTGAGGCTGCGAATGCCATTCGCCGAATGGGGTACCGGCTGCAGGCGATGAGCTTCCTGGTGGGCACGCCGGAGTCCACGGCGGCGGCCATGTCCTTCTGCGTGCACTGCCTGGCCGCGCACCCGGCGGCGCAGGCTGCGCTGTTGCGGGCGCGCCGGCCCACCAGTAATGCACCTAAATGATACGACCCTCCAACGGTGCAGGGGGCCCTGGACATGAGCGTCTGTGCAATGACATGCACACAGCAGTCGCTGCTGTTACCTTTGCCGCAACTTTTGACCTGGCACATATCCGCGGGAGAATTGATTGGGTATGGGGTTGGAGGCAGCTGCCATGCCGATTGCCATGTTTCTATCAAGCATGCAGTCCCTGTTGCATCCTGTGTTGCATGGTAGGCGTGTTACGCACAGCAGTCGCACCTCCTCCATGCACACTTCGCCATGTGCGGCCCGAGGTCGGCGCAAGCGCTCCAGCGCCGCCGCGGCCGGCCGGCAGGAGGTGGACGCGTTCGGCCGCGCGCGCGCGCCGACGCTCGCGGACCTGGCGGCGCTGCCGTTCCTGGATGCATGCTGGACCGAGTCGCTGCGGCTGTACGGCCCGGGCGTGAGCATCCTGCGCGAGGCGGCCGCCGACCAGCGCATCGGCGGCCACTTCATCCCGAAGGGCACCGCGCTGCAGGCACGGAGCTGTTCCATGTCGCAGGGCGTCTTCTCAGCATGTGCGAGTGGCAGACGCATGTGCGAGCGGCAGGCGTCCATGGTGTAAGCCGAAAATGCCTGAATACAAGGCCGCGTTGACCAGTGCCTTGCGGTGGCCTCGCAGTAGCTGTGGAATCTTGCCGTGAAAGCCTGCCCTTTTCGAGGCGCGCTGAGCGACCTGCACGCCCGCAGACGGTGATCTGCGCCATCCACCGCGACCCCGCGATCTGGCCGCGAGCAGCCGAGTTCATGCCTGAGCGCTGGCTGGCGGGCCACGCGGCGGAGGTGACCGACGCGCAGCGCCGCGCATTCAACCCCTGGGGCGACGGCGCGCGCGCGTGCATCGGCCGGCGCTTTGCCGCCGAGGAGGGCCGCATCGTCCTGCTGCGTCTTTACCAGCGGCGCGTAGCCCGCACGAGATGCGCACATCATGATTGCAAACGCCTTGGGATTGAAGCTCTGCACACCTCAGCAGCAACCTTCATGATGCTGCAAGCCTAGCAGCATGCAGCTCTCCACTCATGCTACAAGGCTGCTTCTTGTAATTGTGAATTGGGAGGGATGAGGTGGTGCATAAGCAGCCCTCATGAATAAACAAATGTACTTCCGTCGGCTGTCTGCATGCAATCTGGGCCACGCTGGACAGCACAGGCCCTGCATGGTGTGCTGACACGCACGCATTATAAGCACATGCTTCTGAGTAGGTGTCACAAGCTACATGGCTCGGCGCTGATATAAAGCCATGGCGTGCTGGCGCAGGTTCACATTCGAGCTGCTTCCTGGCCAGATTCCCTTGGAGCTGTGGAGCCCCTTCTCCATCAAGCCGCGCCATGGACTGTTTGTGCGTCCCATCGTGCGCGCCTAGGCTGGCAGCGTGATCAGGAGTGGAAGCTAGCTTGGTACCTCATTATATCATGCGCCACTGTGCCGGAACCATCAAGGACGCCAAGGGCTACCACTTATCAACGAGCATCATGAGGCTGCCTGGAAACGTGTCTTATTGGGTATGCCAGCGGAGCCCTTGTGTTTTAAAAGTATCACGCCTGATCCAGCACCAGTGCTGCAAAGAAAGTGTGAGCTGTCATGACAGCATCACGCGCTTGCAGACGAGTGACCCGTATCAGACTGACCTTCAGCATGCGCAAAGCAAGCATATGCAATGAGGGGCAAAGAACAAACGTGCTCAGACAGGAGAGCACACGTGTTCAAAGCGGGAGAGACACGCAGGGTGAACAGGCACACAGCCCCTTCAATCTCAAGCGCAAAGGTCATGCACCCCAGCGCCGGCCAGGAACAAACATCTACATGCCCGGCGACCTCAGCACAGCTCGGCCGCCGGCTCGCGCGCCTGCGCAGCGCATGCGGGCACCTCCGCCACCAGCACGACCTCGTCAGAGTCGTCCGCGGCCCCCGCGGGCGGCTCCAGCACCGCGAACAGTGGCGGCACCTGCCCGCCCACCGCCGGCATCGCGAACGCCTCCGCCTCGACGTGTCGCACCTGAGTTGAACCCCGCGCTGAGTCACTTGCGTCTCTCGTGAGCGCGCAAGACCAATGACAGTGCAGATGACTGCAGCATCATTCACAGACAACTGAAGCATCATTCTATGCTGCCTGATGATGCGTGGTGTGAGTAGCTGTAGGATGTGAGCCTGTCACCTGACTTGGTGCCTGCTGGGACAGAACATGCACGGATATAGCGTCACGCTGGTGGTCCAAGCGCACCTTGGCAGCGAGCAGCGCGGCCACCACCGTGGCCGCTGCTGCAGGGCCGCCAGCCGCGCCACACGTCCCTCCCCTTTGCGCATCAGTGCTGAATCCCGCTGCAGCTGCAGCCTCCGCGCGCGCTGCCTCACTGCCAGCATGCCCGCTGCCTCCTTCAGCTCTCCCCGCTTCCGCACATCCTTCACTGTTGCCGGCAGCAGAGGCAGTTGCTTGCCCAGGTGGCGCATGCGGGCCCTGCTCGGGGCTTGCCGGTGCACGCTCGCTGACGCGCTCTGGCAGCTGCGAGCAAAGCTGGTGTGCAGGCCCTGTTCCCGGATTGCCTTCCGCTGCAGCATCCTGGCCACCGAGAGCGTTGACCTCCGGAGCCGGCTCGTTGGAGCCGTGGCTCGCAGCGGCCCGGTCGGCCACGCGCGCCGACTTGCGCGGCGTCGCCTTGCGGGCATCTGCGCCAATCACAGTTCCATGTCACGCTGTTTTAGTAACATACGCACCAGTCCACACCTTGTGCAGGACAGCGGCACCACAGCTAGCCGGGCTCCTGGTGGCTATATATACGGGAAGAATGTTGTGGCTGGGCTGACACATATGACAGATGTGCACGTTAACCCCCCAGTGCGCCAACCACATGTTGATTACAATGTGATCACGCATGGTTTTCAAAGATCGGAAGTGCACGCCTGCGCTCTGCCGGCCGCGCTTGGCGCCCCTGCGCGGGGTCACCGCCGCAGGCTGTGTGTCCTCCCCGTCCGCCGTCGCTGGCGCTGCCGCCGAGGACCCTCCCCCAGCGGCGGCGGCGCCCGCGGGTGCTGCTCCAGCTGACCCCGCAGCATCGCCTGCCGCGGCGCCTGAGCACCCCGCCACGGCACCGCCAGCTTCCCTGCCTGCGGCTTTATCTGACCCAGCGGCATCGCTTGCCGCGGCGCCTCTCCCCTCTCCCGCCGAAGATCCGCTTGCAGGCGCTGCAGCGGCGGCGGCCGGCACCGCGGGCGCCGCAGCCCCGTTGGCGGTGGGGCTCGGGCTGGCACCAGCGCGCTGCGACGCGCCTGGGCCGGCAGCGGCCGCGCACTCGGCGCCCAGCGCCTCGAAGAAGGCGCACGTGCCTGCAGTGGGAAACCTGCACGCATGCATGACATCAGGATTGCGCCATGCAACAAGGCGGGGTCACCGTTTGGACACCCCGCTGCATCGGCTGCAGGAACGGTGCCAGCGGCGCACCACTTGCGGCACTTGCGCTCAAGCTCCAGCGCGCGGATGACCGGTCCGCGGAGCGGCTCCGTCAGCAGCTCGCCGCCGCACGCCAGGCGCTGCAGCTGCGCCGCCGCACCAAGCCAAAGGTCAGAGCGCAACTCCATATCTGCATGGTCAGCGCTGTGCCCATGCGCTGAATGAGAGTGCTGTTTGCACAGTAGCAGGGTACTAGGAGCAGCAGGGTGCTAGTATGCCAGTCTGGTGACTGGTCGCGCCATGGTCCAACTGCAAACCTTCATCATGCCCTCACAAGGTAGCTGACATGCTTCCCCAGCTTGACATACTAACTAGGAGCCAAACATGCATGGAAAACTTGAAAGAGGTGTGCTCAGTCTTAGCCTGCCTGCCACTGCACAAGCACATCACCGTGTCCTGCGTGCCGTGCAGCAGGACACAAGAGGCCTCAGCAGCAGTGCTGTTGACAAAGCTTACTCCAGCATCCGACAGGCAGTGAGCACCACTTTAGATAGCAGCGCTGGTCTGAGGGATCGAGCGCTATGCAGGACTCTGCCTGACAGTAGTGTACTAGAAGCTCCTTGCCGGGCGCAGGCAAGGTGAGTGGAGCGGTATCAAAGCACTGCCAGCCTGCCACACCAGGCGCCAGGCCCCACCTGCGGCAACAGCGCCGAGCAGGCAAAGCGCTCCAGCAGCTGCTCGTCAGTCCACTCGCTCAGCGGCGGTGCCGCGGCTCGCGCGGCGTCGGCCTCCTCCAGCGACACACGCATTGCGGCTGCCAGGTCCGCGCGCTCCTGCTCCGCGTCGGCTTGCTGGGTGAGCCAGGCAACGGCCGCCATTGCCCAGCTGTGCCACACAAGCGCAGATGTCAGGCCAGATGTTCAGGAGTGGGGACCAGGGAAAGCCTCAGGCTGGACAATCAGCCTCACTGTGTGAGCTAGCTCTCAGTCAGGTAGCTCTAACAGCTTTACATCTTGCAGTGTCCAATTATGTTTCTGCAGAACTGGAACACAGGCTGGGGCCGACAGTCTCCTGCAGCCAAGCGTCCTGGACACAGCTGCGCACGTCTCAGCATCACCCTCGCCATGCTCCTCAGCCGTGGCGCGCAGCGCATCGGATCCTGCCGCAGCAGTGACGCTTTGCGCGATGAGCATGCCGAGTGCCAACGCCCGGGGATCAGCTGGCGGCGGCGGTGCTGGCGGCTGTGCAGCCTGTGCTTGCTGCTGCTGGCTTTGAGGCGTTCCAGGCCTGCCAGCATCCAGCGCAGCTGCGTCGGGCTCAACCAAAGTAGACGCTGCAGGGGGTCCGCCAAGAGCTCCTGCGTAGGGCGGTCGCTGCATTGCTGCCATCTGCCGCAGTGCTGTGCAAGGCTTTATTGTAATTGCTTGTGCATGCATTGCGCCAACGGTCAGCTTTCGTGATGCCTGCCCTAACTTTCTTTTTCTTAAAAATAGAAAATTTATTTGTGCTTGAACAACAAGCTGCTTCATCACGTCCCCAAGAACCGATACAGAAAGCAATGTCAGGTAGTGTTGAAGAGCATAGGGGCATCGCTGACGCACCGTGCAGCATTCTGATGTATGACCTGAAAGGGTGGTGCTGCACGATAGATCTATCAGACATGCAGATGAACATAAACATGTTTGACAAAATCATGTCAAAGACTGCATCATGATGCATGCAGCATCATGCAGCATCGTGTGCAGTCCATCCCTCTGGAACGCGTGCACACTCCCTGGAGAGCGTGGCACCAGCATGGCCAGGCACTGCCAAGGAATCCTTATGCATGCCAGCCGCAAATATCTATATGCATGGCACCTAAACCCCATGAAAACATTTCACAACGCCACCACAGCTCCTGCTCCTTTCCAGGCGCGGGCCTGCCAGCCCTGTGTCATGCAGCGGACGAGCTCATGCCTTTCGATGCTGCTCCCTACATGCCCGCTGGTGCCCCTGACGACATGGCGCACATGCAGCGTGGCGGCAGGGCCCCCAACAGTGAGCAGAGGTCTGGAAGCTGCGGGAAGGCTGGAGCGGGGGGACAGCAAGGGGTTCATGGCGCCTGGGCGCTGCTGGCAGGCGGTGCCAGCTCTGCCAGGGCGCGGCCGACCCGCGCGCCCAGCTGCCGAACCTCTGGCGAGCCTGCATGCCCATCGCATGCCGTTGTTTGAATATTGCCTGCTAGCGGCGGCAGCCCGGGTGCTGACCCCGCAGCGGCACAGGCAAGGCTGCGGGCCGCACCACTGGCCTGTATCGGCACGAGCCCAGCCGCCACCGCAGCGCGGTCCTGCTCCGAGGCAGCGCCCCTCACACCTGTGGAGTCCCCCACACGGACGGTTCAGCTGTGCATGCGCATGGATACCACGTGGAGACTACACCCTCGCAAGAAAGCGTGCCGCCCTTCGGGCAGGGCGCGCGCCTGCGCCCTCCAGCAGCGCCGCCAGCGCTGCCAGGGCGCCCGCCCTCGCGCGGCTGCCGACGGGCGGCCCCGCGAGCGCGGCCATGGCGAGCGGCAGGTAGGCGCCCGGCGCCACAAACGCGCCGAGCAGCAGGCAGCAGTCGCCGACTGCTGGGCTCAGCTGGCTATCAGCCATCGCCTGGCGCCCAGCACAACCTCAAACATGAGGAGGCCTTTTGCATGGGCAGGACATATTTATGCACATTGCAGCGGCGTCACAGGCTCTTCAAGGCGCGCATGTCTTCCCTCTGTGTTTGTCTTGTCTAACGCCAGTGTGCACGTGTGACGCACGTCTCCAACAGGTTACCAACAGTCTTCAGAAACAGGTCTCCCATTGGCTGTCCGTGAGAGCTGAGTAACAGCTGGATAAGAAGTTCATGCGCGGACAGCCTCGCCGACAGCATGCATACCCCCGCGGTGGACCGCGCCCCGGCAGCGCGCGCACCCAGCAGAGCGCGGGCACAAGGGCGGGCAGGTGCCGCGCGGCGGCCTCCTCGGCACACACGAGCGCCGCGCGCAGCAGCGCCGCCGCGCGCACGCGGTGATCGGCGTCCGCGCCGGCCATCTCGGCGACCGTCGCCGCGATGAGCGAACCGAGCTCGGCCTGCGCGATTCATGTAGTGACAGCACGTGGGCCAGCTTGACAGGCAGGCTATTGCTACTTGGTATCTTTACCATGGTCGGCCGTGCGAAGGGCATGCATAGGGCATATGCCCACCCTATGCATGCTTCGAGGATCGCTTGTGAGCATGTTTGTTTGGCATTTGCACGCTGGCACAATAGCAGCACTGTGCATGCAGCAAGTTTGTTGGGCAGACAGGGCAAGCGCAGGCAAGATTCAAGCGACTCTCTAACGCTCATCGAAAAAAGGCAAGCTCGATGCGATGTTCCGCTCTTCGACGGCAAGTGCGCTCAGCGGCGTGTGCCAGCGTGGGCTGATGAGCTTGCCTGCACGAGCAGCCGCATGCCAATGCCGGGCCGCGCGGAGAAAGGCGGCAGCATGCGCAGGCCGGCGCCGGGTGCATCCGCCGCTGCCGGCTCATCCGCTCCGCCTGGGCGTGTGCTTTAGGATTACATACCGTATTACATATCCTACGAGTGGGCACTTCAGCTTGTCGGACGCCCTTCTTTACCGCACCAATCATGCAGCTCTTTGCGCTCTGTTACGACCTCATCGAATGCACGCCGGTGCAGTCTTGCCAAGCTGTAGGGGTTGCCGCGCGCGGCGCACCTTGGCCGGGCGCGTACCAGCGCGCGGCGACGCCCTCGTGCTGCCAGCCGAGCGCGTGCGCCGACGGCGGCAGGTACTCCAGGACGTCCTGCACGGCGCTGCGCGTGACTGGCGGCCATGCGGCATGCGCTTGCAATGCCAGGACGATGGTCAGCGCCGCGCACAGCCAAGAGCACCCTGTTTCTTTTTGACAGGGTGCGTGCACACAGGGTTTGTTGCAGCCCATGCGCTTTGAGCTGCAACGAAGCCCGCTCATACCACATGCCCAGTGCCTGCAGCGCCGCAGCTGCGGCATGTGCCAAGCTCGGCACGACCTGGTGTAGGCAAGCACAGGGCAGCATAAAACGCATCCCACGGAGCCCTCTAGGCGCACAGTTTTTCTATCCAGGCCCGGGCCGCGCCTTGAGCTCGGACGCGTGCTCGCGCTCGTACTGCGCGCCCAGCGCCTGCAGCGCCGCGGCCGCGGCGGCCGCCAGCGCGGGCGCGGGGTCCGCCAGCGCGGCGAGCAGG
>JAABUO010002290.1_pt1 | contig 23516 bp, 8 predicted proteins | sample 5559291 | NCBI WGS metagenome assembly JAABUO01 (sample SAMN10711878, study PRJNA513372) | rock metagenome | isolation source: Antarctica rocks | place: Antarctica: Victoria Land, Finger Mt sud
TTAATTAAATAATTATATTTTGTTTACGCTTTAAATCATGATTAATGTTAAACTCGTGTTAGTTTAACATAAGCTATCTTTAATTAATCTTAGCACATGCGAGCAGTAAGAATCATGAAAGACGATTAATTAAAAAGTTATATTCTGTTTACGCTTTAAATCATGATTAATGTTAAGCTCGTGTTAAACTAACATGAGCTATCTTTAGCTAATTTCAGCACATATAAGATTTTCCGCTTATTATAATACTTAAAAGTTATAAGGTTCAGAATTACATTCATCAGAGTGTATATAATATAAATAATTTACATTATAATTTAATACTTCGTCATTAAACTTATTCAGATATACTAATTAATAGTAATAATAATTCTTTTATTAACTCGAGTGCGAAGCTAACGCTATAATAAAATAAATTCTCGCTAAATGTGTATATCTGATTACTTACAGATTATATCATCGTCATTAAATTATATCATTCTTAAGATAAATTCTTAATACACAAGATTTCTTTTATTCGTATTCTTTTCTTAAGTACTTTAAAATAATTAATCTTTGTAAAATAGCTTCACGAAAACGAAAAATTATCGGTTTTTTTTATTTAATAAAAATTTTAAACCGTAAAAATGCATCGATGTCTTTAAATATAAAGACGTATAAAAAAGACTGATAATTAAATTTAGTTTTACTTAGTCTCTGACTCTTAAACGACACGTCGTTAAGTCTTAATTCTTTCTCTTTTTAAGCATTTTAACTTTTTAATTAACTTGTATATTTTTTATCGTAATGAGCGTTAAATTTAAAAGCTAAAATTTTATTAAAGATTACTTTATAACTCATGTAATGTGTTTATTAACAAAGTCTCTTTCTTAATAAAATAATGATTTAAACGAAACGTAGTTAAATAAGTCTCGAAAGCTTAATCGTTAAAGCTCGCTAAGAGTCTTTATTAATAAAACTTTAACATTAAGATATATAAGTCGTATAATGAGAACGCAGTATCTTACTTCTTGTCTTAATGACTTTAATAATCGTTATAATCGTCGCACTTCGCTTAATAAAGATTATTATAAACGTTTTCGACTGTGTATCATCGAGTTCGTAACTTTTCTTAGCTTTAATAATAATAATTAATTATTATTAGATTTTTAGTTAACATCACGTAAAGATAAAAGTCTTGTTAGTTATATATACTAATTATAAGTAAATTAATATAATAATTAATGATGACGATAAAATGAGTAAATATTTAAATAACTAGTCTTTATTACATCTAGTCTCGAAGTTTATTTACGCGTATAACTTTTCATACTTTTCTTTATTTGTTTTTTTCGTCTTTTTTACACTTTTCTTAATCGCTTTAATAATCGTTACAAAGTTTTTTTTTAAAGATTACTTGTTTATTACGCTTTTCTTTATAAGATAAGCATTATATATTAAACGATAATTATATGTTTTCTTCGTAATTTTAATTTAATGTGCTCGCTTACACGTTTATCTTTTAAAATTAATCGTGTACTAAGATTTCATAAAAGTCGTATAACTAACTTAATGTAATGTGTAATCGTTTTCTAAAATTATAAAATCTTTAATAATAATTTTAAAATTATCATTAACATCGATATTATCTTTATTTTAAAATTAATTAATTAAATCGTATCGATTCTGCATACTTAAACTCGAATGTATTCATTTCATTTTACGCTTTATTACATTAAATAATTATTGTAAAAAGATTAACATTCGCATAAATAATTAAAAACTTAATCTTTAAACAAGAAATGATAATAAACGAATATATAAAAATATTAAAAATAAATAACTTATTAGTTATAAGATTAAACACATTATTAATGAGATTAAAAAGATTAAAAACTTGCTTTAACGTTCATTAAGATTCTTGCGATAAGTATTTAAGAATTTTTTTACTCATTAAAACTTTAAGCTTTCGTCGCTTAATTCTTAAAATTTTAATAATACGATGAGTTAATGACAGATTTAAAAGTTCTTTAATAATTCTTCTCGATTTCATTAACGATGATCGTAATATTTTTCTTTATTACGTACTTCGTCATGACTGATAAAGTTATTAATTCGCGAATTTTATTTATCTTTCGCATATATGAGATGAAATTAATAATTTATTTTATTTCTTTCTTCTTTTACTTAATTTAAACTTAATACTTAATCTTGTACGCAGTTTCTGCTTTTTGTTATAACTTCTTAATTTTCATTATCATTACTATAAAGAACTTAGAATTCAGAGCGATCTTAACGTTCTTATAAACGTATGATAACATTTATAATATTAACTTGTTATTCTTAAATTATAACGTTTAATCGTTAAATTAAATGATTAATGTCGCTATTATCTTACTCAGATCTTGCACGCATTTCTGAATTACTTATGCGAAGCTTTTATTCTTTTTCAGTTTCTTGTATCGTTAATTTACGTTAATAAGACTCGCTTTTGTATAATGTTTAAGCGTTATAAGTTTCTTTCAGTTATCGTACTTTAAACAGCGTATTAATTTATTAATATTTAACGAGTCTTTAAATATAAAGATTCTCGATAGAAATTAAGAGCGTTTACGTTAATCTTATATTAAGACGTTTATAATCGTTAAGATATCATTTTTTAAATTATAATTCTCGTGAAACTCATTTTAATAAATTTATTTAAAAGCGACGAAACTCTTTTTACGTTTTTAAATGTAAGTTTTCGTTTCTTCTTTTAACGTGTATTAAATTTCAGAGTTAACGAATAATTCTTTATCGCTCGACTTTATTAGTTTAGCGACGACGTAATCATTAAATAATTTTTAAGTAATGAAAATAACAAAACGCTTTTATTCGTTAACTTTATAATGTTTACGAGATGATAATAAAGACTTGTAATCGTTCTGTTTTAGCTTTTATGTTACTTTAATAATCTCGTAAGCGAGATGAATTTTTATTATTACGTTTAACTTAATCGTATTCACTCATTAACATTACTTATTTTATTAGTTTATTAGTAAACTCTTAAAAATCATAATGAAAGTAAGTTCTTTATTTAAATACGATAATTATCTTGTATTAACAGAGTTCTTTTAATATAAACATTAAAATGATTACGAATTAATAAAAAAACATTTAACGTTAATAAATTATAAACGTTTCTTTATAAATGCTGTTAAATAAAGATCTCATCGTTTTTTTATTCGTGTTTTATAAATCATAACATTAACGAGATGCAGTTATCTTATTAATATTATATGAGTTATGATTATTTCAATCTGTAAATATTAACTCGTTAATTTAACGTAAAGCTTAACATTTTTAATATAAGATTAACTTATATCTTTTCATATTTTATATTCATGATTAAAATGCTATCTTTCTGATCTGTGTGTTTTATCTTAAGCATTCAGTAAATAACGTACAGTTAATATTTAAATAAACATCGTATAAGTTTCGATATCTGTTTATTAATAATTATAAAACTCTTAACATTTCGACTCATATTCAGTTATACATAATAAGTCGTTAATCTTTCGTTTATAAGTTATTCGTAAAGTTTACTATTTATTAACGTTTTAATTTTAATACATTTTATTAAAGTAATCTTCTTAATACGAAATTATTACGTTTCTTATTTATTCTGCATCGTCTGAAACTCATTTACATTTTAATTATTTAAACTCGCTTTAACTTTTTTAATCTTTAAATCGATTCTTCGAGATTTTTCGTTAATTAAATATAACGATTTTATTAATTTTATTAACGATATCTTTAAAGAGAATGATAATAAACGTCGAGCTCGCGAACGCATCTTTTACGCTTTATTCATTACTAACTAAAACGAGAAAACTATAAATATTATTAAAGAAAATAATAATAAACGTTAAGCTCGCTAACGTTTTTTTTACGATTTACTCATTACTTACTGAAACGAGAAAGCTTTACGCTTTCGAGATCTCGCGTTCGAAGAGTTAGATTTTACTTAACGTTATTAATTTTACTCACATTTAAACGTTACTAAATGCTTTCATCTGATTATAAAATCTTAAGCGTAAAGCTTAATTTCGTATTATTAGTCTGTTATTACTCGTTCAGATATATTCTTTAAAGCTTCTCGTTGTTTATCATTAATTTCTTTTCTTTTTAATACTTAAACAGCTTCGCGCTCTTTTCGAACTTTAAATTACTCTTTTAAATTTCTTCGTTAAATCTTAAATAGCTTAACTGTATTAATTAAACAGATTTAATTACATTTACGATAATAATTTCATTAATTAAAAATTAATATATTTAATCATTTATTAAAATCTTAAAGATTACGAACTTTAAATTTCGAAGCGATTTATTAATAAACGCGAACTGCAATTCTGCTTTCGATTTTAACTTAAGCTTAAAACGTTTAATATTATTCATTAATTTCATGCTTATACTTGTAAAAGTCTTTTTCTTTTACGTTTACGATACTGTTTAATTTACATAACTTGTAAACAGATTAATTATAACATCTTTAAGCTTTTTTCTAAACTCTTTTGCTTAAAATTTAACTTTTAATAAAAAAAGCTTCTTAACTTTTAACTCATTCTTCAGCTTCGTTTTAATCTTTTTAAATTCGTTTTTAATTTATTTAAAGCTTTTCATTATCATTTTATTTCTTAAATTCTTATACTCATTAACGTATTAAACTAACGTTAATTAATTTAATTGCATATTAAAAAAGAAAGAATGTTTCGTTATCTTAAAGTTTACTTTTCTAAAAAACTTTAACAGTATTATAATTACGATGAAATTATTACGAAAGATTTAAAGCTAAAGCGACTTTAATAATGTTAAAGACATGAACTTATAATTTTACTTACTTTATTCTTCGCTAACAGCAATTAACGTGTTAAAAGTAAGATTAAAATTGCGATAAAAGATACTTAATAAAAATATAAACAAGTACGAGCGTTATCTTTACAGCTTTATAAGACTTTACAGAAACAGTAATGATGTTATAATAAGTGAAGTATGAAATATTACTTAAAAAAGTAAAATATTAACTTTTAAAGAATTACGCGTTTATAATTAAATTTTTTCATGTTTATAACGCGAAAATAATTAAATTACAAGAACGCGATTGAAATCGCGATCATAATCATGATATTTAAGATTTACTAAGTATTTAAAATTTATAATAAATCTTTTAATAACTATTTTACGAGCATTTAAACATTTTAGTAACTGTGAAAAACGACATTACGAAAGAGCTAAATCGATTACTATACGATTTTGTAATTAATATTTTAAAAATAATAATTTAACATAAGCTATATATAGCGAATCTCAGTATGAGAGACGATTAATTAAATAATTATATTTTGCTTACGCTTTGAACTATAATTAATATTAAATTCGTGTTATATTAACATAAACTATATTTAGCTAATATTAGCATACATAAGTAATGAAATTTATAAAAGACGACGAGCGAAAAGTTATATTCTGTTTACGCTTTAAATCATGATTAATGTTAAACTCGTGTTAAACTAATATAAGCTATCTTTAACGAATCTTAGCATATACGAGCACGATTAATTAAGTAATTATATTCTGTTTACGCTCTAAATCATGATTAATATTAAACTCGTATTAATTTAACATAAACTATCTTTAATTAATCTTAATACATGCGAGCAGTAAGAATCATAAAAGACGATTAATTAAATAATTATATTCTGCTTCCGCTTTATACTATGATTAATGTTAAGCTCGTGTTAAACTAATATAAATTATCTTCAGCGAATTTAAGCACATACGAGTAATAAGAATCATGAGAGATGATCGATTAAATAGTTATATTCTGTTTACGCTTTAAATTATAATTAATTTTAAACTCGTGTTAATTTAACATAAACTATCTTTAACTATTCTCAGTATATGCGAGTAATAAAAATCATAAAAGACGATCGATTAAGTAATTATATTTTACTTACGCTTTATACTATGATTAATGTTAAACTCGTGTTAAACTAACATGAATTATCTTTAACTAACATTAATACATATAAGTAATGAAAATTATGAAAGAAGACGAACGAAAAGTTATATTCTGTTTACGCTTTAAATTACGATTATGTTAAGCTCGTGTTAAATTAATATAAGCTAACTTTAATTAACATCAGTATACGCGAGTAGCGAAAATTATTAAAAACGATAACATGTCAGAATTAGCTATCATTATTAGTTAATTACTTGTACTTTTGTCGCAGCGCATTATAATACGAAATAATAACATTTTAATTATTTACATATAATAAATAACTAAATAACGCTCTTTAAATCATTATCGTATTTATTATATCTTAACGATTAAGATTATTAATTCGAGCATAAAGAACGCTAATTATAAAAAGTTATTCTTCGAAGCGTTAATACGCGATTCTTTTTATCGTGTCTTTTTTCTATTTTTAATATTTAATAATTTTTATTAATACGTCGAAAATGAAGATTAAACGCGTATATGTTACTTATAAAATCATTTAGAACATTAAAAAAACTTTAATTACATGTAAGTTTCTGTTAAGTACGTTTAAACAAGCTTAACAAGAAGATTACTAGAAAAATAATTAAATAATTACTCTTGCTTGTAAATAAAGTATTAAAGACGAACGTAAAAGATACGAATGAACAAAATAAGAACTTAAGAAAAAAAGTTTAAATTAATATATTATATAACGTAAATGAAAATAACATTAATAACGACTTTAATTCGCTAAAGACTGCGTTAAAAGAAGATACTGAAGACGAGAATCATGATTACATCTCGTGAGACTTTAATATTTTTTTATTCTCGTTATTAATGAAAGTTAGAAGCTATAAAGATATCATGAATAAGAAAGTAGAAAATTTTCTTTTTCATATCTTAAGACAGAGACGATTCTTTACAGATTTTAATAAAGAACTCGTTTAAATAAAATGAAAAGAACTTTAAGCGACTGTATTATTCTTTTGCATCAGTAACGAATTATGCTTTAATTTATTAATTTCTTTAAATTAAATGTACTTAAGAATTTATTAATTAATTTTTAAGAACAAAAGACTTTACAGAATACACGAGTATTTAAGCTTTAAGAACGCGAAACAGATGCACGCTTTAGTAAAAAAGATTTTAAGGAACATTTCTGAAAATTAATAATTTTAATATTCATTTAAGATCGTTTCGAGTATTATGAATATATTAGTAAAGAAATGCAGCGTAAAATATTAAGACGTAATGTTATTAATATAACTTCTTCTTAATCATTTATTCTTCGAAGATAAATTATCTTATGCATTAATTAAATAATATAATGTAAACGAAAGTTAAGTATATAACGAAATGCACATCGCAGATTAATAATAATAAAGATAGAATAATATTTCAGAAAACGTTACTGTAATTTTCGTATTACTCGTAACGAATAAAATAATTCTTACTTAACATTATAACGATGTTATTATATAATTAATTTATCTTACGATTAATAACTTAACTTAAAGAATACGAAGAAGTTAAATTAGTCTTAAAACATTATTATCGAGATTTATTTTAATAATGAAGAAAATTAATAAAAAAACAAAGTTTAGTATTTATCATACAATAATGACTAAAATTCTCGAGCGTAAGTTAAATCTTTTATAATTAATATAAATAAATTAATAACTTTGTTTATGTTTATAATCTTAAAAACTTACGTACGAAAAGATATTTCTTTACTTTATATTAACGAATATACGCGTTAATATTATTTTATACTTAAGCTAATGTTTATAAATTACGAAGAATAAATAATTATTATTAAAGTTAAGTTTAATTAATATTACACGCTATGCATTATATCGTTAAGCAAGCGTTAAAAACCTTATAAAGAATAATTAATGCGAACACATAATTATACGCAAAAGCTTATTATAAAGCAGTAGCGAGAAGACGTTTAAGAAAGATTAAAGAACGATGAAAATTAAAATAATATGCGAATTTATGTAATCGATAACTTTACGTGAAAACATTACTTCGTTAACATTCACGCTCTTATGAGTTCAGATTCTTTACATTAGCTTTTTAAAGAATGAATTATACATCTTATAAATTACATTAAGAATTTAAACAAAAAGATTTCGAAGAAAAATCTTAAAAAAAAGCGAAAGCGAACGAATTAATTAACAATAACGAACGTCTTCGAAGTAAAGTAACTAAATCTTTAATTTTATCTCGTGTCGAAATTTTTTAATTTAAAGATATTTAAACATTACAGCATAATGAAATAATGAAGTAATAATGAATAAAAGAATATAATACGTTAAATCATGTTAGTTATAACATCTTTGTTTATTATTAATAAATTTGCTGTAATGTATTATGCTCGTGTAATTATTAACTTCGTAATAATAACACGTTATATTTTTCATAACACGAAATTCTTAAAGTATTTAAATCACGCTCTTTATTACATTAATAAACTTAAGAGCGTTTTTAAAGACTTGCGTTTTTAAATCTCTTATAAGAAAATAAAAAACGAGAACGATAAAGTCTTAAAAATTAATGAACGACATTTTAACTTTTTTAAATTTCATGTTATTTTTCATTACAAGTAGCTCATTAAGCTTTACGAAAGCGTGAAGAATTATAACATTAATTACTTTAAAGCGACATATAAATATCTCGTTAAATGCTTTTAAGATTTTATTAATAAGAAAAAAGACTTTCAGAATCAGATTTTAAAATATAATACTCGTTTAATAAATATGTTAGCTTTCGAAGATACGATTTTACATTAAAAGATTAAAAAAATAACTGTAGTTAAGAACAGAATGAATGTATAAATTACGACTTTAAGCGAACACGTTAAGATATATAAACTAGACTGATTACTTAATGCATACGAGCGAAAGCGATTAAAGATTACTGAGTTATTAACATTATTAAAAACATGACGACACGTAATAAATATTATAAAATACGTAAGAATTAACGATTTAATTAATAATTTAACTGTTTTTATAAAAGAGAATCGAAAAAGAATAAACGATCTTTAAACAAACGAGACATAAGCGAATTTACGAGAAAACGACTCGTTCTGAATTAAGAAATATTTTATTATTTTATTAATATTATTAATTACTTAAAAGCGTAATGATAAAGATATTAAGAATTTTAAGAAATTAACGAAAGAATACGTTCGCTGTTCATTAAACTAACTAAGACGAGATTATTAACGATAAGATTACGTTTAAATGCACAAATATTTAAGTAATTAATATTAAGCTGCGATATTAAGATTATTAAATAATAAAATACTTAATCATTTAAAATTAATCGTAATCATTCTCGATTATAAAAGACTAAACTTAAGTAATAAATTATTATATTATATTAAAACTTTAATTAAACGTTTAAGAAAGCGACATTAAGATCATTTACACAAGGTTTATAACATGATTAAAGTGAAAGACTAATTAAAAAATATAATTAAGAACTTTCGAAAACTCGAAGCTCGTTAATTTTATTAACTTACAAACATCGTACGCAGCGCTTATCTCGTACTTATGAATAAGAATAAGAATAATTATTACGTAAATAATTATATCGACTGAGATTAATATAACATACTGTATAATGAAATTTTTTTAAAGAAGAGACGTTAAAAGACAAACGAGCTTAGTAAGAAGTTAAAGTGAAAGTAAATAATAATTATATGAATAATATCTTTAAGAAAATCGTTTTTTTAATAAGCTAATATTATGTTATATAATGTTAAATTAAATGAATTTATCTTAAACTTAATAAGCACGCATTTAAATCTTAAGATTTATTCGTGATAATCGTATACACTTTTAGCGAATTTAACATTCAGCAAGTTCGTTAATTATTGCAAGAAAGTAGCAAGCTATTAAGAAATGTTATCTTTAAAGCTTTATTTATTAAGCGCTCATCTTTGCAAAAGCAGTATTTTAATCTTTTAACGATTAAGTAATAAATGTATTTCATTCGTTACTAATCGTATCGACTTCGCTTTCTTAATTTTAACAAGATAAGTTAATATTAATTATTAGTTTCGATTAATAAAGTTCTTTTTAAATCTTATAAAAACATTAAGATTAATTATTAAGAATTAAATTACGTTAAATTATGTTAAACTACAATCATAATACAAAATATTAAATTATTTTAAATTATGTATTAACTTTACATCGTATTGTAGCAAGTCATCATTAACTTAATCTTTTTCTTCTTAATTCATTTTAAAATGTTTAAATCGCATAATTCGTACGTTAATTTCGTGAAAATTCTGTTAAATTTTAAGAATAATTATTATTAAGTTAATTATTAATCGTTTATGCGATAAAAGAAAGAAAGTTTATTATAAATAACTTACGTAAGCTCTGCGAGTACATATCTTTAAATAACGATTAATATAACTTTATAAAGATTAAAGTCGAGACTTTTAAGACGTTAGCTTTAAAACTTAAACTCGAGTTATTAATACGTTTGTCTTAATTTAAAGTTACTACACGAGTATAAGTTAAACGAACTTCTTTGTTATTAATTTTAAAATTTATAATAATAACAGAAACACAGTATAATAAAGATGTTATACTCTTAACACAGTCGTAATCTTAATAAAATAAAGCAGAACTTACGATTAATACTTAAATTTATCATTCTTAACTGTTTTTTATTCTTTAAGCTTACAGAACTTATAATCTTAATAATACTTTTTTATTTCGTATTATTAATTAAAGTTTTAATAATACGATAATGACATTTACGAAAATAAACTTTATCGTTACTTTATAAATCTTACGATTAAATAAGAAAGAATAAATTAACTTACGACGAAGTCTTATATTACATTCTTATTTCATTATAATTATTACGATTATTATTCTCTTACTGTATCGTTTTTTTATTCTTATCATGCTTCGCTCGCTTACGCTCATTCTTAATATTTACGATATTACTTTCGTTACATAAAAGTTCGTTTTAAACATTTCTCTGATTTATAATATTCATTAATTTTTCTTAATTAAACTTGTTTCGTTCTTTTTATATTTTAATGTAACGAAATATAATAAGAATAATGTCGTCTTATTTAACATAAAGAGTAAATAATATTAACTTACTCTTTGTTTTAATTAATCTCTTATTTCGTCTTATTGTGTTATATATTTAAAGCAATTCGTGAAACAGTCTTATTTATCTTTCTTTTTAAAGCGTGTATTACGTAAACGTTTTAAGTCGATGTTATTTAATTTAGTTATAGTATAAGTTAAATGTTATAACGAGTTTTAAAAGCTACGACGCGCGTGTGTTAAGTGACAGATTAAAAAGAAAGAGAATTATTTTTAATTTAATAAAATAATACTACTAATGTTATTAAACTGTTTAATGATGCGATTAATCATTTAATTATTTACGCGCAAAGTTAAACGAGCTAATTTACTAGCTATTAACTTTACTAAACGATTTATTAGTATTAAATGTTAAGAAGTGCGATGACAGGCTCGTTTCTAGTAGCTTTTCGTAAACTAGCGTCAGAAGTAAGATCGCTAGCCGCGACTCAGCCATGTGTAATAGTATATAAATAGAGCAGCCTGTAAATTCTCTTTTTAATTAAGTAAGATTTCATTATATGTAATATTATTCGTTTTATTCTTTTAATAAATTATAAGCTTAATTAGTAAGAAGCTTTTAACGTAATTAAATCGAAATACTTTAAGCATTTAGTACTCGATAACTTAATACGAGACTTATTTAAATGAGTAATTAACGATTACTTATTACGCGTTTCACGAGAAAATAAATAAGTACATTAACTTAAAGAAGTTTAATAAAATTTAACAGCTTACTACGAATCTTACGAGAAGATAAATAAGTATTCATATTAAAACGATAGTTTATTACGAGTTCTTAAGAAAGCGAACGAATAAACATACACACATATACTTAATCGCGTCGAAAAACGCATAAACTTTCATCATGATTAACGAGAATAAATTCTTTTCACTTTACTCGTTAATTTATTTAATATTTTTAATTTATTCTATAATTTTAATAACAAGCTAAGCTTACATCGCACGTCATAAACTTTAACGACTTTTTCGTTAAACGACGATCTGTTCTTATTCTTACTTACGAGAATTACGATTAATAATTTTCTTTCATAAAGAAATGATTCATTAAGAAAGACTTATAATTCGTTATTAAAGATAAGTTTAACTTAAACATATTTAATAGCGTCATTAATATCATTAACGAAATTTAATTTCTTAACTTTAAAAGTTAAAAGATTAACGCGAAAGCTTATTACTGACTAATTATTTACATCATCGTTAACGATTAAGAACATACTGTAAATAAAACGTTAGCAAAAGAGATTTAAAATGCTCTGAGCTATAAATATAAAAAGAAATTATAAATTACTAAAAGATAATATTTAACGAACTTTATTAATTACAGAATGTTAACAAATATTTTTAATAAAAAGACATAAACACATCTTATTAAGTTAACACGAAAGATTATTGTAACATAAAAAAACATGAGCGATTTATTTAAGTCAGAACGTCGCTTTTAAGTTTTATTTTAATCGTTATTAAATGAATATATAATTATTTAAAACGTTATTAATGCGCAGAACAAATTAAACGTTAAGAAGAAACTTTAAAAGTTATAAAAGAAGAAAGCATAATTAAAGACAACAGAGACTGCGCTATGAGTTAAGCGAAGAAACGAACGCGATCGCATTAATTAAATAAATAAACGTAAAATTAATCATCGTCGTAAAAGTCTCTTAAGCTTTAATAATGATTAATCTTGTTAACGTCATTCGTAACGATTTTTAAAATGCTTTCTCTGTAAAGACGAATATCATTTAGTTAATTACTTTCATTTATCTGCAGCTTAAAAGCTCGTGAAGAAACGTAAAGATAAAGATAAAACAAAGTACAAGAACGTTAATAATTTTTAAATTCTTATTAAGATTTTAAAGAGTAAGCATAAGAAATATAAAGTTTATAACGCGAAAAGCGATAACTTTAACATCTTTAACGACGATGAAGATGAAACTAACGAAAGCGAGAATATTATAACTTTATTAAAGAACATTGTTAGTAAGATTTTTAAATTTAACTAAGTTATAAATTCTGATATCTTTTTACACATGATTAATTAATTTTAACTTTTTAATGATTCTTTAATTCGCATTAAAAGACGCATTATTAAAGTTAAAAAAGAAAAATTATATGTTAATTTCTGTAACATAGTAGTCATACGAGATCGTTACGAAAACTCAGTTAAGCTGTTTTCTATTCTTCACGTTTTTAAGCTTAAGATTAATCTTCTTTCTGAAAGAAGAATATGTAAGAAAGATTTACAAGAAAGCTTTAATAATAAAGGTTTATATATGCACGATAAGCGAGAAAAGTAAATGATTAAGACTTTAAAATGCGAAGACGTTTACATAATAAAAAGAATTATAAACGATCTTAATGAATTCGCATTATTATTAACTATACAGCGTGATATCTTATTAGCATTTTCAGCGATGCACAGTTTAATAAATTTTTATAATTTAACGAATTTAAATTACTTTACGTTTTACATTAACGTGATTCATTATAAAAACGAGACTAAAGTTAATTACGATTAACTTAATTTCGTAAATAATAAAAGTTTTAAGTTATATAAGCTGTAACATTATTATTTTACTTATCTCGAATTAATAAAGCTTCGTTAACTTTATAAGATTATTACTTTAAAAAAACTTATTTTTATTAACGATAATCACGAGAATGTGTGTAATGTATGTGCGCTCATTAAGTTCATTAATAAACGAGAACATAATGTCAGCGATTAAAAGATAAGTATTTTTATTTTTATTTTTATAAACATTTATGAATTATTATTATCGTTTCTTAATAACGAGTCGTACTTTTTAAAGATAATTAATAATTACTTTAAAAAGATTTAATGCATTTCTTTAAGATAACGATTTAATGCATTAAATACTTTACGAAAATGAAAACTTAACGTGAAACTTTACAGCGACGTTAATCTTCTTTTAGTACGTAACGATAACGTTACGAAACTTAAAGTCATTTTAAATAATTAATGCTCATTAATTAATATTACTTCTTAATATACTGTTTCACACATGTTAATTTAAAATGAAGTAATTAAAAAAATTATACGCATTACAGAAAACTCGATGCGAATCATGATTAAAAATGCTAAACTTCTTATTAAGTTCTAAGCAAAAGCTGCGAAGATAAATGTTTATTTACGAAATAAAACTATTACGAAACTCTTAATTAACGAAGCTTTTATAACGTTAAAGAAAACATTTATCGAGATTAAGCTTTTAATTAATCATGTACGAGTATAAGAATGTAAATATTATTTACACGTTAATCTTAAGTTATTATTAATTAAAAAAAGACGAGATAAATTCATGAACAGAGATAAACTCGACGTTTTTATGAAATATGTGAAAAACATTAATAAGTAATATTATTTCTGAGTCTTAAATCTTTATCGAGTCATTAAGAATCACGCTATTAAGTTCGCTAAAGATGAAAAGAATGAAAACATAAACTTACGACTTTATAAGTAAACATTTAATGTTTTTTTAAAGCGAAGATTTGTAAAAAGATTACTTAAGAATAACGTTTTAATTAACGTTTTAAAATTAAATCCTTTCATAATTAACGTTTTATTTAAATTAATTAATGCATAAAAGATTATCGCGATTAATTTAAATATATTATTTAAGATCACGTCATAAACGTTAAACGAGCACGAAATTTACACGAATGCTTAAGTTACTTAAGAAATCTTCGCGTTAAGCAAGCTTAAGTTAGTAATTTAACATTTCTGCATATAATTATCTTAAAGAAAAAAAGAAATAGCGAGAATTAATAAATAAAAAATCGCGTATTTAAGATTTCGCAAGTTAAAATGATTTAATTAATTATAAAAGAGATTAATAATTATAAAAGCGATGTTAACGTAAGCATGTTATAAATATTATTTAACGTTAATAAATTTAATTTTTCAAAAACGATAAGAATTCTTACGTTAAACACTTACAAAGAGATAATATAAAACTTAGTTTAAAAAAAACTTTAAAAGAAAGCGATTAACGCAGAACTTATAACTTTAGTCGTTAACGAAATTTAATAAGAAGAAATGTCGCTTAAAAATATTAACATCGTAATAAGCAAATGAGTCTTTAAGCTAAAGATGCACGTTAATGATTCTTTTAATAAACTGAAAACAAGACTAATAATTAAAGATTTCTTTTAAATTCATGAAGTTAATTATAAAATATTTTCGCGTTAATCGTTAAGTTTAATATTTTACGAGTCTTTTTAATTATCGCGATAATGAAAAATTTCGAACTTTATTAAATTAACGTAAATAATGCGTTTACTGAGTCGTTTCTTAAAGAAATTATTTACATGTCTTTTTCGTTAAAAATAAAAGTTAAACTCGATTATGCTTTAAGAGTTCTTTAAAGTCTTTACGATTTTAAATAAGCTGTACGAGATTAATATAATCGCTGTGTAACAGCATTATTTGAACTCGATTTCGCTTAATGCGTTATAAACTTATGTTTTTTAATTCATAATTTAAAAGAAATCATGTTATTATTATACGTTAAAGATATAATTATTATCTTTAAATCATTAAGCAATATTAAATAATTTAAGCATAAGTTTTAATGTGTTTTTAAAGTTAAAAATCTGAGAAAAATAAAGAAGATTCTTAATATTTAAATTACTCGTAACAGAAAGATACAAATCTTATAAATGAATTAAACTTATTATTTTTATAACGTTTTCAAAAGACTTAACATGAGACAAGATAAGTACAGAGTAATAAATCTTTTAATGAATGAATATAACGCTTTTCGCTTAACTAAACTCGAAAACGTAAGAATTAATTAGCATAAATATTAACAAGTCATTAAAAGTTTCATGTATGCTATAATTTATACTCGTCTCGACATCGCTTTTACTCTTAATTAATTAAATTAATATCTTAGCGATTCTGTAAAACATTATAAACACGTTTTAAAGAATTTAATGCGTTACGTTCGTTTTATTATTAATTTAAACATTACGTACGAAATTAATAAAAGTATAAAGTTAGTAAAATACTTTAACTCAGATTATATCTTAAATAAACTAAATCGTAAATCGATTCTCGTTTACATTTACATACTTAATAAAGAATTAATCTTTTAAATGAGTTAAAAGTAAAAGTTCGTTATCATATTAATCATTAAGATAAAGTATATAACTTTATTAATTTACGTTAAGAAAGATTTATAAATCAGTTAAATATTTAAGAACATAAATTTAATAAAGTACTTAAGCGTTAATCATAGTCGTGTAAATATTCTTAAAAAGATTATTCATTAATTCGTCTCATTTACACAGCTTAAGAAAGATAATTAAGCATTTTTTATGTTAATTAAAAATGCTTACATTTACGAAAGATTAAAGCATATTAACGTCGCTTATTATCATATTCGAAATTTATATAAGAAGAATTAAATCTTAATAAACTTCGTTTTTAATTAAGATATAATAATAAACGAATTAATTAAATCATTATCTTAATAAAACTTTAAGAAATTCATTAAATAACTGAGACTAAAAAGTAATAAAAGCTAAGAAACTCGCAAGCATTAAGTAAGAATGTTAAAAAATGCGATGATAGGCTCGTTTTTAACAGCTTTTCGTAAACTAGCGTTAGAAATAAAATCGCTAGTCGCGACTCAGTTATGTATAATAATATATAAATAAAGCAGTTTATAAATTCTTTCTTTAATTAAGTAAGATTTCATTATATGTAATATTATTCGCTTTATTCTTTTAATATTAAACTATATTTATGACGTTTCTTTACATAATTAGTCGCGTGTAATGATTAATTAATACTCGAAAATTTATTAATAATTTAACTTTTATGTTTAATCTTCTGCGCGTTCGTCTTTAATTAATCTTTATTAATAATCTTTTAATTATTTTAACTTAACATTATTTTATTAACGAGTAAGCTTTTCGTAAACGATTTCTTAATCTTAAAACTTACTTGTATAACGTGTTTACTTACTTAGTTTTAAAAATCGATTTCATTTATATCTGATTATTTTTTTTCTAATAATTACTTTAATATTAATAAAATAATAAATTTTCTCTTTTAAAACATAAAGAGCGAAAAGTAACTAATTTACTAAGTAATTAATAAGTTTATTAAACTTTTAATAATGTTAAATAAATTACGTTATAAGCGAAATGCAGCTTTATTTTATCTTAAACATTAAAAAAAAATTTAAAAAAAAGATACGAAAAACAGTTAAGTTAAACAGAAAGAATTTAAATTATTTAAAAAAGACTCGCACTTAATTAATCGAAGAAAAAGTTAAAATCTTAATCTTAAATAATAAAAAAGAAACTTTAAAAGAAGAAATAATAACATAAAAAGAATTAATTTAACTTTAAAATACGCTGAACTAATTACAAGTTAAACGTAAACAGTTTATTAAATAACGTAATTAAGTTTATAAAAAGCGTAATTAAATAAAAGAAAAGCTTAAAAACATATTCGCTTCATTAAATTATATCGTTAATAATAAGAAAAGTATAAAACATTTTTATTTATTTATTTTAACGAATAAAAAAAATTTACGTTTAATAATTAATTATTACGCGTTTAAATTAAGTTTTAAGTTAATGAGAATTACTTCGCAAGCTTCGCTGCTTAAATTATTTATGTTATTTTAAAAATTAAAGATGACGCAGCGAATTACGTAAGTACATATTATATAAATAATAAGATTAATTACTTTAAATTCTTTAAATTATTATTAAAGTTTTAAGCGACGTATATGTTAACTTTAATCACGAACGAAACGCACGTTATATATATATAAAACTTCGTTAAAATTAAAATTAATCGTTTAAAGTTTTTTATTTTAAATTTAAAAAATAAATAAATAATTTAAAGAAAAAAATATTCTTAAAACTAAAGAAGACTTTAAGTATTATTATTACTCGATTTAATACTGTTACAGAATTAAAGAATTATTTTTAAGTTATAAATAATAATTAACGAGAATTATTATTAAATAAAGCTCGTATTAAACGCTTTTGTGCGAAGCTCTGTTAAGATCGTGTTTAAAATTTAATTACTAATAAATAAGCTGAGTAAAATGTTTAATCTATAACGATAGCTATAACTAGAAGTTTAAGAATATAGAAGAAAGAAAGTTTCTGAAGCGATATTTATGTTTAAAAACTTAGAGTTCGTGCTAGATTCGAAAGAAAAATGTTATGACTCAGAAAAAATGTAATACTCAGAAATATTAATTAGTTCGTGTTAATTAGTTCGTGTTAAAGCTGTGTTAAAGAATGTTAAAGTATGTTAAAGCTTTTGCTTGTGATGAACTCGATTTAGCCTTAATCGATTCTAACATACTCGTAACATTACTTTTCTTTTTAAATATTCATGTTCGCATGAATAAAAGAAAAGTAATTAAATTTAAAACGTCGTGTTTGTTTAATTTAATGTAACTTGTTTAAATGCAGTTTATAAAATTCGACTAGAATCTTCTCGAAGTTCTTGAATTCTTCTTTATCGATATAATATTATTCGTCGTCTTAATTTAAATCTGTTCATTTAATCTTGTATTGCAATTGATCTTAATAGTGTTTAAAGTTCAGAATGTTGTTTATCTTTTAATAATTCTCGTTCTTAATTATTAACGATTAAAATGATTTCGAATGTTAATTTAATAAAAAATCTTAATAATAAGAACGCAGTAACTTAAGACTAAAGATTAAATGAAGTAACTTTATACTTTCGAATAAACGAAGCTAATAAAAGATTTTTACATTAGCAGTGATTTAATAAAATTCTAGCTGTTTATCTTTTAAATTCTTGCATGATTTAGTTATTTTAACGTTTCGAGAGAATAATTAAATTTAATCGTTTATCTTATAAATTACGTCTCGACGATGCTTATTAATCTGTGCTTTAATGCTTATCTTAATCTTTTTTAATTGTTTACGATCGAAAATTAGAAGCTCTTTTATTTTAACTGTAATGTCGTTAATCTTTCTAGCTTTAATACGTGCACGAGTTGTTTCGTAATCAGTCGTATCTGAATCGAAACTTATTCGTAAGTGAAAATATGTATTAAAATAAAACGAAGTCATTAAGATAACTGTAAAGATATTAATATTCTTACTAAACTTCATCATTAAAAGTCATTTAGCTTAGTCATCTTGCATGTAATTATAATAAATTCTTAGCTCGCGTTTAACGTCTTAATTAGCTCGTTTCGATTAATTATCTGTCTTAAGATAATAAACTGTTAATAAACTAGCTTTAATTCTTAATCGCTTGCAAAGACTTTATTACATCGTTAATATGAATTAAGAGTCTTTATTAAAAATAATAAAACTGAGTAAATCATGAAGTTTATAAACGTTTCATAACATGATTTAAACCGTTTCTTCAGCTAAGATTTCATTCTCTTCTTAATGATAAAGTACGTAGTAACGTTTCTTAATAAGACGATAAATTATGATGCAGATTGCGTTATAATCTTTAAATAAAGATAATCTCGTGATGAAGTTCATAATTATATTCTTTCAGCGTTTCTGTAAAATGAAAAAAAGTTAATAAAGTTCATTAATAACGTCTCGAGACGTCTTACTTCGTTAATAAACATGACAGTTTTAAATGTATTATTAAATCGTAGCTCGATGATCTGATTAATAATAAAATCGTTAAATTAAATTTATAATTCTTCGATTATTAAGATAAGAAGTTAACGACTAATCGTGAATTTTCTGTAGCAATTTCGTATGCATATTTTCGAAGACTCATAATAAACTCTTTCTAAAAAGAGCTTCGTTAACGATCTGACAGTTCTTTAATTTAATGTCATGTAATTTAAGCTCATTATCGCTTATTGCTTATTAATATTCGATGCACAGCTCATCGATTTTATTAACGTTCGATACTCGTTAATAAAGATTAATCTCTGATTCAGTTATTAAAATATTTACTTTATTTAAAGTTAAAATGATTTAATAGCGATTCTCGATACGTTTAACGATTTCGAAAGAATCGATTATAAACATGCGTGTTAGCGCATTAACTTTAATATTCTTCTTGCCTGATCGAAAGATGATTTAAAAATTAAACTTTAATAAAATATTTAAATAATTAACTTAACGTCGAGTTAACTGTTTGTTTTTCATAAAGATCTTTAAAGCTTAATGATTAATGAACATCTGAATTAATAATTTAATATCTTTCAGCTCGAGCCTTTAGTGCTCGAAGCATCGAATAATGACTAGTAATTTCTTATCATAAATATGATATTTACATTTAACAGAAATCATACTTTTATTATAAAAGATTATCGAGTAAAGAATATCTTCGTCATCATACTGAGATAGAATATCGTCTTTAACGTAATTAAACGTATCGATTTTCAGAATAATTTAACGTTTAAGATTAAAATAACGTAGTATAAAGATTAAGTTAACCTGTTTCTTTAAATCTTTAAAAGCTTAAACACAGATTTAGTTTCATACGAAGAGTATGTCTTTGCGAGTAAGCTGAGTAAAGAATTTAATCAGCTTTAAGAAATTCTTAATGAATCGTTAATAGAAGTTAATAAATCTTACGAAGCTCTGAACTTCTTTTAAATTAATTAATGTTAATTAGTTAATAATTGCTTTCATCTTAATAAAATTCATGCGTAAACTCTGTTCGAACACGATGACTTCTAGAAAGATCGTTTCTTTTACATCGAATTCGCATTTTCGAAGATTTATTTATAAGCTCGCTTCTCGTAAACGATTTAATATTATTTTAACGTGTTCTTAATGTTCTCGTTAAGTCTTATTATAAATTAAAATGTCATTTAAATAGGCCTGATAGAAATCGTTTAAAAAGTTTCATAAAATATCATTCATGTATTACTAAAAAGAGACAGAATCATTAATAAGCTCGAAGAAAAGAACTCGTAATTTGTAAACTTTTAAAGCGATAATAAAGATCGTATAATCTTCATTATCGAGATGCATTTAAAGTTTGTTAAACGCTAATATAATATTTAATTAAGTTAAATGTTTGCAATTCATAATTTTATTAATCATCTTTTTAATTAAAGATAGCGAATAACGATTTCTTTTAATGATGACGTTAAGCTTTTAATAATTCACGCAAAATCGTAAATCTTCATTTGCTTTTAAAGCGAACAGAATCGATGAGAAATAAAAAGCTTTGTTAAAGATAATAAAACTCTTAAAAATATTCTCGTTTAAATATTTCTTTATTTTCTGAAGCTTGTAAAAAAACATTTAATATGCTTAACATTAAAATGAAACGACGTCATTAATAAGCTTTATTTTGTAATCATAGAAACGATGCGAAAGTAGCTTATCGATCTGAGCTCGATCGAAGACGTTTAAAGAGTTTTAATATTTCGCGAATAGCTTAACTTTAATGTCTTTCAGATTTTAAGCCGTCTCGTTAATTAAGAATAAACTAACTGAATTTAAATTGCACTGAGTTTTTTATTAATGTCTTCGATTAACATAATAAAAATCTTAATGTGATTCTTCTTTAAGCGACTGATCAGAGTTTAAAAAGCAGCAGCGCTTATACTGTAAATTAAACAGACTTCTTTTTCTGAAATTAAAATCGAACGTTAAAGTACTTTAAGTGCTTTAAAAATGTTCGTTAAATCTGTCGTTTTTAATTTGTACGAAACTAACAGCACTAATATTAACGTTTTCAGTTAACTAGAAAAAACGATGATGTCGCGACTCATGTTTAGCAGTATCTTATTTTTGTTCATTTAAGGTTTTTTTAATATTATCTCGTGATGTTTAATGTTTATAATTAGCATTAATATCGAAGATTTCTTATAATTGTTAATGATTAAAATAAAAAGAATTTTATAAGTAATTGCCTTCTTAGCTAGCTTTTTATCGTAGTCGCGTATGAGCTTTTCTTTTAATAGCGAAATAGATTACAAATCGAGCTTCTTGCAAACTTTCGTAACTAGATTCATATGTATTAAAGTGTAAGCAGCTGACTTACTGTTTATTAAAGATTAAATATTAAAAGATTAATCTTGCGAGATAAAAAATGCGTTAATTAGAAAGAGCTTTTCGAAGTAACTATCTTTCTGAAGGGTTTTCGTTTTGTTGCATAAAGATATTATCTTTATTCTTTCGATGACTTTTAAAGAAATAATTAGTTTTTTAAGTCGAAATTCGAATTAAAATCGAAACGATTAAACTTATCTGCATTATTATTTAAAGCATTAATTCTTATAACTTAATGAAAACATTCTTTAAAAGTATGATCGAGTTTATAATAAATAAAACAGTTTTCATTCTGTATGTTCGTCTCTTTCGCGCTAGTTAAAACCGCGTCGCGCTGTTTTAACTAATTCATTAATGTATTAAATTTTTTCTAATAATGAGATTTAAAAAGATCTTTAGCGAAGATAACTTGTTTAATCGACTTTATCTTAATTAATTTCTTTTTTTAAGCTCTTTCATAGCTCGATGATCATTATTTAAACGTATTAAATAATTTCGAATTTCGTTTAAAAAGCTGAGTTATATAACTTAATTACTCAGAGCTACTCGAAGGCGAGAAATCATCTTGTTCTTCAGATTAATTATTAGTTACTTTTCTTAATATCTTAAATAAAAAGAAAGACGCTAAAATATGAAATAAAACTCGCTAAACTTCTTAATTCCTTAAGTAAGATTATTATATTTTCTTCGAAAGTTAATCTCTTTATTCGAATCGTTATATAGCTAAGCGAGCTCTTTAAAAAGTTTATTAATTATTACATAAAGATTTATTAAATCTCGTTGTCTTCGAGTCAGAATTATCTTTAATATTTCTTTAATAATTCTGAAGTAAACATAAGCTAGTCGAGTATGATCATTCTCATAGTGATTCGCGTTTACTTTTAGCTTATTCTAAATCTTTTCATATTAATCATCTCAGAAAGATTTAACGTCGTTAATTAATTAAGATGAATTCGAAAGCTTTTCGAAGCGATTAATTAAATCGAAGAAAGTGAAAATTAAAGATATAATTTCTTTAAACTGTTATAATTATTATTTTAACTGAGTCTTTTCTTCATTAAGTTACTTTGTAACTTTATTAAATTAACGTAAAAAATTGTTAAAACGATTACAGACTTTAATACTTAAATCGTGTTAAACTCGTAATTCGTTAAAAACTTTTAAAAACTTGTTTAAATCTTCATCGATTCATCTTTAAAGCTGTTAAATGTTTTTAATGTTTTAAAATAAATCAGCGTCGTTAAGTTCATTAAAAGCTGTAAAAGCAGACACGAATATACGTCGTTCTCGAACTGCATCGAATCTTAAATATTTTAAAACTCGAGCAGAAAGTTTAAAATAAATGACAA
>JAABUO010002291.1_pt1 | contig 23503 bp, 25 predicted proteins | sample 5559291 | NCBI WGS metagenome assembly JAABUO01 (sample SAMN10711878, study PRJNA513372) | rock metagenome | isolation source: Antarctica rocks | place: Antarctica: Victoria Land, Finger Mt sud
GGTAAGTGCTGTGCACCATTCCCTATCCAGTAGTGTGCGCAGCACTTGCCTCATTGACTGACATGGCAAGTGCAGTCACAGTGTATGCCAGCATTGCTTTATAAGCTGAGTTTCAGAAATGACAGCTGCCAAACCTGACTCTATTGCATCCAGGCGGTGCGCCCAGGCAGCCCCACCTTCAGTGAGTCAAACCAGAAAGATATCAAGAAGAGGCAGAAGGGCCCCAACCAAAACCCCAAGATCAACATCTCAGAGCCCAAGAAGTTCTTGGGCATCACCAGATTTGGTTTCAGCAAGAAGAATGAGGTGTTTGTTGGCAGAACAGCACAGCTTGGATTCCTGGCATCTGTCATTGGCGAGAAGGTGTGTTACACCTTGCTGACTGTTTTCATGGTTGGACCTTCAGACAACAAGGCTGTATTGCACCTTCATGGTTGGACCTTCAGACAACAAGGCTGTACTGCACCTTCATGCTTGGACCTTCAGACAACAAGGCTGTATTGCACCTTATGCTTGGACCTCAGACGACAAGGCTGTATTTGTCTTGTCTTCATTCAGTAGGCGTTAACTGAACCTGCCTCGTGCTTTTGGTGCAGATCACAGGCAAGGGACCTCTTGCACAATTTGGACAGGAAACTGGTATTCCCCTGAGTCAGGCCAGCCTTGGACTGCTAGCATTCATTGCCTTTTTCCTCGTGGCTGCTGTATTTGAGGGCAACTATGGCGAGGAGACCAGCGAGGACAAGTCACAATACTAGATATGAATACTGGGCATGACTTGTTTGTCCTAGTGCGAGTCTGCTCACAGTGTAGTTTCTGAGTTGTTAGATCCGGTATTCCAAAGTAGGTCTTTGGTGACGCCATCATTTGCCAAGCAATCTTTGTTTATAATGTGCTTATTTCTTGTGATTCAACTTCATCAAGCTCCCTTGACCGTCGAGGAGGTTCAACTTGATGTACTTCTGTGCACAGTTGGAAACCTGGCAGCTGTTTTAGTGGTCGACAGTTTTACTTCATGTGAAGGCAATCACAAATTTGTAGAACACGATGAACACAGCAGAAGATTCAGCTTGCAACATGTGGCTATTGCACCATAGTACATTGCACACTCAGGCATGATTTCTCACACGCGATTCTGACAGTTATGCTGATTGATGCATTACACACCACCCACAGACATGCGGAGTAATCACCAACTTTAGAATTTCAACCTATTTACATGCATACATCCAGCTTAGCCTTCAGCCCAGATGCCATGGGTTAATTTATTTGGATTGAGACTCCTGCAAAGCCAGAATGACAATTCAGAACTCTGCTGCCACCATATGACATGAGACAGGCCATCAGGCTTCATTTTACGGTAAGAATGCAGCTAATGTATGTGCTCACGGTGCGGCTGTGGGCCCTGACAAAATAGAATGATGCAGACACAACACATGCTATGGGAAAGCAGCCAGGCAGCATGAGCACATCCGCAGGACATGACAGAATTTAAAAGAATAGCAACAAAGCTTTGAGCACTACCTTTGCTGCTTTTGCTTTGATGGAATTCAGCCAGCGTGTCTCTTCCATACACATTGCCCATCTGGGGACATAATCAATTTTAACATTCTTCATGGCACCTACATAGCTCAAGCTTGTGGTCAGCAAGTGTACTGGCCACGAAGCTTTGTGCAGCGTGGAACAGCAATTGCATGGTCACATGAACAAATAGAACAGATAGCTGCGCATGCGTGTGTCATGAGCATGCTAGCATGTGAAGAACTGTCCTCACCCAAGATGGCAGTCTTGTGCTCCTCACTCATAGGCTGGGACTTTGGTTTCTGCTTTGCGCTGCTTGGGTGTGCAGATGCGCTGTCATTATGAATATGACACGAAGACGCCATCATGGCAGTGTCAGTCTGATTCCAAGGCTGTACCCAGTCAACATCTGCAGGACTTGGTTCTGCTGCATCACCATTGAGGCACGCAGAGCTTGATTCAGCACTGCTGCTTTGCTCTGATGTTGGATCAACTGAGTGTTCACAAAAGTCTGTGGTCTCGTCAAATTGAGCAATCGCCTCTGAGGTGTCTTCTGCATGCCCATCCTGCCACTCGAATGACATTGACCACATCTGATTGCCATTCACAGCTGCTGAGGCATCATCATCAGTGGTCCAGGAGTCTTCAGAACACACACTATGACCTGAGCCTGCTGCATCTGAAATTCACCTGGTGTTACAGTCTGACAGACAGAAAGCTTGACAAGGCTCCTCGGCAGCAGATGGATCTACTCATAGGAATGTACCACTTGCCAGGTCAAAGTCAGCGCCGTTGGACTGACTCAAACAACAGAACAATTTTGTTAGACAGAGTGCTGGAGTTCAGCGTACCTGACCGCGACAGTCCTTCTTGATCAGCACCATCACTGGCATCCAAACGCTCATATTGTAAGCCTGTGCAACACTCCCGCTTCAGCACACTTGCAGCAGCGTGAAAAGCGTTCAAGTTGTTATCATCGCGTAAAAGCACCTGCAGGCTCAGCGGGCGCAAGCGCAGGGGTGGGTAACCTTGATTCCTGTTGCTGCTCCTCATCGCCAGCTGCAATTGCCATAGCAGCAGCTGTATACTAGCGTAAACAAGTGGGGTACTATGGAGCTACAACAGGCAAAACGTCGACGTTGCAGAGGCGGACAGCTTGTCGGGATCGAGAATTCTGAAGCTATGCATGCATTAGTCATAAACTTTGGGCAACACCTGGGCATTGCACTGTTGTGGTTGCAAGGATGATCTTGCAACAGTCCGCGTGCTGCTGCACAGACCCTGTGCTACCGTTGCTGCTGCACCTACTGCTCACCAGCTGGTGTGCATTGTCTCACACACCTGCCTGTGGTGGGCTGCCTGCACAGGACTGCTGTTGGCAGTCCAGGGGTAGCTACCTATAGGTTTCAACAAGGCGTTTTAACTTATTCTGCATGCCATACCGTCCACAACGCACCCCGTCTTGTCCAATCAGGAAAGTCTAACTGGATTGGGCTCAACTAGGGGCAGGCTGAATTCGTTGTTTTGTACAGCATATCATGCTTGCAATTGACAATGCACCGCATGCACGTTATTCAGAAACAGAGACGCACTCATGATCCTTTCAGATACATGCCTAAAACATGCCACACTTGCAAGCAACCGCTGTGATGACGGGGTCTTGCCGTGGTAAAGAGTGGTCTTTACCATTGCAAGCCTTGCTGGCCACATTGTGCAGCAACAAGGCTGAACGCCGCCGGAGAGACACTACAGCACAAAAGGTTCCTAGGGCAAGCTTCAGCTGGGTACTCACGGTATACAAGTTATTACTGTGCAGACGATTGTGGGACCCTAATCCTGGTGGCAACAATTGCAAGTGCTGGATGCACACATGTAGCAGGCCAATATTGGACTCACTCCAGCTTAAATCATTGAGTGATCTTTATTTCAAAAATTCCACACCTGCAGGCATTGGAAACGTGCCTGACTGCCTGCAGGGCTAGCAGACGATTGTCTGTGTGCAGAAAACCAATTTTATTGCCCCAGGAGTCAGATGACCTTCAAAGAATGGCCCAGCATTGAGCTTCAGTAAAAGCCCTTTGGAATAACTGCATTATCACAAATAGAGACGTGATTACAGCTGAGCTTGCACCACAGTGACAAATGTAATGTAGGAAGCATGGTCATCATCTAGAGCGTATGCAGTAACGGTGTGGTTGGTCTTAGGAAGCTGATGTAGCAAATGGTCCTGTCTCCCCCACACTTCACCCAGCCTGAGCAACAGCTGCCGTTGAAGCTGCCTTTGCATGTTGGTATACCAGTGGAGTTATACATGCTGCCAAGCGACCCATTCCCTCAGAGTTTGGGTGAAGGCCATCCGGTGCAACAGAATCCAATATCTGCAGTTCCAAATATGCCCATTATGTAATCATATATGACATAACAACTGCGGTGAGCTGCTCTGTCACATGTGTACATGCAAGGACTGTCTTCATCAGCAGTGACAAGTGGCAATGCATGAACTGGGCAACACTTCTTGACAGCCTGCTTAAAGTGCACAAATGCATGACACTGAGGTAGCACATGCAATAGAGCTTGCTACAGTAACGTGGTAATGCAGAGATGGATGTACCTACCTAAGCATGCGTACCAGGAAGTATGAATAGCCAAACCTGATAGATGCATGAGATTCAAACAGCAGAACTAGAATGGCAAGCTTAAGCCTCTTACCTGGCCTGTGGGAAAGAGCTGATGTCCACAATCAATGTAGTGGACATTGCGTAGTCCAGTTGCAAACTCCTGGATCAAGTTGTTGACAGTCAAAATGCCTTGAGTGTATTCATTTGGCCACAAGTATGTGCCTCCTTGGTCAATAAGGCCCCACGGTAGGATCCCCATGAGAACAATTGTGGTGCTGGGGTTCACTTGCTGAAGATGTGTCACAATGTGTTCAATGCTGCACACAACACAGACTGTTCATTTGACGAAGACATGTCACAATGTTCTCACTGCTGCAGATGACACAGACTGCTCATCATTGCGCTTGAGTGCAATCACAGGCAGCAACAACAGATTCAAGTCCCAAAACATGCATCCAGTTTTCTGTCTGCAGTTGCTGCAACAGGGCTTCAAAGCAGGGCTGCTGCCTGCTGGGTGTTGTGAGTTGGACTGTATAAGGACCTGGGGTAACAAGGCCATTGCTTGGTGGTGTCAGCTGCCAGGTTTGCCACATTGCAGCTGATGTTTCTGTCTGCTGCCAGAGGAGCTATATTGCTCAACACAGTGCTGTATGTCTCATCATGCAATGACAAATCCTTGCCGGTCAGAGCATATTTTGCAGTCGGTGCAGCGCACATCTACCTGTTGTGGCTTGAAACAAGTTGATGCTAACAGGCCATCCAAACAATTTGTACCGCAGGCAACATACAGTAGACAAGGCAGCAATGCTAGCACGCAGTCTGACTGATGTTCAGAGCAAGCCTGTCTGGAGGGAGCTGATTTGTGTCGCATGCACCTGATGCCTGTTGGCTAAGCTTAAGCTCGTATTTTGATTGTATTATTGTGAGTTTCATTGGCTTTTGCTGTGACTTCAAGTTTGCCCACATTGCAGGTGACATGTACCTCCTGTGGTCATGTCATTAGGCTATCATTAAGAAAAGAAAAGAAAAGAAAAGACTACGCCTTTCGGCGTCAATTTAATGAGAAGCCAAGTATTATACCGGGCTGCCCAGGAGGTTATCATTAATGCAACACCAAAAAGCTAGATGCAAATCTATTATCAAGTTGGCTGCAGATGTGGCCACAGAAACTGCAAACATTAAGGGCAGCCGTAGATGTATGTCAAAACTAGTGGCATACTCAGTGACTGCCAGTACAGTAAAGGCGTCGCCGTTACGCGACTCGTTCCACATGAAGTAATACCCCACAGGGAAGCCCAATATACCTCACCCTTGGGCTTTTCTTGGTTTTAATGCCGAAAGGCATACTTCTTTGTTTGCTTTGGATTTTTCTTTGGGTTCCTTGGGTAAGAAAATACATACCGAGACGCAGTTCCGTTCGCTGCTGTGGTAGCTCCTGGCTCGCCCACATTGCAGCTGGCAGCAGCTCCCAAGTCATTGGTGCCAATCAGGAGTATAATGACTTGAGGCGGGTGCTTCAGGAAAACCTCACCATGCTGTTGTCTCCACAGGAGGTTGGATGTTTGGTCTTCTGTAGGCGAACAACAGTGATCATTTTCTGAAAGAAGTTGGCTTTCAAAATGTAAAATGATTTCTTCAAACCTTTCATTTTCAAACAACTGAACTGTTAAGGTATTTGCTTCTTTTTCCGGATCTGATCTCATGTTCAGGTTTGGCATCATGATCAGCATGTGCATGTTCACAGCATGTGGGCGACATCGGTGACCACTCATGAGAGCAGGGAATTTGCATGTGAGGAAGCTGTTGCATGTCAAGTGTTGAAAAATTTGCTGATCAGACATAAGGTGCGTTGCTAAGCAAACACGGGCTGCACTTCACTTGAAAGTGACGTAAATACGGTACCCAGTGCGCTTGAGGCAATGCAGCCTCATGCAAAGTTTGCTCTCATGCCTTCCCAGACAAAGAGCTCCTACAAAGCTACTGACTGTGAAGAAAGGTACCAAACAGCCAGATTCATACCACTAAGGAAACAGCCAGATTTCACATGGCATGCCAATCTTGCAGTACTATTTTCACAATCAATGCTGCGTCAATGAAGCGTGGCGCACCTCCTACACCTAGGATTGCTGCTGCATACTGGCCAAAGTAGGTTGTGAACACCTCTGGTGTACCATTTACTTGAGGCTGCACCTCACGCCATTGCTTGGCGATGCTGTCACCTGTCACAGCACAATGTGTGAATTGTATGTGGTCATTGGCAGACAAGGTGAACATGGAAAACTTTTAAAGACCCAGCTCTGGCTGGTGATTCAGCCAATGTGTTATGTACAGAAGCACTGGTAGGATCCATTAGCCAGTAGAAAGCTTTGGACACTTCTAGTGCACTGTCAAGCAAGAAGTACCTACTCAAGCTTTGAGTGGGTCTTACCATAAAAGACCAGGTCGACACCCTACAGCGCAGAGTAGACCAGCTTGTTTCAGACACAGTTACTGGACTTTTTAAGGGCTGGTATGCAGAGCAGTGGCACAGAACTTCTGGGCCTAAAGGCATTGCAGCAATGGCACACCTGGGCGTCATCGGCTGCAGCAATTTCCTGAGCGAAGCCTGCTGCAATATTCTGGTGGCATGAGTCGGCCCGCTGGACGGGCAGGAGCTCCAGCCGCGTACAATTTTCAGCTATGTACGGACAGCCTTCTGGAAAGGCTGGTATTAATGTCTGCGATGGGGTCACAGAGGTCAGGAAAACAGAAAGCAGCGCAACTGGCAGCAGACGACTGGAGCTGCTGGGCGACAGGAGCATATCAGACGGCCGATGAACAAATCGAAAGACACCCCGATGGTGACCGCAGCTCAGCGATGTCGCTCCCACATGACCAGCAATGTTGTTGTAAAAGAAGCTTGTTTGAGAGTGCTGTCGATGCAGCCAAGATGAACGTTCCAAGACCAGTTCCAAGACCCAGCTCAGGGCGGCAGTGCCGCAGTCAACATACATGTATCGGTGGCATGCAGTCTTTCATGCATCAAACCCGTGTATCCTGAGAGTCTGAGACAGGACAATGAAGAAGCGCTCTGCACATGAAGCAGTCAGGCAGTGCTGGTATCTAACGCAAAATCGTTAACAATGTCATGCAGAAGCTCACCCTATCTCTACGAGTCGTTGCGGCATCAGCGAAGCTTCGCTGTCAGTCTAGACCTGCTAGGCTAGCTCGACAAAATGGACATTATTGCTCGTAGTTGTCAGCAAGATTCTGAGGGTTTTTCAACACTGCCTGTCATCAGCTCAATGTTTGAAAGTTGACGTTTCTCTGTATTGTTTTTATGTCGGTGGCAGCCATTGCAAGTGATGGATGCACGATGCATTATGATAACATCTGTACATGATGTCATCATTCACCATCACTGCAGCGTCCAGATCTCATACAAAGCCATCATACAGCACACTGCACCTTCCAGATCAACTCATTGAGTGACCTTTGGCCAAATGGCCCACATCTGCAGGCTGAATTGGAAAGGTACCTGATTGTCTGCTGAGACGCAGGGGTAGCCTGTCTGCATGTACATATGCAGCCAGCCAGTTTGTGTCCGATCAGAACATTCACTCATGCGTCACACATGACAGTGGTCCTCTGACAGCTTCCATAAGACCTGTACAAAAGGCTCTAATGAGAACACAAGGTGCTTCACAGAGGTTGTGCCTTGGCCCAGGGCAACAAACATTGCCAGTGATTGGCAAACCCGGCATCCTGCAAGTTTTGTAACTGCTCACTCAAGGAGGTTTGTTGGTTCTATACACTACCATGGCATGCTAAGCATGATAACAAATACATAAGATACATCTTGCAGTACTGGAAAGAGACTGATATGAGCTGCTTAGTAGCTCTGCTTGGCGCCAAGCACACAGGAACATTGTATGCATGCGCATATGCATATGCCTGACTGCTTGCAGACCAGAGCAATCATTGATGACATCAATGTTGCAATCAGACCATTCAAATCATGGCAGTGCCCAGAAGCGGATGAGACACTGTAATGAAAAGAGCTCAGAGTCAATCAGACACAACAACCTGCCACTGAATTCTAATTGCCTCTTTGCAATTGCTTGGTTGCTGCATGCTGTATTTCACTAGCAATATGTTTCCATTGCAACACATGCTGCTCAAACTCAACTGGTGGACCCCACTGCTTCTCTAACAGCTCTGTCAGAGCTTTAAGCAGGCTTGGTATGCTGCAAGCTTTTGGCCCTCTCTTGCCTTGGCGGTCTTTGATAGCATTTTCAGCTGTACAGTGGTACTCTTGCATGAAGCTACTCACATCCTGACAATGGCTTTGATTATGAGCACCCAGCATACTGTAGATGATGCTCTTCCTGTTGTGTATCTGTTCATGCCTGTGCCATGCCATACTCTCTACCCCTCGTATGCAAAGCCTTCTAGTTGCTTCCCCTCTGCCCTCCTGCTCCAGCCATTGTGCAATTTGCCTGAGTTCCACTCCAGCAACAGGTGCTTGTAGCTGCAGTAGTCACTGACTGAGACATGCCTGAAAAAAGTAAAAGCACAAAACACAAAATACAAAACACAAAAAGTTAGCAATCAGATAAGAAGGCACGAAAAGCACTGCACTTGCCCATGTATAGCTTGCTGTACATGCCGCTGCACTCTGTGTAGAGTATCTCACTGCACTTCTGCTATGTTGCGTGCTGGCTGCGATGGCAACAATGACATGCGAGGAATTCCGGGATGGTTTTCCACATAGTATGCGTGCACATGCTTGTCACATATAGAGACTGCATCAATACAGCAACATACGACTCGCATGCCAATCCATTCTGTTCAGTATGGCTCTGCATCGTGCTCGATGGAGCTGTGCTGCTAGCATGTTTGTGAGCCAATGCTGCCAATTCTCAGCTCCTGTGTCTTAAGCAGCCTTCCTGCGGACTGGGGTTGTCGCTGGGACCTTCAATACAGCCTCAAGGTCTAATTCTGGCGCAGGGGCCAGCCCTACTGGCAAGTTAGGCCATAAGCTGCTGACTCTGCGTAAGCATAGCCGCTGCAAGGATGATCTGCAAGGACTCTGAGCTGTCGAGCTCACAGCTCAGCCAGAAGCACAGCCAGACATAGAAGCCTATACTGATATTCTCACACATTGCACCACAAGCACCTCATCGCTTCTTCAGCGAGATTCACGAGCTCTTGCTCAGATACGATCCCTCGGCGAATGCCCTTCAAGGTTCGTTTGACGCCGGGGCGTTCTTAAAATGCGCTAAAGGATAAAAAAATTGATGCTGCCCGCAGTTCATACCGTAATGCACGTGAGCCATTAGTACTTTGAAATTAGTAATCAGCACTTCGCAAAGTCCGAGGCAAGCAACGACAGCGCCGATCAATGCGCTCAACGGGTGACTTGATATGGTTAATGTTGTCGTAGCAGCATGTGTACGAAGCGTCGCTATACAGAACCATCGAGTCTGCTTCGTGGGAAGCAGCTCGCCATGCAAAGTTGATTGCTGATTCTAACCCAAACGCGCTGTCAGCCGGTTGCAGGCGCTCAGATGCAAATTGTTGAGAAGTTTTGCCTAATTTATCTTTGCATACGCTGCTAAACAAAGGCATGCTTGCCCACAAAATTGTCGCTCTAGCCTGAGGGCTACCTCACCCAGGTTGTTAAAGCTGTTTTGGCTGTCAGCTCGCCATCATAGACTCGCAGCCTAGAACATGGCCGGTCAGCATCCTACTTTTCCTAAGCTCAAGATCAAGCTGGGTGGGAAAGTGTTCAACGAAGCAGGTCAGCAACTGCAATCTGGCTGTCTCCAGCACCTGCCAAGCGTGTCCGTGCACAGCTCTGTGGGTACAACACCACTCACCAAATGTACACTGCACAAGGCTTGAGGTTGTGTGCATGCCTTAACCATCAGCAATGAAGGAGCCACCCTGGCACCAAGATAGTTGACCTGTCTATATGGCTTTTATGCAGAAGCCAGAGCATCAGATGCCCAGCCTTCTGGTGATGCCAATGCCAGCTCATCTTCAGAAACGACTGACACTCAGGCTGGTGCCAGAAGTCCAACATCCCATGCATGTACGCTGCAAATCAAAGCTTCGTTGTGGCAACAATAGGCGAGCTGTACTATTGCAACCAGTGTAGCCTTTCCCATATGATGCACATCCCAATGTCCTGCAGTGAAGTCAAACACGTTTCGCTGGCCTGAATCAAGTCAACAAATGCATGACAAGCTGCCATATGTATTTCAGCATTCTGCAAATTCTGCAATTGCTATTTGAGACTGTATGTATCAGAGGTACAAACAGTTGAGTACAAACATTGCCATCTGTCCACTCCATCAGACTTTTAGTTGCTTGACATGGACGTCCTTGCCTGCTATAGCAGACCGTCAATCATGCAAAACTTTGTGTCCTTTTGTAGTGGCCATAATGAGCAAAATGGGGGCTGGCAGATTAGGAAAGGGTCGTCAGTTCATGCCCCCCCTACCTGAGAGCTGGGCCTCCCTCAGAGACCGTGCAGTCACCCAGCCGGCCCAGCAGGCTCGCTTTGCACGCCCAGACCCCACGGCCCCATCAAAAGGCACTTCTGGAAAGGCACAGATGCCTTCAAAGCCTTCATCAAAGGGTACTGTTAAGGAAGCAGGACTGCCTTCAAGGCCAGGCAGGACTGACTCAGACGCCATGCCAGACATGCCCCATGCTCCTTGGCAGCAGCAGGTATCTGGAAGTATCAGTGGGCAGACAGCTGCGCCTTTGAAGCCAGTCAGCTCTACTGTGAAAGGCCTAGGCGAGAAGGCAAGGGGGAGTGCCAGTGGGCAGCAAAAGCCGGCATGGGGAGCCGCTCAGCCAGCTCCAAATGCTACTCAAGTGGCAGCGGCTCGCTCCTACAAGGTATGATCACTTTCTTTGTTTCATCACTGACCAGCAATCTTGTATCATGCAGACAGCCTACGCTTCGAGACGACAAACTACACCGTTTTCGTCACCATGTTGGGTGCAAATGCAGTATCTGACTGTAATGCTGTCTCGTATTGATCAGGTTGTCACAAAGCCAGGGTCAGCCGCTGTCGAAAAGCATGGCTGTCTGTGCATATGTCTGTGCACATGTCTGTGCATATGTCTGTGCATACGTCTGTGCATATAACTGTGCATACGTCTGTGCACTGTACACATGCTTAAGATGGCTGTTTTGCTAGTGAGTGAAAGAACTAGAGCATTGCCAGCCAGGCTCAGCTTACCAACCTACAGGTGCTCAAGTGCTGTACGCAAGCAAATGAACACTTGAATGGGTTTCAATGCAGAGGCTCAAGTGCTGTATGCAATCAAATGAACACTTGAATGGGTTTCAATGCAGAGGCTCAAGTGCTGTATGCAAGCAAATGAACACTTGAATGGGTTTCAATGCAGAGGCTCAAGAGCTGTATGCAATCAAATGAACACTTGAATGGGTTTCACTGCAGAGGCTCAAGTGCTGTCTGCAATCAACCCTGGGCAGCCCGGCATAATACTTGGCTTCTCATTAAATTGACGCCGAAAGGTGTAGTCTTTTCTTGTCTTTTCTTTCCTATGCAATCAAATGAACACTTGAATGGTTTTCACTGCAGAGGCTCAGGAAGTCCCCTTCACCAGCTTTGTCAGAGGCAGCAGAGCAGCCATCCTCGGCACAAATTCCCATGACAGGAGCTCTCCCTCAGTCTGAGCCCACCAGGACAGCAGCCCCCCAGCCATCAGGGACCCTGAGGGGCTACCTTGAAGGGACCTTGAAGTCTGGCCTTTCACAGCTGCCTTTCGCCATGTCCCAGCAGGCAGCTGCTGCTACTGAGCAGCCAGACTCAGCGCCTGGACAAGGTCAGTGTAATGTGGTCTTGTCTGCACCTGGTGACTGCAGACATGATGAAAACTGTCACCGTGACCTACAAAGTTTGTCATTCATTGCATGTCTTGTGCATGCTCAATAACTGGGTGCAAACCTGGTCATTTGCTCTTGCAGTTGCCGCATCTGGCAGCCCTTCAGCAGCAGTTCATGCACTTGAGACAGATCAGTACAAGCTCAGGGTTAGCAGACCATTGGCTTCACAGCTCAACCACGACTCTGTCTTGAGCACACCTTGCGGAGTCAAGCCTCATGAGTGGAAACATAACAATGCTTATGCTCATGCAGGCATGACACCAACAGTTGCTCAAGCCCAGACTCAATCGGCCCCTGAGCCTGTAATCAACACCACCTCAGCATCTGTGCTTGCTGCACAGCAGCACAGGCAGATGCCAGCTGGAACACTGTCACAGCCACAGACAGACGTAGCACCTGCCTTGTCTACTCAGACTGCAGCAGGGGTCTCACCAACCCAGCCTGTAACCACAGAAACAGCTGCAGCACAGCTTGGGCCCAGACAGTCAAGTGAACAGCATGCTGCTGCACCTGTGCAACAGGCTTGCGCTGTTCAGCCGGATGTGCCCTCGGCCTCAATATCAGCTGCATTGCCAGCTGCTCCTGTAGCTGCTCTATCAGCTGCTTTGGCAGGTGAAACTCAGACTGGGCCTCCTGCTACATCATTACCTCTGCCCTCAGCTGCACGCCCAGCTTCACCAGCCCCCACACTGTCGGCTCCACCCTCAATTGCTCCATTACCTGTAACCACAACAGGTGTGTCGTCAGCTGCTATGTCATCAGCTGCTCTGTCAGCTGCATCTCCAGCTGCACCATCAGCTGCGCGCTCACCTGCAAGTGCAGCTGCAGCTCCAGCTGCGCTGATGACAAGTCCACCCACCGTTGCCCTTGCGTCTGTGCCTACTGCTGCTCAGATGGGCACACCAGTCCATCAGAGCCTTGCCGCTGAACCTACACCAGCAGCAGCACTGACAGGACAGACACTTCAGTCGGCGTTAGCACAAGCGCCGCAGTCTGCTGCTTCCTCTGCTGCAGCAACAGCTTCAGGGCACGCTAATCTGCCTAAGGCCAGTCAGCAGATGCCCAAGCAGATGCCGGTGGCATCAGATGCACACACTGTTGCTCAGATGGTCACACCAGCTGACCAGCCCACAGTGACTGATGGGGGAGCATTGCCTTCAGCCTATGCCAACCTAACAGGGAGGCTGAAGCCCTCAGTGTCAATGTCCATGCGGCCACGCTCAGTGGCCATGGGCTCAAAGGCCAAGGTGCCTTTGAAGTCTGGCAAGCTGCCTATCGAGCGCCCTGACTTGGCTTTCGAGCCTGCCAGTCTGCCCTTTGACCAGCCCCTCTCTGCTGCTCAGCCCTCTGGTGGAGTGGCTTCAGCTGGTGCTGTTGCTGGGCATGCACTGCAGCAGTCTCTGTCTGCATCTGACACACCACAGATACCACTGTCATCCAATTCTGCTGTAGCAGCACCAACCTTGGTGGCAGCAGCACCACACTCAGCAGGTTTTGCTCAGCAGACAAGCACTTTGGCACTGCAAAATGTGCCAGATGCTGCTGCCGCATCTAAGGGCAGGACAGAAGGAACGCTGGCATTGCCAATGGATATGCCAGAAGGGAGCCCTGCTGTACCATTGGGCAGGGCAGAAGGGGGCACTGCTGAGCCAATGGGCAGGCCAGAAGGGCGAGGTCACGTGTCAATGGGCAGAGCTGATGGGAGTGGTGCCATGTCGATGGGCAGCAGAGGCATGCCAGGAAGGCAAGACTCCAGAAAAGGCGCCCTTCCAGCACTGAGCAGGGCGAGGGATGACAAACAGAGTTCTGGTGTGGCTGCTGCTTCCACAGTCCCCAGGACCTCAAGCAAGGATAGGGATAGGGACAGGCACACATCTCAGGACAGACACAGAGACAGGTGAGAGTGTGTCTGTTGTACCGCTCCAGTGACATTTTGTGATTAGCTCAAACTCTTCTGTATGAACGGATGGATGGATGCACGGACAGATGGAAGGATGGATGCACAGACGGATGGATGGATGGATACATGTATGGACAGGTGGATGGATGGACTGCGTTATCAATTGTTGCCAACAGATGTATTTGCAGAGTGCATGTCCCATGGAGTATACAAATCTGCAGAGTGCATGTCCCATGGAGTAGACAAATTTGCAGAGTGCATGTCCCATGGAGTATACAAATTTGCAGAGTGCATGTCCCATGGAGTATACAAATTTGCAGCTGGGTCTAGCTTGACAAGTAAATGTCATATTTGTAAGTGTCATGCATCTTCTCTTTTGACTTCAATTCTCAATCCTGCCTGCTCATCTTGTGTTACCTGCGCAGACTACTCCCTCAAAATGCATTTCCTCCCTCAGTCAGTCAAACAGCATTGCTTTTCCTGCTTTTCCTCACATCATAACAGCAACATCATCAACAATGATATTTATAACAATGGTAATGATAACGGAATCACTAATAACAATAACAACAGTAACAATGATAACAACAATAATGATACTCATCATAAAGAGCACTAACATTAACAATCACAACATTAACAACCATAGTCACAACAATAACAACAATAATAATAATAATAATCGTCATCATCATCATCAACAGTACTAACGTTAATAATCATAATAACAATGATAAAAACACCTTAAACAAGAATAACATAGCAATAGTGGTAATGCATATCTCATGGCCACAGGCGGCGCTCCAGGTCTCCAAGACGGACGCTGTCTGGTCGGCAGTCCAGCAGACGAGACAGGTCCCCCTCTTCTGACTCATCTTCCCCCTCATCCTCCAGATCATCTTCGACGTCCCGAAGCAGATCTCCATCCACAAACAGATCACGGCACAGATCCAGGAGCCACAGATCACGCACGCGCAGCAGGGACAGGTAGGCCTCAACTCTCTACAAGACAAGATAAAACATGTACGTTTTATTCATGCATATAAGCATATATACTGAAAGATCCTGCAGATTACTGTGTATGCTCAACTGCATCAATACACACATACGTGTGAGACCCCTCGCATCGCTGTTTCTGGCAAACGCTTATCCTGATTTGATTCATGTAGAGCATGCTGCCCTTCAGAGCCCTTGTCTGCTATGAACACCCAGTTTCAGCTTTTGCAGAGTTTTACCTGCACAGGATCTTCAACACAGCACTATACTGTTTTTACACCTGACATTCAGTTTCATACGAGCATGAACTGTGGTTGAGAACTAAGTTTGATGCAGGCAGCGCGGTAGCACTAGGGACAGGGACAGAGATAGGGCCAGGGGCAGGGCAGGCGGCAGCAGCAGCTGGCAAAAGCCCTATGACAGGGATGCCAGGGGTGATCCCAGGGGCTCCAGAAATTCCAGAAACGAAAGGCCTACGGGTGGCAGGCGGTTGCCAGTTGAGAGTCACGACAGAGAGACGCATAGGGGCAGTAGCAAACAGCCCCATTCTGACAGAAGAGATGAGAAGGACAGATATCCAGTCAACGATCAAGGCATTGTTGTGTCCCCTGACAACATCAAGCGAGCGCGTGAGCACAGGGAAGTCAAGAACGTAGATGGGAAGTGGGTCAAACCTGAGGATACTGGTGAAACTCTGTCTATTGCTTTTCTTGATGAAGTTCAGAGCTCAGATACATCACACAAGGTGTTGAGTGCATTATGCAGCTTCAGCTTGAACTGTATCCAAGCTCATGCATTTATGCATTTCCGCAGTGCTCATCTGAGGTCGTTTTGCATGCACGGGCCTGATCAGGCTGTTTGTGACTGCATTACTGTTGGACACAGGGCCTGATCACCCTGCCTGATGCCCTGAATGCATGATATGCATCTTTGACTTCACAGCAATGTATGTGTGTGTGCAATTTAAGCAGAACCTCAGTAGTACTGTACATCATCAAAATCAAGCTGCCCCAATGGTTTGCTGTGGGTCTTGTGGGGTACTGCTCAACTGCAAATGCTCCAAATTGACAGTGATACACCGTAAACATGCACACATGGTACCAAAACATGTAGTTGGTTACACCGTATGCATGTGGCGCACAGATGTGCTGCAGGATAGCCTCCAAGAAACAGCTTTCCAGGGCTGCTGTTTGATGTTGAGGATGCTTTACGTTTGTCTGAGAAGATTGCAATGTTTGTGTTACGGCTGTGTCACAGCTGTGTTGTCTAATATGGTGTTGACTGCATTTTGCTATCCTGGTAGGCTTGCTGGAACCTGGCTCCAGCCACAGATCCTCCAGGGAACCCCCCTCACCCCTACCATCTGCTGCAAAGGCCCCCGCCAGTGCTGTGGCCACAGCTGTGGCACAAAAGCAGCCTGGCAGAAATGCTCCTAAGATCTCCCCATACCCTCTCGGTCAGAGCATGCCAACTTTTGGTGCAACAGCTGACACAGCCAAGGGCTCAAGCCCACCCGCCTCTACAGGGCTGCCAGCGGTGGTTCAGCCCTCGGCTTCCACAGCTGTGGCAGGCGCCGCAGCTCCAGTCAGCCAGACTCAACAACCCATCAACACACTTGCTGCTGTCCCTGCCCTGCCACTGCCCAGCGCAGTCACTGCAGCTGTGCCTCTAAGCTCAGACTTGGCTCCTATTGCTTCTGCCAAGCCTGCTGTCACAGCCCAGATGCCAGCTGCCACAGCCCAGATGCCAGCTGCCACAGCCCAGATGCCAGCTGCCACAGCCCAGATGTCAGCTTCCACTGCCCAGATGCCAGCTGCCACTGCCCAGATGTCAGCTGCCACCGCCCAGATGGCACCTGCCCTTGCCCACATGCCAGCTGCTACTGCAGACGTCCCTGACACCACTGCTGAGCAAGCCAGTGCTGATATGTACTCACCCATCAGATCCCCACCTGCAGCCTCCCTAACCACCCCCTCCTTGCCTGTTCAGACGGCCCCTTTACCAGTCCCTCAGCTCAACCCCCTGCCCCTAGCCCCTCAGCCACAGTACCAGCCAGACAGCAATGCAGGCATCATGCCGTATGCCACTGCTGAGCAAGTGGCAGCATGGCAACAGCAACAGGCGTATCAAGGCTATTACGGTCTGGCATACCCGTACACAGACCCTGCTTACGGGTATGCGTACTCACAGGCGCAGACTTACCCTGTCCCTGGGTGTGGTGTCCCTCCTGCAGCTTCTGTTGGGGTTGCCGCACCCCAGCCACCTCCAGGAGGGGTGCCTCCGCCACGCCCACCCCCCTTGGGCCCCAACAGCCCTCCCCCAAGACGCCCCAAAGGAGCCGGTCCCCCACCTTTGTCATCTTCTTTACCTGGCTCATTGACACAGCAGCAAGGTGGCTCCCTAGCTGCAGCTCCTGCACCTTCCTCTTCTTCCGCGCTGCCCTGGGCCCCTGCTCCATCCCCATTGCCTTCCTCTTCTTCTGCCATGCCAGCAGGCCAGGGAAGGGCCCTGCCTTGGGCCCTGGCACCTGCCCCTGCTTCAGCAGCTGTCACTGAACCAGCTGCTGTTCACAAAGGTCAGCACTCTCATCAAAACTTCAACAGAAATGTCTCTGAATGATCTTTGCACACAGAAGCCGCAGATCAGTGTACCTACACATGTGTGTGTATGTCAGTCATGCAGGTTGTGTCACTGCTTGCAAAGCAAAAGGGCAGGCTAGGCTGCATTGCCTGCATGACGTGGTGAATTTCACCATTCAGTGTCTTGTTTGACAATGCATCTCAGCACTGTCTCAAGCCTCAGCTCAGTCACTCCCTGACAGGAAGTCCGGTTGTCAATGCAGCTTCATTATCTCACGTGGTGAGTCTGCCAACTTTGTATTACATGTTATTACCGTGGATACTATAGTCATTCTGAAGATTCCTAGTACCGTCATGCTATGTGAGATCTTGCCGAGTCTGAGCTATATCTTGCAGGCACTACTGAAGAGAAGAAGACATCTCTGGCGGATGCCAGGAAGCAGAGGCTAGAAGCACTGACAGAAAGGAAGGCAAGGAAAGACATGCTGAAACAGGCAAGTGGGCAGCTTGATCAGCTCAAATCCCAAGGATCAGCTGACAAGCTGCTGGGACCGTATAACAGGCCCAAGTCTTCAGGACCAGCAGACGGGGATGATGCACAAGCAGCACTATCACAGCTTCCGTCTAGAGACACATCCTCAAGTGACTCTGCTAGGGCAGGACAAAATGGTGCCAGGGCTGGCTCAGACATGCCCCAGGGCAGGCCAACACAGTCCCTTAGGCATGCAGCCTCCGCCAATGCAGCAGCTAAACCCATTGCCTACTCAGCTGATCAGATCAGGGGGAGGTTAAACAGGGAATCCCCAAGGTCTGGGACCAGTAGTCCAACAGGTGTAGGTGCACCCCCAAAGGGCAACAGCCAAAGGGCAGCAGGAGCCTCTAGATTGGGTCCTGGAAGGGATGCCAGTAGGGAGCTTCCTTCTGAGCGTGATCAGGCAAGGCTTGGCAAGAAGCGCCAGCTGCAGGTAAAGCCTTGCTCTTGACCATGACCATTTGCTTGGCTGTGAGCATAATCACAATCAACAGAACAAATAGGGAAAATATCAAACACTGATGACAACAATGACAGTGAAACCATGATAACAACAATTGCAATAGCAATAATACTAACGACAACAATGATAGTCGAAACGCTGGCTCAGCCAACAGGTATCAGGTGCATGCGACGCGAGTTAGCTCCCTCCAGACAGGCTTGTTTTGAACAACAGGAGTGTAGTGCTCGACTTCACTTTGTGGACATCAGACAGTATAGCGCTGTGCTTGATGCGAGCACGCATCACAGCAAGCTTGGTACAGCTTGACAAGGGAGCCAATAGGTATCCTGTCTACCTGGAATGGGTATCCTGTCCACCTGAAATGGGTATTTTGGCTACCTGGAATGGGTATCTTGGCTATCTGGAATGGGTATCCTGTCTACCCGAAATGGGTATCCTGTCTACCTGAAATGGGTATCTTGGCTACCTGGAATGGGTATTCTGTCTACCTGAAATGGGTATCCTGTTGACCCCAAAATAGGTATCCTGTCTACCTGAATGTCCATGCCACAATTGGTAATGCTCTTCAATACAGCTCAAGACATGTTGATGTTGCTTAGTCATTACTTGGAAGGGATAGTACAATCAGGGCAGAAGCAGCACCAACTTGCAGTGCATGCAATGAGCAAGAGATGGGAGGAAGCCTTAGCTCTTTTCAATCCCGAAATGCCCATTTTAATTCAGAAATGTCCAATCCACGGTGGAAATTTAAATTCACAATAGCGTGGGGACAGTGCAAACTTGTTTCTACGTCAGGGAGATGTTTTAAAACACACAGAGGCACACTGCTAGCTTCTGTGTCTTGTTGCTACCTGGCTACCTGGCTAATGCGAGAGCAAAGGCTGGCACAGGTTCAAATCAATCAATCAATCAATGAGGCACACTGCGAGCTTCTGTGCTGTGTTGTTCAGGCAGAAGGAGGGCCCTCTGGTAGTCAGGGCAGCCGGCACAGCCCTGGCCCTGTTTCGCAGTCCCCTGCCAAGAAGCAGAAGACCGCACCGCTGGTCCCGCCAGGTGCCACTCACATAGGTGACCTCCTTCTTTCAGTATGCATCACAATACATGCATTAATATCAATGTATATATATACATCAATAAATATGTATTATTATATACACATGTGTGTATATATATATATATCAAATATATATATATATACACATACACATCAAATATATATATATATACACACACATATATATAAAGATCAAATGTGTAGAAGGAGGCACCTGCACATGCTGGATAGCTGGCATGGACTGCTGTATGAATGCACATGAGAACTGAAAAGTTGTTTATGCCTTCTGACCTAGTCCACCCTCTTCCTCGCTTCTTGTACATGCCCAAAAGCCCAACCTCTCTCTTGCTTGCTGATCTGTCACTATTCTGCATGCCACCGCTGAGATGCCACTTGGGTGCAACAATGGGGTATCGTTACACGTGGGCATTTGATACATTGACTGCCACAACAGGACCTCATACAGGGAGCTTCTCAGGACTGTAGGTACCCAATCCTACAAAAAGTAATGAGCATGTGAAATGAAAAGGGATGACATGGCACCATTCATCACAGTAGTGCACTGCCCAAGCACGCCAAAGCTGCCAAGTGCCAATTGCCAAAACCACAAGGAGAGAGAGAGAGACCTAAGCCCACCTGATGAAAGCTGATCAGCTGGAGGGCCAGTCACATGTCGCAAGATATAGTCATCCTCCTCACACTTGGGGGTCACCTTGGGTGTCCCCCCCCCCTTGGGGGTCATCCCTTCTAAAACACATGCCGAGGAAGACAGTGCACATGCATGATTCCAAGACCAGTAAAACTCAAGCAACAAACAAAAGTATGGATGATGACAATGCAAAAAAGTGTAAGTTGCGATTGCAGGGCTGAATGCAGAGATGGGTGATAGCTTTGCAGCTATCTTGCCCCTGTTCAGCAACCCTCGGCAAGCAGACATGCTAGCAAGCAGGCCAGAGCATTTGGGCAAGCAGGCAGCAGACATGCTCAGGAAGGCAGAAGGGAGCGAAAGGGACCCAGAGGGCAGACCCAGTGGGCAGGCTGTGCAGTTTGCCCTTCAGGCTTGCATCCTCCAACTGCACCAGGCGGCTGTGCTGGCCGAGAGGCATCGCAGTGTTGACAGGAGGTGAGCCCTCTATCTAATAGACCAAACCGTAAACCCTATACCCTTTGTAATAGACCAAACCCTAAACGATATGTAACGAACCTTCCTGCGCTCCTGGACTCTTAATCAAGCTCTTAATGAAGCAAGGGTTAGTCAGGTTCATCACGACTAAAGTTTGTAGGGCCCAGCTAAGACCAGTTGACTTCAATCCTGAGGGCTGTTTGTCATTGGGCACGTCTTGCACTGGCTGTGGTGTTTTGAAGTGTGTCGTTGGGCACATCTTGCACTGGCTGTGGCATCTTGAAGTGTGTCGTTGGGGCACATCTTGCACTGGCTGTGGCATCTTGAAGTGTGTCGTTGGGCACATCTTGCACTGGCTGTGGCATCTTGAAGTGTGTCGTTGGGCACATCTTGCACTGACTGTGGCAGCTTGAAGTGTACAAGTGTTTCTTCCTAGTGCCAGCAAGATGCTTCAGTCCACAAGATGCTTCAGTCCACAAGATTTGTGTTTCTCTGCATCGTGCATCAGATTGCGTCATCTACTCACCTTTGTGGCATGGTGTGCAGTCAGTTGGAGACGCTGAGGAGTGCCATTGAGACCTGCGGGCTGACGCTGCGCATGCACACAGCAGCCAGTACGCGTAATCCATTGCAGAAGCTGGGGTACACCGTGCTGACAGAGACTCTTCTGGCTGCAGCCTTGCTGCGTCATGGCGAGGTAGGCCCCGCACTTAATCTATACTTTGTAACATGCATACATAATATATATACAGATACATGTATATATATGACATTCCATCCAAATATTATATCATCTATGTTTGTATGTGTATGTATATAACATTAGGCATGTTTGTATACTTATGTATGTATATAACATTATTGTATGTACCACATGAGCAGAACTGATGGTCAATGGTTTTTGAGGCTTGCTGACAGCCACCAGCAAATCTGTGAAGGTCCTGCTCATTGCGTCCTGCACACCCACACTGCATCAAGCATGTGCGCAACGAATGATTTGCCAGCACCCTGTCCACTGCAATCAGTGCAAAGCAAACAGGGACACGTGCAACTCCGGAACCACAGGCTCTGCCACGAGCGAGCAGACTTGTTGGCTGGCCAAAGCTTGTATCCTTCTTCTTCTTCTTCTTCATCATCATAATCTTCTTCTTCTTCTTCTTCATAATCTTCTTCTTGTTTTTCTTCCTCTTCCTCCTCCTCTTCTTCCTCTTCTTTCTCTTCTTCGTCCTCTTCTTCTTCCTCTGCCCCCTCTTCTTCCTCTTCCTCTTCCTAGCTGCAAGGGCTGGATGTGCTGTGCAGGCAGAGCAAAGCTTGATAGACAGCGCCAAGGCTCACGTGAGGCTGCACATGCAGAGCGGGGCTGGGCTGCCATCAGGTGGGTCACAACGTCTGCACTTGTAAGCCTGTCTTCATCTTGCAAGTCAGTTCGCGACGACTGTGAGATCCCTGACTGATTGATGCATTTGGTTGGTCAGTCGAGTTGTTACTTTAATTCATTGTTTGGTTGATTGGATTGATGGATTAGGGGGGTTGGTTGGTTGGTTGCTTGCGTGATTGGTTGAGTTGATGATTGGCACATGGTTCAGTGCTTGCTTGCTTGCTTGCCTGCTTGCCTGCTTGCTTGCTTGCTTGCTTGCTTGCTTGCTTGCTTGCTTGCCTGCTTGTCTGTTTGCTTGCTTGCCTGCCTGCTTGTCAATCACTTGGTTGGGTGGGTGGCTGATGGTTGGTCCGTGTGAAGCTGCATGCACCACCTGGCTCCTCAACTGCATCATCAGACCCCTTATGGCTGCTTTTGAGTTGCTGTTGCTTTTGAAGACCTCGCTGCATACCTTGTGTATGTGTGCTGCACGACAGTGCTGTATTCTAGTTAACAGCAGCAGGGCAGACACTTCACAGCTGCACACACATACTGGTGGCTTTGCAGCTCACATCATCTGCTTGCTGCAACTGCAGGCGGGATGCCAGATTCATGCGGCTCTCTTCAGCGGCTTGCTGATGGCGGTGGTCGATCGTTGCCTGAGGACTACGTGCTGCAGGATGCAAACTACCTTCTGGGTTATGCTGACAGTGAGCACCCACATGCCTCTCACTTCTGCTATGATGCATGCATGCATCCATTCATTCATTCATTCATTCATTCATTCATTCATTCATTCATTCATTCATTCATTCATTCATTCATTCATTTGATTTTAAGGTCTTGGGGCCAACCATGACCATTGGACCAAATGCAGTGCAATGAGCTGGATGCATGCCTGTCAACTTTATGCATGGACAGTCTGGACATGGCAAGAAGAAACCTGCAATTGCAGCTTTTGTCAAAGCGTGTTTGGCTGAGCTCAGCAAACACCCCTTTCCATGTATTGTACGCTCAATGCTGTCAATGTTGTTGCATCATGTGACTGTCAAAGCTGGCATGTTAGTGGGCCTCACAAGGATGCCCAAGACAGGCTGCTCTGAAAGAAACTTGCGGAAAATTTAATTTTAACAAACCTTGACAAATCTTTAACAAAAGCCTGACAAAAAAAGCAGTTATAACAAGACTTGTCCTGCATGAACATAGCTCATCATGAGCCGGAAAGCATTACATTATGACTGATTAGTATTGATGCTGTCTGCAGGGATGCGTAAATACACAAAGCTGACAAGGAAGGTCCATGAGCCGGAAAGCAATACATTATGACTGATTAGTGTTGATGCTGTCTGCAGGGATGAGTCAATACACAAAGCTGACAAGGAAGGTCCATGAGCACACTGCAAAGCTGAAGGCTCTTGCAAGCAGTGCCATGAATGGTCTGAAGCCTGACA
>JAABUO010002293.1_pt1 | contig 23489 bp, 18 predicted proteins | sample 5559291 | NCBI WGS metagenome assembly JAABUO01 (sample SAMN10711878, study PRJNA513372) | rock metagenome | isolation source: Antarctica rocks | place: Antarctica: Victoria Land, Finger Mt sud
TTTAGCCTGCAAGCTTGACTGCTAAATTTCTTTATGAACAAGAATGTCTCGAAGAGCTTGAGGTAGAAGTACAGGTCTGCAAATCGCCAGCAAAAGGATTAGCTTCGAGAAAGACGAAAATGGGAAACATTCGAACATGGCAGAATCGCTGTGTCTTTGCCCCGAGACACTCGTGATTCGACCCGCAAACGCAGGAGCCAAGCAGACATACGTACAGTTGAAGGAATCTCACTAAAAGAAGAGGTCTTATACTGAACACTTGCTATGCGGACAACAGATGCTCTTGCCTGCCTGCCTTCGTCGGCAAATGCAGGAATGAAGTTGGCTGAGCTCAACAGCGGTACAAGGCTTGGCTTCGACGACACTCTTAGCAAAGAGGACCCAAACAATTTCCCATCTGTATCCAGAAGAAGAGAACAATATGTGAGTTAGTTGAGTAAAGCGACCTTAGGAGACCCCCAATCACACTCGATCCTGCCTTGCCCGGGTGTACCTCCGCAAAAGGACCGGTTGAAGTAAAGAGAGCTGCGACCGTAATATGAGTGATGAGAGAAGGCACTGCAAACGAAAGTGGCTTGTACAGATATGTTGCTCCGACAATGGCGGTAAGATTGAGTGAAGCTGAAAGATTGAGCGGTGGTGAGATGAAGGTAGAAATGTGTGAAATGGGTAAGTAATTACCTTGAGATGTTTTTGCCCTGCGAGAGCTTGAGCCTCAACGAACGCCTCACTTGATGATCGACCCTCGGACCGGCCATTGTCCGTCCACTTTCACAGAACGGATCCCGCTACTGAAAATAACACCTAAGCTCTTACGCCTAAGGTGGTACAACAACAATAATAATAATCTCTAGAGAAGCTCCTCTGTCACTGCACACACTGCCAACCATTCCTTTGAACATCTCTGTGTGGAAATCAATCGCAGGACCCTTTATCTCATACAGACCAGTCGAACGTCCACGATCCATTCTCATCCATCTTCTCCTTATCCATACCTTAAAATGTCAGATCAATTCAAAGAAATCGCAGATATCCCAAAAGACTTCCTTAGAGATGGTACACAGTTCTTGAATAGGTGTACAAAACGTAAGTGTTGACTCTTTGGAGCGTCTGGTCCTCTACGCTCAAACTCAGCATAAACCCCTTGAGATGGACATATAGATAACACTCGCCATGAACCAGCCGACAGGCGCGAGTTCATCAAGATATCGCAAGCGGTCGGAGTTGGCTTTGTGGTAATGGGTGCTCTTGGATATATTGTCAAATTAAGTACGTGGCCTTTCGTGCACATTTCAAGGCAGAGATATTTTAATGTGACTTGGAAGAACATCTTCCCTCCAAGCTCGAGCAGTGACAGTTTGCTGACCACTGCAAAAACGTATAGTACATATACCGGTAAACAACATACTTGTTGGAGGTGCATGAATGGGGTTTCACAGGAGCTGGTTATCGGACCGCTGTCAAACGAGGGAACTGCAGGATAATGGAACCAGGGGTCTCGGGTATGCATTAAATCATCGATATTTCAAGAATAAGGCTGCAAAACCTTCTAGGCTCTCGAGTCTCGAGACAAGATATTCCACATCCTCGCCGGTTATAAACAAGACCATGTTCAATACTGTCAGATTCGGTCCCGACGCGGGAACTTGAAAAGCCGATTCTTAGACTATTGGTGATGCATAGTGAACCCTATAAAGTAACAGTCAAAAGCTATAGGTATTCTTCTATGGCTTTGATATACAGTAGTAGTACCGTACTTAACCTGAAAACATCCATGAGGAATCATATACGTGAGTGACAGGAGGGTCTGGTTCACATGTCATCGATCCTTGAGCCAGGCCAACCTAACCGCATTTGCAAGGGCAAATAATTTCATCCGGATCCGAAGACATCCAACCAAATCTGACAGTCAATGTCATGGCCCATGTACAGACTTCTAAGCTTCCCTAACTCACACAGCCAAATTCTCCGGAACGTAGAAGCTGTTCATGACCTTCTCTTCCCCGAAAGAGACTATAGTGGTGCAGGCACAACTCGGTGACCTCAGGCCCAGCACACCGGGCCAATCTTTGACCCAGTCGAGGGGAACTAGAGTCCTCGTAGAAGATCCTCAACCCAATGGCGCATCGATAGCGAAGAAGCAAGCCCCTGTGGCTAAGCCATGGGCGCACTTTGTCGCTGGCGCGTAAGTGTTCCTGTCTGCTTTAGAAATCTAGAACATCTTTACTGATTTGACTTAGTATCGGCGGTTTGACCTCTGCAACCTTGACATGTCCTTTGGATGTTTTAAAGACTCGCCTTCAATCTGACTTCTATCAGAATCAAATTGCGGCTTCGCGACAAGCTCGAGGCATATTGCCACTCTCCGCGCAGTCGTTGTCGCGGAGTGCTCTCTTACATTTCAGCGAGACCTTCCAAATCCTTTTCTCTATACCTAGGCTAGAAGGCTGGCGGGCACTCTTCAAAGGCCTAGGTCCTAATTTGACCGGTGTGGTCCCATCGCGGGCGATTAATTTCTACACTTACGGCAATGGCAAACGCATAATAAGTGAAAATTTCAACCATGGCAACGAGGCGGCATGGGTACACTTATGTGCCGCTGCAACAGCCGGCGTGGTGACAGGCACGGCCACGAATCCCGTATGGGTTGTCAAGACCCGCTTGCAACTCGATAAGTCGAATGCCGAAAAGGCAGGTTCCCAAATGAACAGGCGATACAGGAACTCGATTGATTGTGCGATGCAAATAGTACGCAATGAAGGCTTTAAAGGGCTTTATCGCGGGCTCAGCGCGAGTTACCTTGGTGTGAGCGAAAGCACCCTTCACTGGATGCTCTATGAGCAGATGAAACTGTCTCTAAGTAAGAGAGAAGCTGAGTTGGTAGCCTCGGGTCGGGAGCCAACAATATGGGATCAGACTGTGCGGTGGGGTGGCAAAGTAGGGGCAGCTGGCAGCGCAAAATTCTTCGCAGCAATAATCACATATCCTCATGAGGTCGTCCGGACGAGGTTACGACAGGCACCGCTCCAGGACGGTCGTCTCAAATACACTGGGTTGGTGCAGTGCTTTCGCACGATTTGGAAAGAGGAAGGCATAGCATCACTCTACGGAGGTCTTACACCACATATGCTCAGGGTGGTACCAAGTGCTGCCATAATGTTTGGAATGTGAGTGCGCCGCAATTCTTGGAATATACCCCTGGTCATTGTTCTAACATCACTTAGGTATGAAGTGATATTACGGCTCTTTGGAACTGAAGCCTGATGTGGCAGTGACTATCTGCTTGCATATCTCCTAACTCACCTCTCATATTATTCTGGATGTTGCTATGTACCTACCTTGATCCTGTACTATACTATTGTTTCTAGTACTCTATGCATCGTCGGGCGTTTTTGTTATGACTGTATACTAGGTACCAACTTAGAGGTAGTACAGACCAAAAGATGTTAGGATAGGTATTTGATGAAGTTCTATCGATAATCCCTTCATGCCAGCCTCTGTTATAATGCTTCATGGGATCTCTTTGCTATGGTATACATAAAGCCGTTAAGTCCGAAGCTAAGCTCCAACGAGCTATTGGACCGTAATCGATAAGCGGTTCATTATTGTGACGCTTGGCCTCTAAGACTTCTATCACACACTCGAATTATCCTGTTATTCTGCTGATAATATGTCTTCCACGCAGGAGACTGATACAGGTCGTAGTGAGTCACCAGATCCTTCCAGTCATGCCGTGAATATCTATGATATAGCGGATACTGAGAGTGAGTGGATTGACGGAGATGATATGGATTTCGAACCCACAACCGACGATAGTGAAGATAACGAATTCTTCGATCCAAATGAGGAGGATGTGGAGGCCGAGTTCCACGGTATGCTTTACGGTCATTGAGGGACTAATCACTTAATTCCAGATCATCCACTAATTCTGGGGTTGGTATTGGACAGATGCCGATGACGGTTTGAGCGGCGTCGAGATTGAATTTTCTATGGATGACGGTGGTAGTGAGCTGCAAGAGGAAGAAATAGGGGATGAGACAGAGACCGAGCAGTCTCAAGGTCAAACGGCAAGACCAGATCCTGCTCCTGCGGAACGAGCACGAATCACAGGTACTCCAAGTCCAGTGCAGAGTTGGGATATTTACTGAAATACTGCTTCAGTCTCTCATACCCAGATAATGCAGCTCCTTGGGCATGCTGGTCTTCGGAGGATATTTGCCAACCATACTGTTCCTGGGTCCGGGGATGATGACGATGATACGGGCTCATCCGGTCGGAGACGGCGGCGTGTAAAACGCGATCCAAACAGGTTTCCCAAGGTCCCTAGTGAAGAAGGGAGGAGGCTGATGGACGGTGGTACTTTTGGGAACCGTGAACCGTGGCAAGATGTTCTGAAGAAGCGGAAATCAAAATTAGCAAGACAATTGATGTACAGAGAACTAGGGATCGACGCGAATCATGCCGCTAAAGCCAATGAAGTGATTTCGCAGGTATGAATTTATCCCAGGAACTGGTATTCCCCACCCGTTCGGCTGATCTGGAGCTTTTGTAGGGCCTGATACCTTCTTCAAATGCGGATACTATCATTCATTACAATTCAAGATGCTATTCTGGTCAGTTCTCAGACGACGGAAATTTCTTCTTCTCCTGCGCCCAGGATTTCAGAGTCCGAATGTACGATACATCGAATCCTTACAGGTGGAAGTACTACAAGACTGTAATTTATCCATATGGCCAGTGGACAATTACAGATGCCACCCTGAGCCCGGACAATAGGTACCTAGCTTACAGCTCGATTCGGAGTATAGTATGTCTAGCTCCCACGGACCCGAGTGAACAAGGTGAACCTTGGCTTCTCGATTTTGCAAACATGGGAGCAAGAAGTAATCGGCATCGCTTTGGTACTGGATACAGTCACTTTGGTGTATGTATTTTGATACGATGATTTCCCAAAATATTTTTACTAACAATATCTAGATATGGTCCATAAGGTTCTCTGGAGATGGTCGAGAAATTGTAGCTGGTACATCTGATCATTCCGTGTATGTGTACGACATTGAATCTCGGAAATCTATCCTTAGCATACCTGGTCACAACGACGATGTCAATGCCGTTTGCTTTGGAGATGCCCAATCTCCGCACATACTGTACTCCGGCTCCGATGACACACTAATAAAGGTTTGGGACAGACGAAGCATGAGTGACAACCGTGAAGCTGGTGTCTTCATGGGCCATACTGAAGGCCTTACTTACGTTGATAGTAAGGGCGACGGCAGATACGTCCTTAGCAACGGAAAGGATCAGATGATGAAGCTTTGGGATCTACGGAAAATGATGCCAACAGAAAACGCATCAAAGTTGAATCCAGCGAAATTTTCGCGCGGCTTCGACTACCGGTTCATGACTTATTTCGAGGATGACTACAAGCCCCATCCGCATGATTGTTCGCTTGTCACATACCGCGGTCATAGTGTTCTCAAAACCCTGATACGATGTCACTTTTCGCCCTCTGGAAGTACGAACTCAAGATATGTTTATTCAGGAAGTGAAGATGGTAGCATCTACATCTATAACATGGATGCGACGCTAGCAGGTAAGATCGATGTGAATACAGCAACCCATCATTCCCGACCCAGGGATCCGACTCTTCTTACCAACACCTACGAAACGGATGACCGAAGCCGTGGCGCTTGGAAAACGTGCGTTAGAGATGCAAGCTGGCATCCAAACGCACCTGTTATTGCTGGTATGCCCTCCCCTTTGATCCGATAGCATCTTCCTTCATGCAGTATCCGCTCTAACATTATGTAGCAACATCTTGGAATGGATGGGGCATGTCCACAGGAACCTGTACAATGCATAGCTGGAACGATGGAGCAAGCGATGATGAAGGAGAACCCAAGATGGGTCTGCGCGTAGATCAGCAGCTTAAACATGATGAGAGTCTGTGCAGCAATCCCCGGTTACGGAGTGGGAGAACGAGCCAATTCAGAACACGACTGAGGGCTCAGCGAGTCCCTCCGGCCGACGAGGACGTTGATGAGGAACCTTGGTAGTGGTGTAACAGGAAAGCCGCATTGGACATGATCCAGAACGTCTGTTGATAATCTTCTATGGCTGCATTCAGATGGATTGGGATGACGTTCTTCAGGTCTAGGTTGATATAAAATTTCACGATCTTGTAGTTGCAATGAATCACAACATCTAATACCAAGGCAATCAAAGCACACTGTTTTGAAGCCATATGCATTTCCTAAAAGCACATAGCTACCGCTTCCCTTCCCCCAAACTGCTGGGCTAAATCGTCGTTTCGTACGGAATCGGCGTGATCGTCTCTGGCGCATGCACCCCCTTCGCGTCAATTGTCCTCTCCGCTCTGGGCATTGTTGGCTGCCTCTTCAAATGCATGTGAACACCCTCGTCCTTGGCCTTTCTCATCTTTGCCGCATTCTCTCTTACTCGATTGAGAAATTCTTCGCGCGATCGGGATAGGGATACGTGCTCAATGCGCACGTTGACACGCTTTTCGATATAGCGGTTACCGATGCGCTTGTAGATGATGACACCGACGGCGGATTTGGTCACGTTGTAGATGACACCAGTTTTGCCGTGGTAGACTTTGTGCGGCATGCTGTGAACATGTTAGATTCGGGAGTCTTTGGAGAGGTGGATTCCTAGCCGTTTAAAAGGATATAGAAAGCACGGAAAGGTAAGGAGGGACTTGGATCTAGGAGAAGGCTCACCCTTTTTGAACGGCTCCATTCGCTTTGATATCGACGATGTCTCCAACCTTGTATTGTCTCAGGTATGTCGAGAGCTTGATCATACCCTTCTGTCTGAAGTTTCTTGAGAAGGCATACTAGACCCAAGTCAGCCCCAGGCTCAGTAAAGCATCCTCTCCTCAGCCTTCTCAAGTTATTGGCATGGGAGATGGAAGACGCAGCAAATTTGGGGCGAATTCGTTGCAGAAGCCAGGATGACATCACATACCCGAGTACCGGCGCGGAGACCTCCTGAGTGGCCCATGGCGACGCCTGGTGATTGTGATGTCAAATTTGGATGTCGTCGTTGATGTTGGTGAAATGTTTGTGGTCAAGGTCGCACTAGTTCTCGCTTATTTGCTTAGCGTCCACAGACCACGAAAGTTGACTTTAAGGTAGACCCTTCAACCTCAACTTCCAACGACACCTCTATCCGCCCAGAGCAACCGCAATCATGGCGCCACGCTCATATTCAAAGACCTACAAGGTCCCTAGGCGTCGTAAGTATCAATCAAGAAAAGCTCCGGTTCTTATGATCATAGTTGACAAGTCCAATAGCTTTCGAGTCCGCTCGTCTGTCAGTATAGTCCGGCCACTGAGCACGAGCTCGCCTCTGCTCATGTCGTTGCAACTTACTGAACTCTTATCAGGGACTCCGAACTGAAGATCGTTGGTGAATATGGTCTCCGCAACAAGCGTGAAGTGTGGCGCGTCATGCTCACCCTGTCTAAAATTCGTCGTGCTGCCCGGTGAGCTACTACATCCAGCCTTTCTAAATCTCTGGGGAATCTTCGGGTTACAAGGCTAACATCGCAACAGTCAACTACTCACTCTTGACGAGAAAGACCCCAAGCGTCTCTTTGAAGGCAATGCGCTCATTCGTCGTCTTGTTCGTGTTGGTGTGCTTGATGAGTCTCGCATGAAGCTCGATTACGTGCTGGCTCTCAAGGTTGAGGATTTCTTGGAGCGAAGATTGCAGACCTGCGTTTACAAGCTTGGGTTGGCGAAGAGTATCCATCATGCTCGAGTATTGATTAGGCAAAGGCACATCCGGTATGTTGCATTATTACTGCTGCAACGATCAAAGTCACGGAGCTAAAATTGGTGCGAATTAGCGTTGGAAAGCAAATTGTCAATGTCCCATCATTTGTAGTCCGTCTTGATTCCCAGAAGCACATCGACTTTGCGCTTACCTCGCCGTTCGGTGGAGGTCGTCCCGGTCGCGTTAGGAGAAAGAAGGCTAGAGCTGCTGAGAAGAAGGATGGGGGTGAGGATGGAGGCGAGGAGGAAGAGGAATAGAATAGAAGTGGCACCTATCCGTCTCATCTGTAATGCATTGGCTACCAAAGCTATCACGAGGAAGATTGATCTTACAGGTAGCTGGGTTCAGCTACTCTCGTTAGCAATACTAGGGAATCAAGACAATGTCGCCATTGTTAACTGTGCTATCCACCAGACCTGGACTGTCTTGCATATCCGCAGTGGAGTATATGCAGCTTGCAACTATCAACTCCCCATAACCTTTTAAAGGCCCCTATTTGAAACGCCATTGCTGTGCATCCTTGAGTAACCTCTCAATTGACCAATTCGTCCTTTCCCAAGAACTTTGACATTGGATCATCGGCCACGGCCCTAGATCTCTTATAAGCCTCTAGCTCCTCCTCGCTGACACCACCTTTCATCTCTATCAACGTCCTCTTCTTCGCAACAACCGCGGCCTTTTCAACTTCATCCACTTTATCCTTGGAATTCAAAAATTCAGTGTCGACAACATGGTCGCCAGTGTCACCATGATACTCAACCGCTTTCACTTCCGCCATCGCTTCCAGCTTCCCGCCCGTTCGTATCCTGTTAGCTTCTTCGAAAGCAAGCTTGCCCTCTTCACCCGTGCAGTAGCTGTTCTTAACCATCGAATGACAACAGGCGTAGCCCCACTGAAAATCTTTCCACCAGCTGCCCCATACGGATATATGATTGTTTATAAGCACATCTTCGGGGTACTTGGACTTCGTCTCTGTTCTCAGAGCGCCCTTGATCGTCCCGGAAGCGTCGTATTCCACGTATCGCTCGCTTTCAATCGGAAGGGCATCTCGTGGTGGTTGAAGTTGTAGATGTTGCTCACCGCCGTAGCTTTCCAATAGCTTCTTACGCTGGGCTTCCCTCTTCTCTGCCCTTTCTTTTTCTTCTTTACGCCGAAAGTACTCGCCTGATGTAGGATTGGCTTGCAGATGTGTTTTGTTTTTGTCCCCCCGCTCTTGCGATTCCCAAGCGTACTTTGAGGCTTTCTCGAACTCTGCTGCGTCCCCTGATGCTCGCATGAAATTGTCCTCGGCTACTAGTGCAGCAGCTTGGTCGGCCTGCGCTCCCATGTCCACCATAGATCTGGTCTTCGGATCATATTTTGCAGAATCCAGATCCAGATTAAGCAGATACTTCGCCGTGTCCTCTCGTAGTCTCAGGTTCCTCGTAGCTGTACTCTGTTGCCTTCCCATGTCCGACTCCTCCGCGTACTTTGCCTCCTCTTGCTCTCCATTCTGTCCCTCCTCTGCGTCATCCGTCAGCAGCTTTTGCTCTCCCTCCGCATTCTCCTTTATCTTCCTTTTCAGACTCTCCCACTCCTCATACTCCTCAATCACAGCCCGGTACTCCGTCGCATCATACCCATTCCATCGATCCCTCTTCGCATCCCACCCCAGCTCCACCTCCTGCACTACCTCATCCGCCTGAATATCCCTACCTGTCCATCTTGCCCCCTTTGCTCTTGGCCGACTCAAACACTCCTTCGTCTTGTGTGTCATCGCCCCACAGTTCTCGCACGCGCCTTTACGGAATTTGGTCGCGGCGGGACCGAGCCGCTTTCCCCGGTCATACCATTTCGACTGGTCTTTCTCGGCGTTTTGGAGACGTTGGTGCTCGAGATAGTCGTTTTCAGCGTCCGCGGATTCGAGGTAGAACGGTTTTTTAGAGATGAAATTAGGGATGTATTCATTTTTTTCCTTGGAGGCAACTTCGACGGGTTTGCGGGACATGGTGGATAGTATTTTACAAGGTTAACGGGAAAGTAGAGGGTCAGTTGCGACGGGGATATTGAAAGCAATCTCACACACTCTGGAAACTACGACTGATGGTCCGATTGGTGCGAGGTGCCAGCTAAATTAGGTCAGCATTCAAGATCGCCCAACCCCCCGGGTAGGGCTGACGGTCCGTACTCTCGTCATCAGGATCGCGTCACCTTCCCTGCCAGCATCACTCTTTCTAGTTGATGATGTTCAGTATCACCCTTCGCCGCATTGCTTCATGCCCTTTGCTTTGAGCTCGCTCCTTTGCATTGCTTCATCATGCGCTCAAAAAGTTATTGCTCGGTGAGCTTTCCGCTACCTGACCCTCAATGGATCTCTTCCGCGTCAGGCTTAACTGTATCGACCATTACCAAGCAACGCCCACAGAACTCGATCCCCAATTGTCTGGAAGTAATGGACGGGCGCAACAGCAGATACAGCCCAAGGTACCTGTCGTCAGGGTCTTTGGAGCTACTGAAACTGGACAGAAGGTTTGCGCCCATATTCATGGCGTTTTCCCGTATCTCTACGTCGAATATCACGGGAGTTTAATACCTAATGATGGTTCGTAAGACCATAAGCACCAAGTCCTGCAAAGATATTAATTAATTTGTAGTTGAGACCTACATTCATCGTCTACATCTATCGATCGACCATGCTCTGGCTGTGAGCTATCGCCGCAACATGTACGACGGCAAGACTGCTTTCGTGGCACACATCACCCTCGTTAAAGGAGTGCCATTCTATGGCTACCATGTCGGATACAAATTCTTCCTCAAGGTGTACATGCTAAATCCACTGCATATGACTCGATTGGCGGATCTCTTGCGGCAGGGCACGGTAATGAAGAAAATTATACAACCATATGAAAGCCACATGCAGTATCTATTACAGTGGATGTGCGACTACAATCTGTATGGGTGCGCTTATATCGATTGCAGTCAGGTCAAATTTCGGGACCCTGTGCCAGACTTCCTGGACATGAGTAGCTCGACACATAAATGGCATGATCGGTCGATACCCCCTTCTTTCATCTCGAGTGTAGATACACTGCCGCGACAGAGCCACTGCTCTATCGAAGTTGATATACAGACTCAGCACATCCTCAACAGACTAGATATTAAAGCTCGCCCTTTGCATCATGATTTCATCGAACGAAAGAATCCAAATCCTCTAGATGAAAAGTTGGTGCATAGTATGGCTGGACTGTGGCGAGATGAGACCAGAAGAAGAAAGGCTAGGATGGGAAATTCGGATCCTGGAAGTTCTCCCTTTCCAACCGAGGTCCTGGTTTCTGTTTCCGCGGACCCGAGAAATTCTCAGCCAGGCGGTTGGATACATGAGGAAGAATATAGGGAGAAGATTTCTGGCATTGTGGAAGACGAGAAGTTGAAGAGCGACGGCCAGAAGCTGTCATTCGATACTTTTGTTGAGAAAACGCCATTTGAAGTGTGGATAAAGACAATTATTGAAAGCGTAGAGGACCTTTTTCCTGAAAATTTGAAGGACCTGGCTACATCGCAAAAGATCGGTAAAACAGACGGTACAGATGCACTCAATGACCAGGAAGCCGTGGTCGACGAAAGTCGTGTTCTATTATTCGAAGAAGAGGAATTTCCGTACGAGTCCGACGAAGAATTAGCACGTGAGATGGAAATGTCGCAGGTAAAGCGAGAAGATCAAGGTGATCACCAAGTGGCCGATACAAATAATTTGGAGACGAACATTAATCTTACCGCAAGACCTGAAGATAACGATTTTGCTGAGCAACTTGGCGATCCACTGGATCCGGCACCGTTTGGTGAAGCGCAAGGCCCAACGAGTTCTACTGAACTTGAAGCTTTGGGTATTAGAGATGCTGGAGACTACAGCCACGTGGAAGAAGACGCATTTGTGATAGATTCAGAGTACGCGAGCGACATTACTCTGATGGCTAAACGGCATGCGATGGAGGGAAATCTGGATCCAAAATTAGAGCGTCTTCAAAAGAGATCTAAGACTATGCACAATGGGCGATCGTCGAGCATAGATATCTTCGAAAGTGGCTTTGAAAATCATTCCGACAAACGTCGAACCCACATAACGACTAATAGCACATCGGAGCTGATAAATGACTCTGATCGCAACGCACTCAAAGCATTGCTGTTGCCGCATGATGGTGTGACACCGCAGCGACAAGAGGAAAGTCTGGGAAAGTTCTCACTACTAAACCCATCCTCGCAAGATCAAAGCAAAATCGATGGTACAAGTGGTAATAGAACCCTCTCCTTTCCGATTGTAAAGAACCCTCAAGATCCAAATACAATCTTGAGGCTCAGCCAGCGGAGTAACTCACCAAAGAAAAGCTCACAAGTATCCAAAGCCAAATCGGTCTCATTCGACCTATCGAAAGAGCATAACTTTGACATTTCCAGCGATCCAAAATGCCTTTCCACTGAATCTATTCCGCCACCAACATTACCCTCTACTCAGATCCTCCAAGTTGCTTCTAATTTCCACCACGAATACAACGTTCTCACCAAAGGAAGCATATTGTGTTTCACCCGAGCACCTCCTACCACGTTGGATGTCTTGCAAGACTTACGAGACCCCAAAGTACCAACAACTATATATTCAGACACTTACTATAGTGACGAGAGGGACGTGCCTGAGCGTTCAAGGGAATATGCAGGGATGGAGTTCAAGCTAGAAAGCACTACAGTCCCATACCTTCCAGATTTCGATCCAAAAGGCACGTCTCTTGGCAGTCTTGGAGAGAAGCCTAGTATCGTTGTGGACAGAGCAGCAGAGGAAAAGTCGCATCGAAAAAAACGAAGAACTTGTAGTTTGCGGACCTGGGAAATAGATGAGCGGCCGCCTACAAGATCAGAGGTCCAGACTTGGCTCTCAGAGCAAGGTGAACTGGCGGAGAGCCAGAATGTTAGCGACATCAACTTGCCTACCACAAGGGAAGATTTATCGCAGATCGAAGGCGCAACACAAAAAAACCGTCATGGATTCAAGTATTCACAAAAACAAAAATCAATGAGTGTACAGCACGAAACTCAATACATGAGCATTATGAGCCTCGAAGTCCATGTCAATACACGAGGCAATATGGTGCCCAATCCAGAGAAAGACGAGATCAGCTGTGTTTTCTGGTGTTTGCAGTCTGATGACGAGGACCTGGAGGTCAATGGCTTTAACGAAGGCACCCATGTCGGCGTCCTTGTCTTATCAGAACCGAGTGGGATCAGTCATCGAATCGCACAGCAGACTGCTGTCGAGATTCAGGAAGAAAATAACGAGCTTGACCTCATTAATCGGATGGTAGATATTGTTAGGTATTATGATCCAGATATTCTCACTGGATATGAAGTCCATGGTGGATCTTGGGGTTACATGATCGAAAGAGCAAGGTGCAAGTACGAATACAATCTGTGCGACGAATTTTCTCGGATGAAGTCTCAGTCGCACGGCCGCTTCGGCAAAGAGGACGATCGATGGGGTTTCAATCATACCTCAACCATTAGGGTGACTGGACGACACATGATCAACATTTGGCGTGCGATGAGGGGCGAGTTGAACCTGCTACAGTACACAATGGAGAATGTGGTCTTCCACCTCTTGCACCGCCGCACACCCCACTACCCTTTTTCAGACTTGACGTCCTGGTATTGCAGTAGTAAACCCCGAGACCTTGCCAAGGTCCTCGACTACTACATTACCCGAATACAGCTTGATCTGGAAATCCTGGAACAGAACGAGTTGATTCCCAGGACAAGCGAACAAGCTCGCTTACTTGGTGTTGACTTCTTCTCTGTTTTCTCTAGAGGGTCCCAGTTCAAGGTCGAGTCCCTTATGTTTCGTATTGCGAAACCAGAGAACTTCCTACTACCGTCGCCGAGCCGAAAACAGGTTGGACAGCAGAATGCTTTGGAGTGTCTTCCTTTGGTCATGGAACCGCAGAGTGCCTTCTATAACAGCCCACTGCTGGTTCTCGACTTTCAATCCCTATACCCTAGCGTGATGCTTGCATACAATTACTGTTACTCTACCTTTCTCGGTAGAGTAGTCAATTGGCGTGGTCAAAATAAAATGGGCTTTACCGATTATCCGCGAGAGCGAAGGCTTCTCGAACTCTTCAAAGACCAGATCAATATCGCACCGAATGGAATCATGTATGTCAAGCCAGGGATTAGAAAATCACTCCTAGCTAAGATGCTGGGTGAGATCCTAGAAACCCGAGTAATGGTCAAGAGTGGAATGAAAGTGGACAAGGACGACAAGACCTTACAGCGTCTACTCAACAACAGACAGCTAGCTTTAAAGCTGATCGCGAATGTCACGTATGGTTATACCTCTGCGTCATTCTCTGGACGTATGCCGTGCTCAGAGATTGCCGATAGCATTGTACAGACTGGTCGCGAAACGCTGGAAAAAGCCATTGCGTTGATCCACTCTGTGGAAAAATGGGGGGCTGAAGTTGTCTACGGAGACACTGACAGCCTGTTCGTCTACCTCAAAGGGCGTACTAAAGATGAGGCTTTCGACATTGGCAACGACATCGCAAGGACGGTTACCGATATGAACCCAAGACCAGTGAAATTAAAATTTGAGAAAGTATACCTCCCTTGCGTATTACTCGCCAAGAAGCGATATGTTGGCTTCAAATATGAGAGTAAGAATCAAAAAGTGCCAGATTTTGATGCTAAGGGTATCGAGACCGTTCGCCGTGATGGCACTCCTGCCGAGCAAAAGATCGAGGAGAAGGCATTGAAGATTCTCTTCCACACAGCAGATCTCAGTCAGGTCAAGAGCTACTTCCAACGAGAGTGCACAAAGATTATGAAGGGCAAGGTATCCATTCAAGACTTCTGCTTTGCAAAGGAAGTGAAACTTGGCACCTACAGTGACAAAGGCCCACCCCCACCAGGAGCACTTATCAGTACTCGAAGAATGCTGGAAGATCCTCGAGCAGAGCCTCAGTACGGCGAACGTGTTCCCTATGTCGTCATTACTGGCGCGCCAGGTGCTCGATTGATAGACCGCTGTGTAGCTCCCGACGTTCTCTTGCAGGACGAACACAATGAGTTGGATGCCGAATATTATATCTCAAAGAATTTGATCCCACCACTCGAGCGTATCTTCAACCTCGTGGGAGCCAATGTACGTCAGTGGTATGATGAGATGCCAAAGTTCCAGCGTATCCGCCGCATTGAAGCCGCTGTGCTCGGAGCTAGTAGAGACTTGGTTATCTCCAAGAGAACACTTGAATCCTACATGAAATCTTCTTCATGCTTAGTGTGCCGTGAAAAGCTAGAAGAGGAGATGGCTATTTGCAGCAAGTGCATACGCCAAGCCGATACTTCACTGCTGAAACTTCGGTCGAAGCTCAACAAAGCAGAAAAAAAAGCCAAAGATCTCGAGAAGATTTGCCGATCCTGTGCTAGTCTTGCATGGGGAGAAGACGTCAAATGCGATAGTAAAGACTGTCCAGTGTTCTATTCAAGGACAAGACATATGGCGAGTCTGCGAAACTTTAAGATGGTCACGGAGCCTGTCATCAGTGTCTTGGAGGAGATGGAAAACGATCCTCTTCAATGGTAGGATATCGATTGGTTGTCTGAACATAGTATCGTAAGCGCAGCGTGTGGTATACCCTGGGAAGTGCATTGGTAAGGTGTTGGATACGGACAGGAGATTTGGAATACTTTGGCTTCGTTTGGAAATTGCGGAGACTGCTTTCCCAATTGTATATAAATAGGGCATAGTAGGATCAATGGATATTGGATCTGTACTGTATAAAAGCTATCAAGAGGAAGCTTATAGAATACTTCGAATCATATCGTAAATGGAAATCTGTATAATTATCTGATTATTGTCTTCGAGTCCCTGCGATCTAACGTCACCAAGGATTCGCGTAATCCAACAAAGCTAACGTGGTCTTGAACACCGCCATGGGCTCGAGCTTCATGTACACCCAAACATGACGCGATGGGAAGTTCTGTTACCTTTGTTACCATTTACATTATCGGCGGGTTGACCTTTGTTCCCCTTCTCCTCTGCCTGCTTCTGCTGCACGCATACCTGACATTCCCCAAGCGCCCTACGAACTTTTCTTCCACCTCAGATGATCTCCGCGATCCTTGCGATGACGGTCACAATGTTAAGTCCGATACCGGTATCTCAAAAATCGCCCAGCAATTTCAGCGAGGCCACGAACCTGACGTTGCTGCCGGCTATTTCGCGGTATGCCGAGAGTACGTTCCCGGCGGCATCAATGGGAAACCACCGGAGCGGACTACACCGGCAGGGGCAGTAGTTGCAACAGAGAGTCCGAGTGTATATCAGAGCATGTACAGATCTATATTCGACAAGAAGCAAGCTCCGACGATAGACCCGGTCAAAGGAAATGGCAAACCGGTCAGGAAAGCCCGGAATGTCTTCTTTGTGGTCCTCAGGCATGGCCATCTCATGCTATATGATGACTCGGAACAGGTGGAAGTAAGGCATGTCATTTCTCTCGAGCACCACCATGTCAGTATATATAGTGGTGGAGAGGAGATACCTGAAGGCGAACTGTGGATCAAAAGGAATGCCATACAGTTGTCAAGAAAGCCGAATGTTGAAGAGGTGATATCTGCTACGAAGCCTTTCTTTCTTTTCTCTGAGAACTGTTCAGAAAAGGAGGACTTTTATTTCGCACTGCTACAGAACCAGGAAGTGAAGCTGAATGCATTGGATAACCCGCCTCGACCGCAACAGTACGACGTCAAGCATATCATCACACTTGTACAGAAGCTACACTCTTCTGAGGAGCAGTTACAGACCAGATGGATAAATGCTTTAATGGGAAGGGCTTTCCTAGCTCTATACAAAACTCAGGAGATTGAGGATTTTGTCCGCAGGAAGATCACCAAGAAGATTTCACGAGTCAAGAAGCCGGTTTTTCTCTCCGGCATCGTGTTGCAAAAAATCCATATGGGAGATAGCGCACCTTACATCACAAATCCTAGATTAAAAGATCTTACAGTGGATGGTGACTGTTGCGCTGAAGCAGATCTCAAGTACAGTGGTAATTTCAGGCTAGAGGTTGCAGCTACCGCTCGGATTGACCTGGGTTCTCGAATCAAAGCACGGGAGGTAAACCTGGTTCTTGCTGTAGTTGTAAAGAAGCTCGAAGGCCATGGTCTAGTAAAGTTTAAACCGCCTCCTAGTAACCGTGTCTGGGTCACATTCGAAACAATGCCAGATATGGAGATGACGATAGAGCCAATTGTCAGTTCAAGGCAGATAACCTACGGTATCATCTTGCGCGCAATTGAGAGCAGGATAAGAGAGGTCATAGCTGAAACTTTAGTCTTGCCCAATTGGGATGATGTGCCCTTCACAGATACTAGGCACCAAGGATTCAGAGGAGGTATCTGGGTGGACAGCCATGATTCTGCTACTCCCACAGTACACACGGTGATACCAGATGAGGAGGCTCTGGATGAGCGGGAAGATGATGCTGCCACAAGCTCGGCTCATAACTCACCATCTCGATCCAAGGATGATAGGACATTAAGTATGCTAGTAATTTCTGACACTCCGGAGCCTGGGTTGACTGCACGAAAAGCGGCTGTATCTACTCAGACGCTCGCTGAGAAAGTTGAAAATGGGATTTCCACCGGTAGCCAAAAACGCTCAGAGCCACCAAAAGCTATGAGATCGCGGTCTTTCGCGTCAGCAGCTGAGCCACTAGTAAGTCTAAACCATGCCAATGTGGAGTCAGCAAAGCAAGATATAAAGAAGAAGCAGCAACACAAAGATGCCACAAGTGCAATCATGGCTATATCAAACCGCTCCCAACCCACATCTCCCACTGCAACTCCTGTTGGGTCACCTCCAGATCCGCCAACGCTATGGGAGAACAACAGGACTCGGAAATCCTCTTCTTCTACCACATCTTTGAAAATTAACGGCGCATCAGAAAAGCCTTCGACTGACAGCGTTTCTAATAGTCCGAGCAAGTCCTCCTTTGCTCCAACGCACTCGAGCACGAGCTCTCGTTCCTCTACGTTAGGCTTTGGGAATGACGACCATTACCCAAACTCGCTCTCCTCAGATACGCGTTCTATTGGCTCTGCGGAGAAACGACAATCGATAGCAGCTATAGGAGCTGCTACAGCTGCCGCCAAAAATTGGGGCTGGAACGTGATAAGCCGTGCCAAAGAGCAACGAGTGCATGCGAGTCATTCATCTGATCCTGACCGTGTGGGTACTCCTGAACATCCTATAGGGCGTGGACGTCCCTTGCCTCCACCAGGTCAGCCACTGCCACCACCTGAACGACCCAGCTCCAAAGTGTTACAAAACGGTGCACCTAAAAGGAAACCCTTACCTCCTCCAATGTTACCCGAGCGGCGACAAGGTGAGACTAAACGTCGGCCTCTACCGGCGCCTCCGCTCCCAAAGCGGAGAGCGCAGGAAGCTTTGCCCAAGAGTGATCCGGCTGACGAAGGTCTTATGGTCGTCGAAGCACCACAATCGGAACCAGCAAGCCCAGTCAATGAAAGACAGGACTCAAATGGACATTTGGAGTTGGATGTGGATGGAGGGAACAGTAAATTATCAGTTCGGGACATTGCCAAATCTGCTATACCTGGTGTAAGTCCTGTAACAGAGGAGCCGAAGGTGAGGCATCAGTCGATCTTACATGAGGCAGATGGAGCCAGCTCATCAAGCTGGCAATTAGCACGAGAGGCTGAGGAGAGGTCTAAGAGCATGTGGATGGAGAATAATGAGCATTCATGATAGTAAGCATTAGCGGGCTGGCGTTTAAATAGGTGAAGAAGGACATGATATTGGGTGTCTAAGTTCTTCCGGTTTTTGTCCAAAGCTATGGCGTGGTGCCTTGATGAAGGCAGAGAATATACCCAAGCATCTTTTTGTCATATCCAAAGCTGGTCAAATAGTGATTGCCATGAGCTTCATTTACTTCGATATGTTATACGTAAATGTGCTGCCGACGTCACTCAGAGCTTAACACCGCGTTACGTAAGCGGAGCTCTCGTTTGAGGCATTCCAGGTCTCGCAGTCACATATGCAATACATCCGCCTCTACATTACCTATGAGTAGACTCGTCCTCAACCCACACTACTTATCAGCTCCCCACCCCTACACAACTTCCTTTCGTTCCGACTCCAAATCCTTTCAGCTGCGCCAAGCGACGACGACAGCGATAATTTATATATATCTTACAGCCTACTATCCTACGCTTTGTTTCCTGTCACTACATGAAAGTCGCTTGTTTCACTGCTCTGCGATTCTGGCGGACTTCCTAAAGCCAAGATGTCCTATAACAGTTACGGCGGAAACACTACTCGCAACGTGGACATGAGCAAGTTAGGCCCTCCAAAGCTTCTCGAGTGTTCAAGGCCTCACCGAAGGCTTGCGAGCTGATCCGTCTTCTAGATCCGAGACCGAGCTGGCAGTTAACATCCGTAAGGCTACAAGTATAGGTCAGTCATGCCTCCATCTGGTCTCATCTGTGAGTCTTTGCTAACCTACTCTGTCTCCATAGAGGAAACCGCTCCTAAACGTACTCCTCTCATCTACGTCTCATTTCCGTTGTTCCCCAAGCTTACAAGTACTAGGCAAACATGTCCGCGCTTCCATTGTTTACACATGGGATCATAAATCCTCACAGTCCTTCTGGGCAGGCATGAAAGTGTGGGTCTATAAAAACTCGACTCTGTTGAGTCCCCCGTTGAGGTTTGGTAGTCAGATCGTGCTGACTAGGCTCTCGTTTTCACCTACAGGCAACCTATCCTTGCCGACGAAGTTCAAACTTTCAAAGCCTTGATCACTGTGCATAAAGTACTGCAGGAAGGACACCCAATTGCAGTTAAAGAAGCCCAGGCGAATCTCAACTGGCTGGAGAGTTTGACTAGAGGAGTCTCTGGGGAAGGCGCTAGAGGTGCGTTTCGATCAGGCGTGGGGCTCGTCTGGTACCATTTGGACTAGGCATAAGAGGAAACTCGAAAGACAAGGAGAAGCTGATAATCAATCTAGGTTACGGGCCTTTGATCAGAGAATATGTGTACTTCCTGCTGGCAAAGCTGGCGTTTCACAGGCAGCATCCTGAGTTCAACGGTCTCTTCGAATATGAGGAATATATCAGTCTGAAATCGATAAATGACCCGAACGAAGGATACGAGACGATATCTGATTTAATGACTCTTCAGGACCAGATCGATTCCTTCCAGAAACTCATTTTTTCTCACTTCCGAAGTGGTGCAAACAACGAGTGCAGAATATCGGCATTGGTGCCATTAGTGCAAGAAAGCTATGGCATTTACAAGTTTATCACAAGTATGCTTCGAGCAATGCACACAACCACCGGCGACGATGACGCTTTGGAGCCTTTGCGAGGGAGATATGACACCCAGCATTACCGCCTACTTAAATTCTACTACGAGTGCTCAAATCTACGATACCTGACCAGTTTGATCACAGTACCCAAACTACCGCAAGAGCCACCAAACTTACTTGCGGAAGATGAGGATAAACCAGCGTTGCCAAAACGACCTACCAGAGAACTCGAAACCAGGGAAGCGCCAGTGCCAACGCCTCCTCCAGTTGTATCGGCACCTGATCCCGAACCAATCAACGAATTCTGGAAAAATGAGCAGCGACGGCAGCAGGAGGAGTACGACGCAGAACAGCGAAGGTTACAAGAGCAATGGAACCAACAGCAATACCAGCAGCAGTTGGCCCAGCACCAAGCGGAGAGAGAGTTTGAAGAGCAGCGCCGACTACAAGCCGAACAGCAACGCTTGGCGCAAGAGCAATTGATGCGCGACCAGTACCAGCAGCAAACACAAGGCCGGATGGCTGAACTAGAACGAGAGAACCTGAACGCTAGAGCACAGTACGAACAAGACCAGCTAATGCTCGGACAATATGACCGGAGGATGAAGGATTTGGAAAATCAACTAACCCAGTTGAACAACAATTTCACACAGCAGACTGCTTCCAAAGATGATCAGATAAGGGCGTTACAAGAACAGGTCAGTACGTGGAGAACAAAATACGAAGCTCTGGCGAAGCTATACTCGCAGCTACGGCATGAACATCTCGACCTATTGCAGAAGTTCAAGGGAGTTCAATTGAAGGCCGCATCCGCTCAAGAAGCGATCGACAAGCGAGAAAAACTGGAGCGCGAGATCAAGACGAAGAATCTGGAGCTCGCGGATATGATCCGCGAAAGAGACCGAGCTCTACATGAGAAGGATCGATCAACAGGCGGCCACAGGGAAGAAATCGAGAAGCTCAAGCGAGAACTTCGCTTCGCGCTCGAGAAGGCAGACAATGCTGAGCGGGCAAAGGGTAATGAGCTATCCTCAATGCTATCGAAGTACAACAGGGAAATGGCAGACCTAGAAGAAGCGCTTCGGAAGAAGACTCGAGCTCTGGACGACGTTCATTCGAAATTTGGGGAGCGAGATGGTGATCTCGAGCTCCAATTACGGGAAAAGGAAGAAGAGCTTGAAATTTACAAGTCAGGGATGGACCAGACTCTGCTCGAGCTCAACGAGCTAAGGATGAATGGTGGAGATACTGACAAGGCACTCGATGAGCAAATTGACCAAGTTCTTCTAAGCAATATTCAGAAGATCCACGATATCATCGACTCTGTACTGCAGAGTGGTGTGCAACGTGTAGACGACGCACTCTACGAGCTAGACTCCTCGATGCAAGCAGGAAATCAGAATGCCTCGGCGCCATATGTCCTGTCACAGATCGAAAAGGCGTCGTCAAGTGCCACAGAGTTCTCGACGGCCTTCAACAACTTCATCGCCGACGGACCAAATAGTCCCCATGCCGAGATCATTCGTACTGTCAACGTCTTCGCCGGCTCCATTGCAGACGTTCTCAGCAACACCAAAGGACTAACTCGGTTCGCCACGGAAGAGAAAAAGGCAGATCAGCTTATAAATGCTGCTCGGCAGTCTGCGCTCTCTACTGTTAACTTCTTCCGTAATCTCCAATCATTCCGTCTAGAAGGTCTAGAAGCCACGAAGAGGACAGACGTCGTCATCAATAGTAACCATGAGGTCCTGATGAACCTTCAAAAACTCTCGAAACTCGCCGATGTGTTTGCCCCTAAGTCAGGCAAGATCACCAACGCGTCAGGAGATCTTGGAGACCTTGTAGATCGCGAGTTGACCAACGCTGCAAAAGCCATCGATGCTGCCGCAGAGCGCCTTAATAAATTGATCAAGAAACCCAGAGATGGCTACAGTACCTACGAACTACGTATTCACGACAGCATCCTCGAGTCCGCCATCGCTGTGACCAACGCTATCGCCCAGCTCATCAAGGCCGCCACTGCCTCGCAGCAAGAAATCGTCAAGGAAGGCCGTGGCTCATCATCACGAACAGCCTTCTACAAGAAGAACAACCGCTGGACTGAAGGTCTTATATCTGCAGCCAAAGCCGTTGCTTCCTCCACCAATACCCTTATCGAGACTGCCGATGGTGTCATTAGCGGCAGGAACAGCCCAGAGCAGCTAATTGTAGCCAGCAACGATGTTGCAGCGTCCACAGCACAACTCGTGGCCGCCAGCAGAGTCAAGGCCAACTTTGGAAGCCGAACGCAGGATAGACTTGAAGAAGCAAGCAAAGCGGTCGGCAAAGCTTGTAGGAGTCTCGTAAGGCAGGTGCAGGATATTATTGCGCAGAAGAACAAGGACGAGGGCGAGGATGTGGATTATGGGGCGCTGAGCGGTCATGAGTACAAGGTTAGGGAGATGGAGCAGCAGGTTAGTCTTGTCTTTCGTCACCATTTCGCCGGCAACGAGGAAGTACCTACTACAGATGCTATAGCATATACTAACGTACAATCTATTGCAGGTCGAAATCCTCCAGTTGAAAAACAAGCTCGAGCAAGCGAGACAGAGGCTGGGCGAGATGCGCAAGGTTTCGTATCAGGAAGAGTAGAAGGGTGCCACGGAGGATCTGCAGAGTTGTACATGTGTAAATAAGAGACTCTTGTACATTTTCCCTCAATTATTTCGGCTCCTGGGGGCCAGGCATAGCGAGATTTAGGAGTAAGACCTGCGCGCGTAGGTTCCCAGATGGGAGGAGCACAAAAAGGAATTCATGATAACACAGCCAAAGGCAGTCTCAAGGCTTCCCCACCATATCAAATCGCCAAGTTTGGCTTTGCAGGGAGGTGGTACATGTATGTAGGAGAAGGGGGTGTACCGATATTGAGATTTCGAAACTCTGCTGCGTGATTATATGGAGTATGGAGATGGAATATAGGGGTTTTGGTAGTGGTGGTTTTGGAGCTGCGGTGGCCGCTTGTGAAACGATATAAGGGAATTTGCTTTTGTTTGCAGAGTAGAGGGTGGAGGGGGTGGGAGTTTGGTGATGATCCACCGTTTGGAGTCTCTCGTTGCCCTCTTCTTGTTCGTCACTCCATCTCTTGCTCTTCCTCTTCCTCATCAATACGGTGAAATGTTGTCAATAATATCACTTCCGTTTGCGTTGAGAAGAAGGGTAGAAAGGAAGGGTGGAAGTCTGATGACGTGCACGCTTATATTTCCTAATGTTCTTCTCTTCTCTTCTCTCTCTCCTAAACTCTCGCTCATATCTTGTTGTTAACTCTCTGTTCGTGCTTCTGCTTTGTCTCAA
>JAABUO010002295.1_pt1 | contig 23466 bp, 14 predicted proteins | sample 5559291 | NCBI WGS metagenome assembly JAABUO01 (sample SAMN10711878, study PRJNA513372) | rock metagenome | isolation source: Antarctica rocks | place: Antarctica: Victoria Land, Finger Mt sud
ATCCATGTCGGCATCATTGGACCGGCCGAACAAGTAGCGGCTGCGCGGAGTTGGCTCGAGCGCTGCGGCCGGGAGATCCCAGTGCTTGGCGAGCCGAGCCTGCTTAAGAAGCCGTTCCCGGGCTTTGCTGAAGCATTCCACAAGAAGCTGATCGCACCCGATGCCTCGTCGATCGCGCTTAGCTCACTAAGCCATGATGAACTCGCCCATGCCTTACAGGGTGATGCCTACCAGGCTTTCCAGCGCGTGGTCGACCTCTATGCTGACGCGCATTCACGTCTCGCGTCGCGCGACCTCAACCGTCCCGATATCGTCCTAATGTGCATTCCAGACGACGTTTTCAGCAAGTTGAGCTCGGTCGAACGGAAAGCAACCGAAATAGAGCGCAAGCGCGCCAAGGAGATTCGGCGCGCGCGCCCAAGCAACCAACTCGATCTATTCGACACGCTCGATGAGGTCGAGCAGACGCCGGAGGACTTCCTGAAGCGTGACCTGAGGCTCGCGCTCAAAGCTCGCGCGCTCCGAAATCGATTGCCGATCCAGCTGGTCACAAACGCCCTGCTGAGTGACTTGGCGAAGAACCAGGATCCGGCCACCCGGGCTTGGAACTTCGCCGTCGGCCTATACTACAAGGCCGGCGGCGTGCCTTGGCGGCTGCCGCCCACCGGCCCCGACACCTGCTTCGTTGGCATCAGCTTTCATCATTTCCGCACGACGCAGCGCGCCATTGTTCGATCGAGCTTGGCGCAGGCGTTCTCAAGTGACGGTGAAGGCTTCGCAATCCGTGGCGAGGGCGTTCCGGTCGAACCGGAACAAGGTCGCAACGTGCATCTCTCCGAGCAGCAGGCTTTCGACCTCGCTCAGAATGTTCTGGCGGAATATGAACTCCGAACGGGCGGTGCGCCGCTGCGCGTCGTGTTACATAAGACTTCCTATTTCGATCCCGGCGAGCAGGCTGGCTTCGCCACAGCCCTCAAAGACACCCCCATCGTTTCCATGGTTACCCTGGTTCCGAGCCTCTTCAGGCTGCTCCGTTACGGAGCTTATCCCCCGAAGGTCGGCACCGTCTGCACGGTCAATGCCGACCGATCTTTCCTATTCACGTCCGGGTTTATGCCGGAACTCGGCACCTATCCAGGGCCGCACGTGCCCCAACCGTTCCAGGTCCGGTGCCTCGGTGTAGAGAGCGCCATCGCGGCGGCGCAGGATGTTCTCAACCTTACGCGGATGAACTGGAACACCGCCGACATTAGAGGAAAATGGCCGGTATCCCTTTCATTTGCCCGCCGAGTCGGTGGGATTCTCGACGAGTATGGCGACGATGACTTGGCCGAGACTTCATTCCGCTACTTCGTGTAGCGCTCGATAGGCTGTGTCACGTTGGTCCGCTTGCAGCTTCAAACGCGCGAAGCTCGCGGATAGGGTGGTCCGATGACGAACTGCTTTTGGACGCCCCGTGTTCGATGATCTGAAGCCCGGTGCCCGGGTGCGGGGGCTTGCGCCTACCGGCGTAGCCGAGATCGTTCAGGTCTCCCGCTTCGGAACGGATGCCCTGAATCTCGTGTTCCGCGCGAACGGCAAGGTCGGCGAACGGCTTCTCTACCGCGGCGAGGAAAGCGCCTTCGAGTTCGTGGAGTCCGGCCGGGCTTACGCCTTCGACGCTGATGGTGGCCTGCTGCGGCTCGCGTCCGAAGCAAGCCGAATCCGCCTTGCGCACCTCTTCGACCCTTACCTTGCCGTGAGCGCGTCGCAAATCGAGGCGCTGCCTCACCAGATTACGGCGGTCTATGCGGAGATGCTGCCGCGCCAGCCGCTGCGCTTCCTGCTGGCCGACGATCCAGGCGCGGGCAAGACGGTCATGGCGGGCCTGCTCGTCAAAGAGCTGATGATCCGCGGCGACCTGGAGCGCTGCCTGATCGTGGCGCCCGGTAGCCTCGTCGAGCAATGGCAGGAGGAGCTGGCTGAAAAGTTCGGGCTCGGTTTCGATCTGCTGACGCGCGATCAGATCGAGAGTTCGATCACCGGCAACCCGTTCGTCGAACGCAATCGGCTGATCATGCGTCTCGATATGGCCGCCCGCTCTGACGAGCTGAAGGCCAAGCTCCAGGCCGCGCCGGACTGGGACCTGATCATCTGCGACGAGGCGCACCGCATGGCCGCGTCCTACTTTGGCGGCGAGGTGAAGGAGACGCAGCGCCACAAGCTTGGCAAGCTGCTGGGCACGCATACGCGAAACCTCCTCCTGATGTCGGCGACGCCGCACAACGGTAAAGAGGCAGATTTCCAGCTTTTCATGGGGCTGCTCGACGCCGACCGCTTTGAAGGCCGGTTCCGCGAGGGCGTCCATAAGGCCGACGTGTCGGACATGATGCGGCGGCTCACCAAGGAAGAGCTCTACCGTTTCGACGGCACCCCCCTGTTCCCGGAACGGTTGGCCTATACCGCTAGCTACGAGCTCTCGCCGGACGAGGCAGACCTCTACGCCGCGGTGACAACCTATGTGCGCGAGGAAATGAATCGCGCCGACCGGAGTGGCGACGGCGGCCGGCGCAACAGTGTCGGCTTCGCGCTTCAGATCCTCCAACGGCGGCTCGCTTCGTCGCCGGCGGCGATCCACCGCTCCTTGGAGCGGCGGCGCAAGCGGCTTGAGGAACGGCTGCGCGAGGAGCGGATGGGCCGTGGGACCGGGGCCGCTCCGCTGTCCCGTGCGCCACCCCTCCCTTCCTACGACCCCGACGATCTCGACGAGGCAACCGGCGAGGAAGCTGAGGCCGCCGAGGAGGCGATCGTCGATGCGGCGACGGCCGCGCAGACACTGATCGAGCTTGAGGCCGAAATCGTCATCCTGCGCAACCTGGAGGCGCGAGCCCTACGTCTGAAGCTCTCTGGCCAAGACGCGAAGTGGCGGGAACTGGAGTCGATCCTCGACGAACCGATCATGATCGATGCGGCGACCGGACTTCGGCGTAAGATCCTGATCTTCACCGAGCCGAAGGACACGCTGGAATACCTGCAGCAGAAGATCACGGCACGTTTCGGCGATCCCGCCGGCGTAGTCGTGATCCACGGCGCCGTCGCCCGCGAGTCGCGGCGCGCGGCGATCGCGGCCTTCAACAGTGATCCCGTCGTGCGGGTGATGATCGCCAACGACGCGGCCGGCGAAGGCGTGAACCTGCAACGCGGCGCACACCTAATGGTCAATTACGACCTGCCGTGGAATCCGAACCGGCTCGAACAGCGGTTCGGGCGCATCCACAGGATCGGCCAAACGGAAGTCTGCCACCTCTGGAACCTATGCGCCTCGAACACGCGAGAGGGCGAGGTCTACGGGCGGCTGCTGGAGAAACTGAAGGAGGCACGCGAGGCGCTGGGCGGACGCGTGTTTGACGTTCTGGGCGAGCTTTTCGAGGGCCATGCTCTGCGCGACCTCCTCGTCGACGCCATCCGCTATGGCGATCGGCCCGAGACTAAAGCTGAGCTGTTCCGCAAGGTGGACGGCGCGGTCGATGTCGGCGCGATCGAACAGCTCGTCGCCGAGCGTAAGCTGACCAGCGAGGGCATGGACCCAAACGCGGTGACGGCGGTGCGCGAGGAAATGGAGCGCGCGCAGGCGCGGCGGCTCCAACCGCACTTCATCGGTTCCTTCTTCCGCGAGGCGTTTACCCTGCTCGGCGGTCGCATCGCCGAACGCGAGCGCGGCCGTTTCGAGATTACCCGCGTGCCCTCGGTCCTGAAGGAGCGCGATCGGCTGATTGGCCGCGGCGATCCGGTTCTCGACCGCTATGCGCGGGTGACGTTCGAAAAGGCCCTCATCGTTGGCCAGCCGCAAGCAGAGCTGCTTGCTCCCGGTCATCCGCTCCTCGAGTCCGTCGTGGACGTCGTGCTGGAGCGGTTTGGGCCGCTGCTGGGCCAAGGCGCGGTGTTGGTGGACGATGCCGATGACGGCACCGACCCGCGCCTGCTGGTCTACCTTGAACACGCCGTGCGTGATGGCCGCGTCGCCCGATCAGGGGAGCCGAGGGCGATCTCGCAGCGCCTTCAGTTCATCCACCTCAAGGTGGACGGCTCGGCCGCGGACGGCGGCTCGGCGCCCTATCTTGATTACCGGCCGATCGCGGCGGAGGAGCGCGCGGCGGTGACGGACGTGATCGACGCACCCTGGCTCGCGGGCGGCGTCGAACAGCGAGCGCTCGGCTACGCCATCGCCAATCTGGTCCCCGCGCATCTGGCCGAGGTCAGGTCGCGAAAGCTGGCCGAGATCGACAAGGTTGAGCGCGAGGTTCGCGCGCGCCTGACGCGCGAGATCAACTATTGGGATGCCCGTGCAGCCCGGCTGCGCGAGGAGGAGCGCGCCGGCAAGGAGCAGCGGATCAACGCATCCAACGCCGAAGCGACCGCGCAGCGCCTGGTCGAGCGGCTGCACAAGCGCCAGGAAGAGCTTGATCGGGAGCGGCAGATCACGGCGCTTCCGCCGGTGCTGAAGGGCGCGGCCCTGGTGATCCCGCAAGGCCTCATTTGCGCCCGCACCGCGCCCACGCCCGAGCCGGTGGCAGCAGGGTTCTGCGAAGATCCCGCTGCCCGTGTGGTAGTCGAGCTCGCGGCGATGGAGGCGGTGATGGCGCACGAGCGCAGCCTCGGCCACACCCCGATCGATGTCTCCGCGCAGAAGAAGGGCTGGGACATCGAGAGTCGAGACGGCGCCGGCGGTCCGCTGCGGCTGATCGAGGTCAAGGGACGGCACGCCGACGCGCGAGATGTGATCGTCACCAAGAACGAAATTCTGGCCTCGCTCAACGCGCCCGACGCCTTCCACCTCGCGCTGGTCGCTGTGTCCAACGGGTTCGCGCATCAGCCGGTTTATGTGCAGCGTTTCTTCAAGCGCGAGCTGGGCTTTGCGGAGACAGCGGTCGTGTTCAACCTCAACGATCTGCTGTCGCTCAGAGCCAAGGCGGCCTGACGCTTGGCCTCGACATCCGCGGCTCCTGCCGTATATAACAGGCCAGTAATTCTATACAGGACGAGTCGCATGGCGCTCAGCTTGAAAGACCAGGAAACGGACAGCCTAGCGCGTCAGGTTGCAAGCTTGACGGGGGAGAGCCTGACCGAGGCGGTGCGCGGCGCGCTCCGGCTTCGGCTGCGTGACGAGCAGCTCAAGCGCGGCAAGCAGCCGTGGGACGATGCGGCTATCGACGCGATCATAGCGCGGTTCAAGTCGCTGCCCGTCGTGGACGACCGCACCGATGACGAGATCCTGGGCTACGACGAGAACGGCCTCCCTTCCTGATGGTCGTTGATAGCTCTGCGCTAATAGCAATCCTGCGCGGTGAGCCGGAGGAGCCCGCATTCCGCAACGCGATCAGGACCGCCCCCAACCGCCTGCTCGGCGCACCGACTCGTGTGGAGGCCAGCATGGTTGCGCTGGGCCGCCGAGGCGAGCCTGGCCTGGAGCAGATGCAGGCACTGATCGAACGCCTAGAACTGGAGATCGTCCCACTCTCGGACGAGCAGGCGAAGCTCGCCATCGATGGGTTCCGGCGGTTCGGCAAGGGCCGGCACCCGGCGGGGCTCAACTTCGGCGACTGCTTCTCCTACGCCCTCGCCAAGGCGACCGGCCAACCCTTGCTGTTCAAGGGCGACGATTTTTCCCAGACCGATATCAAGCGAGCCGTATGACCACGCCTGTCCGCAAGAAGCTGATCGAAGTTTCCATTCCTCTGGAGGCGATCAACGTCGCGTCGGCGCGGGAGAAGTCGATCCGGCATGGGCACCCCTCCACGCTGCACCTGTGGTGGGCGCGGCGGCCGTTGGCGGCGTGCCGGGCGGTGCTGTTCGCGCAGCTGGTGGACGATCCCTCCTCCTGGCCCGATCGCTTCCCGACCGAAGAGGCGCAGGACGCCGAGCGGCGGCGGCTGCATAAGGTGATCGAGGCGATGGTGCAGTGGGAGGCCTCGAACAACGAGACCATCCTGAACGCGGCGCGGTGGGAGATCGCGCGCTCGGTCGCCTGGGGCCTCGGCGAGGAACCGCCGGCGCAGGGCGACGGCCCGGCGATCCTCGACTATCTCCAGACCAAGGCGCCGCCGGTTTACGATCCCTTCTCGGGCGGCGGTTCGATCCCGCTGGAGGCGCAGCGGCTGGGCCTGCGCGCCTATGGCTCGGACCTGAACCCGGTAGCCGTGCTGATCGGCAAGGCGCTGGTGGAGATTCCGCCCAAGTTTGCCGGCCGCCCGCCGATCAACCCGAAGTCTCGCGCCGAGGCGGCGAACGGCCAGCTGCGCTCCTGGAACGGCGCGGAGGGGCTGGCGGAGGACGTCCGCTACTACGGCCAGTGGATGCGCGACGAGGCGGAGAAGCGCATTGGCCACTTCTATCCGAAGGCGACGCTGCCGGACGGCTCGAAGGCAACGGTGATCGCTTGGCTGTGGGCGCGCACGGTCCGCTCGCCGGATCCGGCGGCCAAGGGCGCGATGGTGCCGCTGGTCTCTTCGTTCATGCTCTCCAGCAAGGAGGGCAAGAAGGCTTGGATTGAGCCGGTGATCGATCTGGAGGCTACGGACGGGTGGCGCTTCGAAGTGCGAAGTGGTTTACTGACTAAACTCGAAGAGGCAAAGCTGAAAGAGGGGACCAAATCCGGTCGCGCCACATTTACCTGCGTTCTAACCGGCGCGAGCATTGGCGGCAGCTACATCGATGCTGAAGCCCAAGCGGGGCGTGCTAGCGCTAGGTTGATGGCTGTTGTGGCAGAGGGACAGCGCACTCGAGTCTACCTTTCCGCCTCACAGGTGCATTGCGAGGCAGCCACTAAAGCGGAGGAGTACGTCGCTCACCATGCCAGTGAAATGGACCTCCCTGGGCAAGAATGCCGTGGGACGTTTGCTAGCAACGCGCAGGGGCGACATTATTGCTTTAAGGTCTTCTCTGATTACTTCACTCCGCGCCAGCTGATATCGTTAACGACGCTTTCTGATCTAGCAGTCGCCGTACAAGAGAAGGTTGCAGCAGATATCAGGAGCGCCGCCCTTCCTATTAGTTTGGTTGACGATTGCGCGATTGCCATATCCACGTATATGGGATTCGCATGTTCTAGGCTAGTTAACTATTCTTCTTCCTTGAATGTATGGAGTTCACATCCGAAAGACGAGCTAGCTAAGCAGGTGTTCATGCGCCAGGGCTTGGCGATGACCTGGGATTTTGCGGAGACGAACCCTTTCTCAGAATCTGGGGGTTCTCTCGATAATAACTTGGACTGGCTTGTGCGGGCTATTGCGTTTCTAAGAAGTGAGGTGCCGGCAACGATCTCTCACAAGAACGCAGTCCTCAACGATTTTCCATCCAACATTGTGATCTCGACCGATCCACCGTATTTCAATAATGTAGGGTATGCTGACTTATCCGACTTTTTCTACGTTTGGCTTAGGCGCGCACTGTCGAGCGTTTGGCCTGACCTGTTTAGGCGTTTGACTACGCCAAAGACCGAGGAACTGATCGCTGCGCCATCGCGTCACGGCGGTCAAGACGAGGCAGAATCCTTCTTTATGAAGGGGATGAGCGCGGCCTTGACCGCGATGCGTAAAGCAGCCTCGAGTGAAATACCATTGGCCATCTACTATGCCTTTAAGCAAGCCGAAGCCGCTGAAGATGGCCTGACATCTGCGGGCTGGTCGTCTTTTCTTCAGGCTGTTGTCGATGCCGGCTTAATAATTGACGGGACGTGGCCAGTCAGAACTGAATTGACGGTCGCCCTAAAGAGCCGGACAAACTATCTAGCTTCGTCCATCGTTCTAGTCTGTCGTAAGCGATCGACTGATGCGGATGTCATCGCGCGCGCCGACTTCATACGCGCGCTCAAACGCGAGATGCCCGCCGCGATCGACGCGATCCGAAAGGCTGGCGTAGGCCCCGTTGATATGCAGCAATCGGTGATCGGCCCCGGCATGGGCGTGTTCTCGCGGCACGCCAAAGTGTTGGAGGACGATGACAGCGCCATGAGCGTCAAGACCGCGCTGGCCGTCATTAACCGTGTCTGGGAGGAGATCGAGAACGAGCTCGACCAAGCGTTCGACCCCGAGACGCAGGTCGCGCTGGCTTGGTACGCCACTTATGGCTTCGACGCCCGCGCCTCGGGCGAGCTGATCACGCTCACCACGGCCAAGAATACTTCCGACCGAGCGCTGTTCGCCTCCGGTGTGTTCAAGGACATGAAGGGCAAGGCGGGATTGACCCCGCGCGAGGAACTGCCGCCCGGCTGGTCGCCCGCGAGCGACAAGACGCTGACCACCTGGGAATGCGTGCAGCACACCGCTCGCGTCCTCAACGCCGCAGATGGCGGCGGCGAGGCGGCGGCCGCGCTGGTGGCGCAGATGGGGCCGAGGGCGGAGGAGGCCCGCGCCCTCGCCTATCGCCTGTTCGAGATCGCGACCAACAAGGGCTGGGCCGCCGAGGCGCTGGTTTACAATGAACTAGCGCAGGAGTGGACCAAGCTGGAGGATCGTGCGGCAACGCTTGACGACGCCGGCCGGGTGCCCGGTCCAAACCAGGCCACATTCGCCTTTGATGGGAGCGCGTGATGTCGACCGAAGACGCAACCGCTCGCCGCGTCGAAGACGCCCTCAAGGCGCTTCGCCGCGGCCTCACGCCGTTCGTCGAGGCGCGGATGAAGGGAAAGCATGGCGAGGACTGGCGCAAGCTGGCCAGTCGCGCCTCGGGCGGCGACCAAAACGCCCCGCTCGATACCTACGGCCTGCTCAAGACCATCGTCGACAACTGGCGCTTCACGTTCGACGAAGCCTTCGGACAGCGCGACCGATTTAAGGTGCGCAACTTCGTCTCGACCGCGCTCGACGCCCGCAACGCCACGGCGCACCTGACGCTCGCGTTGCAGGACGCTGAGGCGCTTCGGTATCTGGACGCGATCTACGCGCTGCTGCTCGCGGTGAAAGCGCCCGACGCCGACATCGCTCAAGCGAAGGGCTTCTACGAAGAGCAACGTCGCTCGGGGCTGACTCCGGCTCCGGCCGCCGCCGAACCGGGCGCGATCGCAGCGCCGCCGCGCGAGACGCTTTCGCTCAAGCTTGATGCAGCTGCGCCCGGCGGTCAGGGCGCGGGCGTAGAGCGCGCGCTGCGCCCCTGGCGCGAGGTGGCGCTGCCCCACCCGGACGTTCTCGAGAACCGCTTCAAGGAAGCGGAGTTCGCGGCCGACCTCTTTGCCGTGGATGCGGGCCATGCCTCCGACGACTACAAGCGCCCCGAGGACTTCTTCCGCATCACCTTCCTGACGGAGGGACTGCGCCGCATCCTGACCACCAGCCTGCAACGGATGTCGTGCGCCGGCGGCGATCCGGTGATCGGGCTACAGACCGCGTTCGGTGGCGGCAAGACCCACACAATGCTCGCCGTCTATCACCTCGCCAAGGCGCGTGACCTGTCGATCCTAGAGGGTGTCGGCCTGCTGGCCCAGACGGCGGGCATTAAGGATTGGACCCCGCCGAAGGTCTCCGTCTTCGTCGGCACATCCAAGGGTGCCGACACGCCCCTGATCCTGCGCGACGGGCCGAAGGTCCGTACGCTCTGGGGCTACATCGCCTGGCGGATCGCCGGACAGGCGGGACTGGACCTGATGGCCGATGCGGAGGCGGCGCGGACCAATCCTGGGTCCGATCTGCTGGTCGAGCTGTTCAAGCTTTCCGGTCCCGCGCTGATCCTGCTCGACGAGCTCGTGGCGTATGCGCGCCAGCTCTCCGAAGATCGGTTCGAGGCCTTCCTGTCGTTCATCCAGTCGCTGACCGAGGCGGCCAAGATGGTGCCGGGCGTGCTTATCATCGGCTCGCTGCCGGAGAGTGTCGCCGAGGCCGGCGGCCCGAAGGGCGACGCGGCCCTGCTGCGGCTGGAGAAGGTGTTCGGGCGGGTGCAGTCGGCGTGGCTGCCGGCATCTGGTGACGAGACCTATGAGATTATCCGCCGTCGTCTATTCCAGACCCTCGACGCTGACGGTGAGCGGGCGCGCGACGAAACGGTCAAGGCGTTCGCCGAACTCTACAAGAACAATCCCGCCGAGTTCCCGCCCGAGGCCAAGGAAGCCCGCTATCGCGAGTTGCTGAAGCTATCCTACCCGATCCACCCGGAGCTGTTCGATCGTCTGTCGAAAGACTGGGCCAGCCTAGAAAAGTTCCAGCGGACCCGAGGCGTGCTGCGGTTCATGGCCAACGTCGTCGGCACGCTCTGGCAGATGCAGGTCAGCGACCCGCTAATCACGCCTGCCCGCGTGCCGATCTCGCACGAGCGGGTGCGCTCCAGCGTGCTTTATCCGCTCGACGCGAACTTCAACGCCGTGGTCGACAAAGAGGTCGATGGCGAAAGCTCGCTGCCGGCGCGCATGGAGGCGAACCCGTCCCGCCGCATCTCTCAACTCCAGGCCGCGACTCGTGCGGCTCGCGCCGTGTTCATCTGCTCCGCCCCTCTTGCCGGGCGGCCCAATGCCGGCCTGACCGGGCCTGGGCTTCGCTTGGCGTGTGCGGAGCCAGGCGACCAACTTGCGATCTTCGGTGAGGCGTTGCGCGAACTCACCGAGCGCGCGACCTACCTCTATGAAGAGGCTGGCCGTTATTGGTTTTCCACGCAGCCAACGCTGAACCGCTTAGCCGACGACCGCGCCAAGGCCCTGCCCAACCACGAGGTGGACGAGGCGATCGTCAAAGTGCTGCGGGAGGACGGGGCCACTAAGGCTGGGCACAACTTCGCCAGGGTCTATGCTGCCCCAGACGATCCCACCGCCATCGATGAGGCGGCAGCCCTGTCGCTCGTCATCCTCGGACCGGCCACCCAGCACGCCGGCAAGGGTGTCGGAAAGTCGCTCGCGACGGACGCGGTGACTGAGGCGTTGATGCGCTGCCGGTCGTCGCAGCGGCGTTGCCGCAATACCTTGTTGTTCGTGGCGCCGGACGAGCAGCTCCTGGGAACCGCCCGCGACGCGATGCGCAAGGCCATCGCCTGGGCCGAGATCGCGGGGGACAAGCGCCTTCAGGATCAGCTCCCTCCCGCGCAGATGCGGGACGCGACGGAAAAGGCGAGAGGCAATCGCGAGGGCGCGGCGAAGGCCGTGCGGCTCGCGTGGAGCCATGTCCTTTTCCCGGTCAAGGCTGCGGCCGCAGGCGTCGCTTTCGACCTCGATCACCTCTCCATCGCTTCTAAGGACCGGGCCGCCATACCCGCCGCCGTTTACGAGAAGGCCGGCCCCCGCGGCGACGGTATCGCGAAGGAGCGGCTCGGACCCGACGCGCTTGCTCTCCACCTGAACCCGCTATGGCCCGACGACCGATCTCATCTAGGGATCACCGAGGTCGCGGACTGGTTCGCATCCTATGCCTACTTGCCCAAGCTGCGCGATCGCGTGGTGTTGGAGGCCGCGATCCGCGATGCCGTAGGCAAACTCGATCCTGCGTTCGGCTATGCTGACAGCTTCGATGAGGCGGCAAACAGATACGTCGGCCTGGCGTGGGCGAAGAGTCCGCCAGAGATCTTCCCGCCCGGCGCGATGCTGGTCCGATCGGAAGTCGCGGCCGCGCAGGCGAGCCCGCCCCCCGTCACGCTTACAGGCGAACCGACCACGCCGGGTGCCTCAAGACCGGGCACGGCAGACCAGCCGTCTGAAGCGGGCAATGGCGCTTCGCCAAGCGCGCCCGTCAAGCCGCGTCGTTTCTTCGGAACCGTCGAGCTCGACATGGTCCGACCTGTGAAGGCGTTCGATGCAGTCCTCAACGCCGTGGTGATGGAGCTACAGCGCACGAGCGGCGCGAAGGTCAAGATCACGGTCGAGATCGAGGCCGAAGCTGATTCCGGCTTCGAGGAGGGCGACATCGGCGTCGTGCGCGACAATGCTCGACAGCTTAAGTTTAAAGCCGACTCGACCGGCTTTGAGTGATCGTACCCCAGCAATCGACCAAGTCGTCGAGGTGTAAACCCTCGACATACTGTCGCGAACACATCCGTGCGGCGGCTGCACGCAACACTGATTCTACGACGACTTTCGCAACACTTGAAGGCTGTCGTTGCAAACGCCGGCGTCTGCCGCGCCATATGTCGCAAAAACTCTCATTTTCAGGACACCTTAATGGACCGGTTTCCGGATAGCGCATCCAACGATCGTTCGTGAGACGTTTGATCATCACCGCGATGGCGGGCTCAAGCCGGCGGCCGCAAGCGCCGCAAGAACCCTCTTAGCAGCGCCTCACGCCTTAGGCCTCCCCCCTCTATCGGCCGAGTTCGGCCGAGCCGGCGAGCGCGGCGCGGCCGTGCATCAACCGACTGGGCGCGGCGACGAGTTTCCTCACGGGTCGCGCACGCCCGATCCGCGCGACCTGCCGCCGAAGACCCGGCGTACGCGAGAGTTCTACGCTCCCGACCGGGGCATCTTGATATTCTCCGGCGAAGAGCCGGAACTCCCGGTGACGGCTCGCGCGATTGTCACTAGGATCGACTACCCATCACGAATAGGTTGAGCGGAGGGCGCGTGCATGGCTATCGAGATGATCGTGCATCCGGGCGTCGACAGCGCGCTCGTCGCTTGGCGAAGCCCGTTCATCGGCGAATGCCGCGGCTTCGCGCTGCGACGCCGGATTAAGCGCGGGCCCGACAGCCCCAGCAGCCCGAATACCGTCGATGTCGCTGGACCGGATGGGTTTTCTGAAGAGATCGTCGCGAGCTGGGTCGGCTTCGCCGACGGCCCAGAGGTGCCAGAAGGCACGCGCAAGCCCACGACCGAATGGCCGATCCAGAAATATCTTTGGTCCGACTTCGCGGTGAACCCCGGCGATGTCGTCGCCTACCGCGTTTCGGCGATGGTCGGCAGTGAGGCGGCATTGCAGGAGTCGACGGAGGACGCGTCAGACTGGGCCGAGGCCGTCGAGATCGGCGCCGAAACTTCGGGACGGGCAAGCTGTTACTTCAATCGCGGGATCGTAGCGAGCCAGTGGCTGGCGCGAGCACTTCCCGAGCATGCGCCGACAACCACCCTCGCCAAGGCCATCGCAGACCCGGAGAATGCCATCCGTCGCTTCCTCGCCGGCCCTATCCGCGACAAGCTGGTCGCGCTTCTGACCGCCGCCGCGACGAGTAAGGCGCACGTCTACGCAACACTGTTCGAGCTCAACGATCCCGAACTTGTGCCTTTGCTGACGGCGCTCAAGAAGCGCGCCCATGTTGTTCTCGGAAATGGGAGCGTCAAGAAAAAGGGTGACGATGAAAACGACGATGCGCGCGGAAAACTCGCCGTTTGCGATCTCAGGGATCGCATGAGCGCTCCCCGAGCTCTGGCTCACAACAAGTTCCTCGTGATCTGCGACGCTGACAAGACCCCGCAGGCGGTATGGACGGGCAGCACCAACTGGACGAAGACCGGGCTATGCACGCAGGCTAACAACGCGCTGCTAGTCCAGAACCCGGCGCTCGCGCAATTCTATTTGGATCAGTGGAAGACGCTCGCCGGAGACGGTGACGACTCGCCATCCGAGCTCTATGACAGCAACGCAACCCCCCGCGTTTCACCCAAGGCCAAGGGAACGACCGTCTGGTTCACGCCCATGCACGAGGGACTGGACCTCGAGCAGGCGGGCAAGCTGATTGCCGGGGCCAAGCAGGGCATTCTGTTCGCCATGTTCAATCCCGGCCCACGCGGGACGCTCCTCAACGACATCATCGAGCTCGCGTCGCCCTCAAGCCCGGCGTTCAAGCCGGACCTCTACATCCAGGGCGTCGTCAACCAGAACCCCGGAACTGAGAAGAACCCCGTCGTGCTGTTCAATCGCGGCGAGCGCGTCGAAGCCAATGCCGATGTGGTCCTGCCAGCAGCGATCCCTGGACGGTTCGCCTACTGGCGTAAGGAGGTCCTGAAGCTGCCGACGGCTCACGCAATGGTTCACAGCAAGGTCGTGGTGATCGATCCCTATGGTGACAACCCCGTCGTCATGACCGGCTCGCATAACATGGGCCCGAAAGCGAGCGGCATAAACGACGAGAACCTGATCATCATCACCGGTAATCGCGACCTTGCGAGTCAATATGCGGGCAAGATCATGGAGATCTACGCCCAATATCGCTGGAGACAATCCGTCCAGTCACAGGAGGGGCACCCCAAGTGGACCGGACTCGCGGACGATGGCGATTGGCAGATCAAGTCGCCGCCCTCCTCTTACGACCAGCGGCGTCTAAGAGAGCTCGCCTTCTGGTTAGGCGAGGGCGACGAGGCTGAGGCGCCGGCGCATTAGCTCAGCCAGCCAAATCGGTCTCTTCTGCGAGACCAACGGTGCTTTCGTCTCCGGCTCGCCTCCAAACTGATCGCCGCATCATCGAAAATCGCGCGTCTTCACCCGGATCGCCTCCAAGGAGAGGTCGGGGATGTAGATGTCGCGCGGCTTAACTCCGCGAGGCGGAGCGTCGCGGGCATCGCGGCCTGGGCTACAGTGGTGGAATTCGTCGCCTTGTCCATGCGGCAACGGGAACGCCGCTTCGCGATCGCCGACGCTGGCCAGGGCGCCAGAGAGATCGTGCAGCCGGTGCGCGACGATGTGGACCACCTGGCCCTCGCGCTGAACGCGACCGTCCACCCGCATCATCCCGGCCCGCAGCACCACCCCTCGCTGTTTCTCGAACAGCGTCGGCCAGATCACGAGGTTCGCCACCGCCGTCTCGTCCTCAAGCGTGATGAACATCACGCCCTTGGCCGATCCGGGTTTCTGCCTGACCAGCACGAGCCCGGCGACCTTCACCGAGCGGCCGTCCCGAAGGTGGCTAGCGTCGCCGCACGTGACGACTCCCTGCCGGCGTAGCTCCTCGCGAAGGAACGCGACCGGATGTTGCCGCAGGGTCAGCCCGACTTGCCCGTAGTCTTCCACGACCTCGCGCCCCGCGGTCATCGGCTTCAGCGCCACGGGCTCCTCGTCGACCTCCGGCACGATCGCTTCCTCGCGGGCCGAAGCCGCCGCGAAGAGGGGAAGCGGTTCGTCGCGGAGCGCCTTGATGGCCCAGAGCGCTTCTCGCCGGGCCAAGCCGAGCGCCTGCTGGAAGGCATCGGCTTCTGCGAGCCGGACCAGGCTCGCGACCGGCGCCTCGCTGCGCCGCCAGGCGTCGTCGACGCTGGAGAACGGACGATCGGCGCGGCCGGCGAGAAGCTTGGCGGCGTCGGCATTGGCCAGGCCGCGAACCATGCGCATGCCAAGCCGGACGGCGAACCTGCCGTCGTCCACTAGCTCCAAGGTGCAGTCCCAGCGAGAGGCGTTGACGCACACCGGCCGGACCTCGACACCGTGCTCGCGCGCGTCGCGGACGACTTGCGCGGGGGCATAGAAGCCCATCGGCTGGGCGTTGAGGAGCGCCGCGCAGAATACGTCGGGGTGCCAGCACTTCAGCCACGAGCTGGCATAGGCAATCAGCGCAAAAGAGGCTGCGTGGCTTTCCGGAAAGCCGTAGCTGCCAAAACCCTCTAGCTGGCTGAAGGTCCGCTCGGCGAATTCCTGAGCATAGCCGCGCTCGACCATGCCGCCGACCAGCTTGTCCTTGAAGTGGCTGACGCCGCCCGTGAACTTGAACGTCGCCATGGCGCGACGGAGCTGGTCAGCCTCCCCGGCGGTGAACCCGGCGCACTCGATCGCCACCCGCATCGCTTGTTCTTGAAAGAGCGGCACGCCGAGGGTCTTTCCGAGCACCTTTTCCAGTTCGGGCTTGGGATAGTCGACCGGCTCCTTCCCCTCCCGGCGGCGAAGATACGGGTGGACCATGTCGCCCTGGATCGGACCTGGCCGGACAATCGCCACCTCGATGACCAGATCATAGAAGGTCCGCGGCTTGATCCGCGGCAGCATGGCCATCTGCGCCCGGCTCTCGATCTGGAACGTGCCGAGCGTGTCCGCCTTGCGGATCATCGCGTAGGTGCGCGGATCCTCGGCCGGGATCGTGGCGAGGTCGAGCTCGATCCCTTTGTGCTCGACGAGGAGGTCGAACCCGCGCTTCATGCAGGTGAGCATCCCGAGTGCCAGGACATCGACCTTCATGAACTTGAGCGCGTCGATATCGTCCTTGTCCCACTCGATTACCTGCCGGTCCTTCATGGCCGCGGGCTCGATCGGCACCAAATCGTCAAGGCGATCATTCGTGAGCACAAACCCGCCGGGGTGCTGCGACAGGTGGCGCGGCGCGCCGATCAGCTCGCGAGCGAGATCCAACGCCAGGCGGAGCCGGCGGTCGCCGAGGTTGAGGTTGAGCTCTTCGGCGTGCTTGGGCTCGACGCCCTCGACGCTCCAGCTCCACACCTGCGCGGAGAGCGCCTTGATCAGATCCTGCGGCAGACCGAGCGCTTTGCCGACGTCGCGCAGCGCGCCCTTGGCGCGGTAGCGGATGACGGTAGAGCAAAGCGCCGCATGGTCGCGGCCATAGGTCTCGAACACCCACTGCATAACAATCTCGCGCCGCTCGTGCTCGAAATCCACGTCGATGTCGGGCGGCTCCTTGCGCTCCTGGCTGACGAAGCGCTCGAACAGGAGGTCGTTGCGCCCGGGATCGATCGAGGTGATCCCGAGGACATAGCAGACGGCCGAGTTGGCGGCTGAGCCGCGGCCCTGGCAGAGAATATCGCGGCTGCGCGCGAACGCGACGATGCTGTTCACCGTTAGGAAGTACGGCGCATAGCCGAGCTGCTCGATCAGCGTCAGCTCATGCTTGAGCGAGCGCATCACCTTGTCGGGCACGCCTTCCGGGTAGCGCTGCTCGGCGCCCGCCCAGGTCAGCCGCGCCAGCGCCTGCTGCGGCGACAAGCCCGGGACGGTAGTCTCACTGGGGTAGGAGTATTGAAGCTCGTCCAGGCTGAACCGGCAACGGTCGGCGATCTCCAACGTCCGCGCGAGCGCCTCGGGATAGCGGGCGAATAGCCGGTGCATCTCCGCCGCAGGCTTGAGGTGGCGATCGCCGTGCCGCTCGCGCTTGAACCCGACATCATCGATCGTGCAGCCCTCGCGAATGCAGGTCACCACGTCCTGCAGCACGCGCCTGGAGGGGTGGTGGAAGAGGACGTCGCCGGTCGCCACGGTCTTCACGCCGGCATGCGCCGCGAGGTTGGACAGGCGGTGAAGCCGGAGCTGGTCGCGCGGTCGCCGGCGCAGCGACAGGGCCAGGTAGGCGCTCGCCCCAAAGATCTCGGCGACGCGCCGGAGCTGGGCGACGCAGCGCGCATCGGCCCGGTCGGGGACCAGCACCGCAACCAGGCCCTCGGCGTAGAGCGCAACATCCTCCCACCCGAGCACGCACTTGGCCTTGCCGCCCCGACGCTTACCGAGCGACAGCAGGCGGCAGAGCCGGGCATAGGCGGCGCGGTCGGTCGGGTAGACCAGGACGGAGGCGGCGTCGGACAGGTCGAGCCGACAACCGACGATCAGCCGAACGCCGGTGACCTTCGCCGCCTCATGAGCACGCACGATACCGGCCAGACTGTTGAGGTCGGTGACCGCCAGCGCCTCGATGCCGCTGACCCCGGCCTGGCTGAACAGCTCCTCGCACGAGCTCGCCCCGCGCAGGAACGAGAAGTGCGACGCGCACTGAAGCTCGGCATACCTCACCCGAACTGGCCGTGGAGGAACCAGCGGTGCGAGCCGGTGTCGGGATCCTCCCCGTCGCCGGCCCGGAACACCCAGAAGCGCTCGCCCGCCTCATCCTCGACCAGGAAATAATCGCGGACGGCCGCCACCTCGGCATCGCGTCGGCTCCATTCGCCATAGACGCGCTCGGGTCCATCGGCGCGCGTTACCCGGCGCCGCACCCCGCGCCAGGTGAAATGCACCGGCGGATGGTCGGGCAGCAGCGCCATCATGTCGATCGGCTCGGGCCGGGCGAGCAGGCGCGAGGGCCGCGGCCAGTCGGCCGGCCAGCGCACCGTGGTCGCGGCCGCGAGCGGCGCGATGCGCTTGATCGAGCGCTCGGGTACATCGCTCTCGACCGCCGCGAGCCGGTAAAGGCGATCCGACCCGACCCGGTTGGCGAGGGTGTCGATCAGCCCTGAGACATCGGGCTCGGGGATCTCGCTCAGGCTGGTCGCTGCCGTCCTATACGCAAGCGGCTCGGCGATGGGTGCGGCCAGCGTGATCACTTCGACGCCGAACCCGGGATCGACCGTCTCCAGGCGGTCGCAGAGGAGCTTGGTCAGCCGCTTAACGTCGCGCACCGGCTTGGACGTGCCGGCCCGGATCGCCTCGATCCGGTTGTCGACGCGGTGGAACTGCAGGTCGAGCCGGCGCACGCCGAGGCCTTGGGCCGCGAGCGCGGCGCAGAGCGCCTCCACCAGCCTGCCCGTGTAGCGGGCGAGCGTCTCGGGCGCGGCGATCGGCTCGGCAAAGTTACGTCGGACCTGGATCAGCTCGGAAGCCGTCGTCGGCGTCACCGGCTCGCTCACCCGCCCGAACGCCTGGTCGAGACGGCGGCCGAGTTCGGGACCAAAACGCAGCATGAGCGGCGCGCGGGGCTGCGCCTCCACCTCGCCGATGCGATCGAACCCCATCCGCTTCAGGCCGCCGATAAGGTCCGACGGCAGTCGAAGCGCCGCGATCGGCAAGTCGGCGATAGCGTGGCTGCTCGCCTCGTTGTCCACGACGAGCGTCGGTCGCGCACGGTGGCGAGCCAGCGCGTGCGCCGCCCCGTAGGTCGCCGCCATCGCCGCGCGAGCGCGGACGCCGACCGCGGCGAGCCGCTCGACGACGTCGTCCAGCATCGCCGCCTCGCCACCCTTCAGGTGGCTTGCCCCACTCGCGTCGATCAGCAACCCGTCCGGCGGGTCGGCCGCGACAACCGGCGCGTAGAGCCGCAACGCCCAGAGCGCGAGCCGCTCCAGCCCCTCGGCGTCCCGGTCGGGCATAGCATCGTGCGTGTGGAGGCCGGGAACGAGGGCGTGGGCCTGCGTGGCCGCCACGCCGGGATGAAGTCCAAGTCGCTGGGCGGCGGCGTCCGCCGCCCAGACGATGCGACGGCGACCGTCGCGGCCGATCAGGACGAGCGGCGCCTCAGGCGGAGGCGCGGCGTCGCCCAGCCGGCGCCGTAGCCGATCGGTCGGCCAGGTCGGCAGGTATAGCGAGACGACCCTCTTCATCACAAGCTTCCAATACGAACTCCGCACGTTCCCCGGCCCGCGACCGGATCAGCTCCACGAACCATCGCGCGCGGCCAACGCCCGGCGCCGGCAGCGGCGAGGACGGCATGGCCGTCACCCGCCAGCGCGTCGTGGCGGCGGTCGGCTGGCCGAAATCGGTCGCCTCGGTCGCACGTCGCCATCGGCGTACGGCGATCCCGGTCGTGCCGGATGTCTCGGCCGCAAGCTGGAGGCGGCGCGAGGATGTCATCGAGAGGCGGGCGACCTCGGCGATGACAGCGGCCAACCCGCCATGGCGCAGGCCCTCCTCGAAGCAGGCGAGGACGGTCGGCTCGTCTCCAACCTCGACGTAGATCACCCGGTCAGGATCGAGCCCGGCGTGCTGGATCGCGGGCGCAAAGAGGTCCGGCCGCGTGACGCACCACAGCACCAGCCCGGGGGCGCGGGCGACGATTCCTGCTGCAAACAGCGCGGCGGCTGCGCCGTCCACCGCGCCCGAGCCGCCGCCGGCGATCTCATGCAAAGCCCCGAGCGCGAGTCCGCCGCCCGGAAGCCGCGTGTCGACCGCGTCCACACCGAAAGGCAGAACGGCGTGTCTGATCCGTCCGCTGGACTCGATTCGCGCAATCCGCGCTCGTAGGGTGTCGAGAGCCGGACGAGGCCGAGCCTCCGTCATGAGGCCTCCTCCTCGTCGTTGACCGTTCGCTCTTTGTTCTTCAGAACGGTTGCCCGAGTCAATGCCGTTTGCGTATGAAAACGAATCGCCTCGGCGGATCAGTCCAGGTGCGTGGGACACGAATGGGCGAACGCGACGTTCAGGAAGGGCTGCCCCCTAACGAGACGACCAGAGTGGCCCTACTGCGGGGACCATGAGTGAGCCCCGGACTATGCCGACAATGACCCGATGAAGATCGCCACCTACAACGTCAACGGCATCAACGGTCGCCTTCCAGTACTTCTGCAGTGGTTGGCTGAAGCCGAGCCGGACGTTGTTTGCCTTCAGGAACTGAAGGCCCCGCAGGAGAGATTTCCCGAGGCGGCCATCAACGAGGCCGGTTATGGCGCCATCTGGTTGGGGCAAAAGAGCTGGAATGGCGTCGCCATCCTGGCCCGAGGAAATCCACCCGTTGAGACCCGCCGCGGCTTGCCGGGCGAGCCGGACAGCACCCAAAGCCGATACATCGAAGCCGCCGTCAACGGGGTGCTCATCGGGTGCCTGTACCTTCCAAACGGGAATCCGGCGCCCGGTCCCAAGTTCGCTTACAAGCTCGCCTGGTTCGAGGCGCTGACCACCCACGCGGCCAGCCTGCTCGCCACCGGCGCGCCCGTTGTGCTCGCGGGCGACTACAACGTCATGCCGACCGACCTCGACGTCTATAAGCCTGAGCGCTGGGTCGACGACGCCCTGTTCCGGCCCGAGGTCCGAGAGGCCTTTCGCCTCCTCGTGGCGCAGGGCTGGACCGAAGCGCTGCGAACGCTTCACCCGGACGAGCGCATCTATACCTTCTGGGACTATTTCCGGAACGCCTTCGCTCGCGACGCTGGCCTCCGCCTCGATCACCTGCTGCTCAGTCCCGCTATAGCGGAGCGCCTTGCAGAAGCCGGCGTAGACCGAGAGGTGCGCGCGCGAGAAAAGACCAGCGATCACGCCCCGACATGGATCCGATTGACGGACGAACCCTCCAAGCGTAAGCCGACGCGCAGCCGAGCCGCCCCTAGTCGCTAGCAGCGCGAACCGTGTCGACCTGGAGTGAACCAACCGCAAGCGGGCGCAGTAATTCAGCCTCCGGCTTGGTGAGATATATCCACGACGCCCATTCCTCCGGGGGCAACACGACGATTTGGCGAGAGTGATAGGGCGCCACGTCCTCACCCGGCTCCGTAGTCAGCATCGTGAACGCCGGCGGATCGCCGGGCTTTCCCTCTCGCCACAATCCGGCGATCGCCATAAAGGGCGCGTCATTCAGGGTGAACCGATGCTTCGCTTTCGGATACTTCTTGCCCGTGAACTCGAAGAAGGCCGACGCGGGGATCAGGCAGCGGTTACTCTTGTCGAAGCGGCGCCCCTCTGATCGGAAGTTGAATACTGGTCCGCCGCGAGGGCTTGAGGGGGGAAAACCTAAGGTCATGGCGGCCAACTCGATCCCGTTACCGGCCGCGCGCATCACCGGCCCACTGTCGCCGATCCGGACATCATCGACCTGCAGGAGGTCCAGCTCGCCCTGCCGAGTTGGGACACCAAGTTCCAGCGCCTGCATCTCCTTGCAGTAAGCCTCCCAAGCCACATGCTGTTCGTAGTCGTTACACATCCTGCAAGCCGCCTTTCCGCGAAACCGACAATACGGATTTCCGCCGATCCTGACAGCGGCCCTGGTGGGGAAGGCCTTCCCCTGCGTCGGAGCCGCAAGGTCTCCGACGACCCCTTAGAGCGGGGCCGCGCCCCGCAACGCCCGGCAGATGGTTGGGGACCTGGAAGCGTTCGGTGGGTCTGATGCCTGAAGGTTTTCGGCGTCGAGAGGAAGAGTGCCGCGGCTGTCGCCGTGACGGGTTTGAGGTTGAGAGGAAGGCTTTCAGCCAGCCCGTCGCGGAGACCCGAGATGCCTCGTTCCTCATCCCGGCCGGCGTCGGACGCCGAGCGCGCCAACCTCTACGACGAGATCACCACCCGCATCATCGCCGAGCTCGAATCCGGGCGGCTGCCGTGGGTTCAGCCCTGGGGCACGGCCGGCGTGTCGGCCCCGCTCGCCATGCCGAAGAACGCCTCGACCGGCCGCACCTATTCGGGCGTCAACGTCCTGATCCTCTGGGGCGCGGTCGTTGCGCGCGGCTTCTCCTGCCAGAGCTGGCTCACCTTCCGCCAAGCGTTGTCGTTGGGCGGCAACGTCCGCAAGGGCGAGCGCGGCACCACCGTCGTCTACGCCGACAGGTTCATCCCCGACGACGAGAAGCGCCGCGCCCGCGAGACCGGCGACGACGCCCAGGCGATCCCGTTCCTGAAGCGCTTCACCGTCTTCTCGACCGACCAGTGCGAGGGCTTGCCCGAGGACCTCGCGACCGCGCCGCCGCCCGTCCCCGAGGGCCTGATCCTGCCGGAGGTGGAGGCGATGATCCGCGCCAGCGGCGCCGACGTGCGGCTCGGCGGCGACAAGGCATTTTACGCACCGGGTCCGGACTACATCCAGGTCCCTCGACCCGAGGCCTATTTCGAGCCGATCAACTGGCACCGCACCGCACTCCATGAGCTCTCGCACTGGTCGGGCGCGCCACACCGGCTCGGCCGCGACCTGTCGGGTGGCTTCGGCTCGAAGCTCTACGCCAAGGAGGAGCTGGTCGCGGAGATCTCGGCGGCGTTCCTCTGCGCTACGCTCGGGATCACGCCGACGGTCCGTCACAGCGACTACATCGCGTCGTGGCTGGAGGTGCTGCGCGAGGACAACCGCGCCATCGTGCGCGCCGCCTCGGCCGCGTCGAAGGTGGCCGACTACCTGCTCGCCTTTCGGCCCGGGGCTGATGCGCCAGCCGAAGCGTCGGCGGACGGCGAGCGGGAGGCGGCGTGATGAACGCGCTCACCCCCATCACCCGCTTCGAGGCGCCCGACCAGGATGCGATCCGGCTTCGATTACTCAGCCTTGTCGCCGGCGTGCAGTGAACGATCTTTGCCCAACAGTCCACGCGTGAGGAGATCGGCTGAAGGTGCCCTCGATGTCCGAGGTAATTTCCCGCAAGTGTCGATTCCTGTCAGGCTCGCGCGTCTGAGGGTCGGAGAGATGCGATTGACGCATCCTCACAATTCGAAGGAGGGCCGCACACATGCAATACGCACTGCTGATATACGAGGACGAACAGGCAATGGGGAAGAACGAGGGCGGCCCCGCGTTCATGGAGCTGGTTAAGCAGCATATGGCCTTCTCGCCCGAGCTTCGCGCCAAAGGCATCCAAATCGGAGGAGCGGGGCTCAAGGGGACGAATTCGGCCACCACGGTGCGAGACCGGAATGGGACGCGGACGATCCACGACGGACCCTTCAGCGAAACCAAAGAACAGCTGGGAGGTATTTACCTGATCGAAGTGCCCGACTTGGATGCGGCCATCGACATCGCGCGAAATATGCCGCTGGCCGAGGGTGGTACGGTCGAAATTCGGCCTCTACTTGGGCCAGGATGAGCGTCGCCGCGCTCGATATCAGCGTTCGGAAAGAGGGCGGGCGCCTCGTCGCTGCGCTCGCTGCCCGATATCGCGACTTGGACGTCGCCGAAGAGGCGTTCGCCGAGGCTTGCGCGCGGGCGGCCGCAGCCTGGGCGAGGCAAGGCGCTCCACGCGACCCGTCCGCGTGGCTTTATCGCACGGCA
>JAABUO010002297.1_pt1 | contig 23451 bp, 39 predicted proteins | sample 5559291 | NCBI WGS metagenome assembly JAABUO01 (sample SAMN10711878, study PRJNA513372) | rock metagenome | isolation source: Antarctica rocks | place: Antarctica: Victoria Land, Finger Mt sud
CGCCTCCGGCAGGCCCGGGATTGCGTCCAGGAAGCGTCCGCATATGAACGCGAGCGCGCACAGGCACAAGACTGCCGGAGTGGAGTAGCCGCGGCTCATGAACGCCTGCAGCGCATCTGCCGCGCCTCGGCCTAAGCTTCAGCCCTCGGGCGCACCCAGACCGCCTCGAGCGCCCGGCCCTCAGGCAAGTGATCCTGCAAGCGCTCTTGCGCGTATAGAAGACAGCTCCAAGTTATACACGGGGACAGCAGTGGCTGCGAGTGTCTTTCCAGCCTCTGCAAACGTGAACGCCTGCCTCTGTGGTGCGAGCACACTTGTTCGGCAAGGAGACAACCTACACCTGCTTTGCTTTTGAAGCGCTGCTGTGCTGGCGTTCATGCAATCTCACTCGATTCAGCAAATAGCACCAGGCCTGGCTGTGGACGTCGGACTGGAAGAGCTCACGGCGTTGAGACGAATCAGCTCTTGCGCCTTGCAAGTTTGGTGCCAAACTGCTTAGCTTAACGTGGTATGTGATTATGAGGGCGTTGTGGCACCTCAAAGTTCGTCACGCGTGCGCAGCTCTGCCCCAACCACAGCGACCTTGGCTGTGCAGAGACGGCCATGGGCGCATGCGTTCGTCTGCGGCGGTCGCTGCGGCAGCCCCGCAGTTGCTGTATGCAGAAAGCGCGGCGCCGAAACACGACAACCCCATTCACCCAGAGTGTGCGGCGCGCGGGAGGGCGATCATTGAGGCGCTTTCCACGGCTGGCCTAGATGCGCAAGCCCTGCCCGGGCAGGTGCGCTGGCCCGTCATACGACTCTCTCGTGCCTAGGCTCGTGCTCTGCGGGTTTGTGCACGCCTCCGAGAACGGCGATGGAGCAGGGCAGCCAGGCCCCGCGCCTCCCTTGTCAGCGGCACTGCCCCCGACTCTTAAGCACATACCTTGCAGTGGCAACGCCACACGTCGGGAACACACATACTGCATAGGTTCAGGGCGCACAGCTGCAGCGCTTGCAAGTCCACTCCTCGCAGGCTGGCACTTGTGCCGGCCAATTAGAATCAATGGATGCAATAGGCAAGGAAGCCTGGGAGCGCGCAGGTGGCGCGCCTGGAGGGCTTCGCCGCGGCGCGCCTGGAGGACGTCTGCCTGGTGCACAGCCGCCAGTACGTGCTGGCGCTGCAGGCGCAGCTGGGCCGCCGCGGCGGCCTGTCGCAGCTCGACGCGGACACCTACGCGACGCCCTCCACTTTCGATGACTCGCTGCGCGTGCGCCCTGTCTCGCGCACCGCACAACGCGCCATGCAGCCTTGCATGATCTCTGCAGATGCACCTGCATGGCCCTGGCGCCTGCCTCCGCCGCCCCGCGCCCCGGTTCCCGCCCCTTGATGCCTTCTGCCTGAAGGCCGACAGGCGTGTGCGCCGCCACGCATGCCGCTCCTGCTCCGGGCCTGGCCGCGCTGCGCTGCGCTGCGCTGGTCATGGCTCGCCACGCTCTGCATCTGATGTCGCTGTGTGAAAGCGGCGCCCGTTGCGGGGCCTGCGGCAGGCCGCGGGCGCGGCGATGGCGCTGGTAGACGCGGTCGTGGCGGGCGCCTCCCCGCAGCGCCCGGCGCCCGCAGGCTTCGCCATCTGCCGGCCGCCCGGTGCGCGCGCGCGCGCGCGGCCTTGGATGCTGCAAGGCATGGCGGCACAGGAGCCGCTAACAGGCTGTGCTGGCGGCTGGCCGTCTGCTGGCCGCCTAGCTTGGGCCACCCGGCGCGGCCAAGCCCACGGCTCTAAACGCCGTCAGCCGCGCTCACACAGGAGGCGCCTGGCCTGTGGCAGGCTGTGTTGCAGCCGGGCATGCCCTGCCGGTGTGCATGCATGGGGGCCCGCGGGCGGGCTCGTGAGGAACGTCGCACGAGCCTGCTGTGCTGTCAGCCTGGCGGCCGTGCACGGAGGGGCTCGAGGCGTGTTTGCGTTGGCCTGTTGCCACAAGCGGCATGCTGGGCCTGGGCTGTGCTGACGCTCGCGCGCCGCCAAATCAAGCAAGAATCCACGCCCTGGGCAGGCACCGGGGCAGGCACCGGCGACTTTGTACTGCAGCGGCAAGTGACACAAAGCTGCTGCGCACTGCCGACGGCAAGCGCGCAGGGCACCACGCAGTGGCGGCCGGCCCCATGGGCTTCTGCGTGTTTGGCACCGTCGCGATCGCGGCGCGCCACGCCCAGCGCTTCCACGGCCTGAAGAAGGTGCGGGGCGGGGCCGGTGCGTGCGCGGATGCTGAACCCGCGGACAGGGCCTGCCCCGTCCGGTGAGCAGCGCTGTCAGCTGCGGCGCGGCTGCCACACATGCAGACGTGGCGTTCCACGCGCGGGCGGCATTGTTGACCTGCGAGGCCTGGGGAAGTGCAAGGCCCAGCCGCTTTGCGCCAGCCGTGCTCTGCTGCGGTGGGGGCTGGGTCACGGCCACCGCGCAGCGCTCACGGGGTTCCGGGCGACGCGCAGGTCTTCATCCTGGACTATGATGTGCACCACGGCAATGTGCGCCCTGCTCACGGCACGACAAGCCGGAGCCACCTCAGCCACCTCAGCCCCTCGGACACATGCTGCCATAATGAAACCTCTCCCACGTGCGGCCGACATGCATTTGTGCACGTTTTCTGCTTCCTGGCTGTGCCACCCCTGCCATGCCTGTCAAGTCGCCATTGCCACCGGCCATCTGCTATCTTAGCCGTTCTTAGCCCTCTGCATGTATCTATCTGCGACAAAAAGATGGGTCTGAGCGCGGGGCCTCGCACCCATGTGTGAGCGTCAAGCCAGGGCGCCCGTCGCAGAGCGCAGACAGCACAGCCCGCGCGCGCGCCAGGGCACCAACGACCTCTTCTTCGACGACCCGTCGGTCATGTTTGTCAGCGTGCACCAGGCCGGCAGCTGGCCGTTCACGGGCGCCGTGCGCGAGGCGGGCGCCGCGGACGGCGAAGGCTTCACCATCAACCTGCCCGTGCCAGGCGCGCGCGGCCGCGCACCCACAGCCGCCTGCAGTGCAGCATGTGGCCCGTCCGCTCGACGCGCCGCCACACGGGTGGCGGGGTCGGGTCTGTCCGAGCCGGCGCGCCGGGCAGCACGCATAGCAAGGGCGTGCGGGCGGCGCTCTGCCGCGCACCGTGTGTCAGGCAGCCGCGCGCGCGCAGGGGACTCGGGCGACGCGGCGATGGCGGCCGCCTTTGATGAGGTCGTCGGCCCGGCCGCCGAGCGCTTCCAGCCCGACATCATCCTGGCGCGCTCCCCGCCCGCCCGCGCGCCCGCCCGCGCCGCGCCTGTCGCGTGCACCGAGCCCGCAGCAACCGCCGACGGCCGTTACAGGCCCGAGCTGCGACGCAGCCGGGCGACATGCCGCCGGCACGCAGCCTGCGCGGCTCGAGGGCGGCGGAGCACCCGCGCGCGTCCGGGCCTTGCTGTAGCATGCCATGCATGAGAACAGCCCTTTGCACCCTTTGAGCTCATGCCGGTCCGCCGTGGGCGCTGCGCGCGCAGGTCTCCGCAGGCTACGACGCGCACTGGCGCGACCCGCTGGCGGGGCTGCAGATGCGCAACAGCACCTACCACCGCCTGGCCTGCCAGCTGAAGGCCCTCGCGGACCGCCTGTGCGGTGCGCGCAGTTGCCGCGACAGCTGTGCTGCTGCCGCGCACAGCAGGGGCCGGCGCGGTGCGGGCCATGCGCAGGCGCCGGGCGTGCGGCGCGCAGGCGGGCGGCTGGTTTTCATGCTGGAGGGCGGGTACGACCTGAAGGCGCTGGGCGAGTCGGTGGCGGAGACGTTCCGCGGGCTGCTGGGCCAGGTATGTGGGCGGGCCCGCCTCCGCGCTGCTGACCCCCCTTAGGGTCCGGGCCGCGCGCTGCTTAGGGCATGGGGAGAGATGTTTTGCGGGCTGCTGGGCCAGGTGCGTGTGGGGGGCCGCCTCCGCGCTGCTGACCCTCCTTGGGTCTGGGGCGCGCGCTGCTTAGTGTGTGGGCGGAGACATTTTGCGAGCTGCTGGGCCAGGTGTGGCGGGGGGGGGCCGCCTCCGCGTCGCTGACCTTCCTTAGGGTCCGGGCTGCGCGCTGCGCAGAGCATGGGCATGCTGTCTGGTCTTGCGAGCGCAACGCATGCTCACCGCGGACGCGCGGAACCCGAGCAGCCCATTGGCCCGTGCCTCTTGCAGGCAGTGCAGGGCGGCGCCGGGCCGCCCGGACTGCATACGCGCCGTCACGCAGAGCTGGGGCCACCATGCAGTGTATGCAGTCTGGGCCTGATTTTTTATTTATTTATTTTTTCCTTTACAACACAGCCCCATGCATGGTGTACCCAACGGCACGCTGTGCCCGGCTGCGGCAGGCCTCCGTGGACGGCTTCAACGCAGACCTCTTACGCGACGAGCCCGCCGAGAAAGTGCGAGCGGTCCTGAGGGAGGCGCGCCTTGTGCATTCCTTGTAACAAGGCAGGTGCAGGCGTATGCCCGGGTTGTCATGTTCATGCATTAGGCCTCGGTTATTATGTAATGAGTTTGTGCTTCGATGGTTCGTGGTGCAAGTCTGTGGCTTCTTCGGTGTTCACATCCGGCTCACCTCAGAGCTTTGTCGCAGCAGGGCATAGCTTTACACATGCAAGCGGCCGGGCATGCACTCGGTGCGCACTCCAACAGTCACAACGGGACGGTGACACAGGTTACACACTCTGAAAGACAAACACATACTTCAGGCCCACATAATTGGCGGGCCAATCACTTCCATGCCCAGAATAGGTAAGCAAGGTACTTCAAATGTTTGCAATATATTTATTGTTCGGCATAGACGCCCACCGATACTGCGGTATATTTGTGCAAAAATGTGCATGCATGTTCATGCAGAAACCCGCAGGCCCATCGCTCAACAGCGCTGCGCACAAGTCTCTGATAGAGACTAACCTCCCAGAACCATCCTGGTCCTGGCGCGGCACGGACCCTACACAAATAGGTGACAGAAATGCAAAGCGGACCGTTGATGTGCAAACGCCCTTCTGCATCTCTGCAGGCACAGGCAGGGCAGTCTGGTGTCAGTAGTGCAGACCAAACCAAGCCCGACAAATGCACGCTGGGCGCCTCCCATAGAGCAACGCTGCCACTATAGCCCTCACACAGGCTGACCGGCATGCCAAGCAGGAGGCGTCCTAGGGAATGACCCGCCCCAGGCGCAGATCAGAGGGCGCTGAAACAGCAGACTACAGAAGAAAAGACTGGGTCGGTGGGATAACATGGGGCTCGTTTCGGGCAGGACATAGCCAATGACGGGGCTCAACGCTGCAGTACCAACTGGAAAGCATCACCCTGCACACCCTGCCTCGCACTCAGCTCCCCCTATTTCGCTTTCAACGAGGGTGCGCCTGCGCTCTGCTGGCGCCGCGACTGTGCAAGCGCTCCACACATGTGCCGGGCGTGCAGCGGCGGCTGCCTCGCAGCCGGTGCAGGGCTGCGAGAGCAGTGCTGCTCCTGGCGGAATGCTGTGCGCCGTCGGCCAACCCCCGCCGCCACCCTAGAAGCACGCCCACATGCAGCACAGCAACATGCGCATTGGCGCAGAGGCATGGGCGGCCACTCTGTGAACCACGCTGCGCTTTTCCCCCACAGCGCGCAGCTCACAGACCCTCTGCTTATCGGGATACTGGGGCGCCATGGAGGGGCGGGCGGCGCCTGCACGCGTCACCCGGACACCCGCAGCGCGCGCGGGCGCGGCACGGCATCGGCGCACTTCACGACGCCCAGCCCGGAGCGGCAGTCGCCCAGCGCAGCCAGCACCTGCCGCGCGCGCGCCACGGCATCGCACATACCGATGCAAGCACGCCCTGTCACGCTCTGTTGTCGCCACATATGAGGCGCCCATGCTGAAGGCAGGCTGCTGCCAAGCCCGCAAAACATCCGAGGTGTCAGAGCGCGCCGTGCATCCTGGCAGGCCTGGCGTTTGAGGACGCATGCGCATGCCATGGCCCCCCAGGGAGCGGCTGCAGGCACAAGCAGGCATGCTGACGCCCTGCCCCACAGCTGGCAGGCGCAGCTTGACTGCGCATGCCCGCGCACTCAGGCTGACCTGTCACAAGCGGCGCAGAGACCAGCAGCACACAAACCGTGCGGTGCGCAGCACCGCACGCATGTCCCGGTGGCCCCCCGGACATGCCAACGCATCGCAACAAGGTGCCACGCGCCCGCTCGCTTGTGTTCGCCGGGAACTTGCGCGCGAAGAGCGGGCACTCGGGCGGCAGCAGGCGCAGCGACCACGCCATCTCCGCGTCGCACGGCCGCCGGTCCGCCGGCGCGCCCGCGCGCACAAACAGCCGCTCCGCCAGCCTGTGCCAGCGGCTGCCAATCAGTAGAGACCCACACCGTGCAGGCTGTGCCTTTAGCGGAGTCGAGGCTGTGACGACTTTGTGTGCACTACGTGTGACACACAACGTGCAGCAGCATGACGCAGCTGTAAGCGCCTGTGATAGTCGCGTGGGCGCCACTAGCACACGTGCGGCGTACAGGCTGGTAACCAGATACCCGCCAGGCAACGTACACCCGTGACAGCAGCGGCCCGCATCGCGGTGGCGGCGCCGGCGCGGCACGCGCAGGGGTACCCCAAACATGTGCTGTGCTGCAGGTTGCCAGGTGGGGCATGCGATCACGCGCCACTTCTGACGGTCAGCAAGGGAAAACACCCCGCGCTACATCCCACTCTGACACGCTGCCGCCCCAGCTTCCGAGATCACGCAATTACGGGGCATGGCGCAGCGCACATGATGGCGGCCGCCGCGTCGCACTGGCGCGGCCGGCGCAGCGCGCGCAGGCGCGCGGGCGTGACCTCGTGCGGCAGGAACTCGCGCGGGTGCGGGCCGCCCTTGGGCGGGAACTCCACGTGACACAGGCGCCCGGCGCAGTCGGTCTCCGCCGCCCGCCCCGCCAGCGCCAGCACGATCGCCAGCTGGTGCTCGTCGGAGTAGCAGCTGTACGGCCTGCGCGCGCGCGCCAGTGCCGCGCGCCTCGGCGGCGCGCACAGACCAGTGTGCAAAGATAAGCCAGCCCCAGCCAGCCCCAGTGTGATTGCCAGCTAGTCTCATCGAGGAGCGCAGCTGCACGGCCTGCGCGCGCGCGCCAGCTCCGTGCTTTCCGGCGGCACGCAGGCCAGCGGTGCCAGCACTGGCCACAGCAGGCCAGCCTCAAGAGGGCCGGGCGGCTCGCGTGCGGCGCGGTCGTGCCTCAAGTGGCGCACCGCCAACGCGAGCACGCTGGCTGGCTGGCGCAGTCGCTGTATGAAGCAGGGCACTGCCCGCCTGTACATGTTTCTGTGACCTACCCAAGTGCACATCAGCCCATGAGAGCACAGCTTAGCACAGGATGGGTGCGAAGCAAGCGCTGGAGCAGAGGCACCACAGTGACGACAAGCTTCACCCGCGCAGGCAGCAGAGCGGCTCCCTTACGCAGGCCCCGCCAGCGAAGACCGCGCTCTGTGCCAGTACCCAGCGATGCATGGCGGGGCCGGCGCCGCGCCGCACCCCTTCAGCTCGTCGTCCCAGCCGCGGTCGTAGCAGACGCGGCAGAACACCGCATCAACGACCGTGTCCTCTAAGAACAGGCGCGCGTGCTGGCGCGTGACCGCAAACCACTGGCTGGACTTGCGCCATGCGCGCGGCGAGAAGCTAGGCCAGCCGCGCGCCATGGCCGGGTGCCGCCGCCATTCGCTCATGTCCCGCTTCGGCTGCATGCGCGGCGCGCGTCGTCATGCACGGGTGCTGCAGGACATCATTGTGCGTACTTGAGCCAAAGCAGGCGCCGCCTGCTGGCCTCGATGCAGTTACCCAGCAAGCACGTCGAGGGACGCGCAGAGCTGTCTGGGCGGGCGGGCCCGACCAGCTCGTGTGACCTCTGAAACAACGCATGTCCCTGAGAGAAAGCAGCACAAGCTATGTGGGCAGCCCTGCAAAATGCACTGCGCCCGACTCAACAAAGAGCGCATGCATGCGTCTGGCGCGGATCGGCGGCCGAGCAGCTGGCGCGCCCGGCGTCGCAGGTGAAGCGCAGTGCCGCTCTCGCTTAGAGCCGGGCCTCCTCCCGCCACAACACCGACAAGCGACACGCTGCAGCCCGCGGGGCAGCCGGGGCGCCAGGCGCCGCGCCCGATCCGGGGCGCACCGTGTGCAGGCACGCGTCCACGCGCGAGCGCAGCTCCGAGATGAGCTGCTGGTACACGAGCGCGGGCGGGTAGAGCGGGATGTCGGCCTCACTCAGCAGCGCCAGCTTCGCGTTGGCCGGGTCGCCCAGCGCGGCGCGCAGCAGCGCCTTGGACGCGTCCACCAGCGCGTGGCCGCCCCAGGTCGCGTTCAGGTGCGCGGGCACCTCGCGCCCGTGGAACAGCGAGCCGCGCGGGAAGCCTGCGCGCGCGCGGCGCGAAGCCTCGGGCGTCCTGGGCCGGCGCGGCCAGCGAGGGCGCCGCTCTTCAGCCACTGCCTGCCCTCGCGTGTTGCGGCCGCGCACGCGCAGCCTCAGGCAGCGCTGTGCCCGCGGTGCCTGCCGGTGCAGGGCCCCCCGGTCATGTCGGTGTATGCTGGCGCCGACTCGCGCCCATGACAGCGAGCGATCAGGTCGCCCGGCGGACGCCACGGCGAATACAGCCCTCCCTGCAGCATGTTTGGCAGCAGCCTGGGAGTCTGCTGGACCGCAGTGTTGAGGCAGGGCTGCACGGGCAGGCATACTGCAGCTCTGACACTGTAGATGCGCATGCCCCCAGCATCCAGGGAGCCCGGCCGTGCCTGCAAAGTCTGGCGGCGTGTGCACGTACACGGAGAACATGTGCTGGTTGCCGATCGCGCTGGGCGCCGCGGGGTCCGCGCGGCAGGCCGATGCAACGTCCGCATACGCGCGCGCGGAGCAGCCGCCCGCGCGCAGCGCGCTCAGGGGCACCTCCCCGCCCGCCGCCTCAAACCACAGCGCCCACGCGGCCTCATGCGGCATCGAGCCGCGCGTCAGCAGCAGCAGCGCGACCTTGGGCACGCCCGTGGCCGCCGCGCAGCGCGCCTGCGGCGCGGCGGGGGCGAGCGTTACCGCTGTGCTCCCGCATGCCGGGCACCGCCGCCGGATGCACTCTCCCTGGTCACCCCGCCCGCCAGCGGCAGCGAGCGCGGTGCTTGACAAGCGAGCGCCGGCAGCCCACCCGGCAAAGCAGGAGGCAGACGCAGCCTGTCGATCTGACAGATGTCAACGGTCCCAGCACACGCCCACAATAGGCCTGATGCGCTGCAATAACGTGCAGGGAGCTGGTCACAAGCTGCAGCGCTGCAGCGCCCTGCGTGCACGCCCCTCCCTGCGCACACGCCCCTGCACGGCAGGTGGGCGGAGCCGTAGGTAGGCAGAACGCGACGGCGGAGCCGGCCGGCGCGAAACGGCAGGCCCGAAGCTTTGCTGGAGCCGTGCCGCGGCGCGCCTGCACGCTGCCGGGCGCGGCGGCGGGCAGCGAGGACCGCGCGATGGCGGCGTGCGCCGCGCGGCCGGCCTCGCCGCCGGCGCGCCGGCGCAGCAGCGCGACGCCGCCGGCGTACATGCCGCCGCTCACCAGCAGCGCGGCGAGCAGCAGCAGGCCCCAGCTGTGCCGACGCGCCCAGGCCGCCGCCTGCCGCGCCAGCGCCAGCACCTGCGCCGGCGCCACGCAAGTCAACCCTAACCCTAACCGCCCCGCCGCGCCTGCATAGGCGCGCGTCCGCTGCGCTGTCTGCGCAGCCGCGCCAGCGCCAGCACCTGCGCCGGCGCCGCTGCCGCTCAAGCGCTGTCCGGTTGCAGCAGCGAGGCAGCCCCAGCCTCGACGGTCCGCCGTCGCTTGCACCAGGTGCGAGCTGAGGGCGGGGCGTCAGGCGCCGGTCGCCCGTCCGCTCCCAGGCCGCGGCCGGCTCTGCGGCCACCCACATGCAGGCACCGTACGCATCTCAGGCGAGCCGTGCAACCAGCCCTGATACGGCCAGGAGAACGGGCGAGGGCGCCTGCGGGCAGGGCCCCGAGCGCGCTGCGCCTAAGTCGCGGCCAGCCCCGCCAGCGAGCCGGCGGCTGTGAGCTTGCCGCTGGTGGAGCAGAGCGGGCGGGCGGTGTGCAGCACGCCAAGCAGCGCAGCTCGCGTGGTGCTCGGTGCGGCGCTGCCAGCTGTCCTTCGCCCCAAGTGCGCCGGAAAGCGCAAAGAGGCAGGGAGCTGCGCGCAGAGCTGAGCTCTCCTCCTCTCCCCTACCCTCGTCTCCTCTGACACCTCTGTGCCCCACGTTTCCCACGCCCAGTGACTGGCTGCCCCACACCTGTGACAGGTAGGCCGCTTCGCCGCTGCGCCTGCGTCGTAGGCGGCGCCGCTGCTCCCGTGCGCTCTCCCCGCCTTGCGGAGAGCCGCTCCAAGGCCGCGCCGCCATCCCCGGGCTCTTGGTGCTGGTCCCGGCCTTCCCCGCGGACCGCGGCCCGGTCCAGGCCTGCTCCTCATCCGGGTCGCGCATCCAGCGCACGCGGCGTCACGGCTGGACGACAGGCTGCTGGGTGCGACGCACGCAGCCGGCGCCCCACGACGGTGACCGTAGGAGCGGCCGCGCGGTGCTCTGCAGCCACTGCTCCCGTCCGCTGCCAGTGCCGACACCGTGCGCCCCCTGCCATGACCGGGGATATAAGGCATATGACCAGCTATGCAACAGGGCTTGCCGCGCGGCTGTGCCTCTCAGAATGCCTGCTGTAGCTAGATCTGAATATTCTGGCTATGTTTACTAGCCGCAAACTTTGGCTGCTACTGCAAGTTGCAATGCACGAGCACGCACGCAAACCCACGCAGCGTTGACGTGCAGTCTTGGATACACACGCGTTGGCCGAGAGAGCGGGCTCACCTGTTGACCTGCGAGTAGCTTGCGTTCAGCAAGGCCCAGTGGCCAGAGGCGGTCCGAGCCACTTGCTGCACTGGCACCGCACTGCACTCCTCCAGCCCAATGCTTGCTTTCTCGCCTCTTGTTCGAGATATGGCCAGTCCGGTGAGGTCAGCGAGCGGGAGCACTCCTGCCGCCCTGCCAAGGGTTGGCATCTTGCTTGCGCTCTGCCAGGTACGATCTGCGGGGGCGAAGACACCAAGACATCCCACATATTGCACAATCAGGAGGTATACCTGCACACGTATGCAGGCGTCTGGCACGTGTCCTTAGCCGCGCTGTGCGCCCAGCTGCATTTGCATTCAGCCAATTGCAGCGGGGCCGGGGAGGACAGCAATGCAGGGCTGCAGCAGGCCAATGCAACACAGCCGCGTGCTGCTGCGACACTCAACGCTCGCCGCCGGGCCCCGCCTAGGTGTGCAGCCTGAAAGCGTGCCGCATTACTCCCTTGTGCAAAGCGCTCGATGTGCTGCTTGTGCTGCTGTGTTGCTCAAACTCGCCAGCCCTGCGCAACAGTCTGTTGGCGTGCCTGCCACTCTGTGTCCAGCACCCACAGTGACCCGTCTAGGTGCATTGCCGGACAGGTGTGTACGTTTCCTGCAGCACAGAGGCCGCAAGCTCTGCTTGCATACCCTGAGCACTCGGCGTGTGCGCTGGCAGGAGCACTGCGGCGCTTGGCGCGCCCGCGGGCGGCTGCAGGCGGGCTGGTGCGGCCTATGGCCGCGAGCGACAGCGGAGACGGGTCTGATACGGGTGGCCCCGTGCGGTACCCAGACGTGTACGGAGGCCGCAGCTATGCGGACCCGGTCGGCGGCCTCACCGGCAGCGCAGGCGCGGCCAGCGCCAGGGCTGCTGACCGAGAGGAGCTGGAGGCGGGCGCGAGGCAGGAGTCCGACGTCTTCGCGGACACGTACCAGGTGCGGGCTCACCTGCTTTGTACTATCTAATGATAATCAAGCGTGCGGCGCTGCCCGTTGGGCTGAGTGCTCAGTGTGCAGCCAAACGTCTTGGTCTTTGGCCCAACCTCATGAGCGCTTTGTCCTGTATCAGTCAGCAGGTATCACATGCAGAACCAGCAGACTTGCAGTCTCACGGGGCACAACCTGTCTCAAGCGCAAAGCTGGCTTATTTCCCTGTGCCGCCTGTGCAAGGCATGGTCGACTTGCGCGCTGAGCAGAGCCAGCATGCTGATTCCCTGACATGGCCAAACACAGCGAGGTGTGCAACAGCCATGCGCGCATGGGGGCTGGTAGGTGGGTAGCGATGGCTCCTCGCCCATGCAACATGGCCTTGGGCAACCCATCAAGCGGCACAGTCAACCGGGCAACATGTCTCCTAGAAAGAGCCCCCTGAGCATGTCGGCTGTGTGGGTGCAGGGAGTGGAGCCGAGCGGCTTCAACCCGCAGCGCTACTTTGCGGAGAATCGCTGGGCGCGCAACGCGGCGGTCGGCGCAGGCGCCTTCTTTGCCATCACGCTCGCGGTCACGCTCGCGCGCGTCGCGAAGCGCTACAACTCGCCGACGTCCAAGCGGCGGCGCACCGTCGACATGAACAAGGCAGGGCTCCTGCTCGCCGCCGCTGCAAATGCTGCTGTCCTGTAGTTTCACGGCAGCGTGGATCCGCAACACCATCAAGCATGTTGGATGTTGTGTCGCCTGCACCCCGCCCCTCTGCGCGCCCTGCACGGGTCATGCGGCTGCAAAACTGATGGTGAAAAGCAGCGAGTGTCAAGCTGCCCGTGCAAGGCTTCAGGCACTTGGGATGTGGGTGCGCGTCCAGGCGGTGGTGGAGGAGCTGGACGAGTACCTGCCCGCACGCAGGAGCGAGCTCACGTCAGGTGCGGCCCCGGCCGCTTCTCTATTTGCATTGATGTTTCTCGCCCTCGCGCATTGGGCATACCTGCTCAGTGCTGCATAGTAGCATGGTTGATTTGTGTGCATCCTCAGAATCGGTGCGGAAGTGCTATGTCAATCTGTATGATGTTAGATGCCTCACAGCAGGCTGTGCTCGCATTGCCCTGTGCCTCTATAATAGCAGTGTCAAGCAAGGTAGCGCGCCATGCAGGGGTACTGCGCGCGCTGCGCGCGCGCAGCGGGTTCAGCAACGTCGAGGTCTTCCGCAAGTACCTGGTGCGGCCTGCTGTCAGCTTGCCACACTGCCTGCTGCCTCCCACACATACCGCTGCCAAGTGTGTGGCTCAATGCATGCCAGCCTCCGTTTCAAGGCAACGCTTCGCGCCACCGGCATGCTTGCAGTCACCCCGCGCGCCTCGCCACACAGGTCGCAACCCCTGCATCGCCTGCCTCCCCTGGCAGCCCGTTGCGCAGGCCTGCTTTGTTGATGTGCGCTCTGCCGCGCGGCAGTGGTACCTGCTGCGCGAGCGCAAGTTTGACGATGACGCTGTCCAGGACCTGGTTGCGCTCAAGGCCGGCCTGGGCATGTCTGATGGCGAGGTGCGCAGTGATATGTCAGCCGTGCCATGTTCGAGTGACTGTGTCAATAGTTACAAGCAGAGCCATATCTCTGACTCTGATTGACAGTGACCTCCACTTACGCTGGTGCACGATTTCTCGACCTCAGCCGCTACACTAGGTGCTATGAGATGTGTTGGCATGGCATGATCTCGGACGTGTTCAGTTGCGGCTTGAATGCCAGTCCACTGCAAACGCAAGGTGCTGCCGGGCCCGACAGGTGGCCACGGCGTTGAAGGACCGCGCGCAGCGCATCTACGAAAAGTATGGCAACGTCATGCTGGACGTGGCGGGCATGACCAAGGCGGGCATCGAGCGCAAGGCCACCTGCCGCGCGCTCTTCTCCAAGATCCTCTACCTGGCTGGCGCGCCTGACCTTGATCCCCTGCCTATTGATGGGAACTTCCGACAGGCACAGCCAATGCATCGAGATGCGCAGGCCTGCAGCAGCTGCCCAGAGCGCTCTATGGAGTCCACGTACCTTCTTATGTGAGGCATGCATGTCGCACCCTTGCAAGCTGAGCAGAAGAGCGACTGTGCACGTGCGGCACGCTGCACCTCCTGTGCGCTGTGCTATGTCTGCTGTATCCCCGAAATGTGCTCGCCATGCCTGCGCAGAGAATGAGCGCTTGCTGCCGCAAGAGGGCGAGGCCGGGCGCAGCCTAAACATCCCCGAGGTGTTTGGCGCCACGGTGGATGACGCGAACGAGCTACGGATAGTCAGCCTGTATGAGGCGCGTGCGCGCCATGCCACACCGTCAGTGTCACAACATCAGTTAAATACTTGGGGAAACTGCGCAAAGATAGGGGGTTGCCTCGCGTTCTGCCGCCTCAAGGACGACGTGCAGCACTGTTGCCAACACCAGCTGCCTTGCATTGCACCCGCGAGGCTCTCTGACGTGCTGTGCACACACCAAGCCTGACTTGCATGCAAGGGCTTTCATGCAGAGCCTGCATGCGGAGGTACACAGGCGCATGCATGCGAGACCTCATGCATGGTCACTTTTGGACGTCCACGTGAGCTGAGGCTCTCGCCGATGCATGCGCAGGTTGACCTGGACAATCTGGAGAACCAGTTTTTGCCTGGCAGCGGCGGCGGCCTGGGTGGTCCAGGCCTCAGCCCGCCGCCGGCTGTGTAGCGCCAGCACTGGTCAATTTTGGTACTTAACAAGCGCATGCGCTGTTGGCAACCTGTGCTCAATAGGTTGCATAGCATATGCTCCTGCTGTGCACGCAGGAGGCTGATCCAAAAGGGGACGATCATTGCTACTAGAGTCCGCGCTGCATGCTTTCACAGGAACAGCAGACCGCCTGGAAAAGCGTTTAAGGCACTTTGTAAACGCCCGTGCTGCTAGTCCTGACTTGATGAGGCAGGTTGATGCAGTTGGCAGGCCCAGCTAGGCTGATGCATCTGCGCATATACATGAGCAGCCAGCTCTTGAGTTGGTGCGGTGAGTTCACAGTGCGTCAGTGCACAAAGCCGGCAACTGCCATGCAGATCACCATGTCTGCCACGCTGTCGTGTTTGTACTCCAAGACAGCAAACGGGTACATATAAGTGGCTACTCGAGCCACTATGCCCTCATATGAGCGGCGCCAAGTGCTTCGAGAGTGGTGCAGGCAGACTGCTCGTTTAAGCAATATGTATACCTGTTTGCTGTCACAAACTCAACAGCCTGGCAGACATGATGATCTGCATCGCATTCTTCATGTGCTTTCTGCCCTCAGACAGCAACTGCGGCTGGTCATATCTATCGCACGGCATGCCAGCGCCAGCACGCTGAGCGGGGCGCAGAACTTCAAGATTTTGTCAGACATCCTGCCCATGGATACCAGCCCTGCATACCAGTGGTCTTCATGGTCGCGCTGTATCTGCAGCGTGCCTTGTTCCTTCAGAGATGCTGCCACGACGGATAACATATTGGCTGTTGCGAGCTTTGTAGACAAAACTCTGCACGTGCTGCACAGACGCAAGTCAGCTGTAAAAGGGACGATGCTGGCGAAGGACAGAGACCTTCTTGCACCTTCTTTTTGAAGCTGCAACCTGGGATCGGGAGACTCGGCCTGGGCCTGCCCTAGTCAGGGTAGGGTAGTCCTATCAGTTGGAAGTATACATCATAGCGGCAGGCCGCTGCGGTGGTCCAGCCCAAAGCCTGTGGGAACCTGTGCTCTTGGCAGTGCTATTGTAAGAAGTGATGAATCATGCAGGCAGGCAGCAGGCTATGAAGCGTAGCTGCATCTCACACAAGTGCTCATGCCTTGCAACGTGTGCAGTGCAAAACAAGGCCAACACTGTCACCACTTGCTTGCATCTAAGATGCAACTACAAAGACTGAGTCACTGCCTCGGTTCGTCACCGTTGGCGGCCTGCGCGGGCGGGTGCTGCGCCATGCGTGAAGCTCCCAGCATGTGCGCGCAGCTGCTGAAGGTGACCTGCAGCCCGAGCCCCACCACTCCGCCATCACCCTTATATCTGTATACTGGCAGCTCTCAGCAATGCGCTGGGCCTATACATCCTTTCAACCTTGCTTGTGCTGTGCTCGCTACTGTGGCATGCCCTGCGGCAGGTTGATGATGTGGAGCAGCCGACTGATGAAGCAGAGCGCATGATGGCGCAGGGTACACAAAGCAACCCACATCTGCCCTATCAAGCGCGACACTGCTCACACCTGTCCCGCACAGGCGGGCGCAAACGCTGCCCAGCCGCGCAGCCACCTTTGCAGCTCTCTTCATTGCATGCGCTTTGGCGCGCGGTCGCGCGCACCTGCCGCGCGCCGCCGGGCGCCATGGCCGCCAGCAGCGCGGCCACCTCGCCGCGCGTCACCGCCGGGTTGACCAGCCGGCAGAAGGCGGCAAACTGTGGCTCGTCCAGCGTGCCGCGCGCGCCGGCCGCGGCACCGCCCGCCAGCCGGAACGCCGCGCGCACGGGCGCCAGCGCGGCCTCGCGCTGGTCCAGCCTGTGCCGCAGCGCAGCCTGCGCGCCGTGCAGCGTCTTCTGATTGCGTCAACATGCGAACAGCATGGGGTTGCAAGGGGGCGCATGCGTAGCCGCATGCTCGTTCAAAACACGCTGCCGCACAGCCCATTGACCTACATAGGGCTAGGTGCGGGAGTCCAGCAGCCCACAACAGCCACACCCCAGCTGCACAGTGCTGGGGCAATTCTCAACATTGACTCAGAGTACTATTGATGGCCGTGGTAACAGTGATGACACGAAGCGCCATGCCTGCAAGAGGATGGGGAACGACACGCCGGCGGCCGCGGCCGCAGCGCAAGGGGGCACCACGGCAGGCGCCGGCGCCGCTCTGCCGGCCGCCATGCCGCCCCTCGCTGCTTCTAGAACAGCTGCCTCCTCCTGCATTGCATGTGACTTCATGTGCAGCTCACGCAAGGAGTTGTAGCGCATGCGGCATGCTTGCTCCCCTTGCTCGAGTGCACTCACGGCGTCGAGCATGTATCAAGCACAACTGCAACTTCTTTTGCAAGTGTTTACAGGTTTAGGTATGTGTTTTGCACCCAAAGAATACGTTTGCTGGAAGCGCCGCTGCCCAAGGGATGCGCCGGCGCCTTGCGTGCATGCTATGGCGCGCGCACCCTGGGGGCGACCAGTGCGCGCAGCACATCTGCGACCGCCGCGGGCGGCAACGGCGCGGACCCGAGGCTCTGCACGGTCGTGGCAGCGCCGTCGGCATCTGCAGGGGCGCCCCCGCCGCGCGCGCCGGGCGCGTGCGCCGCGGCAGCGGCGGCGGCGCAGCACGCGGCGGCCGCCTGCTCCGCGCGGAACTCCTCGTCTACCTCGTTCCTGCGCAGGTATAGGGTAGGTTTGGTAAGGGGGTTACCCTACCCTGGTGCGGTGCGCAATGTCTCTTTGCAGCAGGACCTCCTGCAGCGGATGAAGCACACCAGATGCCGCACCTGAGCACCCGCCCAAACAGGTCCGCCTCAGCGTCGGCGGCCGCGTGGCGGCCCAGCGCCGCCAGCAGGCCCGCCAGCGCGCCTCGAATCAGCGGGCGCAGGCCGAAGCGCTGCGTCAGGAACGCGTACAGGTGCGCCTCCAGCGTCTCCCGCGCTTGGCCAGCGGCGGCCAGCCTGCATGCAACAACGGGTTGCGTCGGAGCGTGAGGCAAGCTGGTTATTACAGTTGAGGCATGGGGCCTTCGTGCCGCGCGCCGTCAACAGCGCAAACGGTGGACCAGCACCCTTGCTCTGTCGGGTGCATGGTAGCAGCTGATCAATCATCACGCATCCATCCTTTGGTGCTGCGTATGTAGCAGGGTGTCGAGCAGCCCTCCGCACCGCTGGTCGGCTTGAGCCTTGGACGAAAAGACGTCCCCAATGAGCTCATGAAGATGCCCAAGCGTCATTGCCCGCGCCTTGGCCCCCTGTCTTGTGCCTCCGCCAGCCCAAGGCCCTCGCCGCCGGTCTGCTGTAATCTCGCCAAGCACTGCGGCTTGACGGCTGTGGGGCCCATCAATGGGTGCCTTGAAGCTGTCGGGCCCTCGCATCTCGGTTCCTCCGGGTTGTCTGTTTGCTGATTCCGCCCTTGCCTTTTCAGGCTCCTGGGCAGCCTCGCTGTTGTGGCGCCTGCCGCCCTGTCGGGGTCATTGCAGCCCCCCTTCACCGACATTGCTGCCGCCCCTTGCCCAGCATGCCCTCCCGCTATTCCTGAGGACCCGGACCGCCCCAGCCGGCGCCTCTGCTGCCGCTAGCTGTTCGAGCAACACGCCATCCCGGACCCCACAGCCAGTTCTTCCCGGCCCCGAGCATGCCTGGGTGCACCCGGCCTGCCGCCGCCCCTCCGAGCGCCAGGGCAGCGTGCCGGCCGCATACGTGCAGGCGCCGGCCGCCGCGCGCCGCGCGAGGCGATCGGCGCGCCGGTGCGCACGCTGCAGGTCCTCCGACAGCGACGCGTTCGCGCGGCGCAGGCGCGCCACATCCCCCTCCAGCACCTGATGCATCGGGAGCGTTCCTGCATGGGTACCTGCATGGGTCTGCTTTCCCAGAAAAGGTGCCTGCGGTGCCTCCAAGGCTCCCTCTGTTGCAAAGGGCAAGAACGGCGTGCTGCGGAGGATTTAGCAGCTCCGCTGCAGGACGGCATGCAGGAAGGCATGGTGCACGCAGATGCACGCAAGGGCGTGCCTGGGTCAGACCGATGGCTTGGCTGGTCTCACACAAGTGCCTGCACTGCCAGCTCGGCTGCATAGAAGGCATTTAATGCGCAATTTATTATTAATGTAGCAGCCATACAGCCTCGTCCATGCGCAGCCCCGCAGCAACAACCTGGATATGTAGTAGAGCATGCCTGCTTGGCGGCAGCCAAGCGTGCGCGGGCATCCTCCACATCCTGCCCCGCGGCCCGCAGGTTCACCACCACGCCCTGCAAGCGCGCGACCTCTTCGTGGCAGTCAGGTCAGGCACTCTCGAAATGCTTGACTGTGCCGGCACGCTTATCAAACACCTCTGCAACCTGTTAGTGCACACCAGATGTCCTTGTGTACGCTGCGGAAAAGGCAATCGCGCATGCCTTTCTGGGCAAAGGGCTTGATCATTTGTTTGGTGCGTGGCAGCAAAGCAACTTTTTCTTTTGGTGACCAACAGTGTCATCTTTTTCAGCGTAACCAATGAAGACGTGAACTGCGTGCATGCCCAGCTTGGGGCCCTGCTGTCTGCATGCACCTGACGGGTCGCGAGCGCGGCGCCTGCGCTGGCCTCCTGGCCCTCGAGCAGCACACGCCAGTCCTCAAACAGCTGCGCAGCGAAGCAGCGCAGGTCCTGCGCGCCTGCTGCCCCGTTAGGGGCGCACTGTGCAGCTGGGCGGCAGCGCGCCCTTGCGTGGCAGGGCTGCGGTCTGCTGACAAGGCTGCAGAGGCGACTCAAGCGACGCTGCAGGCAGGTCGCACGCTTTGAGCGCGTTGCTGAGCACAAGCAAGGGACGCTGTTGAGGCTTCACAGCGCGCCTGGAGCAGGCGCGCCTCTGGAACCTGGCCGCGGCTCGCCAGGTGCGCGGCGGTGCCCTCCATGCACATGTCCAGCAGGTCACGCTTGGCAAGCAGCCGCACCGCACTGCCCCGCAACGCTGCATGACCTTGAGTGTTGAACTGTAGTCTAGAACCTCTTGGTTACAGATGCTGCAGCTGGCACTACGACGCTGTCACGTTACACACTCGCTTGGCAGCGCAGCCCAGCAACAGGACGAGGCAGGCACAACGAAGAGGCCTGGGTGCTGCGGTGGTCACCGGGTCGGCCTGTTACCTGTGCGCTAGCTTGTCCTCTGTCGTACACGCTGCTGCATCCGCGCGCTGCAGCACATCCTGCAGCGCGTGCAGCTTCCCTGCTGAGCAGGCTCTGTGGATATGCACGCATAGGTGAAGCACAAGCCAAGCTCCTGCCTGCAGCTCGCCGTCCAGCTCGCGCTCCCAGGCGCAGCTGCCGGGCTCGCCGCGTCCCTGCCGCAGTGCCTTCAGCGCTGCGATCAAGTGCTGTGCCTGACCCAGGCCTGCGCACTCCATGCCGTGCTCTGCAGTCGCTCTACGTCCGGGAAGGGATGGGTCAGCGTGAGATCGCCGGCGTGGCGGGCACTTTGGCAGCTGTCCGATCGCCATGCAAATTGCCGGTCAAGACCTGTTAGGGAACAGGGGCAGTGCCTGCGCTGCGCAGTGCGCACCAGAGGAGGCTGGAACTCCAAGCGACTTGGCCGCTGTAAGGGCCAGGGAGGAGGCCGAGACCGAGCGCCTGCGTGTTCCAGTTAGCTGCTTTGCTGTGAGGTGGCGGCCGGCGCCGGGACCGGGGTCGAGCAGGTCCGCAGGCGGCCGCCAGGGGACGGGCTCAGATGGCGGACGTCCCGCCGAACCAGACCATATATGTGAACAACCTGCCCGACAAAATAAAGAAAGAGGGTGCGGCTGCGCGGCGCGCGTGGGCACTCTTGCTGCGCATGCATTCAAAGGGGCTGACAGAAGCGTGCGGCGCCGCGCAGAGCTGAAGAAATGCCTGTACGCCATCTTCTCCCAGTTTGGGAAGATCATGGACATTGTGGCGATGAAGACGTACCGGCTGCGCGGCCAGGCCTGGATTGTGTTTGCGGACGTCGCCGCATCCACCACCGCGCTGCGCTCCATGCAGGGCTTCCCCTTCTTTGACAAGCCAATGGTGCGGGCCGGCGTCAGCGCCGCGTCTGCTCTCCGCTGCCCTGGCGGCGTGAGCACTGCATCCTGCCAGCGGCCTCCTTTAAGCGCCGGCGTGCGCCTCGCAGCGGCTGACGTTCGCAAAGACAAAGTCCGACGCGGTGGCAAAGGCCGACGGCTCGTTTGTAGAGCGCAACGCCAAGGAGCGCCAGAAGAAGAACACGCTGGAACGCGGTGCGCTGTTGGCGGCGCTCCTGCTCCTCCTGGCCGCTGTCGTGGCACTCCCAGCAGGCCAGCACGCGCGCGCCTAGAGCTTTCAACGGACTCACCTTTCTTTGCACTCTTCGTAAAGACAGCCACACGCGTCCCTGTGACTGGCTCAGCTGCGGCTGAGCTTGAGCGGTGCGCCGGCGCGCGCGCAGAGAAGCTGATGAACCGGAGCAAGACCAAGGGGGCGGCTCCAGCGCCGGGCGCGGCTCCGCAGGTGAGCATCCCCAGCCAGCGTCGGAGCGCGCCGTCGTGGCACCTGAGACAGCGCTGGTGGCAGCCTGGGACCGGACCTGCCGGGTGCCGAATGCAGCAACGCAAATGGCGAAAGGAGCCGCGCACGGTGGCAGAACGGGGGCGAGCACCCAATGCGGCCCTGCTGGACGCCCTTGTGCTCGACTGCCCCATGGCTTTCTTTCTCGTCGTTCCATGTGCCGCCCCAGCCTCTTAGCAGGCGGGGAGGCCTGCCGGCGCCCGGAGCTCGGGCGGCTTGCAGACCGGCAGCCGGCCGGCGCAGGCCGGCGCGAGCGCGAGCGGCGAGGCGCCGCCGCACAACATCTTGTTCGTGGAGAACCTGCCCGAGGCGACCACGAGCAACATGCTGTCGCTGCTGTTCAACCAGTACCCGGGGTACAAGGAGGCGCGCGCGCCCCGCCGCGCCCACGCGTCCCTCCCTTCCCTGGGCCGGCTGCGAGCATGCACCCCTGCGCTTCAGCTGCCGTCACGGCGAGCGCAGCCGCCTGACGCCTCATGTCCCTGGGCCTCCCAGCCATGCATGCCATGGACCCCGCGCAAGGAGCGGCGCGTCGGCCAGCGGCCCCGACGCCGGGCGCGGCGCGCAGGTGCGCATGGTGGAGGCGCGGCCAGGCATCGCGTTTGTGGAGTTTGAGAACGAGGCGCAGGCGGCGGTGGCCATGTCCGGGCTGCAGCTGTTCCAGATCACGCCCACCAAGGCCATGCGCATCTCCTACGCCAAGCAGTGAGCGGCTGCGGGGCGCGGCGCGCGCGCGGCTGCCGCGCGCGCTCCCGCGCGGCGGGGCCGCGTTGTGCCTGGACCTTTTGTGGTGGCTTTGCGTGGTGCCCTGTGTGCTCTGCTGGTGAGTTATGCTGGATGTCTCAGCGCACGCTCCTGCTGTAGCGTCCGTGCGCGCAGAGTGGTGTCCTGACCCACTCACTTTCCTGGCCCGCAGCTCTTCCTCGCCCGCCTGTGCGCGGCCACCGCCTGTCAGATGTGCGGGGAGCGTGAGCGTGTTGGTGCTTGGTGGGCTCCCTGCATGCCGGGTGGCCGGACGTTGCAAACTTGTCAGTAATGCCTGAAACGCCTGCAGCAGTTCTTCACACATCCAGATAATGACACGCACACGCAACAGCACCTCTTTGCTGCCGATCAGGACAGGCGCGGTCGTGCGCATATGCGGCGTACAGACCAGAGCCCACTCATCCATGCATCTGCAGCCTTGTGGCTGTGTCTCCTGTAACAAGTACAGACTCAAGTGCCACCCCTTGGCGCATTCCCGTCACTTCACACGTTATGCGTCACGCACAGCAGCGGGCTGCAGCCCAGCTGCAGCTGCACTCAAAACTCCTGATTGCAGGCGGCAACGTGTGCTTTGCGCTGCACGTCGTCGCCGACGCGCGCTCCCTGGCGCCGCCCGGCGGGCCGCCGGCGCTCAGTCGAGGAGGTAAATGCGCGACTGCACGTCGCCGACCACCCACTCGAATGCGCCCAGCAGGCCCTCGCCCGTCACCGCGCTGCAGCCCGCGACGCGCCAGTGCCGCGCGCCCATCGCCGCCAGGTCCAGCGCCTGCACCCCGGCAGGTGCAAGGGTTTGGAGCGAGGCCCTGCAGGATTTACATCGCCGCCAGGTCCAGCGCCTGCACCCCGGCAGGCGCAAGGGTTTGGAGCGACGCCCCGCAGGGTGCTGCAGCGGGCGCCCCCGGCGGGCGAGCGGTGCAACCACAATGCAGGACATGCAGGCGGCTTCACGGCCGCGTGTGAGCGCAGGCGCTCCTCATGCTGGAACGCGTATGCCGATTGTGGCACCTTGCGAGACGCGCGAGACATGCGAGCGCTCTAGGCCGCGTTTACACTGCGCAGTCACAGGCGCAGCGCTCACACCGAGCGCCAACAAGCACTGATTGACAAGCACTGGGCCGAAAACATGCAAGCGGCAGCGCGTGACTCCCAGCTCACGCCTGTCACCCCAGCACTTGCCGAGCGGGCGGCGCCCGACGCGGGGGGCGCGCGCGGGCGCGCGCCTGCTCGATCTGCGCGCCCGTCAGCGCGCCCGGCAGGTCCTGCTTGTTGGCCAGGATGAGCAGCGAGGCGCCCGCCAGCTTCTCCTCCCGCAGCAGCCCATGCAGCTCCGCGCGGCAGTCCTGCCGCGGCGCCGCGTCAAAGGGCGTTCCTCGGATGAACTTCTTTCCTTGCGAGTGGGGGCCGCGCTGTGCTGTGCGCCCGGGGCGCCTGCCAGCGCGCAGGACGCGGGGACGGCGCCGTGCGAGTTCAGGGCCCCGCGCCCGCCCGGGCTCACGCGTTGCGCCGCGGGAGGCCGCGCTTGTTAGTGCCGCGGCACTGCTTGACGCGGCGCCGCCAACACCCCAGACGACACTCGTGACTCTCTGCCTGTCCGGGGCCCGCCAACGTGCACAGCACGCTCGGGCAGCCCGGCGAGGCGCCCAGCGCGGCGCCGGCGGCCCGG
>JAABUO010002298.1_pt1 | contig 23435 bp, 26 predicted proteins | sample 5559291 | NCBI WGS metagenome assembly JAABUO01 (sample SAMN10711878, study PRJNA513372) | rock metagenome | isolation source: Antarctica rocks | place: Antarctica: Victoria Land, Finger Mt sud
ATCTCGGCAAAGTTTTCGACACGGCAGTGGGTGCCGCTCTGGCGGTCATGCTTGGCGACAGACCGATTGTGACCCCCAACGCGAATTCTCTCACGCCGTCAGAGCCGGATTGTGTCGAAGTTGGGCCAGTCCGCATCATAGGCGGGGTGCGTCCCCAGAACTTCGATGTCGGCTACCGCCCCGACGGAGTTCGGTTTGCTTACGACACGAAAACCCCGAACGACAGCGACAGCGTCAAGAAGAACTGGCAGAACATGATCAATGACTTGTCAACGGAAGCGGTCACGGTACACAGCCGTTTTCCTCATGCCGTGGTTGCGTTCTTGGTTGCCGTCCCTGAGCCATGCTTAAATGAGCCGCAGCGTTCCGCGATGGTCGAGACCCTGGAGCGGCTTGCGCGGCGTTTAAAGGTAGCGGATGCGGACTACATGGCGGAAGCCATTTCGCTGGTCGTCTGGAACCCCGAGGACGGCAGCATCAGCCGCGAGGTTCCTGCCCCGGCGTCACCCCTGCGGATTGAGAAGTTCTCGCTTCAAGTCGAGACGGCTTATGTCAGCCGCTACAAAGGGCTGCCGCCTCACGCCGCTTGATCTATTCGGCCACTCAAGATGATAGGCAAGATGATAGGCAAGATGATAGGAAGGCATAATATGCGTCACTTTACGAAAGCGCCGGCGGCGCTTGGAATTTTCGTCTTCTCGCTGCCCGGATGCACGGCGCAGACGCATTCCGCGTCGGCGCAGACGCCGCAGACTGTGGTGATTGAAGCGGCAAGCCCGGTGCAGCAGCACGGCTCGACGGGCGTGGACACCAAAGCAGGCTCGGGCTACGGGCGCGTTCTCGGCCTGAACTGGGGCGGACATGCAGGCGATTATGCCGACTATGATTTTACGGAACAAACCGCCGTCGCGCCGGCGCTGCTGACGATCCGGTATGCCCGCGACATCGCCGGGACAAGCCGGATTGCAGTCAGCATTGACGGCAAAGACGCCGGTGCCGCCCAGGTCTCCCCGACCGGCGGCTGGGGGGACACGGCGGGGCAGTTCGCGACCGTGAGTGTGGCCCTGCCGCCTCTGTCCGCCGGGACGCACCGGCTGCGGCTGACGGTTCCGGCCCCGGCGGCTCCGCAAATCCCGGCCCCGGCGTCGGCGCAGACGCTGCCTCCGGTCCCGGTGCTGGACCTGGTCGGCAACCGCACGGACAAGAACACGGTCGGGCATGGCAACAATGTCGCGCTGTATACCGGCTCGCCGTCCCTCTTCTTCTACGCGACCCAGAACATGACCGACGTGTTCAGCGCCGCCGACGGCCGGACGCTCCGGTGGTTCCCGGATTATATTCTTGTGACCCCGCAAGGAAGCGCGGACTCGGACGCCGGCAATGTCACGGTTGACTCGCTGACCATTGCGGCCGGCACAGCCCCGGCGGCACCCGCGAACGGCAGCGCTGGCGTCTTCGAGCAGCGCCAGGTGTGCGTCACGACAGAGGACGTCGCCGTCTCGCGCGTCTTTGTCACCAACCTGACCCGCGCCGCAGTGACGCACCGGATTACGGTGCAGGGCGACTGCCGCCAGTCGGCGGACTTCCGGGCCGGGCCGGGCGGGGACAAGCGGACGAAGCGCAGCGGCGAGATGGTGCTGCTGACGGACCATAACGTCTTTCCCGGCAAGCTGCCAGGTGGCCTCACGATGGCAATCGGCGGCAGCCTGCCCGTCGCCCATGCCGACACCAGTACGCCGGGCGCGTACACGCTGGACTACGATTTAGCCGTGCCGCCGGGCCAGACCCGGTCGGCGGTCTTCGCCTGCGCGTTTGACCGTGACCAAACTCAGGCGGCGGCGCACCTGAAGGCCGCGCTGGCGTCGGCCGATCCGCTCAGCCGGAACCGTGAAGCGTGGCAGAAGTTCTACGCGACCCAGGTGCCGGCATTCACCTGCTCCGACCGGGGCCTGAGCGAGCTGTATGCGTTCCGCTGGTTCCTGCTGCTGTTCTCGCGGGCGGGCGGCGATTTGGGCTACTTCAAGTACCGCGTGGACATGGAAGGCCGGCAGGCGTTCCAAACCTACTGCTGCTACAGTGCGCCGTTTATGGCCTTTGACTTAAACTGGCAGGTTCATCCGAACGCCGGTTTCGGACAGATCGCCAACCTGCCGTTCGTGGCCTATGACGACGGGCGGTTCCCGTTCTACACGACGCCGCAGACGAACCTGGTGCATGTGGATCATGCGTCCCGCACCGGCCAGTCGCTGATGCCCTGGGCCGCCTGGAAGTTCTACCAGATTCATGGCCGCAAAGACCTGATTTCGCAGATTTACCCCGGCATGAAAAAAAATATGGACTGGTGGATTTCCGACCGGGACCCCGACAGCAGCGGCCTGTTCCGCATTGACGACCAGCTTGAAACGGGGATGGACGACCTGCATCGCCGCTGGAAAGGGCCAAAACCGGCCCATTACCAGGCGATTGACGCGACTTCTTACGCCATTCTGAACCTCAGAGCCGTCGCGAACATGGCGCGGGTTCTCGGCAACGCAAAAGATGCCGCCTACTACTCGGCTTACGCCGCGAAGTCCATTCACGCCCTGAATACCGTTTTGTGGGACCCGGCGCTTGAGCGCTACCGCGACCGCAGCCCGGACACCGGCGAGCGGAGCGACTACAACGCCGTCACGATCTTTTATCCGATGTTCGCCGACGCCATGACCAAAGCGCAGCTTCCTGAAATCTCGCGCTACCTGCTCAATCCGAAAGAATACTTCACGGCGTATCCCGTACCCGCGCTGTCGCAGTCCGACCCGGAGTTTGACCCCGTGCATCGCTACTGGGCCGGGCCGACTTGGCCTGCGACAAACTCGCATGTCGTGGAGGGGTTTGCCGAGACCGCCAAGCGGCTGGACCGAAGCCGCCTGCCCCAAGCGGCTGAATTGTTCCGCCGCGTGGAGAGATTGCAGCTTCGGCCGCGGGCGGACTTCTACGAGCATTACAACTCGCTGACGGGGGAGCCGGAAAGCGGGTTCCGGGACTACATGCACTCGTGGTGGGTGGACTCGATTATCCGCCAAGCGGCGGGGCTGACGCCGCAGGACGACGGCAGCCTTGTCATTGACCCGCTGCCGCTGGGCCTGACCCATTTCGCCCTGCGCGGCGCTCCGTACCGGGGCCGCAAGGTAGACGTGCTGTGGAACGAGCCAGGCACCGGCAAAGGGCTGACGGTGCGGGTGGACGGCATCGTGCGAAGCCATTTGCCGAAGTTCGTGCCGGGCGGCCCGCCGCTGCTAATTCCAGCAGCGACAGTGAACGGGAAGTAAAGAAGCCCCCCCGCCCCCAATAATGGGGGAGCCGGAATAGGAACAAGACAAGAGGGTGCTGCTTGCTGCGTCCCTACGGGTCTGGATTCTTTCCTAAATCTGGCTCCCCAGAATTGGGGCGGGGGGCTTCCTACGCCCACAGCACGCGGACATCCACAACGCGCATTCCGGCGGCGCGGGCGGCGACAATGCCGGGGTCGCCGTCCTCGTAGACGATGCAGTCTTTGGGGGCGACGCCGAGAATCGCGGCGGCTCTCAAAAAGATGTCGGGGGCGGGCTTGCCATGAATGACATCTTCGGCGGTGACGACGGCGTTAAAAAGGGAGCGCAGGCCGATGGCGTCAAGCGTCGCATGGACGACCGAGCGCAGGCCGCCGGACGCAACGGCCATCGGCACCTTGCCGGCATGGGCGCGGGCGATGTCGGCAACCGCCGTGATTTCCGCGACCTCGTGCAGCCCTTCCACATACATCTGTTCTTTCACTTCCACAGTTTTCGGGACATCCAGCCCGTAGCCGAAGTCTTTGTTAAGTGCATCAATAATCGCCGCCGAAGTGACGCCCGCGTTCTGGTAGAACCGCTCCTCGGTGATGTCGCCGCCGCTCGCCCGGAGCGCGGCCACCCAGGCCGCGAAATGCCCCGGCATGGTATCGGCCAGCGTACCGTCGCAGTCAAAGATCAGCGCCGAGTACGGCTCCGGCGGGGCAATTTTATCAGCGATGGTGTTATATGTCATGCTCAATTATAGCAGAGGCTTGCCGCTATCGCAAAGATAAAAAGTGCTGCAAAATCTTTTGCAAAATAGTTGACGAAATGGCAACTTTTCGCCATAATAAGAATGCAGGGAGCGCGGAGCACCTTTGGTCGTCTTTTGCGGACGGCAGCCGGTTAACGGTGGGTTCCAAAGGCCCGGACCTGCATCCCTTTTGCCGTGATCTTACCTCTCCCATCGAGATAGTTCAAGTTGCATCTGCTCATAAGTGTCTTCGGAGCAATGCCAGAAATTTATCCCATGCCCGAACAACTTCTCCGAGTAACGGGAGGCACAAGGCAACAAAAGTCGTACATAAGCGTCTTCCGTGAAGCCATCTGCTGAGTTTTCCACAGCATAGTAGTAACTGCTGGTGACAGCATCAGCAATTTGAAGCCCCATGCTTTTGCTGTGCATGATGGCCTGAACTTGTGTTGGACGAATAATTTCACGTTCAGAGTAACCTTAATAGCTGAAAGCGCTTGGATCAGCTAAAACTAGTTCGATGTTATTTCTAAGTTTATCATAATCCACAGAGCCATTGCTGGAAAACACCAAGTTTACCGAACCATCTCCAACATCATCAGCGGCGTATTCTTTGGCACAGTGGTGAGAAATTGTTTCTATTAAGGCTAATACCGCAACATCATAAAGCACCGCTCGAATCTCTCTTTCTTCGGCAGCGGTTTCATTCCCGGAAAGCGAATCTCGCTTCTTGATCAGAACCGCAATGCTCGCCAAGTTAGCCCTTGCGATGCAAGACACATAGTATTTGCGGACATCATGCTCCAAGTCGCGGAAGTGTAGGGCTTTTTTCGCTGGAAATTGCCGGTCGGGTTTCCTGCCGCGATTGAGACGCGCTCGCACATCGTCGACTAACCGAATTTCGGGCATTTCCGTTGCCCGGCGCAAGATAGCTGCACCCAGCACAAACCACTCAGATGAACTTTTCTCGCCGGAAGAACTTTTCTCGAACTTGAACCCTTCATCCCCCGCTTCATCAATATAAGCCACAAAAGTTGCCGCGCTCGCCATACCGGGTCATCTCTCCAAACATTAGTTTGCTTTATTATGGCATAGTTCATGCTTAGTTGAGCAGAGATGCGCCGCTATCGGGAACGGTTTTCGGCTGCCGGGGCGTAGTTTAGGAGTGACACTTTATTTTCGGTCGCCCTGGCTTTGGCCGCTTGGAAGCGGCCTCGTGCTGGCGGCGGCGATTTCTCACCCTCTTTGGACCATTCGGTCTGCACAGCTCACGGGCGACTTTCTCAGCCACACATTGTATCAGTCGTTTATCGGACTGGCCGCGCTTTTACTGCTCTGGCGCGGGGCGCACGGGCAAAAGCGGCTTTTGTGGTGGCCGCTGCTGGTGGGGGTGCTGACGCCGCTTGTTGTAGAAGGATTGAAGCGGGCGACGCGGCTGCCGAGGCCGGACGGCGACCCGTCGGGGTTTCCCAGCGGGCATACGACGTTTGCGTTCGCGCTGGCCTGGCTGCTGACGCAGGCGTATCCGCGCCTTGCTCCGCTCTGGTTCGCCGTAGCGGTCAGCATCGGCTGGTCACGGGTGGAAGGACACGCCCACTTCCCCTATCAAGTGCTGTGCGGGGCATTCTTAGGAACGGTGATTGGCTGGGGCATCAGTCACAAGATCGCCAGGCCGCCGTCGGGAGCGAGCGTTGCACCGGTGATGAAGCCCGCCAGCGAGGAAGCATAAAACAAAACAATGCCGGCGACGTCTTCAGGCGTGGCGAGGCGGCGCAGGGGAGTCAGCGCCGCGACTCTCGCTTTCTGCTCGTCCGGCAGGCTTTGAGAGTAATCGGTCAGGGTCATACCCGGCGAGACCAAGTTGACGGTAATGCCGTGCGGCCCGAAGTCGCGGGCCAGCGTCCGGGTGAGGCCAATCAGTGCGCTTTTTGCCGTCGTATGCACGACATACTCCGGCGCAGGACGCTGCACCAGGGTCGCCATAAAGTTTACGATGCGCCCGCCGCCCAGCGCCTTCATCACCGGCAGGACCGCTTGAATGGGATTGACCGTGGTGCCGACAACGCCGTCAAACTCCGCACGGAAGTCGTCCCAGGTCGCCGCCTCAAAGTCTAAATCGGCGGCGAACGACGCGGCGTTGTTGACCAGAATGTCAATGCGCCCGAAATGCGACAGGGCGTCGGCCACCATCGCTTCCGTCGCCAGCGGATCGGTCAGATCGCACCCGAGGGCCAGCCCGCCAATCTCCGACGCCAGCGCTTCCGCCGGCTCCCGGCTTTCCCGGTAATGCACGACCACCCTAGCCCCTTCCGATGCCAGACGGCGGGCGACGGCCGAACCAATGCCCCGGCCTGCGCCGGTGACGATGGCAACTTTGTGTTCGAGAAGCATGGCTATTCTTCCCTACGGGCCTGGGCGCGAATGTGCGCGGGGGCCTGGGAGGGCGCACCGTCGTTTCGGAAAATGGAGCGGTAGCGCGGGTCATGGAACAGCTTGGCCGTGTGGGTTGGCGGCTGATGCCGCATCAGCATCCGCCGCAGGCCGGCGGCGGCGAGAGCGGCGGCAATCGGCACGAACGCATACGCGGCGGCGTCCCGCCAGGCGCTTGCGGCAAGCGCCGGGCCAAACCAGCGGGCGGGGTTCATGCCCGCGCCCGAGTAGTTGCCGTCTATGCCGATGAGAAACGTCAGCACGACCAGAGCAATGCCCGGCGTCCAGCGCATGACTTTAGGAAACGCCACCGACGTGTAGATTGCCAGCGTCAGCACAAACGTAGAAGCCAGCTCGCCGCCGACAGTTTCCCAAAAAGAGACATGCGGCCCCGGATGCAGCGATCCCATCTGGACCGACCGTGCGAGTTTGCCGAAGATCAAGCCGCCTAAGAATACCCCGGCGGTTGCCCCCGCCATCTGTCCTACAATGTAGCCAAACAAGTCGCGCCGGTGCATCTTGCCCAGCAGCCAAAAGCCCGCCGAGACCGCCGGGTCCAGATGCGCCCCGCTGAGGCGTCCCGGCGGCGATAGCGCGACCCCCCAGCTTGCCGCGCCCAGCAGCAGGCCAATCAGCGCCAAACGCAAATATAAAGACGGCAGCCAGTGCAGCATCGGCGAAGCGGGGCTGAACGTCAGCACGACCGCGCCGACGACGCAGACCAGCAGAAACGCAGTTCCAATAAACTCGGAGGCATATTCTTCCAGGTGCGGCCCGGTGCGTTTCCACTCTTCGTAGAGTTCCGCTTCACGGATTTTGACGTTTTCTTCGAGTTCGCGGTGCGTTGTTTCCATAAGCAAAATATCCGTAGGAATATGCGTGGGATTGAAATCCTACGCTGTGGGCGCAGACGCCAACCGTCCGCCTTCGCGGACGAAGAATAAGGCAGGCGTTCCTAATCTGCTCCTTGTCCGCGAAGGCGGACACTAGGCGCTTCGCCCACAGCGTAGGATTTCAATCCCACGCTCTTCTTACCGCCTCTCAACCTATACTTCCTGCGTCAGTTCCAGTAAACAAAAGCCTTTGCGCTCGATTTGCAGGACATGGCCCTGCTGAAGATGCGCGGCGGACAGCAGGCCCCGGTCTACCCACTGGCCCAGCAGGCTTTCGTAAAGGCGCGTCCGGTACTGGCCGGACAGCGGGACGCCGATTTGCAGCGACGTGTTGACGGTCTGCTCGCTGGTGTTGCCCGCAAACAGCAGCAAACGGTCGCCGGTTCTGAGGCCGAGCGCACAAACGCCGTCGGTGCCGGCATGAATCTGCTCGCTGATGTCGTCATCGTAGCTCTGGGACGCCAGTGGGCCGTGCGGCTCGAAATTAGCGTAGATCTGAAGGTCTGGATTGCGGACCGCAAAGTACGACAAGCGGCGCTTGCGGTACGGGACGTTCTGGACTGCCAGCCATTTCCAGTCACTGGACAGCCGGGGATGCAGCGACACGCCGTCTCCCGACGGGTCCAAACCGGCCACGCCTTCGATGGCCGCCCAGAGGTAGCGCGGCGGGTCCCAGGGCGAGAGCATCATGCCTTCGTTGGTCAGCGTTTCGCCGTGCAGCCACTCGGAGAACTGGCCCGGCACGGTGTTGTTGCGGCGCGGGTCCATCGAGAAGTTCTTGAACGAGTCCGACAGCGCCCGGTCCATGAACTCCGGGTTGTAACGGGCGGCGGCAAACGCGAACCAAAACGAGCAGCCGAGCCAGACCCCGCCGAGCAGGCCGTAAGGGCCGTTGTTGGTGCCGTTTGGGTCGTAATCCGGCGCATCCCGCGGGGTCGTGCGGATGCCGGCGGCGGTCCAGAAGTCGGCGTTGCTGAGGCGGCTGATGATCTGCGCCGAGGTCTGGTCATCGGCGACGCCGAACATGACGGGGAACACCAGGTCCGAAGTGACATTGGAGCGCGGGTAGCCGTCAATGTCAATGTTCAGATAATAGAGGCCGTTGTCCGGGTTCTTGAGATGGGTGTTGATGGCGGTTTTCAGCGCTTCGGCGGCATTTAACAATTCCAAGCTCTCGTCGTGGTTTCCGAGTATCCGGGCCATGTGCGACGCCGTCAAGAGCGCGGCGTAGCACTCGGAGTTGACTTCCGTGGACGCCCCGGAGATACGATAGTTTGTGATGACGTTGCGCCAGCCGATAATGCCCCAGTCGGACGTTCCCATCGCCGTGCACCAGACCAGTCCCTGATCGTTGCGCTGCGACAGCAGGTAGCGCACGGCTTTAACGGCAGCGGGATAAATCTCGCGCAGGAACGCTTCGTCCCCCGTTGTGTTGTAGTGATGCCAGAGCGCATAGACCAAAAGCGGCGTGTTGTCGTTGACGTTTAGATTGTAATCGGCGGTCTTGCCGTTTCGAATATCGTAATACTCGACTACTTCGCCGCTGTCTTCCTGATTATGGACATACGCCAGCAGCGACTCGCGGACAAACTCAGGATGGAAATAATCGCCGCCGTGAGCGAACCAGGCCGTGTCCCGGCCGACGCTGTTGTTGGAGCGGGTCGGGTCGTTGACAAAGCACCAGCCGGTCTGCGCTTTAACCATCGTTCGCATCATGTTGGCTTTGGACCACAAAACGCCCCGGTTGACTTCCGGGTTCGGGGTCATCAGCACGGACCGGCCCAGCATTTCTTTGTAATATGCCCGCGTTTTTTGGAGCGCGTCGCCGGCAGGCGGACAGGCCGCATAATTTTTGACGGCCTCGCTGCGTCCGGTGCCGAACGACAGCAGGTAGTAGAAAGACGCCGTTTCGCCCGGAGGGATTTCCCGGACATGGTGCAGGACGCCCAGCGGGTCCGTCGGCGCGTCGGTTTTATTGGACAGTGTTTCAGGACAAACGGCGTTGACGGCCCGGCCATAGTCCAGCGTGGTTTCGTAGCTGTCGGGTTTGTCCGAGCAGCCGAAGACGCGCACCCAATCGGGCTGAGACACGTTCCAGGCGACCAGAGCGCCAAGCGCGTCGTCATACTCGGCCGCGACGTCATGCCCGGTATTGCCGCGCAGGTCGGCATAGGCGTAAGTCGCGATTTGCGCCGCGCTTGCGCCGTCGTTTCGCAGCTCCACCGCCAGATACACACCCGGCGGGTCAACGTCGCCGTTCTCCGCCGGTGCGCCGTTTAGGATAAAGATGGTTTCCTGCACGGTCAGTCCCGGCGGCAGGCCGAACCGGTGCTGCTGATGCTCCGGGTGGATCAGAAACGTCCCCGGCTGATCCTGCGCCAGGTGCATCCCGGAAGTGGCGTCGTAATGCCGCAGCACCACGGACCCAAACAGCGCCTGCCCAATGTCAATAGAGTAGACGACTTGCAGTGCCCCCGTCGCCTTGATAATACAGGCCCCCTTCGGCCCGCCCAGGGTGCTGCCGATGGCAAGCTCATTGTCCGGCACCGAATAAATCCCGATCCGCTCACTTGGCCCAATTTCCCGTGTAATGCTCATAATTCTTCCTCTGTTGCAATCTGCGCGATCTGCGCCGCGCCGCCGTTTAAGTGCGACGCCAGAAAGTGGCCTGCCGCGACGGCGCACAGGCACAGCGCCACGGACAGCAATATGTTCACAATCCCGCGCCCAACCGCCCCGCCCCGCAGCAGGTCAAGCGTTTGCAGGCTGAACGATGAAAACGTGGTAAACCCGCCGCAAAAACCGACTATGACGAACAGGCGCACGTTCTCGGGGACAGGATACCGGCCATGCGCCAGCGTCAGCGTCCCAAAGAAGCCAATAATAAACGAGCCGGCAATGTTGACGGCAATCGTTCCCCAGGGCAGAGTTTTCGGGAGCGCCCCGGCAGCCGAGATAACGCCGTACCGCGCCAGCGTCCCCATAGCCCCGCCGAGCGCCAGCAGCAGGTAAGTAGAAAAGCTCATCGGCCCACCCGCATCATTCTTTTGTTCCCATAGACGTTAGACTGCGGCGAGAGAAGGCTCTTGCCGACCAACTGCTGCCGGCTCCGCCAACTCCTCTTCGTGCATAAGTGCGTCGAACTCGTCCTCATTTTGAGGGCTGAACGTAACCTCGTAGGCGGGAGGCTGTATGTCATACATCGCCCAGACCACGCCGGTATCTCCTGCAACAAGACCCAACTGAGGATTATCGTTCTTGATGGCAGCCATTGAGCCTTCTGTGAACTTAAACATAGCTTTTATTGAGTGCCGGGGTTTTCTACAACCCCGGCACTCCCCCAACATCAACTTATTCGCTTGCGTCAAAGCGGTTTTATATGCATTTTCAACTCCGCAACGTGCTTTTCCATTGATCGGAGTATCGCTTCTTCTGCGGCTACTTTAACTTGCTTATCCGGCAGAACATGATACTGCTTGAAGACCTGGACGGCTTTTGCTGAGTATCCATCCAGCCCACCCTGTCCATCAATAGCCCTGAAGTTGCTGATTTTGATGCTGAGGCTGTCAGGTCCCATGCCTAAAATATCGCCTAATTCCTTTTTATTGATAGATAAATCACTGTCCCCAAAACGGTACAGGTAATATGCGATTAAGTTGTCGTCATCGGACCATGAATGGTTTATCAACTAAACCTCCTGTTACCAGAGCATATTTAGTAGCTGCCGTTGTGAGCGTCTTCTAGGTAACGGGCGAGGAGCGCGGTGGTGGCTTCGATGTCGGCGACGCTTGCCATTTCGTTGACGGTATGGATGTAGCGGGTCGGCAGGGACAGGGTGAAGGTGGGGACGCCGGCGCGGGAGCGCTGGATGGCCCCGGCGTCGGTGCCGCCGCGAGACAAAATCTCAAGCTGGTGCTTGATGCCGTGCTTTTCCGCCAAATCCCGGAAGTGGCGGAGGATTTTTGGGTTGCTTAACGTCGAGCCGTCCATGATTTTGAGCGCTGCGCCTTCGCCGAGGCGCGTAATCTGGTCGGCGTCACTTGTGCCGGGGAAATCGTTGGCGAGCGTCACGTCCAAAGCAATGCCGATCTGCGGCTCTAACGCATAGGCAGCCGTAGTCGCGCCGCGCAGGCCGACTTCTTCCTGGGTGGTGGCAACGGCAATGATGTCGGCGACGTGCGGGCCGACGGCACGCAGGGCTTCGATCATGACGAAGACGCTGAGGCGGTCATCCAGACACTTGGAAACGACGTTGTTGCCGACCATTTCCGTGGTCCGGGCCATCGTCACCATATCGCCCATTTCGACGAGCGTTTTGACCTCGTCGCCGGGCAGGCCGACATCGACAAAGAACTCTTCAATCTTCATCGGCTTGCCCAGCTCGTCGGGCGTCAGCAGATGAATGGGCTTTGCAGCGGGCATCAGCGTTCCAAGCAGCGTTTGCCCGGCGAAGCCGTGGACATGGACGCGCTGGGCAACCATCGTGCGCGGGTCCCACCCGCCGACGGGCTGGAGGCGCAGAAAGCCTTTGTCTTCCACGTATTTGACTAGAAAGCCGATTTCGTCGGTGTGCGCGGCCAGCATGACTCGTGGCCCGCCGCCGCTGCCTTTTTTGATGGCGATCAGATTGCCGAGCGTGTCTACTTCTATGCTGTCTGTCAGGGGCGTCAGCTCTTCCCGGACAACGTCCCGGACTAAATCTTCGCGGCTGGAAATGCCGGGCGTTTCGCAAAGCTTTTTGAGCAGGTCAAAGTTGATGGGCATAGGTTTCTTTCTGTGGGGTTCTCACTGATGATGCAAGATGCGCCTCTTTTCGCCGTTCCCGCGTCGTTTTCCTCTTTTCTGCGAACAACGGAGAAGCGATGCGAAAGAGGGTACAAGAAGGCTGCCGGTACGCGAAGGCCGGCAAACGCAAAAGGAGAACACACCATGTCTGCGAAGATTGATCCAAACGACGCGCTCGTTCTGCTGATAGACCTGCAAGCGGGAATTGCCGACAAGCCGCTGACGGTGCGCTACAAAGGCCTGCAAAAAGGGGTCGGCGGGCTGTCCAAAATCGCCAAGTTGTTTGAGCTTCCCGTAGTAATTTCCGCGCTGCACCTGTCCGCCGGCAGCGACGCCAAAATGATGCCGGAAATCGGGCAGGAACTGGGCGAGTATACCGTTCACTACCGAACCTCGGCGGATTCGCTGGAAAATGAGGCGATCAAAGCCGCTATTGAAGCGACCGGGCGAAAAACTCTTTTGATTGGCGGCACGCTGACGGAGATTGCCGTGCAGATGGCCGCGCTGTCGGGCCTCGCCCTGGGTTACCGCGTGTTTGTGGTCGTCGAAGCCATCGCCGGGGCCAGCCCGCGCACGGAAGAAGCCGCGTTCCACCGTCTTTTGCAGGCGGGCGCGACAACCACTTCGGCGACGGCCTTGTGTTTGGAAATTGCCGGGGATTTCCGGGAGCCGAAAGGCGAGCAGGCGATGGCAATTCTTGGGGAGCTGATGGGCTAAAAATTGAGATCCCCTAGCCCCCAATAATGGGGGAATTCAGATTTAGGACAAGATTAGGACAAGAGGGCGCGGCAAGCAGCGCCCCTACGTGTCCTTTTCTACTCCTGTTCTGGTTCCCCCATTATTGGGGGCTAGGGGATCTCAACGCTCCACCAGCGTCTTCTCAGCCGCCTTCTCTTTTTCAGCCGTCTTTTCTTCTACTGCCTCGTACTTCTTCCACTTATAAACCAGCACCGAGACCAGCCAGCCGACGATAAACGTGCCGACAATCACAAATCCCAGGTTGTCGAAGTTTAGGCGGGCCACTAAGTCCCAAAAAAGCCCATGCAGGTGAAATCTGTCCTGCGTGACTTGAAGCAGCTCATAGGTTCCGACCACAAACGCCACCAGCACGGACAACAGCGTGATGCACAGGTTGTAGTAGAGCTTGCGGACCGGCTTGATGAACGCCCAGCCGTAAGCGCCCAGCATCAGCACTCCGTCCGCCGTGTCCACCAGGCACATCCCCACCGTGAACAGGGCCGGGAGCAGCATGATGGTCCAGAACGGCATTCCCGCCTGACCAGGGTGGGATGCAATCGCCAGCAGGCCCACTTCCGTCGCCGTATCGAAGCCGAGGCCAAACAGGAAGCCGATCAAGTACATATGCCAGCTTTTGGAGACCAGGCGGAACAAAGGCCGGAAAAAGCGCCCGATCAGCCCGCGGTTGGCAAGGTACTGGTCTACGTCCAGGTCATCGTAGTTTTCGCCATTTGCGATTCTCTTGAACGCCTTGAACAGATCAATCATCACAATCAAGTTGATGATGCCGATCAAATACAAAAAGCAGCCGGAGATGACCGTTCCCACAGTCCCGCCCACCCGGCCCCACTGCGGCAGGTGCTGGGTCACATAGGCCGTAGACAGCGCCACGGCGGCGCAGAGCAGCACGACAATCGTGGAATGGCCCAGCGAAAAGAAGAAGCCGACACCGAGCGGCTTTTTGCCTTCCTGCATCAGCTTCCGAGTCGTGTTGTCAATCGCCGAGATGTGGTCGGCGTCCACCGCATGGCGCAAGCCGAAGCCATACGCCAGCAGGCCGTTGGCAAGCAGGATGGAATAGGCATGAGAAGCCCGCCAGGTCAAAAACCAGAACAGGACATTAGCGGCGATGAGCAGCGAGAAAAGAAGCGTGATTCGGGTGCGAGTTCGCATCGGGGATCGATTCTAAGCCGTGAACGGCACAGGCTAACGGGTATTTTACAGGCTAACGGGCATTTTTTCGTGTGGCGGCCGGCCTTCCGGCGGGTGCTTTTTCCAGCAGCGCGGCAAACTCGGCGAGGTCGGCGTGTGTGAGGAGCGGCAGGCCGAACTGCTTGTAAACATCGCGGACGGCCCAGGTCAGAACTTCTTCGGACACGGCGCTTTTGCTGCGGTCCAGCTTTTCCGCAATCCGCGTCAGCATCAAATGGATCGCCAGCGGCATTCGGAGCGACAGGTTTCTAGCCCCCATTCCTGCCGCCGCAAGGTCATCCTGCTCCTGCGCGGCGAGATGGCTGAGTTCATGCTTGATCCAGTCCTGCAAGCTGCTGCCGCTCTGAAAATCATGTCCGGGCGGCGTCTCGTCTTCCATCTTTTCCAAAAGTCTGACCTGTTTCTTTCTGCTTTGTATCATAGCATATTACAGCCTATTACGACGCGGTTCTAAGAAATACTGTTATTGTATTTGCTTTTCTTACAAACTCCGGCATTTTTGCTTGACTTTGACAAATGAATATGTAATAGTAGAGCGACTAACGAAAGTCTTAGAAAATTACCACCATGCTGCCTATCCGCACCCGCCGTGCATTTACGCTGCCCTCTCGGGGTTTCACGCTGATTGAACTGCTCGTCGTGATCGCCATTATCGCGATTCTCGCCGCGATTTTGTTTCCCGTCTTCCAAACCGTCCGCGAAAACGCCCGCCGCACCGCCTGTTTGTCCAACTTGAAGCAGATCGGCCTCGCTGCTACCCAGTATATGAACGACAACGACGGCGCGTTGTACCATCATCACGAAGATTATGTGCTGGACGACGGCACCCAGATTCATACCCTGCCCTCACCGCAAGCGCCTCCAAGCGGCAATGATGATGCTCCTGACTGCGACGGAGGCGGAGACGGCAATTCGAACGCCGAGAAGCCCTGGGCGATCTTCTTTCAGCCATATCTTTCCAGCCGCAACGTGATTTTCTGCCCGGATGATCCTTCCACTCACTCGCCGCAGGAAGTCAACAACATCGTGGCCTACAACGGCGGCATCACCAACTTAGGCGACGAATGCACCGCGTCGCCGAACGGCGAGCAGTGCCAAGCGGAGGAAGCGGATCACCGCTATGCCATGTGGAGCTACCTGCTGAACTCCGTTTTCACACACAAATCGTGCCGCTACGTCGAAGAAGGCATCTTTCCAGGCTACGCCACCGATGCGGCGATTAACGCGCTGCCTGACCAGAACCTAATTATGTTCTCCGAGCGCAACTCCGTCGCTCTGGATGACTGCGCGAACGGCGCTGACACGCAGTGCAATAACGGCGGCTGGGGCTATGTCCCGCAGGACGACTACGACACCTGGCCGGGGGAAGCCAACCTTATCAATAATGGTTCGGGACCCGCTCCCTACACTCATCAGGGTTGGATCGCATACAACCGGCACAACGGCGACGCGAACTACTTATTCTATGACGGCCACGCGAAATGGATGCACTGGAGTCAGGCCCGCCTGTACCAGTATCCCGACCATAACCCGGAGCATTACAACCTGAAGGGTCCGGTTGCGACGACTTCTTGACAAGCCTTTGTAACAAGCCCGTTACTTCTTGAGAACCTCACCTCTTGAGAACCTCACCTCGCAGTTTGACGCGGGGTGAGGTTTTTCTCTGCACCCCGCCGGGTACATTGCTTTTATGCAAGCACTCGCCCGTTTTCTCCCCGTCAATTCCAACCCAGAAACAAATCAGCCGACCCTGGAAGAGAAGTATCAGACTCTTCGGGGGCATTTGCGTTCGCTGGGGTCCGTCGTCATCGGCTTCTCGGGCGGCGCGGACAGCGCCCTGCTGGCGAAAGTCGCATATGATGTGCTGGGCGAGAATGCCCTGGCCGTTATCGCGCTCTCGGAGTCGTATGCCCGGCGCGAAAAAGACGACGCGCTGGCGCTGGCGGCGGCAATGGGCATTCCCGTTTTGACGGTTCAAGCGCAGGAACTACAGGACGAGAACTATGCGTCTAACCCCGAAAACCGCTGCTACTACTGCAAGACCGAGCTGTTCACGCATCTCTCAAGAGTGGCATCGGAGCGCGGCATCCGCTGGATCGCTTACGGCGCAAACCACGACGATCTCGGCGATTACCGGCCCGGCCAGGTCGCGGCGTCGGAGTTTGGCGTCCTTGCCCCGCTGCTGGAAGCGGGACTGACCAAAGCCGAAATCCGGCACTTGTCCAAGTCTTTGGGCCTGCCGACCTGGGACAAGCCGGCGCTGGCCTGCCTGTCGTCACGGTTCCCCTACGGCACCCGCATCACGGCGGAGCTTTTGTCACGTTTAGACGACGCCGAGGACTATCTGCGGCATGACTTAGGCTTCAAGCAGGTCCGGGTGCGCCATCACGACACCATTGCCCGGCTGGAAGTGGACCCGGCGGAGATGGACCGGCTGCTAGAGCCGCATCTGCGAAACGCAATCAGCGACAAGCTCAAAGCGCTGGGCTACATCTATGTGGCGGTAGAGTTGGGCGGCTACAAGAGCGGCAGCCTCAACGCGAATTTGGGGCAGGCGCATGGACATTGACCGTTTGACAGCCCTGCTTGGCGGGGTTCAGAACGGCGAAGTCAGCGTTGGGGACGCGCTGGAAGCCCTGCGCTCGCTGCCGTATGAAAACGTCGGCGGGTTTGCGGAGCTGGACTTGCACCGGGCGGTCCGCACAGGAATGCCCGAAGTCGTCTACTGCCCCGGCAAGTCGGAAGAGCAGGTCGCGCTCATCATGGCCCGCCTGGCCTTGCAGTCCGACCGGGTGCTGGCGACGCGGGCGACTCCCGTCCAATTCGCCGCCGTGCAGACTATGCTGCCGGAGGCCGTCTACCATCCCCTGCCCCGGCTGATTACGGTCGGCACTCCTCCCGCCCCAGTTAACCCCGAACGCTACGTCGCCGTGCTGACCGCCGGGACTGCCGACACGCCGGTCGGTGAGGAAGCGGCGCTGACTTTAGAGTGGCAGGGCAGCCGGGTTGAGCGCATCTATGATGTTGGGGTCGCCGGCCTGCACCGACTTTTGGGCCACTTGGAGGTCGTGCAACGCGCAAACGCGCTTGTTGTCTGCGCCGGCATGGAAGGAGCGCTGACAAGCGTTGTCGCCGGCCTCGTCTCCCGCCCCGTCGTCGCCGTTCCTACGAGCATTGGTTACGGCACGGCGTTCGGCGGCGTCGCCGCGCTTTTGACCATGCTGAACTCTTGCGCCGGCGGCGTCGCCGTCGTCAACATTGACAACGGCTTCGGCGCAGCCTGCTACGCCCACCGCATCAACTCCTCAACAAATTTTCTGCTTTAATCTCCCTGCGCGGCTGTCAGTGCTATACTAAACAGTATGAGCCGCAGGAAAAACCGAGCCGCTTTGGGCTTGACTTTGATTGAGCTGCTGGTTGTGGTCGCCATTGCTGGACTTATCGCTGCCATTCTGCTGCCGGTATTCGCGGGTATACGGGAGAAGGGGCGGCGCACGGCCTGCCTGTCCAACATGAAGCAGATTGCGCTTGCCATGACCGCCTATGCTCAGGACAACGAAGGCTTTTTCCCGCCGCTGTCCACATCACACACGGATTGGGCGGGATCGGTCTACTCTTATGTTCAAGCAAAGGACGTATTTCGCTGCCCCTCAATCCAGGTTCCACCGAGCATTGAAGCGCTGCCTCTAGGCTTTGACTCAAGGAATCGGTCTGAAGGCTATGCGATGAACTTGAATTTGAGTGATGCAGAAACCTTCAGTGCCGGTGTTCTTCCTAGAATCGCCGGAGCGCGTGTCCAGTTTCCCACGACGACCGTTGCCCTTACGGAATCTGCCTACTTCAGCGTTCCAGTCACGCTAGGCATTGACGGCATCAGCACAAACCACGAGATTGGCCTTGCCGCGCCGGAAGTGGAAAGCGATTTGCCGGCGGGGGAAGCATTTATCGGGCCGCCGGGAGGTTTACGGCATAACGGCGGGAGCAACTATGCGTTTGTTGATGGACATATTCATTGGTATGCCCCAGCGCAGGTGTTAAACAGCGAACAGGCAAACAACGGCAGCCAGCCGTCATTTGCGCTATAGCTCGCCGGTTTTTGCCATACTCTGCCGCCTTGCTTTAATTTGCCGTGCATGGTAGCTGGTATGCACCCGCGCCAGTTCCAGCATTTGCCCGGCGGTCAGCGGTCCTAGAACGGGATGCGAATAGTGACGTTCATCCGGCGGCATTGTTTCCAAATTCCGGCGCAGCTTGGCGCGTGATCTGTTCCAGCGCTTCAGCAGACCCGGCAGCGGGACGTTTCCAAAGGGTTCAATGGCGGGAGACGGCAGGGGTAGGACAGCGTTACGCTGAAAGGCGGCGAGAACGAGAGTGCGGCGCAAGGCACGCGGCAGAATACGAAACATGAGCGCTCCGCTTGGAACGGCTCCCGCGTTCTTTGCCCGCCCTACGGTCTCATCGCTCAGGACAAGATGCTCCACAATCTGCTGAACACTCCAAGCGTCTGCATTTGGCTTCCAGCGCAGGTCTGCGTCACTCAGCGCAAGAGCGCTTTCCCCAATAGCATGGCGCTGGCGCTCGACGGCTTCAAAACGCTTCTGGATCTCCGGTGTCATAGGGCCTCTCTCTAATAGGTTTACCAATCGTATTCCATGCGGCCGAAAGAGGCTATACTCCCGCGTTTGCCGTGGATGACCTGAAATGTCAAAGGCCACTGAGACGAGTGGACATACAGGCCGGCCCGGCGCGGGAACGTAAACTGATGGCTCCAAGTATCACCGTTCGCAGGATTACCGACAAGGCTGAAAACAGCGCCTAAGCCTAGAACAATCACGAGGCACAAGAGCAGAACTCGTTTTTGCATTTCTTCCTCCGTAGAAGCAGAATAATCTCTAAACGGCAACAGAAGGGAAAAGTTTCGCTGGTCGGGAAGATTTTGTTTCGTCAACATGGTGGTGTTTAGGAGGCAACCACGTTCAAGCGCGGACGGCCCCGCACGGCAGAGGCGACTGCTCCTAAACAGGCAGCGAGGCAGACGGTCAGCAGTCCGGCGTGAATCGCGGGAAATACGCCGAAGTGCGGCAGTGAACGGGCCAAAATGCTGTTGAAGACCGCGCCGACGATGCCGATGCCCAGCACGTTTCCCAAATTACGGGCGGTCGCACGGATGGCGGCGGCGATGCCCTGCTGCGAGCGCGGCGCGGACCCCATCAACGAACTGTTGTTCGGGGACAAAAAGACGCCGATGCCGACTCCCGACAGCGCGAGCGCGGCGGCGGCTAAATGGAGGGGCGTGTGCGGCCCGAGACGCGACAGCAGCAGGGTCCCAATCGCAAGCAAGACCATTCCTGTTGTTGCCGGGATGGCCGAGCCAATCCGGTCCGACAGCCAGCCGGAAATCGGCGCGACAAGTGCCATCGCCGTCGGCAGCGCGGCAATCACCAGCCCCGCCGACGCGGCGGACAACCCGCGCCCGGTAATCAAGTAAAACGGGAGCAAAAACAGCAGGCCGTTCAGGCTGATAAAGCTTAAGGCCGCGCTGACACTCGCCGCCGTAAAGCTGCGCTCCCGGAACAAGCCGAAGTCCAGCATCGGGCTTTGCGCTTTTCGCTCCCACAGCACGAACCCCGTCAGCAGACCAGCCGACGACGCCAGCAGTGCAAGAATGCCTGCCGACACCCAGCCCCACGCATGGCCTTGATTAAGCGCCGTCAGCAGCGCGATTAGACCCGACGCGAACAGCACCGCGCCAAGAACGTCAAACTTGGCGGAAGAAGTGCGCGGAACGTCGTTGGGGATAAAGCGTGTGCTGAGGCCGAGCGCGAGCAAACCGACGGGGACATTGATGTAGAACACCGCGTGCCAGCTTAAATGCGTCGTCAGCCAGCCGCCGAGAATTGGCCCGGCGCTGAGGCCAAGATAGGTCAGCGTCGCCTGCATTCCCAGTGCCTGCCCGCGCACACGGGCCGGGAAGTTCAGCGTGACAATCGCCGGAGACGACGCAAACAGCATCGTCGCGCCCAGCGCCTGTACGCCGCGCATCGCCACTAAAATCGGAATGCTTTGCGCGAGGCCGCAGAGAGCGGAACCCACGATAAAGACCGCAAAGCCAGTCAGGTACATCGGCTTGTGGCCGTGCAGGTCGCCCCAGCGCCCCGCGCTCAGCACCAGGGCGCTGGACACCAGCAGATAAACCGTGACGACCCATTCCACCGACGCCACGCTGCCGTGCAGGACGTGCATCAAAATCGGCAGCACCGTGTTTGCGATGCTGCCGTCCAGCGCCGACATGAACGTCCCCGTGCCGACTGCCGCCAGCACCCACCAGTTCAGCGTTTCTTTGTTCGGCTCTTTGTTCAGCGCATCTTCGTTTGCGGCAACGCTCACGTCGGCAGCTCTTTCAGTCCGGGGTAGCCATGCTGGGAGCGGCCCATGGCGGCGTCATACTTTTTCGTGCTTTTGTAAAGCTCCAAATGTCCATCGCGGGCGACGGCAAGGTTCTGGTGCAGCTCGGTCATATAAGTTTCGGTCATATAAGTTTCTGAGCGGCCTCATAAACCCGGCGCAGGGGAACGGCGTACTCCATCGCGGCTCGCTTGCAGTCGTCATATTCCGGGGAGGCCGTCACTTCTTCGCCCTGCCAGTTGCCGATTTTTAGGTGTATATCGCCGTATTCGGTCGCAACAGTGCGCCAGGAACGGGTCAGCGTCAGCCGCCGCTGCTCCCGGATACGCACCCCGAACGTGCCGGTTTCCCGAAACAAAACCCCGGACAGCGTTTCCACTTTGTTGGTGGGACAAATCACCGTCACCAGCGTCGCCGGGCGATTTTTCTTCATTTGAATGGGCGCGAAGAACACGTCTAACGCCCCGGCGGCAAACGCCCTTTCCATAAACAGCTCAAAGCTTTCCGGGTTCTGGTCATCCAAATTGGTTTCCAGCACGGCGATTGTCTGCGGCGTGTTGTCTTGGGCTTGGCCGGTCTCGCCAAGCACGACGCGCAGCAGGTTCGGCATATCCGTCTTGAACTGCTTTTTGCCCGCACCGAAGCCGCTTGTCAAAACGCGCATCGCCGGCATCTTTCCGGCGGTTTGGGGATCGGCAAGCGTCGTCAGGAGCGCCGCGCCCGTCGGCGTGACCAGCTCGCCGCGAATGTCTACCGAGTGTACCGGGAACCCCGACAGAAGCTCCAAAGTCGCCGGGGCGGGAACCGGCATGACGCCGTGGACACAGACAATCGTGCCGGTGCCGCAGGGCAGCGAGGACACCGCGACGGTGTCAACGCCGAGCATTTCCAGCAGTACGCAGGAGCCGGTAATGTCGACTATCGCATCCACCGCGCCGACCTCGTGGAAGTGGATTTCCTCGCGCGTCGTGCCGTGGATTTTCGCTTCCGCGTCCGCCAGCTTCGTAAAGACGGCAAGCGACTTCCGGCACACGGTCTCTGAAAGCGTACTTTGTTCCAGCAGCGCGGTAATATCGGACAAATGCCGCCCATGCCCCTGGTCCTGTTCCAAAAGCACGACATCTACGTCCGTCGCCGCAATCCCTTGACGCACCACGCGCTGAACTTTTAGCTCATAGCCGGGAACGTGCAGTCCGGCCATCTGCCGCCGAAACTCAGCCTCAAACTTAGGGTTGTCTGCCCCGCAGGCCAGCAGCGCTCCGAGCGTCATGTCCCCGCTGACGCCCGAAAAGCAGTCAAAATACGCAGTTTTCATGCCGTGAGTGTACCCGGCTGCCGCTCTTCTGACGCCCGGCAGCAGCCGGCAAAACAGGCGGGCAAAGAGTATTCTTTGCCCGCCTGTGTATTTTTTGGAAATTCGCTTACATCGCCGACTGCTTGTTAGCGATTGTCTTGGTTCGAGTCGTGATGGTACTGGTTCGAGTTATGATGAGTGTTCCCGCCAAGCAGCCGGTTCAACTGGTCGCCCAGCCCGCCTCCTTGCGAGTTCTGATCATGCTGGCGGTGCTGGTACTGCCCGTGCTGGTACCGGCCTTGTCCGTACTGGCCCTGGCGATACTGATCATGCTGGTATTGATCATGCTGGTATTGATCGTGTTGATGCTGACCATGCTGGTATTGGTTGTGCTGGTTCTGTCCATGCTGATATTGGTTGTGCTGGTATTGGTGCTGGCCCTGACGATACTGATGCTGGCCTTGATTGTCCTGCCGGTTTTGGTTGTTCTGATTTTGACCATGCTGGTGCTGCCCCTGGCTGTTTTGACCGTGCTGATACTGGCCGTGCGGCCTGTTCTGGTCGGCGCTGCCCTGTGCAAACACGGTGGTTCCTGCACCGGCAAACACGGCGCAGAGGCCGCTGACGATGACGGCTTTAGCGAGAGTGATCTTCATGTTCTTTTTCCTTTTTCTTCGTTGACAAAAGGCTTGACTGCAAGAAACCGAGAATGTTCCCCTGCGAGTTACGGGGCGGTAAACTGCTTAAGAGCTTCCACGGCATGGGCCGCGTACATCAGCGCGGGGCCGCCGCCCATTGAGATCGCAACACCGATGGTTTCCTGAATTTCCTCTGCGGTGGCTCCCTGCGCCAGCGCTTCATGCGTGTGAAATGCGATGCAGCCGTCGCAGCGGGACGCGATGCCGATGCCAAGTGCCAGCAGTTCTTTATGCTTCTCGCTCAGCGCCCCCGCCTTCATGCTTTCTTGATGCAGCAGCCCGAAGCCTTTCATCGTACCGGGAATCTGGCCGCGCAGCTCACCAATCAGAGACTGCAGCTGTTTGCGATATTCGGGATAGTTGATGTCCATAAATTCTACTTTCTTTTGTGTTTTCCTATCTGGCGGAGACTCGGTTCCAGGACAGCAGTTTTAAGGCCGACATCATGGGACAGATGCCGAGTGCGCCTGTCAGCGTCAGCATGAAGCCGATAAATAGTGCGCCCGCGAAGAACGCCTTTTTGACAAAAAAGCCCAGCAGCGAAAAGCTGAATACCAATGCCCCCGCTGCAATCCGCACCTGGCGTTCTAAGGGAATAACGCCGGTCTGCTGCTCCGAAGGCAGTCCCGCTCGAATCCAGGCATTGAGGCCGCCTTCAATATCGGCAATGTTGTCCATGCCCAGCGCCCGCAGGCGTTCGGCAGCTAGGGCGCTGCGGCCTCCCGACTGGCACATGACCAGTACAGGCCGGTCGGTGGGCAGGTCGCCGACACGCCGCTCCAAATCAGAGAGTGGAATGCAGGACGCGCCTGCCGCGTGTCCCGCTGCAAACTCGTCAAAGCCGCGCACGTCCAGCAGAAACGTGCCGTCTTGTTGTGTCTGACGGTGAGCCTCTTGAGGTGTCGCCATCCTTGCTTCTTTGGTCATTAATCATTT
>JAABUO010002304.1_pt1 | contig 23404 bp, 27 predicted proteins | sample 5559291 | NCBI WGS metagenome assembly JAABUO01 (sample SAMN10711878, study PRJNA513372) | rock metagenome | isolation source: Antarctica rocks | place: Antarctica: Victoria Land, Finger Mt sud
TTGTAGAAACTTCCTTCATAAGTCCAGTGTGTACAGCAGGAAGATGAAGGTGTGGAGATATTAGTCAAAGACAATGTGATGCCGGGATCGAAGTAATGCCTGTTACCATGACTCTATGATAAATAGTAACTCAATAAAAACTGCGCTTTTCGAGGTCCAGGTGATTTGGTCCTCGGTCGACGAACCCGACTTCGTTGTATCACTAGGCAAAGGCTTCCGGCAACGAGAGCAACACACTCCGTATATATCAGGTCCTCGAGCAATACTAAGAGACGGGCCTATCCCTCGACTATATCGCGTTTTCTTGGCATCGTTGAGCGGAGGAACCTGTGGTAAGAATTTCGAAATCGTAGGAGAGTGGACAATAAAGGCCGATATTTCTGTTTTGACATTGGATTCGAAGGAGAAGAACCTGGCTTAGACAATACGAACAAAATATAGGAGCTTCGAACGCAAGCTCGAGCTGAGTATTCCGGTTTCAAAGAGTTGGACGATCTCGCTCGGTCTGTAATGGCTTCGTTTTTCTGTTTCGGACAGAAATTGACTCCGAAATACAGAGATGGTAAGATCTTCAGAGGGCCTGTAACATTTCCTTCGATTTTGCTACCTTGAGGGTCGGTATTAGGCCTGGAACAGATCTTTCTTACCCAATGGATTCTTTACCGGAGATCCTCCGCATTTTGGATTCAGAATTTTCCTAATTATATAGTATGATTACGATCTAGTAAAATAAATTGTCCCTGATAGTCTAGTGGTTATGGTATTAATCACATCGTTTTAAGAACTTTAAAACATTAACTAACGGGATACAAATAGATATCCGCTTGTCACGCGGATGGCCGGGGTTCGATTCCCCGTCAAGGAGTTAATTTTTAATTTTCTCCAGAAAATTCGCGCCATTTTTCTTGATACGCGATTCAGGTAAGCATTTTATATGATGTCGTCGTATGTAAATGTTAAGTTTAATAATTTAATAATTAAATATATAACAGCCTAACATCGATCATGCATTGACTCAAGCAGCTCATCTAATTGCTGGATGTGACAACATCCCAGGCTTCTCGTACGGCTTTTCTGAGGTTATTGTACGAGAGCTTGTCCTGATCGCCATATTGCTCCCGTATCCAGTCCTTCATAATGTTCCACACGGCTTCGATGGAATTCAAATTAGGTGAATATGAAGGTCAATCTATAACGCGAATACCTCTTTCCTTAAGCTCCTCTCGAGTGTATTTTGCTGCATGCCCGGGAGCATTATCCTGCACGAAGAAGAGACCTTGATTCATTGTCATTTAGCCATGTATAACAGGTACAATATGCTCACAATAGGAGCCTCAGAACGTCCAGCCACCTTTCTCGAGAAGGCGAGGTATAATGCATGCAGAGTCATACTCTTCATGCGGTCGTCTAGTGACGTAAATCTTGCGATGACGGCTGCCGTTAACCCATGTTTCATCACTCCACCGTATAGTTTCCCACAGTTCCTTGATTCAGTTTAGATGTTCATGCGCCCAGGCTAATCGTAGAAGTCGATTTTTTTCAGAAATAGGAGGCTTTCTCCGAGCCACTCTTCTGAAGAAACCTTCCTTTTTCAGGGCTTAACGAATAGCATCTTCAGAAACATCCCATCCAAGCTTTCAAGGGATTTGCCAGTACGGTAGCTGCCGATTCTCCTGCGAAGCGCAAACAAATTCAACTAGAATTTGTAGAGAATCGGCGTCGATAGTCGTTTTATGTCCGCATTAACGTTTTTGAGGAGTGGGACGATGAGAACATGCATATTGGACCTGACGAAGCGTGATTTTCAAATGTTCAGTAGGGGCTAGGTAGGTGCTCGGTTTGGTCAGATATTTTGGAAATACTCGATGGGAGCTAGCAGGTGCAGGGGTAATTTCAGCGTGGACGAACAATTAAAACCCGAACAACCACGGTAGTGCTTTCGCAAGCGAAACTGTCTCAACCTGACAGGGGACCACTGCTACATATCATTGGCTGAATGACATGTTTCTGCCAAGACTTCGTGTGTGTACGTAACCATCCCTTTCTGTCGGCATCTCCCCGCAACGCACCATCTCGTTTCAAAGTTGGCGGCAACATAAGAGATCAACTGGTACCCCTCTCTATTCCAATCGACATGGCCCACAATCAAACAGAGCCAGACGTTAGAAAAAATGGGCGGCAATCTATAACACGTGGTGAGACACTGCACATTTCTCATCCGTCTTGCTCCAGCTGACTATTAGCAGGAAAGCGCCCGCAAGGTATCACGAAACAACAGTCACAATCGGCTACTCGCAAGAGCGCACGCCTGCAACGAATAAAACATTCCCAAAAGCAAGCTGCCTCCAGAGATAGAAGCACTCGACGACATCCATTTCCTTCCCCATCAATAAGCAATACCCGCAGCATCGAGGCACGTTGGCCGTCCCCGTTGCTGGCCTCTCAGAAGTCTCCAGACCTAGGCCAAAAGCTCGGTCGAAAACGAAAGCAATCGCAAGAACCTGAGAACGCAGTCCTTCACGTACGCCTCCTCCAAAGCGACCGCGAACATCGCTCGCATCATCTACTATTGAAGATACATCAGAACAAGAGGTGGCAAATCGCATCGGTGACAACAACATCAATTCAGTAAATCACTGGAGACGGGAAGGAACCTGGCCTAAGGCATACTTCGAACCGGATCCAAACATGAGCCAACAATTAACCCGGAAAAATTCTCGTTCTTCTATAAGTTATACTCAAAGCGTCAAGCAGGGCGAAAACCCACCCGCTTATACTCCAGAATATGAGGAGGTTCTTGCGAAGGCCGGTATTAAAATGCATTATCACCTAGGTGAGACAACCATCTCGGACAATTGTAGAAAGCTTTGTACCACTCTACTCGAAGCCGATTACGAACCCCCAGAAGACTCTCTTTTCCATGGCGACTTCTTCTGGATGACTCTGGACAGGGTGCGTAGCAGGAATGAGGCAAGAGTTGTAAGGGATGTCACACCATATATCGTTCCTTCGGCTGAGCACCTCTTTACGCGTGGTGCTTCGGGTCTTAATTACCTAACAGAAGAAATTCAAGGGGAGTGGAGTAAATGCATTCCTCTTGCTGGTCCTCAACCAAAACCCGATTTTGCAGTTGGGCTCCCACCATCTGCGTTTACTGACAGCGAAATTGAGAAGCTCAAATATTACACGGCGCCTCAGAAGCCGACATTGTTTACTGGGAACTTCTACTTTCCCTTACTATTGTGCGAGGTGAAGGTAAGTCCCACGATGTACAGTCCTATCTCATATCCGCTAATTTTTAGTGTGGCGAGAACGGACTCAATATTGCAGACCGGCAGAACGCTCACAGCGCCAGCATGGCAGTTAATGCGATCCTTCAACTTCATCAAGTAGAAGAAGTGTCCCATCAAGAGCCTCGAATTGTCTCAGGAGCAGAGGAACTTCATCGAAAGATTCTTGTGTTTTCAATCTCACATGATCATACCATGGTAAAGATTTACGGTCATTACGCTTTGATCGAAGGAGCTGAAATCACCTTCCACCGTCACCTTATTCGCTCCTTCGACTTTACCGAATGTGATGCCGAGAACAGATGGACGGCTTATAAGTTTGTTCGGAAGGTTTACGACCATTTCGCCCCAATTCACTTGAAAAGAATTCAAAGCGCCGTTGCGCGGTTGCGTGAGCCCATTTTGGAATCATTCAGATCAGCTACCAGCGTCGAGAGCGAATCAGAACAAGCTGATTCACAGGAGATGGCGACGAGCGCTCCTTCGTCTCAGAACACTGTTGGCTTCAAGAAACCGAGACTGCCACCAAAGGTCATGCTGCAGCAGGAAAATGATCGGCTGAGAGAACAGATGGCTCAACGAGACGAACAGTTCATTCGGCTGAGAGAACAGATGGCTCAACAAAATGAACAAATCAAGGAATTCATGGAATTGCTGAAAAGCGAAAAGGAGGAGAGCAAGCAACTCATGAGCATGCTGAAGCAAAGAATCACCTAGTCTTTGTGGCTTTGTGACACACTGCTTGCTCGTTTCAGCTTGCGTCATTACTTCTGCAGATATTTTTACTCGGCTATGGCGTTGTCAAATGCTTCAATGATGCGTTCGATAATCCTCTAGCGGACTTGATGAATTACCGACAAGTAATCCATTCTCTATCCTATGATGACTTGCTTCAAGCTATGTGAGTGTCTCATACCCGATCCACTAACCACAGTGAAGGGTACCTAGTCGGCGAAGCGCATCTCGGTAGATACAAGTACCAGTCGTTTGTATCTGAGGTTGACATGTTGCTGGTCGCCTTAGTGCTTTCAAAGTAGTCTGGATAAATCCCGCTCTTCTCCTAGTCAAGGATTTCAGAAATAAGGTACCTCTTGTGGTTCTCATAGTGTACGGTAATATTTTCTGGTCGAAGATCTCCGTACGAGAAAACGACGTTGAATGTGTCGCTCGATGAAAAGGGACGCAGCAAGGTAATGTACATAGAGCTGCCGAAATGTGGGTTTGAGAAATTAAAGTCCTCGAATTCTGCAATTGTCCTTATGGATGCCCGACAGATTCGAGTTTGACGTCTGGTATCCTTACATCCTTCGCCACATACACCATCCTCGAGAATCAAATCATATTCCACGTTTAGACCTGCAGCCGGATTGATTTGCACTAAGATGCCACGTCTTTGTGCCGCTGAAGACGAATCTAGAAATCTTCGTACGTGTCCCCGAACGCAATCACCGCCAACCAAGGCAAAACGGGAAGGTAGCACAGTAAAAAGTGAGGATGAGAAGCCGTCATGCAGACATTTTACAGCCTGTGGCTATTTTGCCGCTGAGCACTTCCCTCGGCCTATGCAAGTCTCTCCCGCTCGCCAATGCCAATCGTAACCATATAAGAAGTCTGTGCTGTAGCCTTTGGCTGCCCAAGTTTAGATCGTATAGGTCGTTGCATGCCAGAAAGCTCTAACCGGGAGTGCGCCTTTCCTTGTTTGGCAGTGGAGGATGATCACCAGTTCTGCGTCTTCCTTCCCTGATGGAGCACAGAGCCTATCTTTTTCCCATATAGAAATTGACGTTTCGTCTGCATTGAACTCTTGTACCTTGTTGTCAATTTCCTTGTGAAGCTGTTCCTGTGTAACCGAGAACGAGGTATCAGGACCCTTCTGGAGGAATGCGAGCAACTGATAATAATTTTGAGGAGTTAAAGCTTTTGAGGCTGTATGCGCAAAACAAGTAGCCATGACTTTGCCCGAAACATTAGAAAGGACCATTTTCGGCTCCGCTCGGTATGTCATCGTTCAAGGTGGTAGAGCGGTCGGGGTCGTAAGAAGCTCTTATAGAGTGATGGCGCATGAGTGCCTCTAGTATCGTGGAGGCATTCCATGGCTAGATGTAACGTGTCCCGAGAAGGATGGCGAGGTGTTATTTGTTTTCAGATTACGCCATATTGAACTGGGATTATGATTGTAGTATGTTGTTTGCGGATTTATTACCTGCCCCTGACGTATTTGTCACAACGCACATCTATATACAATTGATAAAGGTAGCTATATTAAATTTCGGGTGTGTAGCTCAGCGGCAAGTTTTCGCTATTCAATATGATACGTTTCATTGTAATAATGTTGGGATTAGGTTAGAGTGTGGGATTGCAGCGTTGGCAAACTAAACTATCCCACGGTCGCTGGTTCAAATCCGGCCATACCCTAATATGCTTTTTTGTTCTCTATTTGAAACCACCATTTTTAAGGAAAGACTTCACCTGCTGTTATGTTGAAATATGCGATATACACCTGAATGTACTACATTCTAGTAGCGCAAACTTTTATGCCTAGATGTAATTTGACATGTTATGGCTTTTTTGCTCTCTTTGTTTCTGTTTTAAAAATTCTATTTAGACGAAATGTTGAGGAAATTTGATGATTTTACAGGCCCATCATGTAGAGCAGGTAAAAGTAACCTTGAATATTGGAGGCGCACGGTAGCCCTTGATGCGATACAAAGTGCCCATCAACCAGACGAGTGGAGACAAATTTGACGCTTCCAGAAACTTGATATTTCAGTGTAAGCTCTCGACACATTTCCCACGTGAACTGTCTCCGTCTGAGATGACTCTTCAGGTCAAGACGAGGGCTAATGTTGCGCGGAGGATTAGAGGGGTATAAATAGCTTTAGTCGATGCATCATAGAGCTCAAGTACCTTGAGTAGACGAGCGTACACCTAAATAGCTGAGTGCATACCGGATTCATACCACGACAATGTGCTCGCCTTCACACCGAACCCTCCTCTTTTCCAACCGAGTACTCTGTTCGTCCATTGTCACATCCGATGACCCAAAGATTAACCACCCACAATTCTTTCCACCTTCTCCGGTCCTCTCGTCCTGCCCCGTGACGACACTATTTCCGCCCACAACCCCCTCTCTGGTGATAACACCACCCTCTCGGAGCTCGACACGATGCTTAACAACAACGGCTGCGCAATCTGCGATATCGGAGATGCAAACTGCGAGTGCAAAATTCGAACCTACGGCACCATTCCCGACGACTCCTGCTACGATCACACTGTTAGTGCCCCGAACGGGATGCCGCCGGCTTCGGGCGCCTATTTGGACAACGTGGAAACACAATATACGGAGGGTTTGGAGCTAGCAAATCATAAGTGGACGACAGATTCGTGTAACTAGGCTGTGTACGCTCTGTACCAACTTGTTTCCAATGGAGGGAATGATCCAGCGAATCGAGATAAATGGCTTTGGCGGCTGAGGAGGGAGAAAGAGTGTTTGGTTGGTATGTGGTTGCCAACGCTTAATGCGATTAGGCCGCCGGTGGCAGGGGAGTGTGGAACTGCGATCTTCTTGGGTGAGGATTATCTTACTAAGAGGACGGACGAGGAGACCAGAGTTAATGTGAATATTGGGCGGATGCCGAGTTATCCGAATGTGACGAGTGTGCCGTTGGATAAGATTTATATGGGATGGGCGGGGCCACTGCCCTTCGTGGACGAGCAGAATGATCATGGACTTGGGTTGAATGGGAGTAAGCCGGGTTTCTCTTCGTAGGCGTGAGTATTGATTTCCCTAAGATGTAGAGGAGGTGTGTTGATGATGAGGTAGCTTTAATCAATTTCCGTCCTATTGGGACTTCACGAAGCGGCTTTTTATTTGCAGCATTCGAGCAGCATAGCGTTGGCAGGATCATTGGCAACATCATCAGTATTTTCGCCCAAGACAGCCTCTTCAAGAAACATAGTTCCAATTGTTGCGCTCTTTCCTTCCATCCTCGATATTCTCCTACGTTGACAGCGATGACAGACGGAGCAGGTTTCTAATTTCCAGCCAACGAGAGAGCTTGCAGGAAGCTTCGTTCAGGGCAGGGTTGGCAAGCAAACGGAGTAGGTGATCAGCACATTGCTTTTGATAGTTTTCCAGGATTATGAGAACGCTTTTTGATCCGTCAATCATGCAGCTTTCTTCGAACATGTATACTAAGCTCTTTCATCATGACCCTAGCTCTTTCCGCTTGAAGATGCTGGCAGAGCTGGCTCATGATATACCAATGCAATGATTTCGTATCGTGGCCGCAGGCACCCAAGTCAGACATCCTACATCGTAGCTAGCCTCTGCTTACGTTCGCATGACAGGCGCACGCAGCATAGCAGCTCGAAGGGAAGGATCGATGTATTCTAACTGACAATACCGCAGCGACCTATATCCCATCTCTTACACGATTGAACAAACAACTAGAAATTTCAAGGCGGGCTTACAAGCTAGAAGCCCAGCATTGGATCAATTATTGCACGCGTGGTCTCTTCCTATCGCTAAAGCTTTCTTTGATTCTGTCCTCAACTATACTTCCGTCCAGAATGAACAGATTTTGAGGTTCTTCCTCGGCTGAATCGTTAGAAAAAAGGGGGGATGTAAAAGGCCGTCGCTTGCGGCGCTTGGGCGCAGGGCTCTCTTGTGTAGCTGCAGAACGTTTGCTTGTGTGGCGCCGAAGCTTGACTTCGCTCTCATTGGAATTATCAGAAGGTCAGGACAAGGGTCCTCTGACTTCGCTTCCCCTATATCCTTTTGGCCCGCTTCAGCGGCTTTGCTGGTTGCAGGATAAGATACTGTACTGATGTGGTTGTCAATGTTGAAACCTTCTGCGGTGGCTTCACGAACTGCTCGAAAAGGACCATGCCGTGGTAAAACAGGGACAGGGATGGAACTACAGCGCCAGATATTGAAGTTAGAACCATGTTAGTCGGACAGGAATGACGAGCTTACTCTGCTTCGGAGCCAGACATTAGTGTCATTGAAGGGCTAAGCGAATCTTGTTTCTCATCGAGTTCTCCGTGCATACCCTCTTGGCTGCTTTCCGTTGCGTTTGATAGATGGGAGACAGAGCTCTTTGATTGATCTGACTCCTGGCTTGCTTCATTGGCCGGCCAAGATGGTGAGCAAGGCGGTTGAGGATCGAACCCAGAACAGGCACCATCTTTGATCACTGCACCTTCATCGACCCCAACTTCAGTCAGAATATTTTCCTGGCTCTTAGAAAATAATGCCCTTGGCGTTGTGATATCGGCGCCAAAAAGATGAAAGACACCGTCGCGTGCAGAGCGGCCTATTTGTCGTAGATCGGGGGGAGAGTGCCCCACTGGCTGCGCGGATATATCGTACGGTAGAGCTCCATCAAAGAACAATACGCTCATGGCCCGACTGGAAGGCCCACTTTCGGCGGTTGCGGCATCACCATCGGGTATCACAATGGGGTCATCTGTAGAGATCACGGATTCTGCAGAACCGGATTAGTCAGATTTTGACTGTCGCCTTGTTTGAATGGGTCTTTGAAAATGGGCCAGGAAGGCCGGCTATCGCGTTCATTGACCTCGACATATTCTTCGATCTCATCGGTACCTTTGCCAGGCATCAGGAAGGTTCACAATTGCAACGGTTCGGGGAACACCTAACACCCTGATTCGAATTCTCCGCATTTTCCCCATTATCGATCCGAGCTAAGCCATTTACGATGAACAGCCTTGAGACCAATGGCTTGGCATGCGCCAGCTTTGGGGGTGAGGTCGAAATATTGTTGTCCCAGCTCTCAATAGCGCTGCGATTTCCATTACCAGATTATCGCACCTCGTCCTCGGCTCCAAGATAATGTGAGACCCGTGGACTGCTCAATGCTTGCACCGTAAGCGCAGATTAAGATAGTACCGTGTTGAAGAGAGAGGAAAAGAAAGCTTTTATTTATTCAAAATCTTCTTTATTCCATCCTTATCACTTTAATCATGAATCATGTATGAATTACAGCACATATAAAGGGTTTCTGGTTCGTGTTCCTGCCTTCGTCAGAGCTGATTCACCCACGTCTTTTGCCGTTAGGGACTCCTTCGCCGTTTCGTGTGACCAATCGTTTGCGCAGCCAATGGATCATCGGATCGGCCAGTGTGAATCCATGCAAATCTGCCTCGTTCCAATGCGCCGGCAGGAGCTTTCCAACCATTATATTGATAAGCACAGCACAAGGTGCTCGGCCCCTGGCTCCACCGGCACTCCGCCATTCGTTGCGCGATCCTGATCCCTTGGCTCATAATTCCCGCAACAGGATAGGACAACGCTCTGAGAACACGGAAAGTGAAGCCCGGGCAGATGTCGCAGAGTATTACCCATCGCGATTGCCATACGATTGATCGGCGCAAGGCATCTATAACGTGGCAAACAAGGTATCCGACTCCGCTCTTGCCAGACGGCTGTTCTTGCAGGTAAAACGCCTTAGGATTTTCAAGACGAACCACCAGGCATTTTTCTGATTGGAGGAAGACTCGGTAAAGCTGACGCCCGATCTCTGTAGTACAGGCCCTGGTCAGCTGAATTCTAGTAAGAAGGCGGTTGAGGAATCGAGGCAAAGGCGGGGCTGGCCAGTGGAAATCAGCAGCTGAGGAATCAGAATAGTCGCAAATACTTCTCCAAACCCTGAAAACCCTGGCACGAGGCAAGTTCAATGAGTGTCTCCATCGATGCACTCAAATATTTGGATATGTAGGTACATATGTTTGAGATGTAAATCGGGAAGTAAAGCCTGATTGAGAGAGCAGAGCCCATGTCGATCGGCAACAGGACGCAAATGGAATAAAGCTGGGCCGTCGGAAGTGTGTACGAATGGGAGGAAGAGAGTAGGAAGACAAAACAGTGAGAGGACGGAGGGCGCGTTCTTATGTATGATGAGAAGCAGCGGGCTTACGCCTTACTGAAAGCAGGCGCGCTAGGCTGGTTCTAGGCAATGAGACGTCAAGTGCAGAAAAGCGCGAACAGCTCGTCTATAATTAAAAAGTGATTTTCGTTATACTCAGAAGAATATATTTAATCTGTCTGCTAAACTCGATTCTTAAACTCAAATTCTTCGAAGTGAATGCTCGAATATATGTTAGTTCGAATTATTCGATCAGCATTAATCTCATGTAGGTAGGTCTGAGATTCTGAGGCAAACCTAGGTTACCTATTCAATTATATTTCTATTGTACCATTGTATGATTCATAGCATACTCTTTCTTCAGTTGCCTCTTCTATTGCTTGAGACGATTGTCTAGTTTTGATTGCTCTTACAGTTGACGATAATGCCTATGATGATGGACGATCTTGACGATCTGTTCGGCGATACTCAACCAATACATATTCCATATTCTCATCCAAAGGGGCTACTGCAATGTCTAGATGACTCACGTCTCCGTGGGTGCTGCCAGTATGTTCTCCATGATGCGATGCCTTGGTCTGCAGTCCTCTGAATATTTGTTAGGAAAATAGCATGGTCCAAATTCGGGTGCATTGCATATATCACCCAAGACGGGCACTCTGTGAACCTTCAGCATCTGTCGTGCAGCCCCAAAGACGGTCAATGGGGATTAAGTCCAGCTTGTACAGCAGAGGCTGTGTCGATAATGCACACTGAGCACCAGTTGGTACATCTATGCTGGAATCATTCCGGGGCAGAATTAGCAATAACCGATGTCTTTGGTCGAATATCAGTATTCGTGATACCAAGTGCTCTAAACCGTATTGTTGCCGTGCGAAGCTGTAAAGTAGACCCTGAAGATAGTTTAAGTGCTGTAGTTGGACTCATGTGGTTGTACACTGAAAAATCGGTAAGATTCAAGCAACGATAAGACACTCAACATGATGGCTAACTCTGGGATATCAGTATACACTATACCGCCCTGCCATGAAGAAAGCAGGCCAATGGGAGTACTCATGCTCACAGCACAAGCTGATGGGGCCACATAATCCGAACGGCAACAAGCCTGCCTTGGTGGCCATTACACGCGGCGGCTTTATAAGGCTGCTATTTCAGAATCAAGGAGGGCAATGGCAAGACACCAGAGCCGAGATTGATAGTGTCTCAACTTTTAGTGGACTGCTTACTCACGCAGCACTGTGCGCAGATAAGGGTAAGTAGCAATCGCAGAATATCTTGCTTGATGCCTACTAAGGCTCAATAGATAATACGTTGCTACTTGTAACCCATTCAATGGACGAACAACTTCGACTTTATCGAGTTAGTATCGATTTCACACAGCTGATTTTCAGCATACAACATGTGAAAACAGTGCATGACTGCTCTCCAACAGAGGCAGACGGCGCACAGATCACGCAATTAGAGCTTGTTCCTCCTGGACCAGAGACACGCAATAGAGAGCCTACGCCTCCATTTATTCTCGCCGCTTTCTCTCGTGTTCCGGACCACTTCAACGACGCGCAAATCCAAGAAGAACCGGTGAGTGTTCTGGCTAGATGGGAATTAGGAACCCTGAAACCCATACTACATCCGACCTTTGCACAACTAGTCTCGAAAAGGTCAAATCCAGCTCCTGTTGCAGATCTTCCGGTACATTCTTTCTTGTTTGGCATTGAAAGGTGACTGACAAGAGCGCCAGTCAGAAGCTTACCTCAAGAGAGTGAACGATGTAACGGTCAACAGAATTCTCTGCTCTGTGCAGCAGATAAGCCTGAGTACTGTTCTAGTCTTGACATACAGTGATGGTACCATCGAATCTCGAGATAGAATTATCATGGAGGCGCTTCCCCGGGATGAGAGATTGGATCAAGTTTCAAGTCTTGGACAGGTTGGATTCGATTTTCCTGACACAGATCCTCGTGAGTACAGAGTAAAAGGAGCATCATCTATTTGAACTTCGCTTACTCTCTGTAGGATTGCATTCCGCTTTATCACCAAATGGGTGTGCGGTTGTTTCTCTTAACAAGACCAATGACATTGATTTGAGATTAATGCAGATGTCAAATGGAAGCACCGGTGGGATACTAGATAGGTGTCCGTGGTTCTTAAGAGAGATAAAGAGGATTGCTGACAGCTGAATAGCCCTTCTTGAAGCTATTACCGAAGCGCTCGTCCTACAGTTCTCAATCGCCTGCACCAACAACGGCAACCAACAAGACGACCTTTTAGCAGTAATGCAGCTATTCTCAAGGCAACACGCTCTCGAACCGACACGGCCAGATTCGACTATCAGCAGCAGCATAGAGCAAACTTTTCTGAGCGAAATGTACAGAGTTCTCGGCACTAACGTCGACTACGCCTTAGACCCCAATGCGGAGCTCCTGTTCAGGAACCCGATGATTCAACGGTTCTTGAGTATGCAAGTATCACTTAGCTACGCAGGGGAAGGAAATCATCGATCTTTACCGGCGAAACTTGCCTGGACGGTTTTGAACCTTAGATTTATCGGCATGTGCTTTACCATTGTCCTCAGCAGGAAACCAATTGGACCACCAGGTACTGAAAATGAGTTTAAAAAGCCAGGTATGTCCTAAAACTCCGCTAGCGTGACCATTATTAATCTAAACGTAGAATCCATTCGGTCATTGTCCGGTATATGTTCCTGGAACATGATGCTCATCAACTTTCTCGTCGACGACCTCTTCTCCCTCGGCTCTCCTAGCGAAAACTCAAACTTTCTAAATTTTACCTCTCTTCGCTCCAAAAGTAACTTCATCCCTCCCTACCCTCGCCTCTAAATCATAATCTTCTTCCCCCCTCCACTAACACCCTGTGCCCCCCAAAGTCCACACCACCAATAGCCCCTCCCTCCCCCTCCTCCTCACCTCCTCCGCCCGCGGCTTCCTCCGCTACAACCTCCGCTACATGCGCTCCCTCTCCGAACAAGCCCACAACCCCGCCACCCCGCACGCCCACCGCACCGCCTTCCTCGACCTCGAAGCCATCTTCCAGGCATCCCCCGTCAAACTCGACACCTTTGAGCGCCTGCTCAACCAGCTCGACGGCGGCATCCGCCAATGCTACCAGAAATCGCAGCTCAGTGACGCCGACCGGCGCGCCGTGGAGAAAGCGATGCTGATCGAGGCCAGCGTGCCCCCGGTGCTGATGCCGGCGATTGCGCACCTGCTGACGGAGGCGTTGGAGAAGGTGCGCAGCGAGGTGGATGTGGCGGATTTGTATTTCTGCGATGTCAGTGCCTTGGGGCTGAGTGATGATCGCGGCAGCGATGGGTGGAAGATGGCGGGGAATGCGTTGGATGCGGTGAGGAAGGTGAATTTGGGGACGAGGAGGGGGGGGAAGCTGAAGAGGTGCCCAAGGTGTTGTGCTGTTATGGAGGAGATGGCGATGGGTGGGGAGGGGACGAGTTTGTGGATGGTGAGTATGCAGCGGACGTGTTTTTGTGGGAGTTATTGGGGGGGCTTGGGGGAGTGAGATTCTTTGTTAGAGGAGATGGGTATCTAGGACGATTCCAAGGTATTTTGATCTTATGATAGCAGTTATACACCACAAACTACCTTGCACTTTTCATCCATGTTCACGCGCCAAATCCTCGTTATCGATGGAACCAAGAGAATCTCGGACGCAAATAGTACAAATTGGTTTCCCCTCAACCATGCGCAGAGTTTATAAGGCTTGTTAAAATTCTAAGATTTCACATACGACCATAGACACCAGAGAACTGGGCAATCTCCTCACCTTCAAACCAAAGCATCCAGATACGTCTGGTTTGAGCGCCGCTTCAGGATGCTTTGGTATCATCTCATCTGGTCCTTATCAAGGGTCTGCTTTGTTTCTAACCCTTTACGATATAATCTTCATCGCTCTTTCTTCGTTAACTCTTCCTTTAACGGATTGAATCGCTGCTGTCTGCTGACGCTGCATTTCACGCGTTTCAGCCATGTCACTTACGATCGTAAAATGCTGTGTCGATCAAGAATTTCGCAATTAATTTTATCGATTAATCATTCATATCTTATTTATTACAGGTTTTAATCATTTTTTATATATATTAAGAAACGCATTAAGAATGCGTAATTTATTACCATTTCGTTATGAAATAACTTGTTGAGTTGCGGATTTGGCCCAGGGCGCCCAGGGCTCAGCCCAGCGGGCGCGATTATAGCACGTGGGCTACTGTAGCACTTGCGCAGGTCGGCCCTGAGAGCCCTGGGCGGCCCCGAGCTATCAGGGCTAGCGTTCCCGAAATGCGGATAAGTTACAAGATTAATTATATAATAAATTTTGATTCGTTCTGAAAAAATCCTAAGAATTAAAATAATACGTAATAAATCTTAAAATTACCATTTAACATTAACAATCTTCGTAAATTATTTAAGCGCATTCGAAATGTAGCGATAAATCTCTTTAAATTCTTGTTAAAGAATGAGCTACTATCGGTAATTCGGGAACGCTAGCCCTGATAGCTCGGGGCCGCCCAGGGCTCTCGGGGCCGACCTGCGCAAGTGCTAGCCCACGTGCTATGTAAAATCGCGCCCGCTGGGCGGGACCCAGTTGCTGATCGCCTAAATCCGCAGCTTTTGTCATTTTCTTAGCTTTCATATTGAATGTATTGATTTGAGCATTAATACGCATGTTATTACGTTCACATGAAGTTTCACGTTATACAGTGCATTTGAATAATTGAATTTGCTTGCATTATAATATATATACAGTTACTTTGGGAGGTGGTTTAGTAGGATGCTAGATAGGTGGTTTGTGAGGTGGTTTGTGAGGTGGTTTGGTAGAACCTGATTCTGCAGTGTGTGTGTTGTTAGTAGAAGCTGGCTTTGACGCGTGTAGGTGGTTTGGGAGGTGGTTTGGAAGGTGGTTTGTGAGGTGGTTTGGTACGTGATTTAGTAGGTGGTTTGGAAGATGGTTTGATAGGTGGTTTAGTAGGTGGTTTAGTAGATGATTCAGTAGGTGATTTAGTAAGCAAAATAGAATAACGAGTAAATTTCGCAATCATGCAATTTAAAGTTCGGCCCAGAGCGCCCTGGGCTAAAACCGCAACTCGACGGGATTCCCGAATCGCTTTCTTAAATTCTCTCTTTGTTAAAATCCGCCCAGAGTCAAGTCATGAAAAGTAGCTAAACTAGAATATTAAGTAAACAACAAAAGGTACTAGGTACGTGTCGACTAACACGCTAAACCTGATCAGGTAAGGTGACTCGTTCGATCCATGGCTCTAACGTTAGACTATCCCTTATGTCATTGTTAAGGTAGGTATGGCCATAACACTCTTAACCCCTTTGCCAAAGCCTCCTTTTCCATCGTCTTCTCAATACTCGCTGGCGGCTCGGAAGCTATCCGCTCAAATTCTTCATCTGAACCTGTAGCGATGACATTAGAAGAGAAGATACTCGGCAAATCACTCAACAAATGACGTTCAATGACCTGTTTACACACGTTGGCCGTAAATGTTTTCATAACAATCTATATAGATGGTAAACATACTTAGCACACATGAGTACATATGAAAGTAACGATTTACCTTGTAACTGTGTATTGCATTCCTTATCAAGGCTCTGATACTATGCTACTCTCAAACACCTGCCACTGAATCGAATCACCAGTCATTCCAGGCCGCATTCTATGATCACACGCTCCTCACACCTCCATCCACTCTTCAGTATCCATCTACTGTTCGGTTTCCATTTGACGCCTCTGAGTGCCCCTCCCTAACCCTGACCTACCTTACCACCCTCCGGGCCTCCCGAGCCTCCGACCTAGGTCGGCAGACTTTCCCCATTCGTACGTGCATGTCTCCAAGTCGATCTGAACGATAGAAGCCTTTCCAGCTCGTGGCATGCAGGGAATACTTTCTGCACTGCTCTCTATGACGCCTTGACTCTTCTCCTGTATTGTGATTGCTCCACGCCATGCGCACGGGGACTCTGAACTTTGTTTCCCGCGATAGAGCCTTTGGAGATCTTGGGTGAACTGACGGAGTCGAAAGATCCGACCCAACGTCATGTAAGCAAGCAATAGCAATCATACAGGTTGGGGAGTATGGTAAAGGCTGGCTTCGCTCTCCGATCTGTGTGCGGAAAGCGCGTAGAAAAGCGCGTGAATGTTTTCGGACGCCGCGGACGCCGCGGACGCCGACCCGGGAGAAATCATTGGCAAATCTCGTGTCACGTGAGCTCTGCACCCGGAGGCCTCGCGCTCCGGAGTGCCAACCATTGTCTGACGCTAAATCTCGGCCTGTCTACGCTAGTGTTAGGGAAACGGCTTGCGTTCGTGTAGATTGCCTTTTTTAGACTAGCTTACAACACGGCCCAAATTTTGAAATCTCCCCAGTCACGAGGAGAGACCTCATCTACCCATTGATCAGTTCCTCACGAAACGCATAAAGTCCACTGTAATTAAGATATATTCCAAATATATTCAGAATATGATCGTAATATCTATAGATTGCGAAGAAGAAAGAGGAGACCTCGGCTTGTCTTTGTTACGAGCATCCATGGGGCGTACTAGAGCTGGGCAAGGTGGCTATGCCACATTGGGCCTAGCGCTCCCGAGGGCACACATATCCTTCTGCTCCTCCTGTATCTTCTTTCCTCCCTAGATTTAATATCCTAGTCTGTTCACCTACGTAGTACTTGCTTCTCCACATGAGCCTGCTTGACAGTCTTCGCTAGCGGTCTTTTTCTCGGCTGTCAGGCAATCCGGTTTTAGCGTTGGACAATCCCGGCCTGTATGGTCGTGTCATGACGGGATGATGCTGAAGGACCTTTCCACTCTTTTATCACGCTCTTCGGCGTCCATCTTCGAAGATGCATTATCCTCTGCCTTGATTGACTGCGCCCAAGATGGCGACGAAAGCAGTGTCCGCAGAAAAGATGCCCGACGCCGAGAAGCCGATTGACGAGCAGCCATTTGCTGTCGACATCTCACCAGATAAGGCCGAAACTCGAGGTCCTTCGCAGCACCATGGAAATTCTTTGGGCAAATCAGAGGACGCTGACTCGTCCAAGTCCAAAAAGGAAGATGATGCGGAATCAGAAAAGGAGAAGAATAAAGGCAGCATAGGCGACTATTTTGTCAGTCCCTGCTCGAAGCTGAGCTTGTTACAAAGCATTGACTGCGGCTCTCTCACAGCGAGTCTTTCGATATACCGACTCGCTCGACCGACTTTTGTACGCGACCGGCATCTTAGGTGCTGTGGCCACTGGCGCTGCATTGCCATTGATGACCCTGGTTTTCGGATCATCAACAGGTTCGATCAATAATTATGCCTCTGGACAGGGCAACCCGCAGCAATTCCAAGACAAGATTCGCGACTTGGTCCTCTGGTTCGTGTACTTGTTCGTTGGCCGCTTCGTCATCGGTTATTTCGGAACACTGTGCATATGCATTGCAGCTGCTAGAACTACAAACTCCTTGAGGAAGGCATTTCTCGAGAACTTGCTCAGGCAGAATATAGCACATTTTGACATGCAAGGCAATGGATCCATTGCCACACAGGTCACAACCAGTATGTGTTTCTTTCCTCGACCGCATCTATCTGCTGACCAGTGATGTTAGATGGAAATCGCATCAATCAAGGCATTGCCGAGAAACTGTACACGTGTGTGATGGGAATGTCGCTCTTCTTCTCTGCATATATCGTCGCTCTCGCGGTCCAGTGGAAACTTGCTCTCATTACGATGAGCATAGTACCCGCCATGATACTTGCTGTTGGTAGCTGCATTGGCATCGTTGCACCTCTCGAGGCTGAGCTTGTGAGTTCTTCTTAGACATTCATTGCTCCCGGAGAAAGTCGTAGCCTTACATGCCCTGCTACTTAGGTCCGAATCTATTCCCGCGCAGCGACCATAGCTCAGGATGCACTGGGCTCCTTGAAAACCATCGTTGCCTTTGGCGCGCAAGAAAAGATCGTGACATTGTACGATGAGTACCTGCAGACAGCGTACAACAAAGGGAAAAAGAAATCCATCATCTTCGGCGTACTCTTCTCTAGTCAGACCTTTTTCACCATCTCCGGAACCGCGCTCGCTTTCTGGGAGGGCTTTCGATTATATCAAAGTGGAGAAATCCCGAACGTCGGCACAGTCATCACAGTTATCCTGAGCGTGAGTCCATTCGAATAGAGAATGCCACATCTAGGAAAGGAGGATACTGACGTGCTTTCTCTGTTGATTAGGTCACGCTTGGCGCTACTTCAGTATTGTTTTTTCTGCCACAGGTCGAAGCCATCACCAATGCTTCGTCAGCTGCAGCAGAGCTATTCTCTATCATTGACAAGCCATCGCAGCTTGATCCACTCCATCCTGGGGGCAGACAACCTGCGACTTGCACGGGCGAAATAGAAATCCGCAATTTGAACTTCGCTTATCCAACTCGTCCTGGGGCACCAGTCTTGCAGGATCTGAATCTGAGGATACCAGCTGGCAAGACGACAGCTCTAGTCGGACCTAGTGGATGCGGCAAGTCATCCATAGTTGGCTTATTAGAACGATGGTATCAGCCTACTTCAGGGCAGATTATCCTCGACGACCACGATATCGCCGATTTCAACACCAATTGGTTGCGAAGCAATCTCAGGCTTGTGCAGCAGGAGCCCACCCTCTTGCAAGGCACGGTCGCACAGAATGTTGCCAAAGGACTAGTCGGCGAACAGAAAACTCTGCCGGAGGAAAAGCGAATGCAACTCATCCAGGGGGCATGTGTGGCTGCCGACGCACACGATTTCATCCAACAGCTACCTGAGGGCTACCATACACAGCTTGGTGAAAGTGCACGTATGTTGAGTGGCGGGTGAGTATTACATGGCTGCGCCCCTCTCGTCCGACACCTGTTGCTAATACACATCCCTTGACTAGGCAACGACAAAGGATTGCCATTGCAAGGAGCATTATCTCAGAACCAAGAATCTTACTGTGTGATGAGGCAACGAGTGCACTAGATTCACGCGCGGAGAAAGCTGTCCAAGATGCTCTTGACCGTGTCTCAGCCAACAAAACGACTCTGATTATTGCGCACAAACTTGCAACAGTAATGGCAGCCGACAACATCGCCGTCATGGCAAATGGACAGGTAGTCGAGCAAGGAAACCATCATGAGCTGCTCGAACGCGACGGTCTTTACGCAGCGATGGTGCGTGCACAAGATCTAGGCACCGAGGCAAGAGAAGACGCGTTTGGCGAAGAATCGGATGAGGGAACACACAATGACGCCCTCAAAAACTACCACTCGAGCGCCCCATCGCTTACACGCAAGCAGTCCGAGTACAAAGCTGCTGGTCCAGAGACCGGAGTCGAGCCGCTCACTGCCGGAACTCTGGGTTACTCTCTCGTCAGGTGCATCTTCGTCATGCTCAAGGAAAACACGGACCTGTATCCGTGGTATGCACTCATCAGCCTGGCTTATCTGATGGTTGGCGGCACGTACCCGGCACAGGCAATCCTCTTCTCTCGTCTTATCAGAGTCTTTACATTGCAGGGCACGCAAGCACGAGATCAAGCTGATTTCTATGCCCTTATGTTGTTTGTACTAGCACTCGCCAACCTTCTGGGATACTTCTGCGTTGGACTGGCCAGTAACGCGATTGGGCAGACTCTAACGTATCGCTATCGCAAGGAAATGCTCAAGCGTATATTAAACATGGATCAGGACTTTTTCGACTATCCACAAAACTCTTCAGGAGCCTTGACCGCCAAATTGTCGTCCGTACCGTCGGCAACACAAGAACTGATGTCACAAAACCTCGGCCTTATGCTAAATGTTATTGTCAACGTCATCGCGAGTAGTGCGCTCGGCATCGCCTACGGATGGAAGCTAGGTCTCACTCTGGTCGTAACCGGATTGACTCTCATTGTCGGAAGTGGATATGTCCGGGTTCGGCTGGATCAGAGACTCGAGGCTTCGACAGAGAAGCAGTTTGCAAGCAGCGCCAGCTTGGCTGCAGAAGCTGTGACATCCATAAGGACAATTAGTCTGCTCACGCTCGAAAGCGCTGTTCTGCAAGAATACAGCGAATGTCTAGACGCTATCGCCGCAAGTGTCATTCGTAGTCTGGTAAGTGGTGAAGAGACAACGCCCTGTTGAAGATATAATGGCTAACCCTTCGTATAGGTCATAACGCTCGTGCCCTATTCGTTTTCACAAGCAGCCGACTTCCTTGTTATGGGACTTGGCTTCTGGTACGGGTCCCGGCTTCTTACGAGTGGAGAGTACACTACTACACAGTTCTTCGTCGTTTTTATTTCAATCATCTTCGGGGACCAAGCTGCCGCGCAATTTTTCACCTGGACAACTTCGATCACTAAGGCCAAAGGGAGCACGAACTATATGCTTTGGCTGAGGACCCTAGCTAGCAACATCTGCGAGACTGCAGAAAATCATAATAGGGAGCCATCTGGCAACGACGTTTCGATCGGGTTAAGAGACGTTGAGTTCCGGTACCGACAACGAAAAGCCGCTAGAGTGTTACATGGAATGTCTTTGGATATTCGACCTGGAACGTTCGCAGCGTTTGTCGGACCGTCTGGGTGCGGTAAGAGTACCATCGTTTCGCTTATACAGCGCTTCTACGATCCAACTTCTGGTCGTATTACAATCAATGAAGACGATATCTCGCTTCTGTCGCCAAGCTTATATCGTCGCTGTATGTCCCTTGTCCAGCAAGAGCCGCCGCTGTATCTCGGTTCTGTCCGCCAGAATATCGCGCTAGGCTTGGACTACGAACCATCTGAGGAGGAAGTGAACGAAGCTTGCCGCCAGGCCAATGTTCTCGATTTCGTCTCGTCGCTTCCTGAAGGGTTGAACACGCCTTGTGGGTCCAAAGGTACTCAATTCTCCGGCGGACAGAGGCAACGCATCGCGGTAGCTAGGGCATTGATCCGGAAGCCACGCCTTCTCCTACTCGATGAAGCGACCTCAGCCTTGGATACCCAGAGCGAGAAAATTGTGCAAAAGGCGTTAGATGAAGCAATGTCGAGTCGTACCACTATCGCCGTCGCTCATCGGCTTAGTACGACTCGAGACGCAGACGTGATTTTCGTCATAGAAGATGGGAGAATTGCAGAGTCTGGCACGCATAAGAAATTGCAGCGACAGAGGGGCAGGTACTACGCCATGTGCCTGGCGCAGTCCCTCGATCAGGCTTGACCAACGTAGCGATGACAACTTGGGTCTCTTCGAATGTGTACTGATAGGACCTAATTCTCTCCTTGAACATGAAACTCAAAACAGATTGCAGTGAGAATCAATCAAGCTTCTTCCGCAGGTAGGAAGGGACAGGCCTTGAGGAAGGGACAGTCTTAAGGAAGGGGTAGACTTCGGGATCCCGACCTAATAGAGCACATCCAACGCTTTTAGGAATTACAACTAAATAAAATGGTGTTCCATCAACACTGCATTGCACCTGCTGCGTTATGTTTGGAGAGATTCTCAGAGTGGCTGTCGCTTGAGTGAGACTTCTAGATCTAGTAACTCGAGAACTTTGGGTCGTGACCGGCTAAACATAATTAAACGATTGGTAGGAAGGTACCTCCGGGATCGTTTCTAAGTAGACAGGGAGGTTGTTATAGAGAGTGCACAGATGTCTTTGCCACAGATATATGACAGAGCTTTAGACCTCAGCCCCGAACACGCTAAGGCATGCTGCCCCAATATCGCTTTAGGCTTAGTGCCCAATAACTTCATCAGCGTTCACATGGCTGCCGGCAGCACACACACATTCGATGCAAGCTCGTTAGCTTTTTGTAGGCTATTTCGAAAGCTCCCGAAGTCGTGAAGAATGCCATCCTGACGAACCCGTTATTGGGGCACCAGAAGAGGCTATTCACCGTGGATGCTGGAGGACGGAGCTATGTCAAGAAGCTCTCCGTGCTTCCCTAGTCTCTCTTCATTTCGTCATGATCAGCAACATTCTTGTATCATCACGATCATGATCTTTATTAAATCATAACGAGACTCTTCTTCTTGTTCTTCTTCTTCTTCTTCTTCTTCTTCTTCTTCTTCTTCTTCTTCTTCTTTCAACAAACCTGATTGCTGATGTTTGAGGCTCGAAGGAACTCATAAACGGCGGAAGGTTTGTGAGACGACAATGAACTCATCTTTTTCTTTGAAATCAAGTTCGTAGAACAAAGATGTCCCGGAGACTTTCGATCGAGTCAGTCTAAGTAAGAATCTAGTTGGCGAGACGGACAAAACACGATGAGAACACTTTATACTTACCGCTCTGAAGCTTGTGTAGCAGTCGTAGGACGACAAGAACGTCGGTTCTTACGTACGCCAGAGGTCTCCTCTAGCTGAAGCGCAGCAGCAGCAGCACCGCGACGGACCTTCTCCGTGTGCTTGGATAGCACATACGACCGCCATTTGTCATAGCGGACAAAGCCTGTGTATCTTGGTTCGATACCGCTTGACATATCGTAGAGTACCTGATTGTTCCACGCCCTCCTTGATAGATCGGGGTCTACTTTTTCGCGTTTGGCGGAGGAAGGGGGGCTCAAAGGAGCAGCAGCATTCTCATCATCATCATCGTCCCAACTAGACTCCGACGGTAGTGGCTCGAAGTAACGAGATCCAACGCCGCGAGCATCAAGATCCGCATGGTATGCATCCCTTCGCTTGTGACACTCATCGAGGTATTCTTGAGAGTAGCCGTGTACTGCCCTTGCAAACGTGTCAGAGGCTTCTCGAGTCCATGCCATGGGTTTGATGGCATTGATAAGTCGTGAATAGGTTAAGCATGTTTTGCGACCGTGATATATTTGGGGGGACAAAAGTCGTGGTAGCATAAGCCTCGGTTAATTTGTCGTTTATGCTAGGAGCTCATAGTTCTAGAGTACCCGATCACGTGCCGATGGGATCGATAATCTCCGCCCGATAGGGCTGTATAATCCAGCAGCTCCCGGCAAACTCTAGTTCTCTTGCTTTGACAATACCGTTGAGGATACAAATTAGAAAGTACGAAAGTCTTGATTTAGGTATGATGTTGGTAGCGGGTGTATGCTTTAGTGGAAAACGAGCGAAATCTGAGAACAATCTCGGTTACTTTAAACCTGTTGTAAGATTGTAGCAATCAATGTCCCTAGATCAACCACCACTTTCTCGGACTCCTGCAGCGACATGTCTCCTGCCCGCTGATTAAGGTGCTGTGCGATAAGGATGGCT
>JAABUO010002305.1_pt1 | contig 23403 bp, 21 predicted proteins | sample 5559291 | NCBI WGS metagenome assembly JAABUO01 (sample SAMN10711878, study PRJNA513372) | rock metagenome | isolation source: Antarctica rocks | place: Antarctica: Victoria Land, Finger Mt sud
CAACAGAAAATACACAATCTCCTTCAACAAAAGTACCACATGTCGTGATTATCGGCGGTGGTTTCGGAGGTCTTCAAGCAGCGAAAAAGCTAGGACAGCAGCCTGTTGAGGTGACGATAATTGACCATAACAACTTTCACCTCTTCCAACCGATGTTGTATCAGGTGTCTACGGGTGGTCTCTCGCCCGCCGACATCGCCATTCCTCTACGTGCTATTTTGCATAAACAGGGGAATACGGGTGTGCTCATGGCGAAGGTGACAGGCATTGATGCCCAGGAGCAACGGGTGCTGATGGACGACAACCAGGCACTCCACTACGATTACCTGATTGTCGCAACGGGTGCAGGCAGTAATTACTTTGGACATCAAGAGTGGGAGAAGCTTGCTCCTGGCATGAAGTCTATCAATGATGCGTTAACAATACGGAAAATGGTTCTCTCCGCGTTCGAGGCGGCAGAACGAGAGCCAGATGAAGCAAAGCGCAAAGCACTGCTGACCTTTGTCTTAGTTGGAGGAGGACCCACAGGAGTCGAGTTGACGGGCGCAATTGCGGAATTGGCAAATCAGTCTCTTAAAGGAGATTTTCACCACATTCATCCGAGTACAGCACGTATTGTGCTTGTACAGGGGGGAAAGCGCATTCTCCACCAGTTTCCCTCGTCGCTTGCGGATGCTACAACAAAGAAATTGCAGCAGATGGGGGTGGAGATTCGGCTGGGCGTGCATGTCAAAGAGGTCAAGCCCGATGGCGTCATGATCGGGGACGAACATCTTGCAGCCGAGAACGTCATCTGGACCGCTGGCGTCAAGGCATCACCAGCAGGAGAGTGGTTGCATGCGAATGTAGACCGCGATGGGCGCGTGAAGGTACAACAGGATTTGAGCGTTCCTGGACATTCAAACATATTCGTTATCGGCGATACTGCCTTTTTGGAGCAAAACGGGAAACCCTTGCCAGGGCTTGCTCCAGTTGCCATGCAGGAAGCGGAATATGCAGCGTCGGTTATTCTGGATCGTGTTGCAGGAAAAACACCACCAAAGCCATTTCACTACTTTGATAAGGGAACACTTGCGATGGTGGGGCGTTCTTTTGGTATCGTCGATATTGGTCCTCTTCACTTCACTGGCTTTCTTGCCTGGCTCACCTGGATTCTTGTTCACATTATGCTACTCATCAATTTCCGCAACCGTGTGATTACGACCATGCAGTATGCGTGGACGTACCTCACCTACCAACGCGGAGCACAGGTGATCTTACCGGACGATACCGTGAGAGAACCGGACTAGCTTATCGGGGCTTATTCTTCTGCGAAACCATTCCCAAACCCGGAACGTACTAAACCCAGGTATATGTACCGAAAGGAGATTGTTGCTCAATGTTTACCGCAACAAAACCAGTACGTTACACGGGGGACGAAGCGCAAGAGCATATCTGGTTAGATGGTGAGAAGCCAGAAACGAGTAAGTGTCTATTTGCTGGCTCACTATTGGGAAATGAAATCGTGCGTGTCCGCTTTCTTCATACCGCCTATCCCGAAGGGTTACGCTTTCAACTCATCGATGAGCGTGAGGGAACGCTTCCGTATCATTCATGGATCGTTTCGACGGGGGACGAGACCTGGCAGACCACGAAGAAGAATGATGAGGCACGGGACCTTCTCGCACCTTACTTACATGGCTTTGCATTTAGTGATAGTGAGATGCGCTGGACACGCGCGTTGGCCGAGAACGAGAACTTTTATGGTTTCGGCGAACATACAAGAGGAATGAATAAAAGCGGAGAGTTCTTGCCGTTATGGAACTGGGACCCAGACATGGGACATGGGCCTCAGACGGGCAGAATGTATAGCGAAATTCCTTTTTTTCTCAGTATTTCTACAAAGACGGGGAGTGCCACGGGCTTGCTTGTCGATCACACGGGCAACATCGATATGGACATGGGCCATTCCGATGCTACTGAAGTGCAGATCACCGTTCAGGGTGATAGCCTGACACTCTATTTCTTCGCTGGTCCCACGCCTGCGGACGTGCTACGTCAATATACCGATCTTACTGGTCGCATGCCCATGCCCCCACGCTGGGCATTAGGGCACCATCAGGGCCGTTGGAGCTATTATACAGCACAAGAGGTGCGCGAGGTCGCGACGAAGTTCCGAGAACGCAATCACTCATGCGAGTCGCTCTGGCTCGACATTGACCACATGAATGGTTTTCGTACCTTCACCTGGAATTCAAAAGCTTTTCCCGACCCCGAAAAGTTGAGCCAGGACCTGTTGGAGCAGGGATTTCACTTGATTCCCGTCGTCAACCCCGGTAGTAAGTCTGATCGGGATTACTTCGTGTATCAACAAGGGCTTTCACACAGCTACCTCTGTCGCAAACAGGGTGGTGATCTTTTCATGGGTACGGCGTGGCCTGATGATTGTAATTTTGCTGATTTCTCGCGTTCGGAAGTGCGTAGATGGTGGGGCGACCTTTTTCATGGTTTTCTGCAACAGGGGATCGCTGGCAGTTGGAACGATATGAACGAGCCGTCACAGGCGACGATGATAGAGAAGAAATATCATAAACCAACTCAGAAGACGTTTAGTGATGATGTCATGCATATAGCAAGTGGGGAAAATGTTACAGGTCCAGACGGGCCACCAATCCTACATAAGTTCTTTCATAACGCCTATGGACTACAAATGGCACGCGCGATGCGTGAAGGAACGCAACGGTTCGCGCCAGATAAACGTCCCTTTGTACTGTCGCGTTCTGGCACTGCTGGCATACAACGTTACTCCGCTACCTGGACAGGCGACAATTCAAGCTGGTGGGAACATATTTCTCTTGCCATGAGGATGTGTTTGAATATGGGCATCAGCGGCCAGCCTTTTATGTGCGCGAACATTGGCGGTTTCTGGGAAAATTGTACTGGCGAATTGCTGGTACGCTTTGCACAGCTTGGCGCGTTCTTGCCCTTGTGTTGGAACCATAACGCGACTGGCAACGTTCCACAGGAACCCTGGGCTTTTGGAGAGCCATACGAAAGCGCGTATCGCAAGGCCATCGAGCAACGTTATCGGCTCCTTCCCTACCTCTACAATGTGTTTCATGAATCCTCTACTAATGGCTCTCCAATTATACGTCCTCTCTTTTACCACTATTGGCAAGATTCAGCCGTGTACGACGTGGAAGATGCCTTTCTGGTGGGCGAGTCGCTACTCACGGCCCCAATCTCTACTGAGGGGGCGACGAGTCGCCAGGTTTACCTACCGGAGGGAGTGTGGATACACTACTGGGATGGCAAGCGATACGAGGGCGGCAAGACTTATAATATCAAGGCACCGCTCGATCAATGGCCTCTCTTTGTGCGAGGTAATAGTATCTTACCTAGTGGGCCAATGATGCAATTCATCGGGCAACACGATACCGATCCGCTTACACTGACCTGCTACATGACCGAGGGTGGGAAAGCAGACTATACCTTGTACGAGGACGACGGCAATAGCATGGCCTATCAACGCAATGCTTTTGCCTACACAAGAATTGCCTGCCAGGTTATGGGGGAGAATGTGGAGGTAACTATCGAAGAGCAGCATGAGAATTATCAACCTCCACGTGCTGCATATGAGGTTATTGTTCAAATCGGCGAGAGAACGTTACAGAAGCGTGTATCGTCAGGGCAAGGGAAGATAGATGTGACGTGGTGAGTAAACAGAGTCAACGTACCTAAGCAAGAGAGAGCGGCGGCGCATTTGGTAGAGATGCATTCCTGCCAAGTGCGCCGCCGCTCTCTCTTGCTAACATTTGACGATTATGCTTGCGTTATCTGCACATAGGGGCCATCGGTTTTCGTCGCTAAACTCCCCTGTGTTGAAACGACGACAGAGGTAGCGAGACGCGTACTATCGGGAGACCATGCTAATGCAAAGATCGGCAAGTCTACGCCAAAGCTGAAATGCTGCTCCGTATAGGCATCCCAACTCATTAAGACGCCACAACTATCACCGCAATAGACCTGTGTAGTTGCCGCAATACGCTTTCCATTAGGCGACCATGCAACTGCAAGAATGAGATCGGGGAGGACGCCCTTTGTGCTATCATGCTCTGCCGCTTGCACATTGTACCCTTGATAGCGATAGAGAAGCGCACCCGTTGACGCGTTCCAGACCTGGGCTGTTCTATCCGACGAACCAGAGACGATGTGCTGTCCGTCGGGTGCCCATGAGATTGAGTTGACGGCTCCCGTATGTCCACGATAGGTAAAGATATGCTTGCCTGTTGTGGCGTCCAGAATATGCACGGTCTTGTCTGAAGACCCAGAGGCAAGACGCTGACTATCTGGCGACCACATAATCGAGTTGACGCTCGCTGTATGGTCGTGGTTGACGTACCTCTGTTTGCTCGTTGCCACATCCCAGACACACACCGTGCCATCCGCTGAGCCAGAAGCAATCGAGAGACCATCCGGGGACCATGCGACAGTCATCACGCTAGTAGTATGCCCTTGATAAAGTGCAATACGCTCTCCAGTAAAGGCATGCCACACCTGGACCGTTGTGTCGAGGGAACCAGAGACAATGCGCTCACTTTCTGGCGACCATGCCACCGCCTGTACACCTGCTGTATGACCACGATAGAGCGTGGGATGAACACGAGCATTGGGATTGGCGGACCAGACCTGCACCGTCTGATCTAGTGATCCCGAAGCAATAGAGGTGCCGTTGGGCGACCATGCGACCGTCGTCACGCGGCTCATATGACCGCGATAGCTAGAGAGCATGCTTCCGCGAGGATGCGAAGTAGGAGTAGCAACCGATGGGGAGGAAAGAAATTGAGCGCATCCTTCAATACTCATGGTTCCTATGAGTCCAGCAAGCCCTCGAAGAGCATCACGACGAGATAGGCGTCGCATAAACTGCTCCAGGTGTTTACGTGCCATTGGCAAATTCCTCTTCCATAGCTACACTGAAAAATAAAAGGTAGAGAGTCCTTGTCCCTGAATATCTTGCAGTATACTACGAGAAAAGCGGCCCGCGCAAAAGGGCCACTTGTTGCACAACGAGAGGAGCCACTTACAGCAGTAACGGCAACAGCAGAACTCCTACAAATCGCGGTACTGGAAACGCCACGCACCACAAACGGGCAACACGATGGCATATACGACAGCCCAAATTAACAGAGCCGTTGGAACGGGTGTTGTTGAGGTAAAAGGCGAGTTGACACGGGCCGCTTGTAGGATGTCGATGGCACCAGAGGTGAGATAGAACGAGGTGCCGTGCCAGAGGGCATCGGTTGGCATAATCAGGCTCATGGTGGTTGTAATATTTTGCACAGTATCTTTTGCGTTAGGTGCGGTGAAGGGTATGATCAGATCGAAGAAACTGGTTATTTGCGCCCCGATGAAAAGCACGAGAATGATTGCACCGTTAACCAGCGTTGGCACCATTGTACTGCCGAGCGTTGTTAGTCCCATCAGCACAAAAACGACTAGTTCTAGTATACCTAATGCACTTACTACATCCGAGGGCCAATAGCCAGTTTTCAGGTAGATGATGCCCAGGAAGGCAAAAAAGAGACATGCCGTATAGATTACGAGAAGACACGCATAGCAAAGCCATTTGCCAAAGACAATTTCAAAGCGGTGGATTGGTTTGGGCACAATAATGGTGAAGGTGCCCGCGTCGATTTCGCCGGAGATCATATTTGTAGTGAGCAGGATGGTGAGAATACTGCTTAGTAGATAGACGAGCCAGACAGCGGGAATACTCATAAAACCGCCCTCACCATAGACGAATATGTCGTGGCTGATAGCAGACGGTCCATTACTGTTGTCAATTATAATATTGAATAGAACGGCGAAGCCGATCAGCATCACAATGCTGAGTAGAACAACGGCGAGAAAAATACGCTTCCGCATCGCTTCCTGCAATGTAAAACGTGTGATTAGTAGTAAGCCCATAGTATATATATCTCCCTATCCCTCATAGCGTGACATATCAATGGTATGCAAGAAAAGATGCTCAAGCGAGCGGCGGCGTGGTGCCAACGAGTAGAGGCGTAGGCCACAAGCATGCACAACGGCAGCAACGTCTGCGGCTTGCTCTTCGTCTTGCACCTCGACCAGAAGATGACATGGTTGATCTTTATCTTCACGAACAGAGAGCGCAACAGCACCGAGTTTGTGCAGGAGTTCGTGAGTGATGGCGTTGACGTGTACATCCAGTGTCAGCGGTTCGTCGAAAAGCTCCTCCGGTGGCCCGACCTTGAGAATATGCCCTTTGTCGATAATCGCCACGCGATCACAGATGGCTTCGACATCAGCTAGCTGATGCGAATTGAGAAAGATGCTCACACCATTGGCTTTGAGGCGCAACAAGAGGGTTCGCATATCGTGCTGCCCAACAGGATCGAGACCGGATACAGGCTCATCAAGAATAATCAGGTCGGGTTGGTTGAGAAGTGCCTGGGCAAGGCCAATACGTTGTAACATGCCTTTCGAGAATGTCCCCAACTTTTGTTTCTCTTTCCCTGACAAACCGACCTCCACCAACACTTCTTTACAACGTTTTTGTAGCGCAACTCCGCGCATGCCATAGAGCTGCCCATGAAATTCCAGAAATTCCTGTGCTTTGAGCCAGCGATGGAAGTTTGGTAGCTCTGGTAAATAGCCGACGCGCCGACGCATCTCCATATTGTTGACTACCTGCCCCAGTACGCGTGCGCTTCCCTGCGTCTGGGTTATCAAGCCTGTAATAATCTTGACGATGGTGCTTTTGCCTGCACCGTTGGGGCCAAGAAAGCCAAAAGCCTCGCCGCGATAGGTGGTGAAGCTGACATTTTCTACCGCGACTAGATGATGATAGACTTTATATAATCCTTCCACCTCAATGGCGGGCAGTTTTTGCTCCTTACCCATGAAATAATCAATCCTCCTGGTGGATAATGGGGTATATTGTTCTCTACTCAATTTGTGAAATTAATAATAGTCTCGAATTTTTGAATTGGAAATGGCGAATTTTGTATCGGGAACGGGCGACCACAAGGGATCGCCCCTACTATATAACATTGATATTGTCCGGTATATGGGTATATGGTAGGGGCGATCCCTTGTGGTCGCCCCTCCATATAAGCCACATAGATTAGCCAAGTGAGTTGGCAGTGTCCAAAATCTGGTTGTGGTCGTTGGTGTTGGTAACAACTGCGTAGACGATGTTGTGGGATTGCCAGAGAACGCCACCGTATTTGATGGTGTTGTCTACCAGCAAGACACCAGATGCGCCATGAATAGACACCTGTTGTGCATCTGTCTGCGCCGTTGGCAGGGGTACCGGAATGGTGCCTGTACTCAAGTCAACGTTCTGCCACAGTTCGTGTACACCAAGCGACAGGTGTGGTAGAGAAAGCATGTAGGCACGCAGGTCTGTAAGCGAGTTTGCCGAGGTACCCTGTACGGTTGGGCTTGGAACCTCCGCAATATCGAGTTGCCGCTGATTGCTACACGCCGCTGATGCATCCTTATTAGATGTATCACTACTACAGACACGTGCATATTGAATGGCGACACCTGGGGCGACTGTGATAGTGTAGGTGGCTCCGTTTAACTGTGCTGGAATGCGAACGTTGCCATCGCCTATTCTCTGCATCGCCGCTCGTGCTTTCGCGGTGTCGAAGGTGAAGGTTGCTTTAGCACCATTAAAGAACGCGTATCGAGGTGTAGCGGTTACGCCCTGTGGTAGCTTGCTAGGCAGCAAGAGCGAAAAATGTGTGCGCTGCTCAACCTGTGCTTTGGTCGGATTGTTCAGATCAGTAATCTGAGTTTGCGAAACATTGAGTGTGCCAAAATCGGTCAGGTTGTTGAACAGGTCCTGTGTGGTCTGGTTGGCGTCGAGTTTCACAGGTTGGAACTGTTGTACATGGAACAGGGCAAAGAATTGATTGGCGAGCACACCAGCGTTTGGCAACAGTAGTGCGGCAATCAAGGCGGCGGCAACGGCTGCCGTTATCCAGCGAACGCGGTTACGTCTCCATGCTGGTTGTAATGGTTTTTGTGACTTCTGCCCAGCAAGTGGCACAATATGCAGATCATGAGCAGGATGTTGCTCCTCATGTATTTTTGTCTGAAAAGCTGTAAAGGCTTTGGCAGTATGGGGCATCGCGCTTGCGGAAGGATTGAGCGTGTCAAGTAAGCCATATACATCCTGACCGCTTTTCCTGATATCGCGTTCGTCGGCACTACAGTCAGCACAACCGATCAGGTGTGCGAGTGCCTGTACATTTTCGTCGGTTGGGAGTTCGCCATCGCGCATGCTGACGAGTAATCCTCTATCTAAACACTGATCATTCGGCACGAAGTGCTGCTGCTCGTTCATTGTATCTCCTTCGGAATTCGCGTTCCGCGCGGCCTAGTAGTGAGCCAACAGAGGCTGCCGCCACTCCTGTCGCCTGTGCAATTTCCGCATAGCTTAAACCAATGCTACGTAGTAAGATGTATGTCTGCTGCCGCTCAGGAAGCTCGGCCAGGACTGAGCGTATCAATGTTGCCTGCTCCGTCGCTAACAAGTGTTCTTCCGGGCTTTTCTCCGCGCCATTGGACACGCCTTGTGCTATCCTATCGCCGGACTGCTCTTCGTGATGGATGCGTCGTTGCTGAGCGCGTAACGCGTTCAAGCTGAGATTAGTGGCGACGCGACATAGCCATGCACGTTGTTCGCCCTCGCTCGTCGCCTGTGGTGGCATGCGGTAGAAGCGCAGAAATACCTCTTGCGCGATATCGTCCGCCTCGTCGCATCGCCCCGTACAGCGATACGCAAGCTGATAGACGAGGGGATAGTACCGTGTAAACACGGCCTCGAACGCCTCATCCTGAGTAGAGGCGGCGAGAGTTCTCTGTAATACCATGCCTCTCTTTTCCTTTAAGTATCATTTATCATTGACACAATGTGCTTTCGCAGGTACGTACTCTGTTTTGCATCTATAAGACACCACTCACGCAGAGTTTGTGACAGGAGGTTAGATAATCAGGATGGTGTATACTCTATTATGTTCGCTGTTCAAGTCTTATATATGATTGGAGTTTACAATGCTTACTATCAAAGATGAGACATTCGGAGGAGCTTTTCCATTTACTCCACATTACCACTCCCTTGATAGTTTTACTATGCATTATGTAGACGAAGGAAGTGGCGACCCTGTTGTAATGCTGCATGGCGACCCTACCTGGGGCTATCTGTACCGCAATTTCATCCCGTCGCTCTCCCAACATTATCGCTGTGTTGTACCGGATCACATGGGTATGGGCAAGTCAGACGTTCCACAAGACCGTTCTCTGTATACACTTCATCATCATATTGCTCATCTTGAGTCACTCCTTTTACGCCTTGATCTATACAATATCACTCTAGTACTTCATGATTGGGGTGGACCAGTTGGATTAGGATTTGCCACACGTTATCCTCAACGCATAAAACGACTTGTCATTTTGAACACCTGGGCCTTCGCTCCCTGGCCTACACCGCCGTTGCCGCGCTTAACTGAAATCATTCGTTCCGAAAAGGGAGAAAGTTTTGTATTAAAGAGAAACGGTTACTTGGAACCCGCTCTTGTAGGGACAACTCATTATACAAAGAACCTTACGCCAATGGTTATAGAGGCATATCGCGCCCCATTTCCCACGCCTGAGTCTCGCCTTGCAATGCTATGTTGGTCACGAGATATTCCTGTGCGGGAGGCTGATACTTCTTACGCAGAAATGAAGCGGATAGAACAAGGATTGTTTCAGTTTACCAAAACGCCAATTATCCTGATATGGGGCATGCAAGACCCTGTACTTTCACCCTCTGTCCTGCGCCTCTGGCAACATCTCTATCCACATGCCACAACACATGAGATCGAAGATGCCAGTCACTTCTTACAAGAAGATGCGCCAGAGCGCGTTGTGGGCTATATTCAGAATTTTTTAGCGAAAAATATATAATAAAGAAATGCAAAAACGCAATGTAGTTTCTGGAAATGTTGAAAGATAACGTGCTAAAGTACGCCTTCATAGATCGACGCAACAGGAAGTTGTAGCTTGAGTTGCTCAATCTGAATTGTTTGACCCACAGAAAAGCGTTCTTGTTTCCAACCCATTGAGCGATGGTATACCTCGACGTGTTGCTCATCCTGGCTTACCAGCATATAAACTTCGAGTGTGGGACAGCGCATGTAGCGTGCGAACTTTTCAGTGCGGTCGTATCTCTCGGTGCTGGGTGAAAGCACTTCGACGACGAGACGTGGAGAGCGAATCATGAACGGTTTCAGCCGTTTATCTTTATCCCAGTCTGCGCGGTCGCATGTCAGCACAACATCGGGGACGACAGGTGGTTTACCAGGGATGACAACATATTGATCGCGATGAGCGTGGCAAGGACCATTTCTACCAATCTGCTCACGTATGAGAGATTCGATGTTTGCGGCGATAGTGCTATGCTCAGGAGTTGAGCCAGTCATGTCGTAGACAATACCGTCGATGAGTTCATAGCGGTAGGGGCTTTCGACGCTTATCATGCGCTCAAAAGCTTCTTCTGTCATTGCGATACCATGTATATCGTCGCTTTGTTGATTTGCAACCATTGTTGTCTCCTGATGGCAAGGATTTCGCGCGATAAATCGCACCTCGGACGCGATAAATCTGGTCCCTACAACACTATAACATACTTATACCTGCACCGATGAGGGCGGAAAGCACCACAACTACCCAGGGTGGAACTTTCCAGATCACCAGCAGACCAAAGGCCAACAAGCTCAAAGCGAAATCTATTGGGGCATGAATAGCACTGACCCAGATTGGTTGATAGAGGGCGGCGAGCAAGATACCCACGACAGCGGCACTGATGCCTCTGAGAGCGGCCTGGAATGCTTCGATAGAACGGAGACGGTTCCAGAATGGGAGAATGCCGATTACCAGGAGAAAAGAGGGCAAGAAGATGGCAAGAAGCGCAATCAGTGCGCCAAGCCAGCCATTTGGAGCAGGTTTGCTTACTGCCCCAAGAAAGGCCGAGAAGGTGAAAAGAGGGCCTGGGACGGCTTGAGCGGCGGCATATCCTGTGAGGAATTGGTCATTTGTGACCCAACCAGCAGGAACCACTTCGCGTTGCAAGAGTGGTAAGACGACATGACCGCCACCGAAGACGAGCGAACCGACACGAAAAAACGTGTCAAAGAGAGCGAGCGCCTGTATAGGAAAGATAAGGCGTAGTATTGGCAAGGCTATAAGAAGTGTAAAAACCACGATCAAGGAGGCAACACCTAACTGGCGTGGTATTGCTAAAGGGAGAATTGAGGGTTTGGATACATCGTTACTATGGAGGAATCGCCAGCCAATCAGCCCACCAACAACGAGAATGAGAATCTGGACAACGGCCACAGGCCATAGCAGGATCGTAATGGCTGCCAGTAGTGCGATTGTTATACGTGGCCGATCAGGGCAGAGCGTTGTTGCCATGCCCCATACGGCTTGTGCCACCACTGCCACCGCGACCACTAATAGACCATGCAACCATCCAGCCTGTGCCACACCTTTAACATCATTGGTGAGCAAGGCAAAGAGCGTAAGAGCGAAAGCCGAGGGAAGAGTAAAGCCAAGCCACGCAGCCAACCCTCCCCAAAGTCCGGCACGCGTAATACCGAGGGCAATCCCCATCTGACTGCTTGAAGGACCGGGCAAGAACTGGCATAGGGCGAGTAGGTCCGCGTAATTCTGTTCATCGAGCCACTTGCGGCGCACAACCACCTCTTGTCGGAAGTAGCCAAGATGGGCAATTGGTCCTCCGAAGGATGTCAGGCCAAGCCGTAAAAATACGGCCAGCACCTCTCCAAAGGACCCCCTAGGATTGAGCGTATCGTCCTCGTTTGCTTTCACTTCGTCAATTTGCATCTGCTCTTTATTTGTATAGGGAAACTACGCTGACACTTTTTTCTTTGTTGGCAACTAAATCGTTCATGAAGTTACCCAGAGAGTTCCAGAGACGTTGCCCCTCACATATTTCTTGATAGGATACTGCCATTGTTTGCAGTTCAGTACAGGTTTTCATCTCTCACCTCATTTCTACAAGCGGTCTCACCAATCCAACAATCTCTTGATGAATCTCTTCTTGCGTTCGCAAAGCGTCCACGACCTTGATGCGTTCAGGGTAGGTTCGGGCAAGCGTTAGAAATGCAGTACGTAACTGTTGGTGGAAGTGTTCAGACTCAGCGTCGAAGCGAGACTGCTGTTCACGTAGGCCGCTTTGGTCATAGGTGGTGTTGGTACGTGCCTGTACCTGTGTGGGGTCGAGGTCGAGCAGGATGGTGAGGTCGGGGACGTGGTTTTGCGTTGCGAGCATGGAGAGGTGCATAACAAGCTCAGCACCGACGCCACGGGCCACTCCCTGATAAGCGACGCTTGAATCGAAACAACGGTCGGTGAGGACGTGAATGCCCTGTTCGAGGGCGGGCAGGATGAGCGTTGCGAAGTGCTGGGCGCGGTCCGCTTGGAACAGAAAGGCTTCGGCAAGAGGTGTAATAGTCAGTTCGGGATGGTCGAATAGGACACGGCGTATCTCGACACCAAAGGGCGTGCCACCGGGTTCGCGCGTGTGGATATAAGAAATATCGTGGTCGGTAAGCCACTGTTCGAGCAGGCGCATCTGTGTGCTTTTGCCTGCTCCGTCGAGTCCTTCAAATGAGATCAACCGTCCCCTACTCACATGTCCTCCTCTTGCTAGCGTTCGCGGTCCGTGCGGTATTCTTCGTAGTCCCAGTCGAAGTAGGGCTTGGGCAACATGTCTTCAGGCGTCCAGTCGCTACCGGGCTTGCCGTACTTGCCGCGATATTCTTTGAGCGTCTCGCCGACGTATTCAAAGGTAAGCTGACAGATACGAAAGTTGACGGGTACCCAGATAACCGTTTGTGTATGGTTGCTAATCTCCATTGTCCAGCGATTGATGTAGCCAACGTCACCAACACCGGCACAGCGACAGACCGAGAGGCCGGAACGCGCAACGGTGCTACGTGAGTACATCTTCGCGAGAAAGCCATTGTGACCGCCGATGACCTCTTGCGTATGGGCGAGAATGGTGGTGCCCGGGCGAATGGCGATCTTGTTGCCGTGCGCCTTACGTGGCTCACCCCAATAGCGGCGAATCTCTTCCGGGTTGTCCAAGTGCATCACCTCGATATTGGCATCACCCTGGAAATACCATTCGCCGAGCCGACAATCATACGAGTTCGTACCCAGATGACGACGGTCAAACGGCTCGATGACAAGATTACCGCGTTCTCGCTCTTCCACAATACGTTTATCGGACAGTAACATAGCTGTATAGTCTCCTCAATATGGTTGAACAGGGAGACCGCAAGGGTCCCCTACATTTTGTATGGCACGTCAATAAATATGTAGGGGAGACCCTTGTGGTCTCCCTGCCTCTCTATCAATTCGGCAATTTGTAAGCCTTATTATACCGTGTATATGCAATATCCAAATAACAACTAGCAAAATAAACGTTGGAATAAGAGAAAAGTAATCTGACTTGCGTTACCCTCTTGTAATTGGAACATTTGTATCATACACTTTTAGCAGAACAGCATATATGAAAAGACATGTTAGGAGGATACCTTAATGACCACAATCACTGATGAGTTTATGCAGCAGATGATGACCACAACCAAGAAGTATTGCGTCGTTATTTTGAAGGCTGGACCAAACAAGAAGCGGGATGGAGTCGAAAAAATCATCTGGGAACATGGACGAAGAAATTTCTCGCTGCGTGCAGATGGCATGTTGCCTATCGTTTGTCCAGTCAACGATGGAAGCGATGTATCAGGTATTGGCATTTTTAATGCTTCTGTCGAAGAGGTCAAAAAGATTATGGACGGGGACCCAGGCGTACAGGCTGGTGTTTTCGTCTACGAAGTTCACGCTTGCCGGAGTTTTCCTAGAGATTGCTTACCAGAATAAACAATTAGATTATTTCTTCCAACTCTTCTATACTCTCTTCGATGGGCAGAGTACGCGCGGTATCAACATCTATCCAGATGCGCTCGATCAGGTCGCGAGCGGCATCTTTGTCGGTTAATGCGCCGTGAAAAGAGAAGAATGCGCGGTCGTCGCTGTGGCGATGTATCCAGCGGCTGATAATGTTGATCTGGTCAACCTCGGCCTTGCCTACGATACTAGGAGCGTCTCCTAATGTAGCTGCTACGTCAAGCATCTCATAGATGGCCTGTTTCATGGCCCCTGGCTCGTGCGGTACAGGTAGTTGCTTGACAAGGCGTCCATGACGAATGAGAAATAGCTCGTTGTATCCCTCTTTTGCTGAGGGATACACGATAAACAAGTTGTTCGCTTCAACGGCACCTGTGATGAGACGTTGCCCAATCAGCACCTCGTCGGCACCACGAATGGCATCACGAAACCACGCGGCCCGCTCAAAGTTGAGATTGTGCGCGGCCTCATGCATCTGACGCCGTAGACGTTCCATCAGGTCTTCACGTTCTCCACCAAGAAAGGCGCAAACCTGCTCAATCACCTTCTGATATTCGGCGACATCGACCCCACCGCGACAGGGGCCGGAACATCGGTCAAGGTGCAGACGTAAGCACGGGTCCGAGGCTTTGGCTTGCGGGGGTAAGCCACGTGTGCAGGTACGCACGGGAAAGACTTTTTGCACCAATTCGATGGTCAAGTCAACCATGCGCCGACTACGGAATGGACCAAAGTAGCGTGCGCCATCTGCGGAGACCTCTTTTGTCGAATAGACACGCGCAAAGGGATGCTGCACGTCGATCTTGATGAAGGGGTAGAGTTCGTAGTTTCGCAACTGCACATTATACGCAGGTTGTAGAGCCTTGATCATCTCCGACTCTCGTAGCAGAGCCTCAAGTTCCGAACCCATCACGATGGTTTCGATCTCTTTGACGCTCTGCAACAGGCCATCCATTTTACGGGTGTAGCCGAGCGGATGGCTATAGTACGACGCAAGACGGTTTTTGAGACATTTTGCCTTGCCTACATAAATAACTTGATCGTTGGCGTCTTTCATCAGGTACACGCCAGGGGTGGTAGGAAAATTGCGCTTCCAAGCGGGATTGAGAAAGAGGCTCCCTGTCGGGCGTGTGGTTGGTAGAGACGAGGAGGCGATCTTACCGTCGGCACGCCATTTTTCGTCCTTTGTCGCTGGCATGAGTTGGGTAATATCACCACTCCATGCAACGGGCAATTGGAGACGACGGCGCAAATGACCGAGCGTGGAGATGTTTTGCTGTCGCGCTAGCTCAAGGATACGGAGAAAGACGGCGGCTGTCACGGTTGCATCGCCAAGCGCACGGTGTCTGTTCGCAGTTGGAATATTGAGATGGCTAGCCACCATATCGAGCTTGAAACGCTTCAAGCCTGGACAAAAACGTCGTGCGAGTGGAATGGTGTCGAGACCATCAGGTGGGAAGGCACGACCAAGTAGGTGCGCTTCATATGAGAGAAAGCCGATATCAAAGCCGACGTTGTGGCCGACGACAATCGCTTCGTCGATAAAACTCATAACATCAGGTATAATCTCTTGCGCGGTTGGTGCGTTCTTGACCATCTCGGTTGTGATGCCTGTAAATTGTGCGATAAAAGAGGGAATGCGGCGTCCTGGGTTGATTAGCGTTTGAAAAGAGTCTACCGCTTCGCCACCACGTACACGTACACAGGCGACTTCGATCACACGATCAGGGCCGGGGCGCAGTCCGGTCGTCTCTGTGTCGATCACCACAAATTCTACGTTGTCAAGCAACTGCTGCGTGCTGCGCCATGCGGAGAGTGACCAGCACACATCGCTACTGATGCCAATTTCGCCCGTTTCTTCAAAGAGCGCAGAACTTCGCAAAGCCTGTCGTAGCATCACCGTCCAGAAGCCTTGCTGCCCAATGTTGGTATTCGCGCCAAAAAGATGTTGTATCAGTACGTCTTCAGCAACGGGTTGGCCTATGCTCTCTAACAAATCGTGGGCGCGTCGCAACAAGGTACCGCGCTGTGGAGTGTCGCTATCCGCCATCGCACACATCCTCTTATGCTGTCAAAGGAATTAAAAATAGAATATATATGCTAGAATAGCACGCGCATGAGGATTTTGACAAGAGTATAGGTAAGATGTCCAGTGCAAAGGAAACTATATAGGTTGAGCAACAGTATACTCATTGAGCGTGAAGGTGCGATATTTTTTACCTTCCTGGGTCATTTTTAGATGTTTGCTTGTCAAGGCCAAGCCCTTCGGGCGTTTCGCTCCCTTCCACAGCCTTGACAAGCAAGCACAGCTTGGTAGACTACTCAACGCCATCATTCATCAGCCTCGGACCCAATATACTAGGCACTAAATGCATTAGTCACATAATTACTTGCCTTAGGCAGATCAATGCGAACCGCCGAAAAAGCACTCTGCAAAAAATAATCACATTTCTAAGTATGAATACCCTTGACAGACAATAGAAAAGAATGTATCTTTATATAGGATGACATTTGTTAGGGACACGTACTAATAAAATATTTATAAAAGAGAACTGCATGTAGCTGGGGGTATACATCAGTTCTCAATAGGGATTATGCTTTAGGTTTCCTAACGTCAAAAACTTTGACATCTTCGTCTGGCTTGTTACCATCGTATGCCTGTGCTTATCTCTTTACCTCTGTTTGAGAGATGGTACCGGTCTTGTGCCACCTTTTTCGTAAAATTGCCCTTTTACCATCATGAGCATCATGAAGGTTACACTATCATGCCTTCTTTAAAAAGGAGATTTATGAAAACATTCATTCACCGATTGAAGAATCCACGCGCTTTGCTCATCCTCGGTTGTTTTTTCCTTCTCTTCACAATGGGAACTGAAATACCTACTCCTGCTGCATACGCATTTGCTTCATCTGCAAATCTTCACAAGTCGGTCAATACTGCATGTCTCCAACCTCCGCAGAACGTTGACTTGACAACTCTCTCAGATGCAGCTCTTGCGTCTTACGGGCTACCTTCTCATGCTGTTATAAGGGCGAATCCGGCCTTTTGGTTGGTTGCTCTGGCTCATGCCAAGCATCGTACTTGTGGAGTTAACAAGAGGTTGAGTAGACGTACCACTCTTCCTCGTCATACATCTTCTGATATAAAACACATTACAAATGATCCCAATTGGGCTGATAATGAAGCAACGGGATCAAGAGGGACATATCGGGCTGCAACGCTCACATTCAATGTGCCCACTCTCGCCCCGAACCAGCCCTCCAATGCAGTAGATTCTACCTGGACGGGTGTAGGTGGTGATTCTACGTATGGTGGTAGTGTGATATTGCCTCAAGCCGGAGTGGATGCCACTGCTTCTGGAAGAGATGGTTGTGGTGAACCACAATATAACTACTCGTGGTGGGAAATAGCCGGACCTAATGATCCAGGTTCTACCAATCTTCCACTTCAGCGCTTGTGCAGACAGGATCGAATTTACGTGTATATTTCGTCCAATCTACAGAGCGATGGATATAACTACTTTTTCATCCAGAACGAAACAATTAACAACTACAACTCGTACACCACGTATGATAGTAGTAAGTTTTCAGATAGCGCGACGGGCGAATGCGTTGTAGAGAGGTTAGGGACGCTTCCCATAGCACAACCCAACGCCAATTCTGGCAACACCATCGGGATAAATGCCTGTGAGATCATAAACCAAAACGGCACCCAGCAGAGTGTTGGGAACTGGCCTCATACCGCTTACCAGATTGCTGTTGGCTCTAGGGTGCTTATGTACCCAAGGCCGCTTACGAATGGAGGCCAGGATTTTCTAATGCAATGGAACGCGTCTTCGTAACGAAAGGAATTTCATAGAAACGTTCTCTCACATGTAGATGGGACGTATAGATTGAGCGTTTTTGGTCTCCTGCTCATAGCGGACAGGCCAAAAACGCTCAACCTATTTCAGAGGAGCCTTTAGGAGGGTAGAGGGAATGTACGGGTCCAGAGAAGATGACCGTCTGTTGTCCGCAGGGCAGAGAGCGCGTCCTGCCCATTTCCGAGTCCATATACGACGTAGATTACTCCTCCTTCAACAGTAGGATTCAGGATCTCTTGTTCTGTCAACTGTTTTTGCCAGAGGGGATGACCGTTATCGATGCGGAGCGCAAGTAAAAAGCTAGGACGGTAAGCACTATTGCCGAGGGCTGAAAAAGGCAACATTCCAACATACAAGACATTTCCCTGTACGTTGAATGAACCGAAGTAAGTTCCAGAGGAGGACTGATAGTGCCACAACAACGTGCCGTCTGTTGCTCGTAATGCATAGACCGTTCCATTTCCTTGCACATAGATAACGCCATTGGCTATGGCTGCGAGGTAGGTATTCTGCATATCTACTAGTGAGGAGATGGGCAAACGCGTGTGCCACATGACTCTGCCATTGCTATGGAATGCCTCTACGAATCCATCCACAAAGACATAGAAAGCGGAACCATCGGTCTCCACGTTAGATATCGCCGTATGCCCAAGTAATTGATGCCATAGGAGCGACCCGTCTGTTGCCTTGAGCGCATAGATACGAGCATCTATGGTCTGATGGAGTTGAGTAGAGGAGGAGAAGTACACCACACCCTGGATGACTAGCGGAGCACTCGGCACTTCATTTTGATTGTCGAAGCGGTACTGCCAGAGCACCTTCCCATCATCGACCCTAAGAGCGTACACAACTTTATCGGGGGCACCTGAATTGGGGTTCTCGGAAGACGCGTAAAGCATACCATTTACGATGATTGGGGGAGTTGCAAGGCCGAAAGGAGTACGCCAGAGCAATTTCCCGTCACTGAGACGGAGTGCGAAAGTGGAAGTTGTATTACTCGCATAGAGAACCCCATTAAGAATAGTTGGATTCTCGACATCAGCTAGCGGATATATTCGCTCTAACGCTCCATTTCGGGTCGCGTAGGCGCGAATATCACTTCCTGAATTCACGTAGAGCGTGTTCTGGTACAAGAGAGGATGAGCATCAAGGGAGATACGGAAGGCGGCTGAGTTCCGGGGAGAGGTCGTTCGCCGAGCAGCAGGTGGAGTTGACGAACGTGAGAACGCGAAGACGAACGTTCCAGTGAGGAGGACGCCAATAAGAAGAACGGCAGCGATCAGATAAGTATACCAGAGAGGACGCTTGCGCGACTCCCTTGCTGTTTTTCCAGATGAGGTATGAGAAGTGGTGTTGTCAAAGAAGTCCATCTTTCGGTCTCTCGAAATAACCCTTGACTCTCCATGTTGAAACAATTGCTGATAGGCGCGGTTTACTCCCTCTGAATCTGGCTCGCTGGCTTGATAGAGTTGCTGTACCTGCTGAATCAGGCGTAGGTTGGGAGTTTGTTGTTGCGCGGAATTGTCTTGAGCACGCTCCTGAAGGTGAGCGATTTGTTGCTCAACCGTTTCAGGGAGGAAAGGGTCGTCTGAAAACATTAGCTTTCTCCTTCCTGGGATGTAGTATAGATTTCACGTAAACGATTGAGAGCACGCGAAAGCAAGACGCGAACGGCTCCATCACGTTTGCCTAAAAGAGAGGCAATCTCTGTGCAGCGTAACCCATTCACGAAGTGCAGAAACAGCACTTGTTGTTGCACAGGTGACAAACGATGTATGGCTGTCTGCAAAGAGCGCAGTTCCTCTCGCTGGAGGGCAATTTGTTCTGGAGTCTTGTTGCGATCCAGGCTCAGAGCCTTCTCCACATGCTCTAGCGTCACTACTGGTTGACGCCCTATCAGCCGATAGAGATCGATGATTTTATACTGAGCTACTCGACGGAGCCAGGCAAACTGTTCATCTGGCTTCAAGCGAAAAAACTTTTCCGACTCAAATGCGGCTAGAAACACTTCGATCAGGATATCCTCCGCTTGCTCCTGAGAGGACAGACGCGACCGGGCATAGGCGAAAATCGCGGGAGCAGTTCTTTCATAGATATCCGTCATGGATGTTGAGTTCGCATGCTGTTTCGTGAGTTTCTGCTCCATAATCTTCCTCAAAAATAATTTCAATGGTACACTCTTATCGGAGAAATAGTCAAAACGTTACATGGGGATCACAATATTATTCTCGATGGGGTTGTGGGACACCGCTCACAGATTGTACAATGAGCGTAGCCACATGTTCCTGAGTTCTCCGCTAGAGAAGTGGGGGCATTTTCTGATGAGGAGGTTGTTTCTTTGCCCGAATTATTTCATGAGATCGAGAATTGTGTTACCGCTCCACAAGGTTTTCGCGCTGGTATTACGATTAGTGGTATTAAATCTGACGCCGCGATTCCAGACCTTGCTATTTTAGCTTCCGATGTTCCTTGCGTTGCCGCCGCAACCTTTACCACAAGCAGCACTCGCGCTGCACCTGTACTGGTATGCCAGGAGAGACTCAAAATCGGCATGGCACAAGCGGTCATTGTCAACAGTGGCAACGCGAATTGCGCGACGGGCGAGATTGGTCTGCTCAATGCCTACCGTATGACCGAATATGCGGCTAAGTTGCTTAATATCGAGAATGAACTGGTGCTATGTTCGTCAACGGGTATCATCGGGCGACAGTTGCCAATTGAGAAGATCGAGGCAGGTGTTCCTAAGATTGAACTACGCCGCGATCAGGGTAACGCGTTCTCTGAGGCCATTCTGACGACGGACACACGTCCTAAGCGTATGGCACTAGAGTTTCAGATCGAGGGGAAGACGGTACGTCTGGGTGGCGTCACAAAAGGCGCGGGCATGATCTACCCCAATATGGCGACAATGCTGTGCTATTTGACGACGGATGCAGCAATCGAGCATGAATGGATGCAGACAGAGGTACGAGCCGCCGTTGAGGACACGTTCAATATGATTTCGATGGATGGCGATATGTCCACCAACGATACCTGTGTCCTCTTCGCGAACGGTCTGGCTGGCAATACACCGATTGACGCACAACATCCAGAGGCCAATACTTTCCGTAAAGCTCTACGCCACATGATGGAATACCTGGCACGCGAAATGGCACGCGATGGTGAAGGTGCCACAAAGTTGATGATTGTGCATGTGCAGGGGGCACGTGATAAAGATGATGCGGTACTGGCCGCACGCTCGATTACGCTCTCTCCGCTCTGGCAATGTGCCCTTGCAGGCGGCGATCCCAACTGGGGTCGTATTGTAGCGGCACTGGGTGCAAGTGGTTGTGAGTTGGACCAGAATACCTTTGATATCGCGCTCGGCAATGTGCAGATCGTCAAGCAAGGTGTGGCGGCTGAATACGAGCAGACAGCGGCGAAGGCCGTCGTAATGGAGAACGAGGTCACTATTTCAGTTGACCTGCATCTTGGTGATGGCAAGGCAACTGCGTGGGGCTGCGATTTGACGCATGGTTATATTGACGAAAACACTCTGTACTCACGATAGATAACGGACAGATAGTTAGATAGGTATATAGGTACACCGTACCCAAGTAAGGAGAAAATTTCCATGACAACAACGGAGTTGAATAAAAACACTCGCGACTGGGTTGCGCTTGAGCAACAGTATTACCAGGGCACATTCAAGCGTCAACCGCTGACGCTGGTACGCGGCGAGGGTACGCGTGTGTGGGATAGCGAAGGGAAGGTGTATCTCGATTTTGTCGCAGGTATCGCGGTCAATGTGCTGGGACACTGCCATCCAGCGATTGTGAAGGCGGTGCAGGAGCAGGTGACACAGCTTGTTCACGTCTCGAATCTGTACTACAACACGCGTCAAATCGAGCTAGCCGAACTGCTCGGCATACAGAGTAAGGGCATGCGCTCATTCTTCGCGAATAGTGGAGCCGAGGCGAACGAAGGTGCGATTAAGCTAGCGCGTAAGTACGGGCGTCTGCACCGCAATGGCGCCTACGAGATTATTAGCATGGACCATAGCTTTCATGGTCGCACGCTGGCAACAACAGCAGCAACGGGTCAGGCATTCTATCAGGCATCATGGGCACCATTGCCCGATGGCTTCAAACAGGTACCTTTTAATGATCTTGAGGCGTTGAAGGCTGCAACCAGCGACAAGACGGTTGGTATTCTGATTGAGCCTGTACAGGGCGAGGGTGGTATCTGGCCCGCGGACAAGGCATACATGGAGGGTGTGCGTGCATGGTGTGACGAGCAAAATCTGGTGATGATCTGTGATGATGTGCAGGCGGGCATGGGTCGTACAGGTAAGTTCTTTAGCTGGGAACATTATGTACGACCGGACGTGGTGACGATGGCAAAGGGTCTTGCCGGGGGCGTGCCAATTGGTGCAATGCTCACAGGGCTACGAACAGATGTGTTTACTCCCGGCGATCATGGCACAACCTTCGGCGGTAATCCTATCGCGTCTGCCGCAGGTATCGCAACAATTCAGACCATTCTCGAACAAAATTTGCTTGACAATGCAGTAAAGATGGGCGAATACTGGCATAGCAAGCTCGATACCCTCTGCGCGAAATATGCGTTTATTGATAGCCCACGCGGACTCGGCCTGATGCGTGCTGTGAACGTCAAGCACGAACTGGCACCCGTGATTGTACAACAAGCGTTGGCACACGGCCTGTTGCTAAATAATACAGGCACAGCAACGCTGCGTATGATTCCGCCATTGATTTTGACGAAGGCTGACCTTGATGAGGCAGCGGAACTGCTCGACAAAGCACTGGCAGAGGTGGCGGAGATGCCTGTGGCACAGGTATAACATAGAGAAGAAAATAGGGAATGATGAGGCAAATCGTTACGATTTGCCTCATCATTCCCTATTTTCTTCTCTATTCTTACAAGCTATCGTTGCTCATACGCCTGCTTTAATTTTCCTATATCAATTTTATGCATTTGAAGCATTGCTTCCATAACTCGTTTCGATTTCTCCGGGTCCTTATCACCCAACAGCTCGCCCAAAGCAGTCGGGACGATTTGCCATGACACGCCGAATTTGTCTTTCAGCCAGCCGCACTGTCCTTTTTCTCCGCCTTCAGAAAGTTTCTCCCACAGATCATCTACTTCTTCCTGCGTCTCACAATTCACAAAGAAAGATATGGCCTCGGTGAATTTGAATTGTGGACCACCATTTAACGCCATAAAGTCTTGTCCATTGAGTGTAAATGTCGCGGTCATGACCGTTCCCGCCTGTCCAGGTCCTTCTCCATAGCGGCTAACGCTTCCGATCTTTGAATTTTTAAAAATAGAGGTGTAAAAATTCATTGCTTCTTCAGCATTATTATCGAACCACAAAAACGGGGTGATTTTTTGCGAATTGTTTTTTATCATTTACTTTCCTTCCTTATATGTTAATATCAAACTAAGCCCACTCGACAAAGGGCCAGAGCAAGCACTACACTTGCTCTCGTGAACTGTTGAACATGCTGGAGAAAGGCTCTTCTTTCCACCCGGTTCGACCGATTTA
>JAABUO010002306.1_pt1 | contig 23398 bp, 25 predicted proteins | sample 5559291 | NCBI WGS metagenome assembly JAABUO01 (sample SAMN10711878, study PRJNA513372) | rock metagenome | isolation source: Antarctica rocks | place: Antarctica: Victoria Land, Finger Mt sud
CTCCTTGATGTCACGCTACTATGATACATATATGCTGATAGTGCAACACATTCACATGACATGGATCAGTACACAGTCTCCTCCTTGATGTTACACTAGTTTGATGCATGTGTGCTGATGATGCTGTACGCCTGGGTTGCAGGTCTGAGTGCATGGAAGCATGTGGTGCGTACAAAAGCCAATGCCCCCTTCACAGGGTAGGGCCTTAGCCTCGGCAGAAATCTATTCTTATGCCGGCAACCATCGGGGTACGCCATGAACAATCGGCCAATCACAACTAAACTTAAGCATGTGATGCATTGTGTAACTTTTGCTATGTTGACTGCCGTCAGCTAGATAGACTACAGTAAGCTGATGACCTCAAGATGGACGCAGGGCTGCAATGTAGGCTGTATTGAGAAAGATACTGATGGCTGACCAGCAAGCGCTCACAGGTATATCTGCTGCAAGGAAACGCTTGCAACAACAAGTTCGAAACAATTTAGCGTGTGCTCTTTCAGGCAAGGCAGCAGTGCCCTGCTGTTGTATGCCATGCTTGGCATGAAAATCTGCACCGAGGCATGTGCAGCACAACAAATGCCCTATTTCCTGGCAAGCCTGTTGCAAGCATGCCAACGTGAGGTAGTAAAGCTGCCTGTCAGTATGTTGGTGCTGAGTGCTGATTTTGAGACAGTCAGGATGCAGGAGATGGGCTTACCATCCATGCTGGTGGACACCTGCTGGTCAAACTCGTCCACCATGCCAGGCCGCTTCAAAAAACCATTCTCGCCACCTGCAGAACGTGCTGACTCTATCCTCAAGAGCTTCATGCAGTGGCAGTCATGTTGATCTTAGAAAAGAAGGCTGCAAGATATGCAAGATGCGGTGGAGTCAAAAGCTGGTGCAGCAGACACAGAGTGCATGGTGGAGCTGACGAGCACCACTGAGTTGTGTGTCAGCAAGACTGCTTCTCTGAGTGGAGCGTGACATCACATGGTCATTGCCAATGCAGGCACACAGATGTAGAGAGATACATGCAAATGCTTATGTCTGACTTGTTCAGTAAGCGAGCAAAAAGTTACCATTGCCATAATGTGCATCGGACCCATTGGTTTTGCCGTAATTATGCCGCTGTACAGTCACAATCTGCTCCCTGCAGTCATGAGCATCATCAGCAACCCACATGTTGCTGGTGCATGTCCATATCATACTAGCAATAACAAGCCTGATGACTTCCGTTGGTTGTCAGACTGAAGCTGCCATCTGATGTGTCAAAAGCTGTTGGACATGTGAACAGCACCATGCAAATGATTGGCCATCAAAGCAAGTCAAGAGGTGCAAACGGGCAGACAACATGACCTTGCATGCATGCTCTATGACATGTATCAGTGCTGCTGCCTGAAAAAGAAAATTGGCCTTGCATGCATGCGCTATGATATGTGTCAGTGCTGCTGTCTGAGAAAGACAAGAAAAATGGATAAGAAAGTACTGCTGTCCTACCATACAGCATCACAACCACCGGCTTCCTGAAAGCTCAAAGCTACATCTGTGCCTATCTCTGCATCTGACCATGTGATGATGGTTTCGTCTGCACATGCAAGGGCAACACATCTGAAGGCAGCTGCTGTGCTGTCAAAGCATCTGTGGTTGCTAGCAGCACCATGCATCACCTCCTTGGCGTTGGTAGATGTCTTGTGTCTGAATCTCATGAATGAGCAGAGTCCGTGTGTCCTGTTCCTCAGATATGACAACAAGGCCAGTTGTGTTGGATTGCTGCAAGATAGGCAGACAAGTTTCATTGGTCAATAATGCTTTATCTGGTCTAGCAAGCAAACAATGTCACACCCATTGTGGGCAGTTGCGGTACACAGTCGAAAAGAGCAACTGAATTCTGAGATAGGTGCTTTGTCACTAACCTCCATGTATTCTACGGATACTTGTCCTGTTCCCTTGTCATCCCACTGCCCTTCAGACGTGAGTCTATAGACTTTCACTCTCTGCATGTTGTGCGATCTTTGAACACCGACTGACACCAAGTCACGTTACCGATGCTGTGCCTCACGACCCAACATGCTGTGTAGCATCAGCCGGCAAGCATCTGACTACTTTTGCGCCTCAGTCAGCTGTACCCGCGACCCTTTTTGTGATCAGGTTTTCCGACAACAGCGGCACTGCAAATTCTCTCGTTGTTTGTGACAGGCAAGTGCAGCTGATGCGTCTACTATGCTACCCTCTACCATTCAGACAAAGCGTTGATGGTCAAGCTGCATGCTCCACATCAGTTGCAGCTGTTCTGCGGTTACAGACTTAGGATCCTTGAAGAAGTTACGTTTTGAGCCTCCACAATTTAGTATCATCTACTTAAACACTCGCAGGAAGGTAAATGTCGGGACCGTCAAAGCCCGACTAAATGCAGTCATCAAAATTCGGTACTCCCGGCCACAGAGCATTTGACACCATTATGACCGAATCATACGAAGAAAGATCTTGACCAGCTAAGCAAGCAGATGGTGCCAACTCAACCGAGGCAGCAGATCTCTAGAGCGTTTGGCGCTGCATGATGCACAATTTAAATATTTGACAGGAGAATCCATATCTAATTAGCTACCTAGCCAAGGTACAGCAAAGGTATAGCCAGGGTCAATTCAAGCTGAGCATCAGATGCTATGATGTTTGACCGGATGAAAAATCACAAAAAGCTCATCCTCATTCCTGACTAGGCTTTCCTCTTGCGTGAAGCAGGCTTGTCAACAAAACTGCTAGTGTTGTAGACCTGTAGCAGGATACCAAGATATTCTTCCAAATCCTCTAAGTACCCACCACACACAAGGCCACAGTACTTGACACCATGCCGTTTTATGCACAAGCGCATCTCAGTTTCCCGCAACTTGTCTGAGACGTCAGACCATTCTTCCTCATGATCAGTGCAATGGGCAAATGCCATTCCTTCTCTGCGACTTATAAATTCCCTGGCAAGGAATTGGGCTGTAACTGATGAGTACTGCATCTCCACATGACCGTTTTCCAGAGACAGGATAGTTTTGCCTTCAAGATACTTGTGTATGTCATATGCTTGGAGCATCTCAATATCAGGATCTGACTCAATACAACAGCTTGAGTGGATGTGAAGTTGTGCCAGAGACTGCTGGGCGCATTGGTGCTCAGCTTGCTTCTGCAGGCAAACTGCTTCTAGCACAATCCTCTGAGAAAGATCGCTTGACATGGCAGTGCCGTTCTGGATGCTTTTCGGTGCACGGCTAAAAATTCATAACTAGCAGTGCAGACTTCAGCTTCAACTTGATCTGCAGTGCACAGAAGTTGTGTGAAAATAGACGTGGAAAAAAAAGATCTGCAGAGCATGGCGCACTTGCAATGCACCTTGATGTGGAACTTGCAAGAATGTCTCAAGCTGCGTTGCTTTTTTAGAGGCAGCCAACGTGGCGTTATTCCCTGACTTGGGCTGATCCAGACGAGCAACTATGCTCAAGATCCTCAACCGACCCGCTTCAGGTACAGACTATGACAGCCAAGCCTCTGCATTGCACCAGTGCAACCACCGGATCTCTGAATGTCTGGCTGTGTCGATCAGGGGGTCCGACAATAGCAAGCTTAGCAAGCTGAATGTTTTCAAATCTGCTGGTTCCGGAGCAGCCCTTGTTTACTAGGGTTGGTCATGCGCATTGCCAAGTTCCCCATCATCTTGACCGTCACACGCAGTCGGCAGCACCTCCTGGCTGTTATCGATTCAGGTCGCTGAACATTGGATGCAAGAACGCTTGCTAGCTCTGCTTTGACCTACTTTCTGATCCGACCATCTGACAACTCGCAGCATGTCTAGCCGAAGGTGAGGCTCTGCGTGAGACAGCATTTGATAGAGTAGCAGCACGTGTTGCAAGTCTGTTTTTGTCTGCACATCAGCAACAGTACGTAACGTTTGCTGCAGGAAGCGAAGTCCAGAACCCAGTTCGAGCTCAAGCTCGAGCAGCGACTCTGGGACCAGTTCTGGCAGTGACAGCTCTTCCTCATCTGACTCACGAGCTTCAGCTTCGCCACAAGCGGCAAACAGAAGGTGATTGTCAGCCTGGACATACTTGACGTTCTGACCAGCACAACATGTTCTGACCAGCACAGTAGCAGATGCAGTGATATGCGGCAAGCGTCAACAAATTCTGACATTGCAGGGAACCCCAACGGGGACCAGCCAAAAAACGACAGCGAAGCCCATCACCACAGGCCGCAAGACATGCAGCCCACACTCGGGATGCATCACCAAGGGAGCAGCATCGGTCATCCAGGCACGTTGGATCCGGCTCTGACAGGCAACGAACATCACCTCAGCGGCCTCACAGGTGCGCACAATCTCCTGCACAGCAGAGGGACCGCAGCGGCAGAGATACGAGCAGAGGGAAGGAGTATGGGGACCAGAGGCAAGGCTCTAGGGCAGAATCACATCGTGAACCAGTTGAAGGCACCAGACAGAGAGATAGGGAACCCTCCAGTAGGAACAGGGAACCCTCCATTAGGGACAGGGACCCCTCCAGTAGGGACAGACAGTCGCGTCATGAGAGCAGAGATCAATCAGATGGCAGGCACGCCAGACATGAGCGTCACAGTGACAGGGATGTGGATGTGAATGGGGGCAATGAGGCTACCAAGAGCGACAGGTTGATTTGCACCATGCATGTCATGCTTTCAGCTGCCTATACACGCAGTCTAATGTACATGTGATGCCATGTTGCAACCCACTGTGTTTTGTGACCTGGCTGTTCACATACCATATTGCCTGCCAGCAGCGTTGGTCTCCGATTTCACGCCCCTGCACTGGTTGGTAAAGCCCATGCAGCCGTGCCATGCCTTTGCGACCTTGAACCTGTTACTCAACTGGCTCCACACCATCACTGTGACAGTTTACATCACTCAGCTGCAGTGTCAATGTGCATATACTGCAGCTGTTGTCTTGCATGAATGCGTTGATTGGTTCATGGAATGCGCGTCTTCCTAAAAGGTCAGGTACGTCCAGGTGGGTGGAGGCCACCAACAGAACAGCCAGGCTATCTATTTGCACCTGGCATCGAGTAGCAGTATGAGTCCCAAGCAAGCTGTAATTTGCAAGTGTTTGGATTAAAGCATCCAGCGACCAAGCATTGAAGTCATGATGTCATGCAGGCGTGCTGCAAGGCAAGACCACCAGGGATCAGCAAGGGATCATGCTGCCCTGCCTCCCCCTCCCACTCAGCCCTTTGCACATCAGCCAGAGGGCAAGAACAGAGGGCAAGGGCCTGCCGGCAGTGGGAACCCCGGAAGGCAGAACCGATGGGCAAAGAATGATGATGCTGGCCCTGAGCAGTGGGGCAAGCCTGGCAACCGTAAGCCTTTGTCATCCTGATAAACATATGTGATATGCCACTGCATTGAGTGTGCTGTATGCTGGGCTTGCACAGCTTGAATGCAAGCCAGAGCATGTGGCAGCTGCTGTCTCATTCAGCAATGAGCAGAAGTAGACATTGCAAGAACAGCTGTGCTAGCGCATAGGTGGCTTTGAATGTCCTGTTCTGCAAGAACAGAAGCACAGCTGCATCTTCAGAGTCAGATGGCAAGTTGAGCAAGTCAGAGCCTGAAGCCAAACTCAATTTTGTGTGGCAAGCTGCAGGTGCCCACCAGAAGCTGTCTCACACCCTTGTCTGTATTCATCAAGCCTTGCATTTTGTTGCAGAGCCTGCTTGAATGAAGGGTAAAGAGGACAAGCTCGAGCCTGAAACCAACTTTGCCTTGGCTCGCAAATTTAGCAGCAGACGTGCTACATGGTTGAGGAGTGTGTGCTGATGCTGTCAGTAAACAGCTTTGGTCAAGCTGATGTGTTTACTCAGCTCACTGTTAAGTGTAAATCCAGGTGGCAAGCAAGGAAGCAAGGACAGATTCAGAGCCTACAGCCAGTCCTATCTTGGCCCTGTCTGGCAAGCTGGCAGCAGAGAGTAACACAGCGAAGCAGTAGTGCTGGTGACCCCTGAGCCTAGTTTTCTTGCAATTACCGTTGTATGCGCTCATTGTTACTGTCGTATGCAGAGCCAGATGGCAAGCAAGGAAAGGAAGACAAGCCAGAGCCTGAGGCAAACTTTGCTTTGTCCGGCAAGCTGGCAGCAGAGAGCAACACAGTGAAGGGGTGGTGCTGGTGAACCCAGAGCCTGACTTACTCATGATTGCTGTCGTATGCAGAGCCAGACGGCAAGCAAGGAAAGGAGGAGAAGCCAGAGCCTGAGGCAAACTTTGCTCTGTCTGGCAAGCTGGCAGCAGAGAGCAACACCGTGAAGGGGGTGGTGCTGGTGCACCAGGAGCCCCCTGAAGCCAGGAAGCCCTCTCAGATGTGGCGCTTGTACGGCTTCAAGAACGGTGAGCCGTCTTCTTCTACATCTTCCTCTCTTCATCTTTTGCTCCTCTTCTTCTCCTTCTATCTTCTTGAAACTTAGATGTTCAACCTAGACCTTGACTGGAAACACGTCTGGAGTTTCACAATGGGCGAGTCATAAACAAAAACATTGTCATGAAACCAGAATTCCTGTGATGATGCAGGGGAGCCCATTGACAAGCCCCTCTACATACACCGCCAGACGTGCTACCTGTTTGGGCGGGAAAGGAGGGTGGCTGATGTTCCCCTAGACCACCCATCCATCAGCAAGCAGCATGCTGTCATGCAGTACAGGTGGGCCCCATGTGACTGCTTGAGTGAGCTAAACTATTCGTACAATACAGAAACCATGTGACGGCTTGACTGAGCTGAAATATTTGTACAATACAAAAACGTCTAGTTCTAGTTCCCGGGCATTGCTGAGACAAGATTTGAGTTGTGAAGCAGGTGTTTCTGTCAAAAGGCAACGTTTGTGTATCCCGAAAAGACTGTTCATCTTGTACCTTGAGTATTTGTGTGCATTGCTGAGACACAACTTAGGCGCAAGGGTTCTCTTTGCTTGTTTGCTTGATAGATCCTGCACTTCTTCTTCGTACCTAGCTCGTCATGAGCTGGAAAACGATTTTATTATTATTATTATTATCATTATTATTAGTATCATTATCATTATTATTATTACTATTACTATTATTATTATTATCCTGCACTTCTGCTCAAGACAGGCTGCTTTGGAGAGACAAGGCTTGTGCTGCACACACCTAGCTCATCATGAGCTGGAAAGCATCAAATCCTGAATGTTACCATTGCTGCCAACAGTTACACTCTGGCGGGCACAGAATCATTGTTGTTATTATTATTGTTACCCTGCACTTGAGTGTCAGTTACAGCACCTCAAGTTCTGCATGCAACTCACACTTTTCCCATTGAGACTTTAGAGAAAGCGCCAAATGTTCACATACAGATGGCTCAAGAGGTAGTTCATGCTTTTTGGGCTGCATGCATCTCTGCAGTGCTACCATGTCAGGCTGGCTTAACCTGTTTATTGGCAAAACAGTCACTCAATTCAGCTGGCTCTGTTACATTGCCTTCACATACGAACAGTGCAAATGCAAACCCAAAAAAGGCGTAGTCTCATGCCAAGACGGCCTTATGCAGACAGCTAGTTCTGCAGATCCTGCTGTGCTGACTTCATTACGCAACTATTGCTGCATCCGCTTTTGCACCAGAAGCTGTAGGCTGCTGCATCATCTGCTGTCTTCTCTGTTCTCAGCTGCATGCATGCTGCTGCACACCAAACAATACGCAGCGGCAAGCAACATGAGCAAGTAGGGGGGGCTTGGGATGGTGTTTGAGCAGGGGATTGGGGATGGTGCCTGGTCAGGGGCTTAGGGATTGTTTGTGAACATGCGCTTGGGGATTGTGCATGGATAGAGACTTAGTCATCATCTATAAGCTTGCAAAACAGTTCATGTCTGCCGCAGACTGACTGTGTAGGATTGGTCACTTGTCCAAATGAGCAATGTGGCTGTCTGCAACCCGCAACGCTTGGCGTGATTGGTGAATGTGCTGTTACAGACACACTGACAAGCCTGGAGCAGATGGAATGATGCACAGTGGTGTGCGGCCTTATCTCATGGACTTGGGGAGTGCCAACGGGACATACCTCAATAATGACCGCATAGAGGCAGAGCGCTACTATGAGTTGTTGGAAAAGGTAACCCCAAGACATGCCATACATTCCTCTATAGTTATGGCATAACAAAGCACCACTACCTGCTGCTGGAGGTTGTTTCCTAAGCAAATTCATTGATCATGTTGCTGCTTGGCCTTTTATTGATGTGACCTAAAATATCTGTCTAGTGTCCGCTCTTTGCCCTTACACACATGGCTCCAACCATGCAGAGCTACAGCCTTATTTGATTTGTTCCCTGAGAGGTGGCACACAACTTTGCATCATGAAAGTCAAGATTTCAAACATATTCTGCAAACATGAGGGTGTGTGCATCTTTATGCAGGACATGATCAAGTTTGGACACAGCACAAGGGAGTATGTGCTGTTGCACGCTCAAAGCAATGCCTGATCAGACTATAGCATGTTAGAATTGCATGTGTCAAGGCACAATTTTCCTGCTGCCACTGTAATCCTGTAGTTTGCACTGCAGCAGGAGTCTCAGTTCGGTGCCTAGCAGCATCTTTTGCATGTCATAAACTGAATCTTGTGGACTGTAAGTCCTAGGTCAAATGATGTGTATGATGCTTGTAAATGTTGCGGTGTTGTCTTTCACATTGGCAGTGATGACTGTTGTCGTGTTAAATTTCACATGATGCCGTCAAATTGTACTTGACAACTGTAGCATCGACACCAAGACTTCTGGTGTAAGATTTGCGCAGTCACATTCCATAGCGAGCATAGGCTTCTGTCTGTAAATGGATGTAAAGCTACATAGTCCTGACACAAAGGCGTCAGACCTTTACAGTGGTCTTTTGTCAACCAGGTTGCTCCAGCGCTTGCTCAGAGTGAGCAAGACATTCCTGTATGTCATGTGTAGAGATAGACACGGTACTGAGCATCGAGGTCTGTAATTCACTTCTTGGCATGACTTTGCAGCTCTGTTCTTAGCTGCTGTGCAAAATTATCACTGACGCTGGTGTCATCCCAGTCAGCCTCCCACAGTTCCGCTTTGGCGGGATCCTCGTCCTCCTCCTTCCAGCCTGTAGAGTAACATATCTGGTTCGGGTAAGCTTTCACAACAGTCCTGCAGCGCAGCACAGCTGTGATTGGTACCTTCCACGTCAAACTCTTCGAACTCGTCGTCGTCTTCCATAGGCTTTACTGGTTGCTGTGGCTTGCTGACATCTGCCTTCTGTTCGGGCATGACGATATTCAACTGCCTGATGCGCCTCGCTGGGGCGTGACCAGCAGTTGCTAAGCTGAGTGATCCAGTGGTTCGACCGCTCAAGCTCGAGAACAGGTGCCAGCAGCCTTTTGCAGGGTCTCTACGCGGGTTTGACGTAAAATCCTGGGCTTTTGCGTGCAAGCGAGTGGTGTTTGTGCAACTTTGAAGCTTACACACACAGGCGATGGTGTGTAGCACGTTTGTGCAAGTTTTCAGGGGACTGGCTCTGGGGACGCGGTAGAAATTGAGACAATACGGTAACTTTTTACTCGATTGTCGTGAGTCACCTGAAGGAAGCGCAGCGATACGGGACTTGCCGTTGGCCCGATCTTGGATCACCGTCGGCAAGACCGTGGGTTTCGGATTTGCCATCTCTGTGCATCAAAGCAACAGCAAACTCAGTGTGGCAACGGTAACCCTGTTCAACATGGCAATGTATTTGAACAGTCGCTCTTGAGTTCGAGTACACCCTACTCGAGGGCGACGGTTGACGGACCCAGGGCAGCTGGTTGAACGTTGCGAGAGGCCATCAGGGCAGTCTCATGCTCCATGGACCTTGTCAAGGCCACACTGAGCAGGAAGACTGGTGACGCTGGGGAAAAGGTATCGGTCAAAGGCTTGTTTGACATGAACTATCTGGTTCAGCCTCCAGGGTCTGATGTGTCTGTACGCCTCTGCAGCTGGACACGACGCAGAAGCGCACCAAGATAGCAGCTGGTCCAGCAGATGGTAGACCCTTTGCATAGACTTTTGACTGTAGTCTTGCTAAACTCTCTACTTGTTAGTTGACTTTCCTGACTTGCTACATCTGTTGTGTAGGCATGGTAGAGAGGCGTCCAACACAGGTGAATCATCTGCTGTTATGGGGCAGCATTTGCACTTGTAGTCTCTGCATCTGCAGCCTCTTCTGTGTTACTTGACTCTCATAAAATCGCTTTAATGCTCAGGCACCAGGCACAAGCTATCAGCCAACTTCCTCAAAAGGGAATGCAGAGGCCTTGCCACAGGTGCGCAGCTGTGAAAGCTGCTTTGCAGAGCATTCTATGCACAAACACCCATCATGATCTTTCCCCTGAACCCTACACTGTCAGTTGCAGCATGTTGACGTGCCGTTGTGATTACCTTATCTATCAGTTGCTCATAAATGATTGACGCAGCTTACCAACAAACTTGGCTGCTTGTCTGCAGAGTTTAACGCAGCTCAGACTAAAAGAAGAGAAAGATGGCAAAGAGGCGGTAAGCACTTGCAACTTTGCTGTTCAGGCCCTGCTTCATTTGTTTAATAGGTGGCTGTCTGCATTGCTTGATAAAGCTGCAAAATGTCTCAGCAAGCCACAAACTTCTTTCAATAAAAGTCAGCCTCATGCGGCTTTCACTGCAGCTCTGTCAAAAGGGGGTTGTGGTTTTTTCAGTTGCATCAATGCACCCCTTCTTGCATAGCTCAAATCTGCCAAACAGGGCAGCGCAACCTGCAAAGTGCAGCTCATTCATGCAGCAGGACACCTGCAAACATGGTTCTTGGGAACAGCGCTGTACTGCTACAACTGCAGCTCCATTTTATGTCTACCCATGTCACAATCCAGCTGCAACGTTGCGTTTGGGACAGTCAACAGGACTGATAATCAACCTTACAGTAGTTCACACATTGTGCTATGTCAACACAGAATAAAGCCGTCGTGCATGCACTCTCACTGAATGCATAAAACACAGCTTGGCTGCAGGACAAGTGGCCATTCCCCCAACAGCCAGCAGTTATTAGTCAGTCAGTCTTTAGCGAAGCTCACAAGGTCAATCAACAAGCACTCCATATCACATGCGAATGTTATAACTGCACAGCGCAAGTGTATCCTGTCTGCATGCAGGTGTACGAGGGGCGAGTGGTTGAGGGTGACCCAAGTGTGTGTGGCCACGTCATCTCCACAACAGCTAGTGGCGGCAGCAATCGGCAGTCCATCAACTACTCCACAGAGCGCGTGGTGGGCAACGGCTCCTTTGGGGTTGTCTTCCAGGCGACCTGCTTAGAGACTGGAGAGACGGTCAGCACTTCTGACTGTCTGTCTGAGCCCCTGCTGCTTGTCTCCTTCTGCTTTGCATGTCCCAGGCTAACTGCTGTAAGGCTGAGACTGAGTGCGCAAGCCTCCTGACAGTCATGGCTGCATGTTCGACCAGTGCAAAGGCCTGGGTGTTATTGAGTGTATCATGACCTCAGTCTGCAAGGCAATGACTGCCTCACTGGGACTTTGAGCAGCATTGCATTATGGTGATGTGGGTGCAAGGCCTGAACAAATGCTAGGCTCTATTAGCACCATCACCGATGCAGAAGCCGGCCGTGCATCAGCACAACAAGCAGCACTAATGGCCGAGACTTTGTTTGAAAGTTACAGCTCAAACATGCTCATAGACTGAGAAGCACTCGGCTATGGACATCAACGCAAATAGTTGTCTACTGTCATGCAAGTTGTATCGTGATATACAGGCATACGTGGCTTGCATTGCTGCTCTGGAGAGACAAGGCTTGGCTTGCAACTACCTAGCTCATTGTGAGCTGAATAGCGTCTTAATTATTAGTATCATTATTGTTATTATTGTTGCTGCAATTGCGATGCACTGACAGGGAAAGGGAAACATTTGCTGTCATGGGGACCATGATCAGGTCATTCAGGAAGCCTTGAAAGCAATGCAGGCTGTTGAGACTTTGCTCCTCTTGCACAGACTGTCATCAAGGGACACAATTCATGCAGGTTGCACATCTAGACCAAAAAACAACCAGAATCTACTGTCTCAGACTCAAAAGCTGATTGATTGCTCATGCAAGGTGCTGTTCAACGCTTGTGCTAGGAGCAGACTGCAGTGGTGTGATCTGTTGTCGCACTGACTTGCAGATGGGCATCACAGCACCAGTAGGCAGTCAACCTGCACTGATCCCTCTTCAACAGCGTGCAGGTGGCAAGATTGTGGTGCTGCAAGACCAGCGCTTCAAGATCAGGCAGCTGCAGACGCTTCAATGCCTGGACATCTATGCAAAAACAGTGCAGAACATGCGTGGTGTTGATACATGTTCCATGGCGTTGCAGGTGGCGATCCAGAAGGTGCTGCAAGACAAACACTTCAGAATAGAGAGCTGCAGATCACTCAATGCATGGACGTCTATGCAAACAAAATGCACAAAACGAGTGGTGTTGATAAGAATGTCCATGGTGGTGCAGGTGGCAATCAAGAAGGTGCTGCAAGACAAGCGCTTCAAGAACAGAGAGCTCCAGATCATGAAGATGATGGACCACTGCAATGTGGTGCAGCTCCAGCACTGCTTCTACACCACCACAGAGAAGGACGAGGTCTTCCTCAATCTGGTGCTGGAGTTTGTGCCCGAGACGGTGTACCGCATCGGCAAGCACTACAGCAAGAATGGGCAGCGCATGCCCACCCTCTTTGTCAAGTTGTATGTCTACCAGGTACGTCGCATGTGGTCATTGCCTCTGAGATTTCAGTGCTTCTTTTCTACGTTTCAGTTCTTTCAAAGTACACGCTTCTAGAGACAGAGTTGGAGGCAGTAGGAAGTACGAAAAACAGCGGCATGCTTTGTATGCCTGTCTGAGAGGCACTTACTACAGCCAAATCAACAGTGCATGCCCAATCTCTGCGCTCAGTTGTATGTCTACCAGGTACGCCATTGTTAGTGTTGGTTTGCTTCAGCATCAGATCACACATCTTGATACTTCCTGCAAAGCTGGAAAAGAAAAGAGAGAGAGAGCGAAAAAGACTACGCCTTTCGGCGTCGATTCATTGAGAAGCCAAGCATTATACCAAGCTGCCCAGTTCTGCAAAGCTGTGCATCTTCAAAGAAACACATGCAGTCATGACAGAACATGTGTCACAAGATTGTATTAAATTTGGGTGAGCATGTACCAATGTGCCATACACCTGCACAAAGAGACAGACAATTCAGGGCACGATCTTCAATATGGTAATGCTACTAATCTCAGTCAGCCTTTCTGCACTAAAATTGTCAACCTGCCACAGAGACATCTCACCCCAGAGTTGCAAGCTCTGACTCTGGCCAGCAGACCTTGTGAGTTGTGCCAACTGCCTGTCTTGTGTCTGCAGATGCATATAAGCATCGACGCAATCTCACAGATGTTTTGGGGCTTGATGTCCCTATGGCAGACCTCGCAAAGGGATAACAAGCTCCCCATTTTGCCATTCAGCGCTCACAGGAGATCACACTTTTCGCATCGTGCTTATTGCCTGTAAGTGACCATCTATCTGTGGTGTGTGCAGATGTGTAGGGCGTTGGCGCATATTCACAGCATGCAGGTGTGCCATCGGGACATCAAGCCCCAGAACCTGCTGGTCAACACACAGACGCACCAGCTAAAGCTGTGCGACTTTGGCAGCGCCAAGGTGCTCATGAAGGGGGAGCCCAACATCTCCTACATCTGCTCCAGGTCTGCCCTTCATCCCCCTTGCTTTCAAGGCAGCCCTGGCCCTTTCTTTTGTCAAGTTGCCTTCTGCTCAGTCCTGACGCAGCTCAAGATGGCTGAAAGATGTGATGTGATGCGTTGGTGTAGGTACTACCGAGCCCCTTTCAAGGCAGCGTCGGCCCTTTCTTTTGTCAAGTTGCCTTCTGCTCAGTCCTGACGCAGCTCAAGATGTCTGAAAGATATGATGTGATGCGATGTGATGCGATGTGATGTGATGTGATGTGATGTGATGTGATGTGATGTGATGGTGCAGGTACTACCGAGCCCCAGAGCTGATCTTTGGGGCGACAGACTACACAGCCGCCATTGATGTGTGGTCGGTGGGTTGCGTCATGGCAGAGCTACTGCTGGGCAAGCCCATCTTCCCAGGTCTGCCCTTTTCTTTCCTTTTCTTTTCATCACTTGCTCCTTGTTGTACGACAGTACACTCTTGAAACAAACTTTGCACATATGGTTGCCATGTGTTTGACACACTTTGATGGCTATTTTGTGATAGTGTGTACGGTGCAGCTGCCGAAGCAAGGGCATGGCTCCTTTCTCTTTTCCTACTCATGCACATGCACCATGCAGTTGGCATTGTCAGTGGCTGTAGAGACAAAGAAACATAAACATACAGACACATACATGCACTCCCTCCCTCAACCTCTTGATCAGCCACTTGCTTTCACTCTGGGTCCTGTGATGCAGCGAAGAGTAAGTCTGACTGTGCAGCTGTTCTTGTGAACACACTGACATAGCTTCTCTTCCCCAAACTTGCTCTGCCAAAATCAACACTCACCCACCTGTTATGCCACACTTAGAGAGGGGGATGAGAAGGGGGGGGGGGGTGGAGATGTGGGGCCCCTGCAGCAGGGAGGAAACTCCAGACTGGTCTGCTGAAGTCAACAATCTCTCACTTGCGCTGCAACATGTGGCAAACAGACTGTTTTGGAGAGACAAGACTTGTCCTGCACATACCTAGCTCACCGTGAGCTGAAAAGCTAATCATTTTTATTATTTATGTGGTGCAGGGGAGAGCGGGGTGGACCAGCTGGTGGAGATCATCAAGGTGCTGGGGACCCCCACCCGGGAGGAGATCTGCAGCATGAACCCCAACTACACCGAGTTCAAATTCCCCAAGATCACAGCGCACCCCTGGAGCAAGGTCTTCAGCAAGCGCATGCCCCCTGACGCCGTTGACCTGGTACGCTGCACATGGCAACATGAAGATTGTGCTTCTTACAGTAACAACTGTGGGTTGTGTATGTTTGGCCATTCTTGATAAATGTCTGAAAGCGCATGCCCCCTGACGCCGTCGACCTGGTACGCTGCAAATGACAGAATGAAGACTGTGCTTCTTACAGTAACAGATGTGGGCTCTGTATGCTTGGCTATTCTCCATGATTGTCTGAACAACACACTGCTGCTTGACGTCCACGAGTGATGCGAACTGATTCATGCTTGACAGCAACATCTTGAGTGATTGTTCAACAGCAACATCGCGAGTGATCACTTGACAGCAGCATCTTGATTGCTCACTTGACAGCAGTATCTTGATTGCTCACTTGACAGCAACATCTTCATACTCTGCAGTACTTTAGGCTGCACACATCCTGAGCTTCATCACGTGTGGTCCAGGTGTCCAAGCTGCTGCACTACAGCCCAGTGACCCGTCTGACCGCCCTGGGGGCGCTCACCCACCCCTTCTTTGATGAGCTCCGAGACCCCAACACCACCCTTCCCAATGGTCAGTCCCATGCTTGAGCACGTTCACATCATCGGCATCAGCATCATGACACGTGAAAAGTCAGGATGTGACTGCCATGCAAAATCCAAGAAATATCCAAATTGCATCACCTCATGTCATGCTGCTCCCATTAATGCAGCAAGTTCCTCTTGTTGTCAGCCATGCTGACCCTGGATCAGTATCCCAATACGTGCGTGTCCCATGTCAAAGTGAAGTGTGTCTCACTCAAATGAACATGTGATTCATGCTCAAGATGCCTGACTACAAAAGCGCATGCGCATGTGATCGTGAGTGTTTCTTCGTCAACTGTTCCAGTAGTAGCAACATTGGCCCTTATTGAGTCTGTGCATCATTCTTGGTACCAGCACATACCACATGCACAGACTTGACCCAGCAACCTGACATCTGACCAAAACAAAGCTGCAGCTGTGTTGTGTTAAGGCTGTTGTTGCCCTCATGCATACAGTGCCATGCCTCTGCAGGCTGGCCTGAAATCTGTACTCTACATGTAGACTGCATAGTATCATGTCTCTGCAGGCCGGCCGCTACCCCCCCTCTTCAACTGGTACCCCGATGAGCTGAACGGGGTCAGCCCAGATGTACAGAGGGTATTGCGAGCTCAGTCTTCAGCAAGACCCTCCCCCGCTGCAGCCCCCCAGGCTGTCTAGGGGGAGGCCAACCCTCCTTTGGACGCCTTGTGCTGTCTGAGATCTGAGCCTGAAGCCTTGCATGGCCTGTCTGCAGGCTCACCCAGTACATGAGTTGACTGCCACATGGGGCTGTGAGCTCTCATGCAGGCAGCATGTTGTTGTTGATACATATGGTGTTATCAGCCGTAGCCAGCTTGTGCGCTCCAGGTTTAGTTTGCAAGCAGATCTGGTAAATGTGGAGCCTAGGCTAGAAGGTGAGGGTCGTTACTGGCTTTCTTGAGATTGTGTTATGGTCTACAGTACACAGTGTTTACAGCTCCTCTGGCGTAGCTTTGATTAGCACAAACTGCACACATGGGCAGCGATAGTCAAGTGGCAAACGAATCCATATGAGCGATAACAGTTGTCAAAACACAGAGTTGCTCTGCGTCTCAGCACTCAAATGAATCATGACCTTTAACGTATGCTTTTGTGTATGCTCTTCTTGTATGTTTATACCTTCTATTTTGTTCAAGCATGCTGACACCACTGTAAGCATTACTGGATACTTGAATGATAGATTGCGCTGTTAGCAATGCTGCATGCATGCTGTGCAAGCGTTGTGTTCATAGCCAGCTTGATGGTGTGGGCACACATGTGGGCTGGCCATATGTAAACCTGCTGTCTTTGAATTGCTTGTACATTGATTTTGTCAGTACCCTTGCATACTCTAGTTTGATGGTGCGCATAACATCACAAGTATGCTGAGCAGCGGCTGGTGCAGTGCATGTGCTCAACGAGCATGCTGGTAACAATGTATGTCCTTACAGAGACAGCAGGTATGAGCATGGATAGACACTACAGCTTTGAGTCACAGCCAAATGCAAGTGCAAGTTCCCTGATCGAAAGAAAAAGGATACTGTCTGGATGGTATTGACACACCATGCACAAGTTCGTTCTTATTTTACTTCTTAAACTTATTAAGCTGGTTTGCCGTGTTGCCAGTATCACCCCATAGCAAAAGTGCCAACAACAGTCCTGGGCAAGCAGCAGCAGGCTTATGACAGGCAGTGCCGGTGTGTGACGGTGCTAGTGAGCAGTAGGTGCATGCACAGTAGCAGCAGCACAGGGTCTTGCAGCAGCACAGGGTCTTGCAGCAGCATGCAGCAGTGCAGCAAGTGCAAGCTGTGTGTGTAGAGCAGGTATACGTGTAACACCTGCAAAATCATCATCGCCTGTACCATTGTGCATTAGTAACATAAGTATGTCTGGTGTGGCAAGTCTTGCATGTGTATACAGCCTGCGATGCACACGTGCAGCTCGGCCAAGCAGCAAGCATGCCGTACCATACATATGCAACCTATCAGCATCACTAACAGCTGCTCAGCAGCAAGTTTACATGAGCAGGTGGTCAGAGAACATAGGTAGTACCATTAGCTAGAGATGCTTCATGCCTCAACTGTATGGCAACAAAGCTCTATGTGCTACTGTAGGTAACATGGATCATGATTGGCCGATTGTGTGCTACATAGATCATGATTTACTGATCAGCACCCAACTTCCAGAGGTCGACCTGATCCTGCATGGTAGCTTTTGCTTGCAGAGAGGACTTCCTTGGTGGTTCAGATCCATTTACAGTGATTTTGCCGCAAGTTTCTGACGACGATGAAAATTGCCCAGTGCGGCAATTGACCTCGACCTCTGCAAGTATCTGACAACCAGGAAACATGCCCAGTGCGGCAATTGACCTCGACCTCTGCAAGTGTGCCCATGGAGGTGCTGGTCAGCCTGGGAGCATCAGTCCTAAAGGGCTGGCTGTGAGAGCCCAGCAGGGAAGTGCCCTGCATGCCACAGCACTGTGCTTTATGTCTCCCAGTAGTCATTGTGGCAACTATTAACAGTTCCGGCTTGTAAACAGTCAGCATAATGTAATATACTGCCATGTTGTTTGAGGGCACACCCGACTGTGCTGACCCTGAGCCATGATCCGGCAACACTGCTACATCACTGTGGTGTCTTGGACCGAACTATACACATCAAATCCTGCAGCAGCCCTATATCACCTGGATGTGGTGCACAATGTGGTGAGAGATGATGAGCACTGAACAGATGTCTGCATGTGGGCTGCTTACCCACAAACAATGGCATCAGGGGGGTGTGAGAAGCGGAGGGGGTCAGTACTATAAGGGGCAAGGCCTGACCCACAGCCAGTCTGCAACCACACATACACATGTTGGTCTTAGCACTCAACAGGACTGTTGATTGCATTGAATACATGTTGAGTAATGAAGCATCACAAAGTGTGCAAGTTTTGCGTCGCCTCATTCCCTAGATCAGCAGTGGCAGCACCAACGTGCAAGCGCCTTCAGTCATTGGCCATTTACACAGGACAAACAAATTTATTCAAACCCACACGAGCAGTCAGTTGACCGCATGAAGGCAAAAGAGATCCTTGGCTGTGCTGCAATGTGATGCAAGGTTGCAGCTGCAGCCATGTTCATCAAGCCATTTCCAGAGCTGAAAAACTGAGTTCCAAAGGTGATTGACAAAAGGCCACCAGATGACTATATCACAACCCAAAGAATAACATGGAGGACAAAGCCTTACCATGAGGAGTGATGATGACAAGGCGCGAGAGATGCAGGGACTGATGCCTCCAAGGGGCACATCAGGTACATACACCTCATATGTCCAGGCAGCATGCTACCCTCCCTCAGGCACGCATATCAGACTCTGAAGTCTCTGCACAGCATGACACGACTGTTTCTTGTGGAAGACCTGCGCTTTTGTGTTGGGGAATCAGGTTGCCTTTGTGCAAATTGTTATTGCTGTCTGACGTCCTAGTCTTGTTATGAGTCACAAGCGCACAGCATTGCTAGGTACAAGCAACTTGATGTGACAATGGCACATTATGTAGTGAATCGGAAAATCGGTGCAGCGGTACGCATTATGCAAAGCATCAGTGTTCTGACACTCAACTAGACACATAAGCCAGTGGATCCACTGTGTCTGGGTACATCTTGAGAAACTGCATCCCCAGAACCACATGGCACTGCTTGTTGGCAGACAGACATAACCCTAGTGTGGAAGTGAGCGTATAGAAGACAGCAGCCATAGGGCAGGCTAAACACTGCAAATCACCTTCAGCATGGAACTTGCGAGAGAAATCTTGGTCCGACAGAGTGGCCAGGGCTGCCAGGTGGTCCTCTGCCTTGAAGGCTGCTTGCTGGTTTGCAATGCTTGACAGGAGCTGCCATCTGGGAGCCAGCCTGTCAGGCAGAGACGTGAGCAGCAGATCCTGGTGGGCAGCAATGGTCTCAACAGACAGCTTCATGTGCTGTCTCAAATACTCCCAGCGTTGTTTCCAATTGTCAACAAAAGCTGAGTCAAAAACCTTGCTAGGAATAGCCGACGGAACACTGAAGCGTTCACTGAAGACAGCTTTTGACTTCTTGAGATAACCAGAAAGGCCTGACATCATGATGGTGTTAGGTGCATCAATAGCACCAGTCTGATACAAGAACCACACACGTGGACCAAGGGACATGCTGACTGAACTAGCCAGCAGATGGGGTCTGGCAGCTATGTCATCCAAGGTCAGACCTAGCAAACATCTGAGGAACTGCAGCTTCTCAACATTCGTGTCAGAGGTCCATTTGCGAGCCAGTAGGTCTGTAAGCAGGGTGCACATTGCCCAGACTTGGGTCTGAGAAAAGCCTGCAGCTTGCATGTCGTGAACATTGCGTGCAATCGTGAAAGGCTCTAAAGTCAGCATGTCTGGACGTGCACTGAGCTTTTGCTTGAGCTGTTCAATATCCCAGCCCAGCAGTTCTTGAAGCTTTGTTGCTCTACTTTGCATCACAGGCTCTGGAGTCATAAACACACCCCTTGTGAATGCTGTCCTGGCTACATGGGTCCCGGTCGCGTACATCCGGCAGAAAAACGTCACACGCTGATGAACAGTGACTGGACCTCTGGAAAACAGTCTGTCACTGGCAGCCAAGATAACCTCTCTGAAGCTATTTGATGTCATTGGCGTGCCCAACATCATGCCAACAGCCTGAAGCGTGCTGAGAACATGGTCTGGTCCAAATGCAAGAGCTACAGAATGCTTATGGAAAAGCGTACACATCTGTGCATCTGAAAAGGCAGCTGCTTGCTGAAGAGCCTCAAAGGTACTCTGCACTGCCCTGATCTCCCGTGTCATGACTATTGGTGCCTTCTGTTGTACCCTTGCAGCGTTCACTCCCTTTAAAACCAGCCACGAGTACACCTCGTTGCGTTCATCGGGCGTGTGCAATAGCAGGCGTGGTAGTTTCTGAAGCTGCTGAGACAGCTGCTCAGCGCCCAGCTCTTGCAGCCACAATTGCAGGGCAGGTCGCAGCTTGGTCTCCACGTCCCAGGTTAGGTATGGCTTGTATTGCTTCAAGACCTTCTGGGTGACCTCAGCGGATATGCCTGCCTTGGCAAACTCTGCCTGAACAGCATCAGCTCTGCCGGCAGAAGTTGACTTGGTAGCTGAAGTGATAAGCTTACGACGCACCGCTGAGCACGATTGCTGGTGTGACAAGTGGCTGTTGCCACAGCAGAGGCGATGACTGGACAAGGGCAGCCTGGTGTACATGGGCATCAGTGGCAAGTCATGCGCTCTGGAAGGCTTGTTAGGGGCGGCCTGCAAGGAACAAAAGAAGCATGAACACAAGAATTGTGAAGTTAAAGTGGAGCAGAATGCTCCAGGAACATTTTGCTTCTGACAGGAGTGCTGTGCAACCCGTGTAATGCTGTGCATGAGCTTGTCAAAAACCACAGCTTTTGTCAAGTCTTACCTTGTGAGGCGCAAAGCAAAGGATGCCCTGTCTGCTGATCATACACTTCTGCTTCGTACAACAACTTGACAACCTGCAGAGCAGGTAACACAACTTCACAGAATTTGGCAAAGGCTCCAGCCCATGGGAGCACAAAAAGTCATCTCACATCTTGTGCTGAAGCCCGCAACTGCTTCCGGTCATCAACCTTGACTCACTGCTGCTCGTGGACCCAGGGCTGGGCGCTCAGTGCCTTTCCGGGTGCTGGAGGACTGCAAGCTGAAGATGTTTACAGCAACAGCACAGGATCCCCAACAACAGGTTTTGGACAGATGGATATCCGAACTCACCAAAGAGGTGACACGTTGAGTGAATTGTTGACGAGTCTGTGCGAAATCAGCGAGGCTGATACGGAGCTTCCTGCAAATTGCGATGGGCGGCGAACCACGATGGTAATCTATCTTGTCGAGGCCATGACTAATTGGTACCTAGACATGCAGCCCAGTAGTCAGTAGTAGCAGCTCTCAGACACATCTGTTGAGCATTTTGGTACTTTGCGGTGTCATGCTGCTTGTGTGCGGGCTTGTGTTCTCTCTAATGCCATGACTCACAGACTGAGCGTGTGTCCAGTATTTCACAGTCAGATGTTAACGGCGTCGCATGTTGCGTCACACATGCATGCATACACGTGGTTGTGCATATGGGTCTTTCTGGAAATACACGCCTTCCTATTTCCACATTCCGTCGTGAGCTGGTAAGGGCCCTGGTAAGGCCTGGGGACTTGTGCTAGCGTCGACTTGACTAAATTATACACAGTCTAAGCTTACTATTGGTGCAGACCCCTTGCTCTTATACTGTGTAAACCTTCAATTCCAACTTTGCTTCCGGACAAGTAAGCTGCAAGATCACCAAAATAATGGATTGCCTTCACCATCTGAACATCAGCATGTACCAGGAGCGTCCGATACATTTGTACACACCCGACATGGCTGCTTGTTCTCCAGCCAGCTGCAACCTGCATCCATGTTTTGATCAGCGAAGCAGCAGCACTGCACAGCACAGCCCAACTCCAGCATGACATGCTGAGGTCGCCTAACAACTGACCACAGCAATTTCAATATCAAAACCTCATGTGTCAAGTTGCTCATCAGCAAGGGGGGAATCAGACTAGAAGGGCTGGACTGAGTGCCCTGCAGAAAATGCCCTGCTGCCACAACACTGTGTTGTATGTATTCTGACAGTCATTGCAGCAATCAGAACAGGCTGGAAGACAACCAGTCTTTGCATTACGTTGTCATGCTGCTTGAAGGGTGCAGACAGACATTGAAGTTGAGCATTGAGTCAACATTGCTGCTGCATCATTATGTAGCTCGCCTTGTACCAGAAAAAAGAAATTTGGCACACCAGCAGCACGTGTTTCTGCAGTGCAAACATATGAAACACAAGTAGGACTCAACAAATATTTGCATGTGGCCTGCATACCAACACAGCATGGCAAAACCCAGAAATGGAGGGTGACCTGGCCATCAGAACCACGCCTTACCCAGGCACCAAGCTGCTCAGTTGTGAGCTGCAAGCATGCCCATGCTGGCCTCATTGTTCAACACCAATGTCACCTGCGTCAAGCATGAGCATCATAAAACTTGCAGGAGCAAAAATGGGCAGGTCTGCCACCCTCTTTGCAAAAGCAGGGCGAGGAGTAAGGTGCAACTGTCTATAGTCACCTGGCAGGCTATTGGAAAGCACCAACAAGCCAAGTCTGCATGAGCCCTAAGCTGTTTTGCAGCGATTGCTATGCAAAGTTGCAGCTACAGCTTCCTTGTCAAGCTCTTTGGGGATCTGCAACAAAGAGACACAGGGGTGCCTGACGTTACAGCGTCGTCGCAGATGCACACCGTACTAAAAGTAATATGTTGAAGGCTGAAGCCTTACCAGCAGAGTCTATTGTAACAAGGCATAGAACAGTCTTCAACCAGCCTCTGAACCAGTTGCTCAAGGCATCCTAATGGCCCAGGAGGCATGCTCTTCTACCTCAGGCGGGTAACCCACAATATGAGGCCTCTGCATGACACATCACAATGCGTTGTCAGTTCATACTGACATCTTTGTCCCATTCAGCAATTTACTCTTGCACAATGCAATGATGTTGCCGGCACTGCACCAAATGCAGCAGGTCAAGCAAACTGCAATGGTGCATGTGTCTCAAGCTTCAACTGGTTTTGACTTGTGCAACGTCGATACTGTCTTGCATGAGAACAGAAAGTGCAGAAAACAGCAGCCTTGTTCAAGTGCCACAACTATATAGCTCACTGTCTGCCCTGAAGACTCGAGCAAAGTCTTGGTCAGACAGAGTGGCCAGGGCTGTGAGGTGGTCCTCTGCCATGAAGGCTACTTGCTCCTTTGCGATGCTTGATAGGAGCTGCCATCTGGGAGCCAGCCTGTCATGCAGAGATGTGAGCAGCAGATCCTGGTGGGCAG
>JAABUO010002307.1_pt1 | contig 23392 bp, 18 predicted proteins | sample 5559291 | NCBI WGS metagenome assembly JAABUO01 (sample SAMN10711878, study PRJNA513372) | rock metagenome | isolation source: Antarctica rocks | place: Antarctica: Victoria Land, Finger Mt sud
GACCGTCGAGGACCGGGTCCACGTTGTCAGTCGTTCACGGTCCCTGTCCAGCAATCCCAAGCGGGCAGCTCGCATACGACATTGTCCCGCACCTGACCGCCTAAAGACTTTGGCGACACGACACTAGGGGAGGAGCCACCCGCCATCCACGGTGAACGCCGCGCCATGAACGAAGTCAGCGTCGTCGCTGGCAAGAAATAGCGCCATGTGCGCGATCTCCTCAGGCTTGCCCCACCGTCCGGCCGGGGTGCCGGCGACGGCGGCATCAACGTGCGGATTCCGCCCGGCGTCGGTCAGCAGGTGCCCGGTCATGCCCGTGTGAATCGCTCCGGGACAGATCGCATTCGCGCGGATTCCGTACTTCCCGTAGTCAAATGCCAACTGTCTGGTCAGTCCGAGGACTGCATGCTTGGACGCCGTGTAGGCAGCCCCACCACCGCCGGCGACAAACGCAGAGATCGAAGCGGTGTTGATGATGGTGCCTTTCTTCTGGTCCATCATGTGGGGCACCACGGCGCGAGCAAAAAGGAAAGGACCGGTGAGGTTCACACCCAGAACCTTGTTCCACAAGTCGTCCGAAGTCTCATGTGCTGGGGTGTAATCGTCTAGGACGCCGGCGTTGTTGCACAATATGTCGACTCGGCCAAATCTCTTAAAAGTATCGCCCACGACCCGTTCGACATCGGCCCGACTCGACACGTCGCCGACGAGTGAGACGCACCGATCGCTTCCACCGAGCAGTCTCACCGTCTCCTCGACGGGATCCGGCCGGACGTCGACCGCGGCGACGATTGCACCGGCCTCGTAAAACTCTAAAGCCATGGCCCGGCCCATACCTGATCCGGCTCCAGTAATAAGCGCAACGCGCCCGTCCAACTTCATCAGCAGAGAGTCTCCTTCATATAGGGGCGCAGGATTTCCTAGCGGTCTTCGGCTAGCCGTCGAGCGGCTGTGACGATGTTCTGCACATCCGGCATCCATACCCGCTCGAGCGAGGGGGCGTATGGAGCGGGCGACGACGGCGCCCCAACTCGGGCCACAGGGGCGTCAAGCGACCAGAAGCCTTCGTGTACGGCAAGCGCAGCGAGTTCGGCACCCACCCCGAATTCGGTCACGGCCTCCTGCGCGATGAGCAGCCGGTTCGTCCGGGCAAGCGACTCGATTACCGTCGCGCGGTCGAGGGGAACGATCGTGCGCAGGTCGATGACCTCTGCGCTGATGCCGTCTCCTGCGAGAATCTCCGCGGCTGCCAACGACAGGTGCACCATGCGCGACCACGAGACGATGGTGATGTCAGTACCGGGGCGCACGCACCGCGCGCGCCCGAGCGGGACCCGGTGGTCAGCCGCGGGCATGGGCCCTTTGACTTCGTAGAGCAGGCGGTTCTCAACGAAGATAACGGGGTTGTCGTCCTCGATGGAGGCGCGAAGCAGCCCGTACGCGTCGTCTGCTGAACTCGGCATCACCACCGTCAGACCGGGCACGTGCGCTAACAAAACCTCCAGACTCTGTGAGTGCTGGCTACCCGAGGAACGGCCGGACCCGAACTGCGTACGCACCACCATCGGGACGGACACCGCGCCGCCCGTCATGAATCGCAGCTTGGCTGCCTGGTTCAGCAGCTGGTCAAGGCACACGCCGAGAAAGTCCAGATACATCAACTCCACAACCGGGCGAAGACCGGCCATGGCCGATCCCACGCCGAGGCCCATGATCGCGGTTTCGGCGATGGGTGTGTCCAGCACGCGGTCAGGCCATTGCCGCGCGAGGTCACGAGTCAGGCCGAAGACGTTTCCGCCTGCAACGTCGATACCAGCCAGAAACACCGATGGGTCATCCCGTAGCGCATCCTGGAGCGCTTCTCGGATGACCCGAGACATCGAGACTGGTCGAGTCACCTCGGTGGAGTTACGCGCAGGCTTCTCCTTGACTGCAGCCCGGGGGATGGTCACGTAGTCAAGCGCGGTCTCAGCGGCAGGTTCCGCGGAGTCGATCGCGAACTTCTCCGCCTCTGCAATAGTCCGGGCGACTTCGTCGTCGAGTTCGTCGAGCTCGGCGGGCTCGACACCCAGGTGAGTGAGGCGGTCTCGTGCGAGCTGCAGCGGGTCGGCTGCAGTCCACCCGGCCGTGCGGTAGGGCTGCTGGTCGCCCTCATAATGTCCGCGAGCCCGTACTGTGACGGCCTCGACGAACTGCGGCCCACCACCGGATCGGACTTCTTCAAAGACCTCGCCGAGCGCGGCGTCGACTGCCTCTACGTCATTGCCGTCAACTTGGCGAAAAGGCATGCCGTACGCTGCCGCCCGGGCGGCGATCGGCACCGGGTGCTGGTCGCTCATCGTCGAGAACTCGGAGAAACCGTTGTTCTCACAGACGTAGACGGCCGGGAGCCGCCAGAGTGCGGCGAGGTTGAGCGACTCGTGGAACGCCCCGGTTGCCACGGCTCCATCGCCAAAGAAGGCGATTGCAAGCCCGCCGGTACCACGATGGTGCAGAGCGTGCGCCGCCCCCGTGGCGATCGGCAGGCCCGCCCCGACGATTCCGTTCGCGCCGAAAATGCCAAGGGTCGGGTCGGCTACGTGCATCGAGCCGCCGCGGCCACGGCAGGCGCCGGTCTCTTTGCCCATCAGCTCCGCGAGCATTCGACGCGGTTCCAGGCCCTTGGCCAGCACGTGCCCGTGTCCCCTGTGTGTGGACGTGATGACGTCGTCTCGGCGGGCGCGGAACAGCGTTCCGACGGCGACGGCCTCCTGGCCTAACGAGAGGTGCACGAAGCCTGGTACCAGACCGTCGCTGTAGAGCGTGGCAATGCGCTCTTCCATCCCTCGGATCAGGCGCATCTGACGGTAGGCCGCCAACAGGTCTTGGCGATTCACCGCTGTTCCCCGCTGCCGGTAGCCAGCTGCCTCACGGCGTCGTCTCGAAGGACGTACTTCTGAATCTTTCCGCTCGGCGTGCGCGGTAGTTCATCGACCACCAACAGGAACTCCGGTAGCTTGTGCTTGGCAATGTCGTGCGAGAGCAGGTACGAACTGAGCTCGTCGAGTGTGGGCCGGGGACCGGTCGTCACTACGAACATGCACGCCCTTTCGCCCAGGATGTCATCGGGAATCCCGACGACGGCGACGTCGGTAACTGCCGGGTGGTCGAGCAAGTAGTCCTCGACCTCTTTCACGCTGATGTTCTCGCCGCCGCGGACGATGATGTCTTTTGCTCGCCCGACGATCGTGACGGCACCATCGGCGGAAAGCGTGGCCAAGTCGCCGGTGCGAAACCAGCCGTCAGTGAACGACGTCGCGGTGTGAGCCGGATCGAGATATCCCAGACACAGTTCAGGACCGCGCACCTCGAGCTGTCCGACGCCGTCAACGGCCTCGGACAGCCGCGCCTGCGATGACCCGGTCAGGCGGCCGTCGGTGTAGAACCGGACCTCTTCGGGATCGTCGGGGCCGCCGCAGGTGACGGTAGGCATCTCGGTTAGTCCGTACGCGCGGGTCACCGACGCGTCCAGAACGGTGGTGGCGCGATGCACGAGCGCCGCCGGGATGTCGGCACCGCCGCAGGCAAATCCGGTCAATGAGCTGCTGGTACCGCGCCGTGTGTACTCGTCAACCAGGCCGCGTAGGAAGGGTGTGGCGCCGACGCAGAACGTGCAGTTGTGGTGTTCGATCAGATCGGCACCAGTGGTGGCATCCCATTCGGCCTGCAGCACGCACGAGCCCGCCATCAGCAGGGGCATGACCACGCCGTAGACCAGTCCCGTCACGTGGCCCACGGGCGAGGGCATGTACACTCGGTCGCCGTCCAAGGAGAACAGGCGAACGATCGACCAAGCGTCCACCAGCAGCGTGCGGTGGCTGTGCAGGACGCCCTTCGGGGCTCCCGTCGTGCCAGAGGTGAACATCAGCACGCACACGTCGTCGACGTCGGCCTCAAGCTCCGCGGTACCCGGCGGGAGGACATCGACAGGCTCGCCTCCACGGATCCCTATCACCGGCACAGCCACAGCCGCGCGGGCCAGTGCAGCGTCAATCATCACGGGGTGGTCGGTGCCGCGGTACGTGTGCGGCGCGACGATCGCCGCGACCTCAAGGGCCGACAGGATGGCGAAAAGTTCGGCCGAGCGGTAGTTCACCGGTACCGGGCACAGCACCGCCCCCATGCCCCACACGGCGTGCGCAAGGACGGCGGCCTCCCACCAGTTGGGCAGTTGTACGCAGACGACGTCCCCCCGGCCTACGCCAACCGCGCGCAGCCGTGCCTGCTGCCTAGCGATCGCTGCCAGCAAAGCGTCGCTGTGGAGTCGCACCGCACCGTCGATGAGATGGACGTGTTCGGGATCGGCTCGCAGCCGCCCCGCGAGCACCGTTGGTATTGACGCGGTGATCGCGTCCGCTTCCGGGAACCGGACCGGCGAACACCAGGTGGCAGCGATCATTGGAGAGGCAACTGGTGCCGCGGAGCGGGGAGGTCAAAGCGCACGGACGGGGTCCGGGTCGGAGCCGGGAAGAATGGCGTGACCACCGTCGATTGGCAGCGCGACGCCGGTAATGTCGCGTGCATCATCGGATGTGAGCCAAACAACGGCTCGGCTGACACTGGAGGGAGCGAGTAGCCCCCGGCCGGCCAGCACAGACCAGTTGTGCGCGGCGTACGCGCGGTCCTCACTCGTGCCTCCAGCGTGACCCGCCATCATGTCATAGGCGCCCTGCCAGTCATTCATGTTCGTATCAACGATCCCTGGGCAGACGGCGTTGCATCGGATGTTGAAATGGCCAAGTTCGAGAGCGGCGTTCTTCATCAGGCCGAGCAGGCCGTGCTTGGCCGCGACGTAATGTCCCATGCCTGCGCCAGCCTCGAAGCCGTTCACCGATGACGTCAGCACGATAGCTCCGTGCTTCTGCTCGATCATTGCCGGGGCGACTGCCTTGAGGGACCGCCACGCCCCGGTGAGGTTGATGTCGAGCATTTCCTGCCACTGGGCCTCAGTGATCTCCCATAGGTTGCCGAGCGCCCAGATTCCGGCGTTGGCTATCAGGCTATCGATCCGTCCGAACTGGGAAAGGCCGCGGGCGACGACGTCCTCGAGGCTAGCGCTGGAGCGGACATCGCACTCGACCGCGAGCACCCGTCTGCCGATCTGCTCGATCTCCTTGGCCGTTGTGGTGAGATCAGCCGATTCGGCGAGTGGGTACGGGGCGGTGTCGACGTCTGCACAGATGTCGACTGCGATGATGTCGGCGCCCGCCTCGGCGAGGGCGAGGGCGTGCGAACGCCCCTGACCGCGCGCGGCGCCGGTGACGAGTGCTACCTGTCCAGAGACAGCGGCCATGACTCCTACTTTCTGTGGAGGGTGAGCAGGGCGGACAGCGGCGCGGTTGAAGGCATTCGCACTGTTCCGACGATCAGCGCAAGCATCGTGAGGACACCCACGGCGATCAGGTAGCCGCCGGTCGGGAGGTTGACAAAGGGAATGAAGTCCTGGACTTCGGCGATGAACACCGCGCCGAGCACGCACCCGATGGCCGAGCCGCGGCCACCGGTCAGTATTGCTCCACCAATGACCGGGACGGCGATGGACAGCAAGGTGTAACCCGACCCGACACTCGGGTCACCGACCCCGGTCTCCGCCGCGAGCGCGACGGCACCGAGACCGGCGAGCGCACCGCCGAATACGTACATCGCGGCCCGGAAGCGACCGGAGCGGATGCCCAGTTGCGAGGCCCGCTGCGCGGAGTACCCCACCGCCCGCGAGCGCAGCCCCCCGCGGGTGACGTTCACGTAAGCGTCGATGACGACGGCGAGTACGACGACGACTAGGAACATGGCGGGCACGTGGGCGATGGTCTGCTGTAGCGCCGTCGACAGGTTGCTGCTGATCACGCCACCCGGTTCGGGGCGCAGGACCTGGCCGATGCCCAGGAACACCCCGAGCGTGGCGATCGTGGCTATCACCGCGTTGATTCTCAGCCCGACGACCAAAGCCGCGTTCACGGCTCCAAGCACCGCGCCTACCACGACTGCCAGCAGGAACAACACCGCGCTCGGCTGGCCAGGAAAGAACGACAGCATCACGACGATCAAGCCCATCATCGAGCCGACGGAGGCGTCGATCTCACCCACGAGCAGAACAGGCAGTTGCGCCAAGGCCGCCAACGCGAGCGGGATGCCGAGTTGGAGGACCGCGGTCAGGTTGCCGACTGTCCCGAATTTGGCGTCCCGGGACGTGCCGTACAGCTCGAGTCCAACCAACAGCAGCGCCAGCAGTGCGAACGTCGCAGGCGCCAACGTCAGTTGCCGATGGGCCGGGCTCCGACGCGCCCGGCCGCTACTGTCTTTCCGTGCCTCCTGCTGGTCCTTGGCGGTGGAGAAGGCGTGAACGATGGCCTCTTCCGTTACTTCGTCGTTAGCCAGTTCGGCCGCCTGTCGGCCGCGTGCCAGCACAACTACGCGATCCGCGAGCAAGCGCAGCTCGCTGGCATCGCTGGAGGTGAACACAACTGATGTCCCGCGGTCGGCGACCTCAACCAACGAACGATAGATGTCGAACCGCGAGCGAACGTCAACACCCTCGGTCGGTTCTTCGATCAGCAGGGCCTTTGGATTGCGTGCCACAGCACGGCCGATCGCCACCTTCTGCTGGTTCCCGCCCGAAAGTGTCGCAACGGGCTGTTCGATGGAGTTCCGCGCCAGGTCATACCGGTCGGCGAGCGCGTTGGCGTTTTCGACCTCGCTGCCCCGTCGCAACCACGTCCACCAGCGTCCGGACGTAGCAGCCAAAGCAAGGGTGTAGTTCTCACGGATTGACAGCAGGCTGGACAGAGACTCCTGCCGGCGGTCGGAACTGACGAAGACGGCCTCGAGATCGACCGCTGCCTCAGCCTTATGCAGCGGCGCGCCACCCACGGTGACCGTCCCGCCGAGCAGCCCATCTCCGGCTAGCGCACGGATCAACTCACCCTGACCGTTCCCAGCGGCGCCGCCGATCCCGACGATCTCGCCACGGTGCACAGCCAGATCCACCGGCCCGCAGCGGGCGGCCCGCAGCTCCGCCGCTCGAAGCACCACGTCGCGTCCGTCGTCGCGGACGCTCACCCGACGGGTGAACGCAGTGACCTCGCGGCCGGCCATATGGCGGACGAGTTGCTCGGTCGAGACCCCCTCGGTGGGCAGCTCCGCGACGAGCACACCGTCGCGCAAGACCGTGATGTCCGATGTCACCGCGAGCACCTCGTGCAGACGGTGTGTCACGAAGACGACGCAGGCACCGTCCGCCGCCGCCTGGCGCATGCTAGCGAGAACCCACTCCACGCCTCGCTCGTCAAGCGTGGAGGTCGACTCGTCGAACAAGATGACGTCCGGGCGGCGCGCGAGCACGGCGGCGATCTCTACCAGCCGCTTCTCGTTGTTCGGCAGGTCGCCGGCTCGGGTGTGCACACCGATTCCACTCAGCTGTGCATTGTCGAGCACAACGCGGTGCCACGACCCGCCGTCCCCGTTCGGGCGCAGACTGGGTTCGACGATCAGATCGAGGTTCTGTGCGACGGTCAGTTCCTCAATGAGGGAACCGTCCTGGTAGACGCAGGCGATACGCACGTTCGAGTTCGTGGCACCGGACTCGTTTGCGACAGTCCGGCCATCGAATGTCACGCCACCAAGATCCGGCCGGTAAATCCCAGTCACCACCTTGACGAACGTCGACTTTCCCGAGCCGTTCTCGCCAATCAGCCCGTGAACGAGTCCGCGAACGAAGGTTGTGGTTATCCCGCTCAGAGCCGTGGTGGAACCGAAGGTCTTGGTCAGGCCCTCAGCCGCGAGACCGCTGCGGTCATCAGGTGGCTCTGATGACCCGGGCTCAATGACGCCGACCGAGACAGGTTGGCTCGCCCGCTGCGACTCAGACACCTTCACTCTCCGGTCCCTCCTTACTGCCGTGACGGGGGTCAGGCGCCGAGAACCTGGTTCAGGAGGTCATCCGGCATCAGTGTCGGGCCTGGAGCGTTGGCTGGCTGGCTGGCGATGTAGTCGCCCTTCTTGGCGGCTACAAATGGCAGCGGGAACGTAAGAATCGCTGGCACGGGCTTGCCCTGCAGGTGGTTCATTAGCGCCGCCAGCGCGACCGGGCCTTCGAAGTTGATGCTGCTGGAGTAGGCGAGCTTCCACGCACTACTGGTTCCCTGGTCCTGTTCCCACATCTTGAGCAGCGAGTTGTCCGATGTCCACGTCACCTGGGCTGGCACCTTCGCCTTGGCTTGCTTGTAGGTCTGGACAATGTTGACCGTCTGCTTGGCGTAGTCGTACAGGACCGCATCTACCTTCTTGCCAGTGGATATAAGCGCAGTCGTGGCCGACACAGCGCCGCCCTCGGTCCAGCTGGTGTTGGACTTGTTGACGACCTGGATTCCCGGCGCATTCTTCTTAAACCAACTCTCCGCGCAGGCCTGCCACCCGGCACCCTGAGGGTTGCCAGGAGTGCCGGTGAAGAAGGCGACGTTGCCGGTGTTGTTGATCATCTTGGCTGTCGTCTGAGCCATCTGGTTGCCGTCCTCACAAAAGTCGGACGCGACCTGAGAGACGACAGCCTTTGTTGCGTCCTTGCCCGGCGTGCCGCCGTAGGCGACGACTGGGATGCCCTGTGTCGTGGCATGCTGATAAGCAGCGGTCATGGCCGGCCCGAAATCGTCGTACGTGACGATGCCGGTGACTCGTCGCGCGATAAGAGTCTGCAGGTCTGCCTGCATTGTCTGCAGGTTGCCATCCGCCTGCAGATAGATGACCGTGCCGATGTTCGGGTACGCCGTAGCGTTCAGGGTGATCGCTGTGCGGGTGATGTGGCGCCATAGATCGGCTCCGGCGCCATCAAGGATGGCGATTGTCTGTGAGCCGTTCCCGATCTTGCAGGTCTGCTGGGACATGCACGCCGCCGCGGTCTTGACCTGGTCGGCGGTGTAATCGCGGCCGGCCTGCTCAAGCCCCTGCACGATGGTCGGGTCCAAGCTGCTCGTGCTGACGGCGTCGGTCAGGAAGGCCTTCTTCATCACTGCGGTCCGCTGGCTGTCGGTGACGTTCAGTGGTGAAGCCGCGAACTGCGTGGCATCCTTGCCGCCACTGTTCCCGGTCGAGCCGGTCGAGCCACTCGCGCCCGTACCACTGGACGAGCTGCAGGCGCCGAGCGCGGTAGTGACCGCGAGCGCCGCAGCAGGGATGCCGATCATCGCCCGCATCCGGTGCTGGTTCCGAAGCGATGTTGCGAGCACGAGAGCCTCTTCTCTTAAGACGTGGTGGGTGGAGCGGTTGCTCCTACCAGCACCCGGCGGGTCCTGGCCTACGCCCAGCGCCAGAATCCACTTCGGCGCTGCTGTCTTGGTATTGGTGAATCACTGATCGGAAAGCAATCTGGAGGCGTGCGGGCTAGGTCGAAGCTGCGGGCGGGAGGACCGCCAACTTCGCGAGCTTTCGTCGACGGAGGCCACGAAAGGCTCCGAGCGAAGCCGCGAGCATCGCCAGGACCAGGACCGCTCCCTGGATGACGCCCTGGGTTCCGACCGCCACCCCTGACGCAGCAACGTCCTGATTGATGAATGACAGAAAGAGCGCACCGGCTAGCGTGGCGGCGGGATGCAATCGACCCCCGCTGAGCGCAGCCCCGCCGAGTACGACCGCGACGATGGTGGACAACTGGTAGACGTCGCCGAGCGAGAGTGTCGGGGTACCGATGCTCCCGACCAGCAACATGCCGGCGATGCTGTACAGCATCGCCGCCACGACGTAGGTCGCGGCGCGGTAGCGCCGTACTGCAATGCCTTGGTAACGACCGGCCCGGGCGCTGGTACTGGCAGCGGTGAGCCGACGCCCGACGGCCGTGTAACTCAGTACGACGCTTGTCACGAGGACGAGTACGACCGAGGCGAGCAGGATGTAGCTGATCCCACCGCCAAAGTTGTCGCCGGTCAGTCGTCGCCAGCTGGTTGGCACACTCAGGCGATTCGCACCGTCGCCGTACCAGATGTTGGCCAGGCCCGCCATAACCTGACCCGTGGCCAGGGTGGACACCAGCGGGCTCAGGCCGACGTATTCAACGAGTACTCCGTTGACCACTCCGCAGATGAGACCGACAAGCAAGGAGTAGACGACTGCCATAGGAATCGACCCGCCGGGGGCGCCACTTTGCATCACGAACACGACACCCACGACGGTGATCACGGACGACACGCTGAGGTCGATGCCGCTTGTGCCAATCACCAGCGACTGCCCCAGCGAAGCAATGACCAGAACACCCAGCAGCGGAGTCATGGTGGCTAACCCGCCGAAGCCGATGCTGCTCGGGTAAAGGATGACGCTCGCGACCAGCATGAGCGCCGCGACCATCCACGGGACAGCGACCGGTGCGCCCCGCCACCGCAGATCTGACAGCGACGTACGGGACCCGGTCTGCCGCTGCCGCGACGAGGACGTCGAGGCAAGCGCCGGTTGCTGCTCGCGCAACTGACCGGCCATGGCGCTCCCTCCTGTGAATTGGGTTGCGGCGGGGGGGGTGTTCGAGCGGGTGCAGGCGACGCTGGATCAGGCGTACTTGACGATCTGGTTCTCCACGGTGGGCAGCTCTTTCAGGTGACGGTCGAACCAGGAACCGGCGGCGCGCGCAGCGAACTCGAGCGCCGTGACGTTGCTGTAGAGAGTCATGTGGCTCGTCGCCGGCAACACCACGAGTTCCTTCTTCGAACTCGGGATGGACTTGAAAGCAGCGATCTCCTGGTCCCACATGGTGATGTCGTCGTCGTTGGCGACGATCATCATGGTGGGGACGTCGATGAGCCGGGGCGCGTACGCCGCAGCGTTGTATTCCATGAGCCGTTCGATGGAAGCCACCGTGTTGCGATGCTCATGGCGCGGAGCCTGCGTGGCCTTGAGCTCGTTGAATACGGCGAGCACATCGTTGTCCGGCCACACAACCAACTGGTCGTTCGGGTCGCTCGGCACGCCTGACATCGGCATGTACGAGTACTCACCGGTCTCTGATCGCTTAGCGCGGTCCTCGGCGATCAGCACCTTGAGCTTGCGGAAACGGTCGGTCCCGTGCATCCGCCACATCGTTTCGTAGCCGTCGATGACGGGGACATTCGAGACGACCGCCTTCACCCGCGGGTCTATGGCGCCGACGATCAGCACATGGCCTCCGCTGTAGGAGATCCCCCAGATCCCAATGCGGTGCGGATCGAGTTCGGGCTGATTCTCGGCGAACGTGATCGCGTTCTTGTAGTCCTCGATCTGGTCCCACGGCTCGATGTGCTGGCGGGGCTCGCCGTCGCTGGCACCCATGCGGCGGTAGTCGAAGATTAGAGCCGCGAACCCGCGACGCACGAAGTCCGCTGCGTACTGCGGCTGCCGCAGCTCCTTCACGTAGCACCAGCCACCCGCCATGACCACCACCGGGAAGGGGCCCTCACCCTCCGGCAGCAGCAGGTCGCCACGCACTGTCTCTCCACCACTGCTGAACTCGATCTCGCGCTGTACCACTTCGCGACCTCCCGTTCTCGTGTGCAGGACCGGCATTCAAAAGAAGCCGCTTTGATCACCCGGGGCTGTGGAGCGCCTGACCGGGTTAGGCCGGCCGCCTCAACGGGATGAAAAGTAGCCTGAGTCACACTCGGGTGTCAACTAGGAGTTTGCGCCCGGTACTGCTGCTTCGCGCTGACGGAGGGTCGGTTGGTCGAAGGGCTACCAGGTTCGGCAAAATTGCAGCGGGACACGAAGGCCCCGGATGGCCTGAACCCCGGATGATGAGGGCGCGCCCGGCCTCGGCGGTATGCCACAGCGACCGCAGGCGGCTCCTGCGACTACCCGACGGCTGGCCCTGGGCCGAACAGGTCACCGCCCCGAGCTAGTCGCTATCCATGTGATCCCGATGCGGCTCAAGCGCTGCGCCGGCGGGAGGCGGGCCATCAGGGCTGTCCGCCTCGTCGGCTGACGATCCCGATAAGCGGGCACTATCGGGGTCATCGATCGGCGCGGTGTCCCCGTATCTGCAACGGTGCCGGAGGATGCTGATCCGGTGGAACCATCGAAACCGGAGCAGGCGCCTCGGAGCGGCAGCTTCTGGCTGGCCGACGCGCCCGAGAACGTGCTGCGTGGACGGCTGGTCCTGGACGGTGAGGATTCTCCGAGCCTGGACCTCGACGGCTCGCTGACCCCCTGGCTCCAAGAAAGGAGCCGGAGCACCCAGCCGGACGGCTCACCCCTACGGATCTTGGTGCCCAGTGCGGACGGTCCAGAGTTCGAGTCTTTGGTGGTACACGGCGAGCTCGACACCAGCGAACCAGTGACGCTGGTAGATGCCTTTACCGTTGCCCGAAGCGGTTCACCATTACCCTTCGGGCCAACTTCGGTGCAACGCCTCCGGGCTAGTTATGTCCTACGCGGTGGCCATGTGTGGGGGCGCAATCAGGCGTACACCCGGTTGCGGGTCCGACTGCGCCATCTCGACGCTTGGGCGCAATTGCCCAGCTTCGCCGTCGCGGCAGCGCCTCCAAACGGCCAGAGCCTGACTTACCTGCCATCAGCCCTAGCGGCGGTAAGTCTGCCGGACGGTGCGCTCCTCGACCTCGATGAGCAGATCGAGCTCTCACTCGACGAACTGTCCGGCGGCCGGTTGCACCGCCAACTGTGGCTGCGGCTGCGGGAGCTGCCGCCCGCGACATTCCGAGTGCTCGACCGCACCCTGATCACACCGATGTCCAGTCTGCTGACACTGGCAGTGGGCTCCGACTGCTCACCAGTAGCCATCGAAGTCGCCACTGATGCCGCAGGTCCGTGGCTTTCCATTCATCACTCCCAGTTCGTCGCCGAAAGTGCGACGCGCTGTCCGGCACACCGGATGCTGGCGCCTCGAACAGTGCTGGGACTTGAAGGCGTCGCCGGGTGGCTAGCCCAGGTCGACCGGCTCGGGCCACTTCCGCCAGTAGTCGCCGATCTCGTTGCCGGCACGAGGCACACCCTCGAGACGCAGCTGCTTGAGCTGGCGACGGTGGCAGAGGGGCTGCATCGCCGGTTGTTCGCCGGCGAGCGTCGGCTGACCGACCAGCAGGAAACCGCGGCTCTGCTTGCTGTCCAGCAGGCCGTCGCCGGCCTGGACGAGAAGTCAGCAGCAGCAGTGAGATCGGCAGTTGAGCATCTGGCCGAGCCCAGCTACCCGATGCGGCTGCAGCAACTTGCAGGCTTGGCGGAATCGATTGCCCCTGGTTGCACCGGAACAACCAACCGTTGGAAGCGGAAGGTGGCTGACACGCGAATCGAGTTCGCCCACCGGATCTCCGGCAGCTTTCTCAATGAAGGCTCGATTGATGAGCTGCTCGCCGTCCTGCTCTCACTGCGCTGGCTGCTGACGGTAGTGCTGCTCCAGCAGACCGGAGTCGGCAGCGAGATCTTGGCTCAGCGCCTTCGCAGTCACCACGCCTATCAGCTGTTTCTCCAGCAGGTCGCCCGGTGGCTACCCAAGGTCTACGGAAAAGCGGGTTGAGCGCCGGCGAGCAGCAGCTGGCGGCCACCGGCGCCGAACTGGCCGCGCTCGACGACCGGATCAGCGCAGCGCTGCGCAACTCCCTAGCACCTAACACCTGGCGTGCCTACGCCGCGGACTGGCGCCACTGGTCTGCCTGGGCTTCCGGACACGACCTGCCGGTCCTGCCGGCGGTGCCGCTGGACTTGGCCCGCTACCTGGTCGACCACGCCGGCCTGCTCACGATCGGGACGCTGACCCGCCGGCTGTCAGCGGTCAGTAAGGCACACGCTCTGTCCGGACGCGCCGACCCCGGCGACGACCCGGCGGTGCGGGAAGTGCTGCGGGGGCTGCGCCGCGAGCACGGCACCGCCAAGCGCGGCGCCCCGCCGCTGTGGACCAGCGACGTCGAGCGGATCATTGCCGTCAGCCGCACAGTCCCCAACCTGTTGTGGGGTACCGGGCAGGGCAGCGCCGAAGTCCGCGACCGCGCGCTGCTGCTGCTGGCTTTCACCTCGGCGCTTCGCCGCAGCGAGCTCGCCGCCCTCGACGTCGCCGACCTCGAACCCGACCCGGCCGGGCTGGTCGTACACATCCGGCGCAGCAAAACCGACACCGCTGGCGAAGGCGCATACATCGGGATCCCGCACGCCTCCCGACCCCGGCTGTGCGCTGTCGTCGCCGTCCACGCCTGGCTCGACCGGCTCGCCGCCCTGACCGGCACCGCCCGCGATGAGCTGTCCGGGCCCGTGCTGCGCCCGGTTGACCGCCGCGGCCAGCTCGGCTCACTTGGCGCCAGCCGGCACGGCCCGGACGCCCGGCTGTCGGCTGCCGCGGTCCGCGACGCTGTCGTCCGCCGCGCCCGAGCCGCGGGCCTGTCCCCCGCCCACGGCGAACGATTCTTCTCGGCGCACTCCACTCGATCCGGATTCGCTACCCAGGCCGCCGCCAACGGCGCCGGCGAACGCGCCATCATGGACCAGGGCCGGTGGAAGAGCCTGCAGGTCGCCCGCTCCTACATCCGCCGCGGCAGCGTGTTCACCGACAACGCCGCCGGCAGGCTCGGCCTGTAGCGGATGCAGTTCGCCTTAAGAACCGCTCTTTTGATCTCCCCTGAGTGCTATGGCATCGCCCCAGGTACCGGCAGGTAGCTGACGGTCAAGTACTGAACCTTCCGAGCGCTTATTGCGATGGCCCCGACCGTCAGCTCGGCCGTGTCGGCGCTGCCGGTCGCTCGATACTCAATGGGGCCGGTGAGGGTCAGCTCGCGGTCGGCGGTCTCGTCAGAGTCTGGGCTGTAGGTGTAGAGGAAGCCGGCGAGGTACGTGCCGTCGTCGAGCGTGCAGCCGACGTAGCAGCGGCTGGCGGGCTGCGCGTTGAAGAGCACCCACCAAGCGGGCTCGGTGGTCACTGACGCCTCCGGCACGAGCCATCGCACGGGTCGGCTTCCGGTCAGACGCCCGACAGCTGCGGTGGTCTGCAGCCGGGCGGCTGACATGGCCAACACGCAGGCCATAAGCAGCAGACCGCCAGCCCAAAGCAAGACGTAGTAGTAGTGCTGGCGCAGATAGGGGCTGTGGGGCCGAACTAGAGCTCCGGCGTCCGGCGTGTGGGTGGGTGCTGCCGCCCGAACTGCGCCAAAGAGAAGAAGCGTAAGCGCGTCGCAGACGAGGGACCGAAGTGCGAGCCCCGCGGTCTCGCGGAGCACGGACAGCTTCTGCACCGGTTGCGTAACCGCACGGCGGACGACGAAAGTCAAGCCAGGCGCGAGCAGAACAACGAACAGAACCAGCCCGACCAAAGTGGTCGGCACCGGTCAGCGCTTCGGGGGTGACTGATCCGCCTTCGCGGCTGGCGGCGGCGGAGCCGGCTTCTTCTGCTGCCGAGGCGGCGTCGCCGCGTGCGGGGCGCGCACCTGCCCGCCGCCGGTGAGGGACCGCAAGGGCCGAGGTGCCGGCTGGCGCGTCACGTGCCCGACTCTGTCCGCGGCGGAGGCGGCGGCGGGGTCGGAACCGACTGCTGCACGGGCGGTGGGACCGCATTGTTGGCGTATACCTGACCGCCTCTTTCGATGCGATCCGGATGATAGGCCGGACGCTGATCTGGCACTGCCCCTCCTTCACGACTGTTGAATTCTACCCGCTAGATCGGCCCAAAACGGCTAGTGCCCTTCTCCGGAAGCACGGCACTGCACTGCACTGCACTCCAGCTCCTCGCTGAACGTCCGCCTTCCGCTCACCAGGTTCAGGCAGTCGTGGCCGCGGGGTAGCGACCCCGCCCCCTTCTTCGCCTGCCTCGAGGCAGATCGCTCATTCCAAGGGTGCCCCCCAGCCACCGCCACGGCAGTAAGCAGTAGAGTGCCCTCCCTGATCGTCGGAGGCTGTGAGGTGGCGCCAGTGGTCGACGATGTCGACGGTGATCCCCTTCGAGAACGTATTGCGATGATTGAGACCGCAAGCGGGGAGACGGTCCTCCTGGTGGCAGTCACTGGCCTAGACCCTAGGGCGATTCCCCTGCTGCGCGGCCATGCCTCTGGTATTTGGCCTTGGCGTGTCGCCTTCTCTAACAACGATGATGTGACCTCCCGAGGACTACTACTCTCTCCCGCTGCTAAGGCCGAGGTGGTGCACGACGTCGGCTCCTTCCTCGGTCCGCTTGGACTACGCAGCGAGGGGCCGAGCCCGTGGCTAGCGGCGGATACCTCGCCCTTTATACAAGAGGTCGTGACAGCGGTTGTAGGTGCTTTGCAGGAGCGCGCCGATGAGTACCGGCGAGTCGGCCGCAACTTGTTTGAGGAGTGGGTCGCCTCTGAGCTCGGAAGGTCGTTGGTCCTTCAGGCGCTACCGGAGCCGTCACCTTGGAGTCAGTTCGTCGGCCCGGTTCTGACACGACAGGCCCTCATTAGTCGCCTCAGTTTGACCCCCGGAGAGGTGGACCGGAGCGTCGAAGACGGTCGTCTATTGGAGTTGGAGACCAGCGACGGTGTCCTGGTGTATCCGGAGTACCAGTTGCAAGATGGCGCTCGGCTACCAGGCTTCTCAGACGTGCTGCAAGTGTTTGACCGTTATGCGGTCACGAGCTGGACGTTGGCCGCATGGTTCTACCACAAACAGGAAGAGTGGGGCCAGAGCGTAATAGACATGCTAAGGGATAGGCAAGTTGATCTGGCAATGGCTACTGCCCGCGAGGCCGCAAGGAGATTCACTCAGTGAGCGAGGTCTCGTTGCTCGAACCGCCTGAGAACCCTGATGACCTGTACACCTTCCCCGTCAAGTGTTGGGACGATCGGTTTTCGCTGTGGCGTGTCTGTCGAAAGGCCAACGGAACCTGGTGGTTTAGCAGCGACGGCAGCGGCAGATTTGACCTCACACCGCCTCGCTCTGGGGGCACCTGCTACTTTGGGACAGATGCTACCGCGGCAATCCTGGAAGTCTTCCGCAAGCAGCCGGTGTGCAAAGCTGATGTCGACGAACGGTCTCTTCGTCGGGTCCGTGTGGCGTCTCCGCGGCAGTTGGCGGACATGACAGACCTTCGGGCGAGGCAGTTCGGAGTGACGAAAGAGCTCGACACAATCGTCCCCTTCGATATCCCCCAACAGTGGGCCGGACGGCTGTCGGACGCGAACCTAGACGGGCTATTCCACCACCTACGGCACGACCTGCGGCCGAGAGCGACTGGCGTCTCCCTCTTCGGACCCACTGGCGCCGCCGCCGTCAGCATCTGGCAGCGTCCCGACGCTGACGAGCGAGGAATTACCGGTAGCGACGTAGCGGCAAGCGGCCTCCTAGTAGTCCCAGCACCGCCCTTGGCTGGACTGCAGGTGGTTTCGGTGTAGGCCGGACAGAGGTTTCAGCTCGCGGGCGCCAGCGCGTGGTCTCTTCATCAGTAGGAATAGCGGGGGTCGCTGACGCCCGTCGTCCTTCTCCGTACCTTGCGGGCTGTCGACGACCCCGCTGCCCGGATCTCGAACGGGACCATAGACAGGTGTAGTGCGCGACGGTCACGGTCAGCCGTGCAGTAACCGCGTCAGCGGAGCGACCCCATCGAGCGCTCTGGTCCCACCGCAAACAAGTAGTCACACCCGGCCCGACGACCAGGGAGGGGCCGGCAGACGAGCGTCTCCTGCATGTCTGACCCTTGATCCGATGATCTCCGGGTAGGAGGATCGTCTCGTGTTGTCCGCTGGCCGGCCGTCGTTCAGCACAGGCGCGTCGCGGCTCCAGCGACAGGCGCGCCTTAAGCGCATGCGTGTCCGAGAGGGGCTGAGAAGGGTCTTCGGACCTGTTGTGCCTCGGTCCGTGCCGCCTCAGGTCAGCTTGGGCTCGCTCGCGGCTTGGCGCAGCCTGGCGACGGTTTGTGAGCACGGCGGAACAGTCGGCGGGAGCACCGGCGCGCATGCTTGGCCACCGCCCACCTTGACAGCGGCGGAGGTCACCGACGACGCGCTGGGAAGCGCTCCACGCGGAGGCGAAGTCGATCGGGCGTTGGCGGCGGCGACGACGAGCGGCTCGACCTCATCGAGGCCTCGGCCTCAGCTGCGGCATGACACTGCCCGCGCCTGGCTGCTTGGCTGGTCGTTCGGCGCCGAGCTCGTGCTGCGGCACGGCCTCGGTGAGGGCGAGCGCCCTCACCGACCGCCCTTGGCCAAGCCAGTCTCGTCGGCGCTTGGAGCGCCCGCTACTTCAGAACTGTCTTCAGCCAGGCCGTCGCGTCGGCCTGACCGGACACCACCACGCCGGAGTGCCCGACGCCCTGATACGTCTTGTAGTCGACCTTGGCGCCGTCGGCCTTCAGCGACGAGACCAGCAGGTCGGTGAAGGACTTGAACACCTGGGTGTCCGCCGTCCCCTGCTGGATGAGCGTCGGCACCGTAATGTGCAAGTTGCTGGGCTCGTTGGCTGTCAGTACCGCGTTGAGCGGCGCGCGGTCGTATGTCGGACTGATGATGTCGTCCAGCGGCAGCCCACCCCACGAGGTGCTCGCGCTCAGCTGGGCGACGCACTTGGTCTCGGTCTGCGGGAAGAGCTTGAACGCCCTCGGGGTGAGCAGGTCGGCCGGCTTGATCGTCGACGGCGACGCCGCGGCTGCGCCGCTGACAATGAGCGCGCCGAGGGCCGACAGGCCGCCACCAGGGGTGGTCACGCGGCTGGCCAGATCGACCATGGTCTTGGCGTGCGAGACCGGTGCGAAGGCGTCGACGCCCATGAGCTTCAGGTTCGGCGCCCACCTCGGGCCGAGCGCCGCGGCGAACAGAGCCGCCTGACCGCCCTGCGAGTGGCCGGAGGCCACCCAATCCTCGCTCAGCGACGGCACGAGCTGCCGGGACGCCAAGACGATGTCGACCACGCTCCGGCCCTCGGACTCACCGATCAGGTAAGGGGCCGGGCCCTGCGTGCCCAGGCCTTCGTAGTCGGTCCCGGCGATGGCGTAACCGGCTTTCAGCCAGGCGTTCAGCTGCGGGTAGCTGACCGCGGTCCGCGACGGCGCGCAGAGGTCGGCGACGCCGGTGGTGCCGTGCGCCCAGCTGATCACGGGCCAACCACCCTTGGGCGCGTTGCCCTGGGGGATCGACAGCGTGCCAGAGACAGCGATGGCCTTACCGGTGATTGAGGTCGACCGGTACAGGAGCAGGTAATTCCTCGCCGCACCGGTGAGCGCCACCGAGCCGCTCAGTGGGCGCGACCAGATGAGATCGCCGTGCTTACCGATGAGCCTGTTCGGCGGAACGTAGAACTGGAGGCCGGCCGGCGCCTTGGCCGGCTTGGCGTCCGTAAGGACTGACGAGGTGGGCAGGGACTTCGACCCGGCGCTCGGGTCGCTGACCACCAGGCCGATCACGGCCGCGCCAACCGCCGCGGCACCCGCCAGCCCGCCGATCATGAAACGTCTGGATCTACGCGACATGAACGCCCCCTGCTCCCTGTCACACACGTTACGAACTCGCCGAGTGTAACGTTGGTGGAACAACGGCACAAATGTAAACCGCGAAAAGCTTGCCCATTATCGTTAGGGGCATGGCGGCATCCGATCAATTTGCTGCGCCCACGCGCGCCTTCGCCGAGGCGATGGCGGGCGCTGACACCGTAAAGGTGCGGCCCACTCCGGCTGCGGTCTTCGAGCAGGCCCGGGCGGTGATCCACTCGGGCAAGCGGCTTGACATGGCCGCCCTCGCGGCGCACGTCGGCATCTCCCGTCCCACCCTGTACCGCTGGACCGGGGATCGCGACCGGCTTCTCGCCGACGTCGCGTGGGCCGAGCTCGAGCACCTCCTACGCTACTGCGACGAGCAGGCGAAAGGACAGGGGGTCGACCGCTTAGAGCGGATGGCCGGCGACTTCCTAGACCTGCTCGCCAGCAACGTGGCCCTCCATGCGTTCATCGCCAACGAAGGCAACAGCGGGGAACGTCTGGCCACCGCACCCAACGGAGGAGTGCACCCACGGCTTGTGGCCGCGGTCCGCGACATCATCGAGCGCGACGCGACCAGCGGCTACCGTCCTCCGGCCGACCCGCAACTGCTCGCCGACGGCATCGTGGCCCTCAGCGAGCGCTGGTTCTACCACGGCGGCGACCCGGCGATGAACCCCGATCCTGCCACCGCCCGCCAAGTGATCGGGCTGCTGCTGCGCGAGCCCTGCTGCTAGCCGCTGGCGTCACGTCCAGCTCGCGCTCAACGCTGTCGAGAATGTTGCTCCATCCGCCCTCCTGCCCGCGCACGCATCCTCGGCCCACAGCCCGGTGCACGAGACGGACGGACTCTCGACCTTGCACTCGCCGCCGGCGGCATCGGCGTCTCTGCCTCGATGATGCTGACGGTGCGGTGGTCGTTCATCCATTCGATGCCCTCAAGGTCGGCATAGTCTGACCCCCCAGTGGACCGCTCCCCCACGCGCACATGAACCTGGGTGAAGTCGAGCACAGGACCTGCTCGCGAGGGCGGCACTCGCCAACGCGAGCACCGAGTCGCGCTGATCCTGCACCAGCTGCAGACCCGCATCAGCCGGCTTGGGCCACCCACTCCCCCAGCGCGAAAGTAGTTCGGTGCGTGACATCCACAACGCGATGTGGTGGTGCGGGCGAGCCGCATCTCGCTCGAGCCAGGCTGACGCTGAAATACTCAACAACCAGAACCTAGAATGTGGTGCTAGGTTCGGGTGATGCAGCAACACTCCCCCCAGGGGGGAGGTATTTCCCGAGGCACCCTGCCTCTGCTGCAGACACTGCACCAGCGCTTCCCGACGGCCTTCACGGTCGCAGAGGCCGCGGAGGCGACCGGTGTCGACACACCGCGCGCACACCAGCTGCTCGCTTACCTCGCCCAACGGGGATGGCTCGAGCGGGTCCGCCGCGGTCTCTATGTTGCGGTTCCGCTGGAAGCCCATGTCCAAGGCCAATGGCGAGAGGACGCCTGGGTCATTGCCGCGAAGACCTTCGACCCGTGCTACATCGGCGGCTGGAGTGCTTGTGAACACTGGGGACTGACCGAGCAGATCTTCCGCGAAGTCGTCGTCCTTTGCGGCCGTCGGGTTCGTGACAGGCACCCGACCATCCAGGACTTCTCCTACCTGGTCCGGGCTATCCAGCCAAACCACCTGTTCGGCACCCGTCCGGTCTGGCGTGGTCAGGTGCGTGTGCAGGTCTCAGATCCTTCCAAGACCCTTGTCGACATCCTCGATACCCCCGCCCTCGGTGGCGGCATCGCACACACCGCCGCTGTCCTGACCGAGTACCTGCGTGAGCCGCTGCACGACGACGAGGCCCTCCTCGACTACACGCTCCGGGCCGGCAACCGGTCGGTCTTCAAGCGACTCGGCTACCTGACCCAGATCATCGCCCCCGACCAAATAGCTCTGATCAGCGCCTGCCACGAGAACATCAGCAGCGGGGTGACCCTGCTCGACCCCGGGCATCCCGCCGGCGGCAGCGTTGACCGGAGCTGGGGACTGCGAGTCAATGCGCCGGTCCAGGTAGATCCTTGATCAGGCACGCAGAGATCGTCGCCCGGGTCGCCGAGTGGCAGCTGAGCCACGCGGTCATCGAGAAGGACTACGTCCTGGGCTGGCTGCTGTGGGGCATCGGGTCAGACCCGCGGCTGCAAGACGGCTGGGTCTTCAAGGGCGGCACCTGCCTGAAGAAGTGCTACTTCGAGACCTACCGCTTCTCCGAGGACCTCGACTTCACCGGCCTGCCCGGCGGTCCGGTCACACCCGAGCAGGTGCAAACAGTCCTGCCCGATGTCCTTCGCCGGGTCGGCGAGGAGTCCGGCATCGACTTCTCGGTCACGGTGCCCCGACTGCGGGCGCGCCCCGGTGGCCTGTCGACCGAGGGATCGGTCTACTATCGCGGACCGCTCGGCGCGCCTCAACCAGCGAGGGTCAAGCTCGACCTCACCTCCGATGAGAAGGTCGTGCGCCCACCCGTGCTGCGCACCGTCACCCACCCCTACAGCGATGAGCTCCCCCCGCCGGCCACCGTGCGCTGCTACTCGTTCGACGAGCTGTTCGCCGAGAAGATCCGCGCGATGGCACAACGCTCACGGCCCCGCGACCTCTACGACATCGTCAACCTCTACCGGCACCGTGACCTGCACCCCCGGCCGCAGCTCATCCGGGCGGCACTCGAGCAGAAGTGTGCCGCTAAGGGCGTTGCTTTCCCGTCGGCTTCGAGCCTGAACGACGGTGGGCTGTCGACGGCGTTGTTCGCCGACTGGGAGCACATGCTCGCTCACCAGCTTCCCGTGCTGCCTCCGGCAGAGAGCTTCTGGTCCGAGCTACCCGGACTGTTCGACTGGCTCGACGGCCAACAGACCGCTCCGCTGCCAGCGACTCCCGTCGGGCGCGACATCGAAAGGAGCTGGTCTCCCCCACCGACTATCACCACCTGGGGCAGAGGCGTCCCGCTTGAGTCGATCCGCTTCGCCGCCGCGAACCGGCTCCACGTCGATCTCGGCTACAACGGCACCCGACGGTTGATCGAGCCCTACTCCCTTCGACGCACCCAGGACGGCAACCTGCTCCTCGGCGCGGTTAAAGCCGGCACCCGAGAGCCGAGGACCTACCGGGTCGACCGCATCCAGTCCGTCTCGATCACGACCCGGCCGTTTCGACCGCGCTTCGCCGTGGAGTTCGCCGCCACCGGACCAACGCCCGCTCTGCCATTGACGCGTAGCAGCTTTCGGCGCACCACCGCCAGCTCCCGACCGAAGGCGGACGCGCGCTACACCGTTCAGTGCCCGCTGTGTCACAAGACGTTCCGCCGCCGACACCCCGGCATACGGCTCAACGCACACAAGAACCCGCAGGGATATGCCTGCAGCGGCAGGAACGGCCACCTCATGTAGCCGTGCCAGCACCCGGGATTCCGTGCATTATCCCGTGTGATGCCGTGGCCCGATAATGGGCTAGGGATACAGGGGTCGGCCTGCGCATCCGAGGGCTGGGCACGGGCCTCGCGAAGCTCAGGGGTTGGCTCTTGCCTGGGCCTACTGGCGCAGCCGGGGAAGGTTGGTGAGCACCACCGAGGGGTGTTCCTGGCGAAGCCAGCCGCGGGAGGCGAAGTCGGATCGGGCTTTGTTGACCCGCGCGCGGGAGGCTCCGACGAGCTGGGCGAGCTGGACCTGGGTGGGCGGGAGTATCCCATGATCGGCTGATCCGACGAACCCGCACCGGCCGCTGGCCGTCGATGGGAGCGGCTAGCGTCTCCGGGGTGGGTCGGGTCATGGGGGTGTACCTCGGCGATGCCGCCGGCCTGCCGATGCGGTCGGTGCAGTCGGCTGTGGCGGTAGCCGGCCAGGGGCTGACGGGCGACCGCTACCAGACCGGTACCGGCGAGTGGTGCTACGACAGGCGGTTGTACGACGACGTCACCCTCATCGCCAGCGAGGCGCTGGACGCTGCC
>JAABUO010002309.1_pt1 | contig 23380 bp, 47 predicted proteins | sample 5559291 | NCBI WGS metagenome assembly JAABUO01 (sample SAMN10711878, study PRJNA513372) | rock metagenome | isolation source: Antarctica rocks | place: Antarctica: Victoria Land, Finger Mt sud
GGAGCTGGGCTGGGTTGGTGGCTTTGTCAGCTTTGCCTGACATGTTGTTAGGCAGGGCACTATCAGGGGGCGCGCTGCTGACTGTACTTGCCAGAGGAGGAACGGGCGTGGAGTTGGAAGCTTGCTGGGGTAGCTTAGACACATCACGATGCCCTGGCTGCGGGGCTGGCCGCTGACAGACTTGCTGTCCTGATGTGCTTGGAGAGTCAGAGTCAGCAGTCCCGTCCACCTGTGGAATCACATCTGCTGTGCCACTGGGCTGCTGCTGCTGCTGCGGCCCAGCATTTGGCTCATGATCAGTTGGGCCCCCTGTGTGCCCTGAAGACTGTTGCTGCTGCTCAGCAGGCTGAGGAGCTGCTTCTGAATCTGTATGCGACTGCTGTGCAAGTACACCTTCAAGCTCAGGCTCGTCTAGCACATCATGGTCCCCATGGCTATCAGAGAAGCTGTCATACTGGAAGTCCATGCCATGTGTGTCTGATTGAGGATGCGCGGCTTCTGCAGGCAAACTCAAGGGCGATGATTCCGTTTGCTGCTGCTGCTCCTGCTGATCAGTTGCTTGCCTGCGCAGCGTAGCTGGAGGCTGGTTCTGTAATGTGGGGCGCAGACCTTGATGGGCAAGTGGTGGGTGGGTATTGACACTATCCAGCAGCTGTGTCCAGCCAGACCTGGCAGGCTCACCGGCAAACACACCTGTGCCTTGCCTGCCTGCCACCCCATCAGCGCCCACTGCTGCAAGCATACACCTCTGTCTGTATCTTGCTGACCTGGCCAATACATTTACACATCAACGTGATCACTGACAATCCCTGGTTTCCATTGCGTCTGTACAGCATGCTTGCAGCCACTGCAGGCAGTGCTGACCAATGCAAAAGAACTCAACAGGGTGCAAAGATACCATGCTGACTAAGGCACAACTGCATGTGCTTACCAGCTGGCTGCTGCTGCTGCTGGTGGTCATGTTCTTGCATGTCAGCATCTCTGATGTCCTGTGCCAGAGCCCCCATGTCCTCAATGTCTGCTTGATCTGCAAGCTGACGCAACTCAGGCTCGGGACCAGCAGGGGGTGCCACACCCCCTGGGTCCCCTAGGTCATCTGCAGAGTCACTGAGATTGCCTTCTGACGGCTCAGAGCATTTCAGTATACCCTGGATCTCATGCTGTGAGTGGGACAGCCGGCTCATGCGCCGCTGTCTCAGCCTTTGCAACACCTCCTGGAGAAGCAAGGCTGGCTTCAATCAGCAAGCTGCGTGCTGGTGCTGTGCCTCCAGACATGGTTCCAGCCTTTCGCTGCGCATGTAACACTACTTGCACCATATGCTTAGTTTTGCACAATTCGTTCGTCATCCACAATAGACTCACTTTTTGCACTCAGGCCAGCACAATGCTCTAGCGTACATGCTCAGCTGCATCACAAACTGGCTACAACGGCAGTGCTTTGGCCTGTGCAGTCACATGCCATACGCAAAACAGCCTTGTCAACAAACAGGTGGGTGTGGTGAACCTGCTGAGAAGAGCGCTGGCTGGCTGACTTGGGAGTGGGTCCAGCCTGGTCAGCCAGTGCCATGAGCATGTCGCCCTCCTCATCTGATGACCCTTCATCTTGCCTCATCCAAGCCAACAGCTCCTGAATCTCATGGTCTGCCTCCTGATGCAAACAAAGCATGCTGTCATCGTCTGGGTTAGCCAGCACTACTGTCAGAGCGCATCTGATCCAGGTAACCCCGTCTGAATTGTCCATACACAATGCAACACACTACTTTCAATAGTACAACTTGCTGGATAGTGCAAGCAGAACCAAATCTGCCCAGCGCTGAGCCTGCCGAAAGGATATGCGCACGCTAGGCACATGAAGCTACCTCTGTATTTTGAGTGGCTTGTGATGGAGCGTGCATGCCAGCTGCTGCTGGAGGTCTGGTCTGGCTTGCTGGCGCATCAGCCTGTCTGACATTGGTGGAAGTGTTTGCCCTGGTGGCGGGTGTAGCTGCCAGGGGGCTGCCTGTCAAGAGGTTTGCTGCCTGTGTGTGGCGGAGCAAACTTGCCGGCACAGGTGTAGCAGCTGGGGAAGAGACTACATTGGCAGCAGGAGTCATGTCAAGTGCAGCAGATACTGCAGCAGCAGCAGCAGCAGCAGGAGTAGGAGCAGCAGCAGCAGCTGAGCTTGACAGTGGACTAGCAGGTGTTGCTGCTCCTTGAGGAGCAGGTGTGGTGGCTGGGATTGTGGCAACAGCATGGGCAGGGGTCTGCAGAGGGCTGTTGGGGGCTTGGTTGTCATGCTGGGGGCTGCTGTCAGCTTTTGTAGGTGACAGAGCAGCAGGCTGTGCAGGTTGCTGTGCAGCCTCCTGCTTGTGCTCATCCACAATGGCCTGCAAGATCGCTCCACATGCTTAAAGGCTATTCTTTCGACTGATCACCAAGATCGCTGCAGGTGGTGACAAGCTTAGCACTGTGCGCTGAGACCTCACTACTGAATTCGCATCCAGTTTTGAGTCATGGCAAGACAGTCGAAATTTAATGGCAAACGGTGACGGATTCTAGTCTGATGTATGACCTATAGAGGATGCCTACTTTGATTGCAGATGTACCTGCAATTGGGCCCTTACAACCTCTACATGCTGACACAAAGGAGTTGGGGTGCGAAGGGGCTCAGGTGGGGGCGCAGGGGGGCTGCTGCCAATGCGCAACTTCTCTTCGTCCCACATGGACTGCAGGGATTCCACCATCCTGATCTCAGGCCCAGCCTCTGCCAATGGCATGCGCACCAGCTGCACGACATGCGGCTTCTTACACAGTAAAGTCCTCAATCATGCCACCAACCTCAGTTGCCTGCACCTTCAGCCTTCCAATGTACATGACATGCAGGTCTTGTGCGATGGCATGGCATGATACAGCGCTAACTGAAAGTCCTAGATATGATGCATACCTGAAAGTGGGATAATACATGTGTCATGGACATACAGGAAGACATTCTTGATTGTTGGATACCTCTTGCCTATTCAGGATGTCTTCCACACAGGCATCTACTTCCACCTCGCATTTGCTCTGCCTCTCAGGCAACCTGTGCAGCAGCCCAAACTCATATCCTGGTCTTGCTTGAACAAGACAGCATCCAACACTCATGTTTGACTTTGACAGACGGAAGTGAACCTGGCACCAGCTGGGACGTTGCTCCAAAGCCATTGCGAAGGGATGTCATTTGCAGTCCACATCCGACTGGCTTGGCTGTGTGTGGCAGCTGATCCGGGCGTCAGGTGGCTTTGCTGGTTGGACTGCCCACGGTTTGAGTGACTGGCTGGGGATGACACGCCTGCGTGATGCATAAGTTTCCTTGTAAGCAGTGCAATGGAGAGCAGGCGGTTTGTCATACGCAGCACCAGATTGACAGACCTTCAGGGACAGCAAGGACAGGAGTTTCAGCCCAGCCATGCCTGGTGTGCGCAGCTGTGGGTACTGGATGCCGGAATAGAACGTGTCCAAGCCTCAGCAGACCCATGCCGTACAAGTTGAAGTCAATCTGCAGATATGTGCAGCAGCTGAAAGCAAGCTGGGCAGGTGGCCAGGCAACTTGGCAAGCTGGTATCGTCAGCAAGCCCTCAAAGAAGAAACAAAGAACTTGTTACAGCACAAGTTGGAATGCCCCTACTTACCTTGAACTGCAGCAAAAATGGCACGTGTGACTCGTGCGGCTGGAAAGAGCGGTTCATGATTACCCCACTCTGCACACCAGTTACACAGCTTGAACAGCTTGGTTTAATCTTCGGCCATATTCAACACTTACAGCTCCCAACCGCAACATCAGCAGCAAGAGCGTGAGGTGGTTTCTGGCTATACCTGTAAGAGTGTGGCAATCCTAGTGACTTGACCCGGGTTATACAGAATAACTTTAATGAACAGCCTTTCTTCTGGGTGGTATCCGTAGAAGGGAATTGCGCGTACAAGTTGCACAGCATGCACCACTTGTTTCCTGCCTGTCCCTGGTTCCTGATGCTGCTGCATGGCAGCCTCCAGAGACTGTGCAAGCTGGCGTAGAAATGTTTGTGCTGCAGGCAAGGCACATGCTAATGGTGATGTTGTTGCTATGCAATGACATCAGTGCTGGTGCCACTCTGCAAGTTGGCTGCTGACACATCACTGCAGATGAAAGGTGCCAAGCTCACAGTCTGCCAAGAGGCTGCATGGATGTCTGATGAACTGAGTGAGAAAGCGTGTATGCCAGATGGGCATGCAAACCTTGAGCAGGCTCATCAGGGAAGCTGTCATCATATGGAACATAGAAGTATGGAAATGCCTGCAGCACCAAATGATTACAATCGCTACAGTTTTTTTGTATAGTGGACAATATATGCAAGGTCATTGCAAGGCAGACCTTGTGAAGGTGCACGCAAGCCTTCTGTCCAGAAGGAGTTGATCCAAAAATCCTGACCACGGGCACTTGCTCAATGCTGGTACCCTCCAGGGGAGCATAAGAGACGTCCACTTTTGGAGCTGGCTTTGCTAGATAATAGTCAATGGACACCAGGCGGAGTGCAAAGGGCTGCAATGAAGTAGAGCAGCTAGACATTTTAGCTCATAACGACGCAGTTGAGCAGCAGATCGCGCTTGATAACCGGTCACCGGCTTGGGAGATCTGTTACAACTGATCAACTGTTACAAGCCTCGCAGAAGAGGGGATACTGCTTGCGTATGACGTTCAATTGCCTCTACGAAGGATACACGTTCGGTGTTGAACCGATCTTCACGACAGCAATGGCATGCTAGGCGTGAAGCGTTGACTTGATAAGTTAGGTCATGAGCATGTTGGCCAACTCATGAGTCACGCTTGCTTGCTCGTAAGGGCACTGCAGAAATCAGCTTCGTCACAAAGATTTAGCTGCGTAAGTGAAGCGTCAATTGTTCACATTGACACGGAAAACCAGCCTCAGACGTGAAGCGCTACTGCACCTGACCGAATCAATCGACTAACTGGCCCAAAGTGTCATGGCTTTTACCCTTCCAAAACTTCCTTACGATTACACATCCCTGGAGCCCAGCATCGATGCCCAGACTATGCAGATCCATCATGAAAAGCATCATCAGGTGCAACACGCTTCCTTAAACTAGGGTGCAACACTGGCATGCATGCTGCCCAGGACACGAGCATCCGCGAAGCCTTGCATCAGACGCAATGCTAGATTTCCAGCCATCTGTGTCGTACAATTGTCCTGTTTTCCATTATGAAGGTCATCTTTACTTAGGCCACCCGCAAGCCGGAATCACTAACCCGCATGCACTGATGGGTGAGACTCTCTCTCGCAGACATACGTCACGAACGTGAACGCTCAAGTGGAAAAGTTTCCAGAGCTCAAGGACTTGGGGCTTGTCACACTGAACGAGTCCGTGGGCACATCCAAAATCCCTAAGGAAGCAGCCACAGCTGTCAGGTAAATCACAAGCTGCCCGCACCTTGTCCCAGTGACGGGTCTCTGGAGATGTCTTGCAAAATTTGAGAGTGACTGTGGCTGCAGGAACAACGGAGGTGGACACTGGAATCACTCCTTCTTCTGGAAGGTTGGTCCCACACCTTAATTGACCAGAGCATTCACCAGAGCATGCAAGGACCACATGCATGGACCATATAGCAAGTTGAGCGCTGACTGCAGGCAATGACAAACCCCTCCAACACCAATGGACCAAGCTCAGAGGTCAAGTCAGCCATTGACTCAGCCTTTGGCAGCGTAGACGAGATGAAGACCAAGTTCAACGCAGCTGGTGCTGCCAGGTTTGGTTCAGGCTGGGCTTGGCTGGCAGTGAAGGATGGCAAGCTCATTGTCACCTCCACACCCAACCAGGACAACCCACTCATGCAAGTTGCTGATGACCCATCCATCCCCATCTTGGGTCTGGATGTATGGGAGCATGCCTACTACCTGAAGTACCAGAACCGCAGGCCTGAGTACATCTCAGCCTTCTGGAATGTTGTCAACTGGGAGCAGGTCAGTGATGTTGCATATGCTCCTCCTCCACACGCTCTACTGCAGCAGTCCCTCAGTGTTGCAGTCCATCAGCAATCATTCTGTAAGTGCATAGAGGACAAATTCTAGCTGCAGGAGCTACTATCACAGTTGTCCAGCTGCAGTAATGCTTGTCAATGCATACTACTGACTGTGCTTGCACTTGACTGGCCTTGTGCCTATGGCTTGCACTACAGGATAATCTCTGTCCAAATATGCAATTGCACGCAGGTGTCTGAGAATTTCACTGCAGCCAAGGCTGGCAAGGTGCCCAATGTAGTGTAGCAATCAATGTCACATGCTCGCATGTAGCGCTGTCTATGCAGGACATGAATTTGCAGCCTGCACGTTCTCCTGGCGTAAAAAAATACAGCAGGATGAGCAAAATCAGTTGGTTAAGCTTGCGTGAATCTTACTTTGTAGCATCTGCACAAGAAAACACAGTTAAACTGCACCTACAATGGGAGGATTTAGAGCCTACAGCAACGAGTTTCAGAACCTAGAGCCATCGAGTTTCATGCCAATTGTTTTCTCAAGCTGACTGCCTGAGTGCCAATGTGAGCGTGTTCGCATCTGCATCAAGACTGTTTTGTTGTCGTTTGATTCAATGGTCAGGTTACTTTGCTGGACAATGTATGTATGGAGATGCTGTTGGATTGTGCATGTGGCTTTCTGTTGATGCTTTGTGAGCAGTGTCGAGGTAGCATGCAGCAACTCTTAGAGCTTAAAGGACATGCTGTTGTGACTGATGTTTACAACGGCATGTGTCTGCTGCATGCCGAGTTTTAGTGGAAGATAGCTTCTCTAGCAGTGCGTGTGCATCAAGCTGTCTGCATTTAAAAACCCACAAAAGCATTGAGCACACAGCTGCTTGAGACCAATTGGCGGTAGCTTTTCAACCCAGAACTTGTGCAGGTTGTCAAGCATACACCTGCTGATTTAGCAAATGCAACACAGAAAGCCATAGTGAATATGGTCACATTTACCTCTGCAATCTGAAACTGAGCAAGGACCGCCCAGAAGGGTTTTGCCTGCACCTATGTTGCTAAGCGGGCATGGCAGATATGTGCTTTGTGAAGTCACGGTTTGCATCACACATCTCAAGCAGCACACGAAGCCCTGTGACATTCTCAGTAAAACCCCATCACACTGTATCCACCATCCACAGCAATGTTTTGTCCAGTAATGTAATCACCTGCTGGACCACACAGAAATGCCACTACACCTGCAACACAGTATGTCCAAGCTGTCCTGACCAACACGCTATGGTTTAGCAATGATGGACAATTTGCATGGCACAAGCTGTGACACCATATCAGTCACTTCCAGAATCTGCTGTTAAGATAATGCAGCAGACAGAATCCATGGTTTTTTTATGTCACCGCAATGGACAAGCAGAGCCTTGAATCCAAGACTGCTCACCTGACACTTCATGGGGCTGTCCAACACGTTTCAACGGCGTGCGTGATAACACTTTTGCTTTATACTCCTCGTCCTGTAGTACTTGCTGAGCTAATGGGGTGAGTATATACCAGGGTGAGACAGCATTGACATGGATGCCATCTGAACCCCACTCGCAGCATAGATTCTTGGTCAACTGGTTCATGGCAGCTGCACGGACACAGTCAAAATGTTTGATAACTGATTAAGTATGACTTCTGATGAGGTGGCCAGCAATCTTGATGATAATTGATGAGCACATGATGTTGCTCGCAATGTGCTGTGGCTAGGGTGCAAATCACTGCATGGGCACTGCTGATCAAGTCCTGATGCGCACGGATGTCCAATAACATCATCAAATGATGGAGACCAAGGATGACTGTGACCTCTTGCCTTTGGTCATTGCATAAAGAGTGCCACTCTTCATGGCTGTTGGGCCACCTGCCACAGAAGAGATGAGCACCATTTTGGCTGAACCAGCTTCTTTCAGCAGGGGGTATGCCTTCTGTTGATACAACAGGTAAAACATTTAGTTGCAACTGTACCCAATAGCATCAGGTCTCTCTATTGTCCAACTGCAGCTTGCTATATTCATCAAGGCCAGCACGCCACTGCTGTAATTGAACGCCTGGCAGATCCATTGAGCTCTCACAGGATCAGGGTTCAATGACGCCTGAAGACCTTGTTCAGGGCAAGCCACAAAACGATGTGGAGCAGTATCAATGGTGTAGTTGGAGTTGGGACTTTGTGCCAGATGTACATGCGCTGATATGCCAGGTATATTGTCACAAATTGAGTGGTACCTGACTGAGCTTGTAGGTGGACTCCAGGTTTGCTGACATGACCTGCTGATACTCATCATCTGAGTACTCGATTGTGGGCTTTCGAATACTTGTTCCCACATTATGCACTGCAACATCACATGGAATGGGCCGTTGCATGACGGGGCTGGCCAGGAGCTGGGGAGCTTAGCAATGTGGCACATACCTAGGACATCAAGCTTTGAGCCAAACACATCTTGCACCTGCACAATGAGGCCAAATTGCCCATTCACACAGTGTGTACGGGTCTGCAAGTCCCCTGCACAGGGTCCTCACCTTTGCCAGCAGGTCAGAGCGTCCTGACTCAGTCGATACATCTGCTGTACAGCCCTGCAGGGGCTCAACTTGTTCCACAAAAGTCCTGCCTGTTGACACTGTAAGTAAGTGACAAGCATGGAGATTTTGCTATTTGTGTTCAAGCTTACAAGACCGGCGCAGGTGGCCCACCTGAACGTCAAGGCCTTGCTTTTGCCACTCTTGCAAGGAGGTGGTGAGCTCGTCAGATTTTCTCGAACACGTCACGACCTGGAAAGGCGCGATGCATACAATATCACTGACCGTAAATTGCGGCTCAGCTGCGCTCGTTCTTGATTCGAAGGCTGACTAAAATGCGAACGGCATGTCTAGGCATGCAAGCGCAGACCTTTGCGCCCAGTTTAGCAAGCTCGGTAACAATAGCGAATCCGATTCCTTTGGTACCGCCAGTGACGACACAGCACTTGTCTTGAAGTGCAAATCGTTCCACCGCTACAGCGCTGACAGAGTTGTGGGCATCTTGCATGAAGCTCATGGGAGCAACTTTGAACGCGACAGGCCTACAAACTTCAGTCAATAACAGAAGCTGCTGTTTGAAGAATATATCATTCCGACGAGCTCGGTGATTGTGGTGTAAACACCTGCTTTCAGCTATCAACGGGACAGTTCGAATACGTATCGGCGTTTATGTTGTGCACGATAGGTCTCGAGCGCACGATCAAACGCGTTGCACTTTGGCGGGGGGTGGGTGTTGCTGTATGAGGCTCCACATTACTCAGCACCGGTAGTGACATGTCCCGAAGCAATAGTCAGACGCACGAGTCCAGAGCGGGGTCCAGAGCTGGCAGTTTGTCAGGCAGAACAGCATCTCAAGCTGCTCGACCGCTCGTGACACGGTATTGACAATCACGTTGACTCGGCAGGAACACAGCCATCCTTCGAAAACAGCAGATGCACACGTGTCTGACAACAACCCTAGTCACCACACCTGCTGTGATCACAGGCTTGAAGAGGCAGAAACAAACCTAGTTGCAAAGCAAGAAGCAAATGCGCTTCTCAATAGCCAGGTAGACTTGCTGACAAAGCAGCTCAAGGAGTTGCAATCAGGGAAGGCGGCTTACGAGAAGCACTTTAAAGACCTCTCTGCACTATTAGCAAAGGAGCGCCGGCAGCAAGCAGCTGACACAAAAGAGGTGCGCTGCACTTGATGTTTATGTGGACCAGCAACATGATGTGCTGAAATTGTAAACATCTTGATCTGCAAAATTCAGTGAGCCTGCTTAGCAGAGTGGTACTATAGGAACAGCAGAATGGAGAGCATGTGCCAAACCCCCAAGTTGCAAGCCCTGATGAGCTGGATGTTGCCACAGCAGGTCAGCACTATGCAGATTTTGCTCGCATCAGGTTCTATCTGTACATAATAGCAGAGGAGACTCTGTTTTAATGTAGAACGTGATGAGGCCAGTTGGGTGTGTGAAGAGCGCTGGGAAGAGTTGCGCAAATTGGGTCAAGCAGGAGGATGGCTTGTGGATCATCAGCAGGTATGTATGTCTTGCTGCCGCTTGCAGCTGTGCTGATCCCATGGCAGAATACCTGCTCACCAGCATTTCCTGGTCCAACCTACATGTGTCAGCCGTGATTGCCACCATATCAGGCGCTCAGACATGCTATGAGAAGCTATTATACAATGCGTCTTGAGACAGGTGTGGTGTGAACAACTGTCAGCAAGATGGTGTGAGGTATGCTCAGAATAGCATGTACCCCATAGCAGGACCACTGCTGCCCACTTCATTTTTTCAATCCAGATGTCATCATTTTGATTGGCATGCCAGTGCCATGGTGCAGGTGAAATTGGGCAAGGTGTTAGGAGAAGGCACCTTTGGCACAACATACATGGGCAGATGGCGTGGAGGTGATGTGGCTGTCAAATGTGTACGCATCCAGCAGCGTGATGAAGCAGAGAGCTTTCTGCGGGAGGTGCATGTGCTAGCCTGTGTTCGTCACCCAAACGTCATGCCTTTCTATGGTAGGCAGACAGTTGTCGTCAATCTTCCAACTGTGCTTGCAGAGAAGACAGCTTTGGTCTTGCAACTAGAGTTTCCATCTAACAGCTGTGCCGCAAGCTCTCAGCCAGTGACATGCACATTGACAGAGACGAACTTGAGATGCATGGTACAAAGCATACATCATCTTTTCCAACACTGCTCTTGCACATCATGCAATGACAGCTTGTTCTGGCTTGCATGAACTCACAGCGTCATGACCAACACTAACACATTTGTTGTTTGCCAATACACAACAGCATTTTTAGCTTTGTTTCAAGATGCAAAGCTAGCTTGTGCTTGGGCATGCAGGGGCATGCCTGCAGCCGCCCAAGCACTGCATGCTGTTGTGTGAGTACCTGCCAGGCGGCAACCTCAGAGACTGGCTGTATGGCCAAGGCAGGTAACACTGGACACACTTTTCAGGCTGAAGTGCAGAACTGCTTGCGAAACAAAAGTAGTCGCCAAGACAAGGCAAAATCAAAGGCAACAAAGCTGTTAGCATAGAGTCCCAAATGCAGAGCGTCCACATTGGCTATGCTTTTACACACCTGGCACTCTGTTATGCTGGAACAGATATAATCCAGAACAGATCTGTGGTCACTGCCTGTAGTTAATGGTATGTTTCCCAAATCAAAAGGGCATGGCTCCTTTGGGCAAGGCCTTCCTGCTGCAGCTGGCACCACCATTGACATGGCGTGTTTGATGCAGGTTACCACCCAAGCGGCCTTTGGCGGAACGTTTGCAAATGGCCCTGGGCGTAGCCCGTGGCATGGCTGCCTTAGAAGAGAATGATCCTCCAATTGTGCACAGAGACCTAAAGCCAACAAATGTCTTTATTGACGCTGGTGAGCAACTGAGCTATATTTTGACTCAGTCTGCAAATGTGCAACTACATCATAGTCTGGGCAATCGTCATCTGCTCAACAGCGACTGTCAAAAAACACCATTGCTCTGGCGTTGTCATCATCAAGGTCTAGTTTGGGTTAACATGGTAGCAGGTTGCACTCATGTCACTCAAGAGCGACGTGCAATGGTGTCGAGAGAGTGGCTGTAGCTGAGAAGCCGCCACAGTGCAGGATGCACACAGATACGCTGAGATTCTTGCTGCTGCTCAAGTAAACGTGGGATATGTGCGATTTTGAAGCAGCTTGCTGTGACATGACCATGCAGCAGACTCAGCACATACAGCTGTGGCATGTTCACAAGCGTCACTTCTTGGCTTTGTGTCATCAAATGAGCACAGGACGTGCATAGTAGGGTGCAAAAGGCTGTATGTGTCAATGCAAACCTAACAAAGCAGTTGCATACTGAAAGCACAATTGGTGGACAGGTGGGCATGCCAGGGTGGCAGACATGGGGCTAGCCCGATGGCTGACCCCAGAAAGCATGGGAGTTCTGACAGGAGAGACGGGCACCTACCTGTACATGTCTCCAGAGATGATCCGCCACGAGCTGTACAACAGTAGGACTGATGTGTACAGCTGGGGAGTGTTGCTGGTGGAGCTCATCACCCAGAAGATTCCCTATGAGGATCAGCACCTGACTCCTTTGCAGGTTGTGGTCAGCACCAGCTCAAAGCTAAAGCAGCTGTAATGCAGTTGACCACATGTCACAACCCTGCTCATCACTGAACACTAAGGCATCTTAATGCAGCCTTGCAGTGTCATAGAGTTTGCAATGGTAACAATGCATGGGACCATGCACTGGGGATCCTTGTGCTTTGCACATTCAGGTTGCTTGGAGTCCACATGGTTGTGAATGCCATCTGCAATGCATTTCCAGATTGGTGTGCTGTATAGTGGGACTTGAACCAGCTTTAACTGGAGCTATTTCTGCAGGTTGCTTTGGCAGTTGGGGATGACCAGTTGCGTCCAGCATTACCCAGCACTACAGACCAAAGTTTGGTCAGCTTAGCACATGCTTGCTTTGAGGCGGATCCATTGTCAAGACCGTCCTTCAGTCATTTGGTGACTGAGCTGAGCACCATATGTATTAAAGCAGGCAAGCAACCCGCACAGCAGCAAGTCCAAGCAGGTGTGCTCAGCCGCTTCATGAGAGCCCGCCCTTTCTCCTGAATGTTTGTGCCAGCTGCTGCTCTATCGCATGTATGTGAGCTGCCTGAATATGCTCGGGTCTTCGCTGGACATTTGCAATTGATTTTGGCTGACAGTTGCAACCAGCAGCGTAACTTTCAGCTTGATGCAGCAACTGTTCTATTGACCAACAGAATCTATGCAACAGATTGTTGACAAGTTGCCTGCATTGATATGTCAGACACAACACACCGCTGAAAATCCTGGCCGCAAGGCTAGGGGTAGCCTAAAATCGAGTCTAGCAAGAAGTGACACCAGAGCATTGTAGCAGTGCACAGACCGTGACTGCATTGTGTGAGTAAGCCAAATGAATGTGCACCATATGCCACATGCAGCCATACCAGAGCGACTTTCTAAGTTCAGATATCAATAACAAGTGCAACTCAGGCACAGTTGGATCTACAGGGGTTTTTGTGATGTAAGCCCAGTGACTATGAATGCACAAACTCTTGGCAGTACAGACAGCACAGCAAGCAAGAGATATCTGTGCATGTGCTCATGAAGCACAAAGCTTGTCTTCAAGCTATAGCTGGCCTATCCCCTGTTTCTCTAGATACCGCTGCCACCTGCGATGATTCAGGTCTGCCATGCTTGGCAGCGATGCTATGCTCTGCAGATACTCAGCAAGGTACAATAGTTCCTTATCAGTGTCTCTGTTTCTATGAGCATGCTTGTAGGGATGAATGACCAAGCCATTCTGGGGATTCATGACATAGTTTCGCCTCAAGTCGTCAAACATGATGGTGTTGGCTACAGTGTAGTTGTTTGGAAACTTGGCCCAAATGAAACCCAATGGCTTGCAGTCAAACACACCTGCACCACATTGGTTTGCTTGGTCAGCTTTAACACTCAAGATACATAAGGGCTGCGGATTTGGCACCACCTGCAATTAAGGCAGCATCAGCAGATACTGCCTTCTTGCACACTTACCATATTTCTCAGTACGAACTGTCACCATAGCTTTATGATCCAGCATGAAAGTGATCTTGTAGTTAGGGTTGTTGGTAACGCCAAGCTGCTGCATCTTGACATCCACCCATTTCATGTTGGTTGCACTCCAGATCACCAAGTCATAATGCTCATATGCTGATGTCAGAAAGTGATGCAGATAAGGACGTCCAAGCTCCTCAGGCCTTTCAGCAGATGACCCCAGGTCAAACAAGGTGTAGTCAATGTCCAACACCAAGCACTTCTTGCCATCACGGGGTGGGTTGAGAATCTTGACTTCAACACTTGACACACGCCTTCTGAGCTTTTCCTACAACACATGCAAGATGCACATTGATCCTGCGTGAGCTTTCAACAGCAAAGCGGGGGATAGACTTGGGGGAAGATACTGTATACAGTATCTTGCAAAGCAAAGCTTGTTGAGTCGGAGATTCATGGAAGGCTAGCTCAATGCTTGGCCTGCCTTCTACTATGCTGCATTTGATACCACCTGAGACCCACAGACAGCATGTTCAGCATCCCATTATTTGTGCGTGCCTGGTTTTCCTCTTGATCCCTGGGGTCTAGAGACTTCATGTCCTCTTCAGGAATGTCAAAGTCATCCTGAATGTGGGGTGCCACCTCAGACTGCTTGTCCAGCGCTTCAACATGAGCTTCAGGCTGCCTGCAGCCACATCAATCACAAGACTGACAGCTGAAGCTTCGGGCCATGATCATGTGAGGTACTTTTGTACAGGCAGCATGTCAGGCCTTTCTGCACAGGCAGCATGAGCACCAAATGTAGACAGCAACACTAGGACACATAGAGGCTGCTGCCTGGAGCACTGAGCCATTTGCAAGGTCCACCAAGTGGCTCCTGAAGCTTACCCCATCACGGTAAGCTTTTGACCAGGCTTCAACAAGAGATCAGCAAACGCGGTGTCATCTGTCACTGTTTTGCCACCCTTCACTTTGAGGCCAAGAACCTTTTGTCGCTTTGGCTGGACAGCTGTTTGACTTTCGATTGCACGCTTCAGTGAGCCAACTGTCTCGAGTCCCGCAGTCTCGATCTCGTAGTTTTTGCCACTCCACTTAATCGAGACGCTTGTGGCCATGATGCACCACACTAGCAAATGGTACACCACAAGAAAGGTTGGACAGCTGATAAGCGATCGCGACGAGAGATGTTGGCTCAACAGACCGTACTGGCCATACTCCCGCACGGGTTCCAAGTGATCGAGCAGCTCAGGAGCTGTCTCATACACACTAATAAGTCCTGAAAGTGTTGGCAGTATGCGAATTAGCAATCAAGACGTGGTGCGCATCTGCATTCAGCAAACTTGGGAATTAATCGCTCCAACACCACAGCTCGAATTATGACTTGATGCTTCTGATTTGCAGCGCTCATTAGGGGAGATATTAAACTGGACAAAGGTCCGTACGCACAGCGCCATGCTGAAAATTGCGCAGCAAACGACATGACCTACGGACTAATGCAACAAGCAGGGCTGTCAGCAACACATTGATGTTGAAGCGAGGAGCAGTAGGGCATTTTATTTTTGGTGTACAAATGTGTACACAATCATCACCCACCTTCACACAGTGGCGACCTGTCCGATCAATAACACCTGGTTGATTCTAATTGCGTCAGAGGACACTCGTTCATTGCACAATTGAGGCAGAAATCACTTTTACGTACAACATACAGGGGGCCTAGGCAACACCAAAACTAGTTTTGCGTTGCTGACTGCTTCAAGTGAGCACCAGATATCAAACAAAAACCTGATATGTCTTGCACCACCACACAGCCAGTTGGAATGTAACTGTTGACATGCAGCTCCTGTGCAGCGCACTCACTTTCCCACAACTGAACAGCCAGGTGGCCCAGGAGCGATTCATCTATCATCTACTACCGGGCTTCAGCAACCTTGAGATCCTGTCCTTCCCGCAGAATGTTCTGCAGGAAGAACTCCCCAGCCTTGTATGAAGATCGAACCATAGGTCCTGCTGCCACATACAAAAAGCCCATTTTTTCAGCTTCTGCTTGGTATGCACTGAACATCTCAGGTGTTACATACTCCTCCACAGCCATGTGTCTTTTGGTTGGTCTCATGTACTGGCCTAAAGTCACAACATCCACACCTACAAAACAAACGGTTTGATTCTGAGTTGACCCTGAATGAGTTCGGTGCTGTTATGACACCAAAAGCATACATGATGCTCCACTCAACCTGTACATATGCACGCATGAAGAGTGGTAAGCCAGATGTGCCAATGGAAAATAACATGCTGAGGACCATATTTCAGGGTTGAAATGCAGCAGGCATACTCACAGCGGCTAATGCAAGAGCAGACATACCATTTTCACGCAATATGCGGAAAGCATGCAACACTTCATGAGGCTGCTCTCCACATCCCAGCATGATGGATGTCTTGGTCACCCTGGCCCCTGACTGCTTGGCCAGCTTCAGAGCAGCCATGGACTGCTTCCAGTTGGCTCTTCTATCCCGCACTACAGACTGCAAGCTTTCCACCTGCACAGTGGTGCAGGATAAGAAACTTGTGTAGCAGCACAGCATGTGTTGCCCTGAGTCATGGGCTACCAAAAGTCATGGGCTACCAAAAGCTATTGCATCAGATTGCCACAAGCATAACACCAAGCTGGTGAGCTGTTTGCCAGCGCACATTGCGATCTAAAGTGGCAGAAGCCAAGAAATGCTTGCAAACACAGGCTAGGTGACTCACAGTCTCAATGTTGTGAGCATACACATCCAGGCCAGAGGCTGCCACAAGTTTGATGGAGTCTTCATTGCCTGCAAAGTCTGGCACAAGCGCCTCTACCAGCAAGCGGCCCCCAGTCTCGCGCTTAAGACCTTGGATGGTTTCAGCAATGTGAGCTGCACCTCCATCTGGCAAGTCATCTCTGTCAACAGAAGTGAGGACAACATAATCAATGCCCCAGTCAGCAACAGCCTTGGCTGTGTTTGCTGGCTCATTGGGGTCTAAGGGGGGTGGGGCCCGGGAGGTCTTGACAGCACAAAAGCGGCAGCCTCGGGTGCAGGTGTCCCCCATCAGCATGATTGTGGCTGTGGCTGTCTGGTCCTCACCACCACCCCAGCATTCTCCAATATTTGGACATCGTGCTTCTTCACATACAGTGTGAAGCTTGAGCTCACGAAGCTTGGACTTAATGCGAGTGTAATTCTCGCCACCAGGAACTTCCCGTTTCAGCCAGTCTGGCTTTCTCTTTTTTTCCTGGAAGATAGGAAGCAACTCGTCAAGATGAGCAACAAGACGAACGCTGCGTGCAACCGTGCAACTTTGAATGCAACCCCACAGGCGAGCTCAACCTAGCAATAGGGCAGAGGGTATTTGTGGCTAACCTTCCAAGTGGGTGCAGGCACAGAGTATGCAGTGTCTGCTGATCCGGACGTGAAATCGAAAAAGCTTGGACCTGAGCACAGACATGTCAATATCACAAATGACCCAGCTCGCGGCACGATACAGCCTTGAAGAAAGCTCATATACAAGGCTCCTCTGCGTGAGGGAGCAGGATGCTACCTGAGGCTAAACGTTGGCGCAGCTCGTCGACGGCGGCTGTGCTTTCAGTACTGACTTGGGGAGCGGGTGCTGAACTTGAGGCGTACTGGTGCGACAACTGTCTGAAAACAGCAACGGGATCACGACGTACAGTGTTTCTGCAGAGGGAGGATGCAGCCTCTCGCAACATGGCACTTGGGGAGTTGTAGCTAAAATGCTGGAATGTCAATGGCTCTGTACACACACAGCCTGGTGCAAGAGATTAGCAAGTCAACTGCTTACACCATGTCGCACCACGTTGATCAGCTGCGACTTCACTGACCTATCCATTCTTCCTCTTCGTCCACATTAACTCTACCTCCGGGGCACAACTTGTATCTCATGCTGTCGCCTTTATTTCGCTGCCCAAGTCGATTCGTTTCACTGCTTCTGTCTCTTTGCTGTTTGTAGTTCCAGCAAAGCTCAGTGGGCTTGACACCTCGTATGGCCGCTAATCCTGATCTTTCCTCAGTCTCGCAAGCAGGCCAGGCCACACATTTACCAGCTTTGTATGAGCACGAAATCATCGCGCTTCAGAGAGACGGCATCGACTTCACCATCAACGGCCTGCGACATCAAAGTGGAAAGTGAGGCACATGTTCACCGCACAACGTTCTGTTGAGTCCTGTGGGCACTGATCGGGAAGGCTTGTCCCCGCAGGTGGTCCACCAGAGGGATCCTGTACCTCACCAACCTAAGGTTGGTATTTGTGGCGAAACAGGCAGACACCGTTTCAGGCATGTCATGGACTGCTTGATCTGGTGCACAGAACTGCAAGCGCGCACCAAAAAAAAAGCAGAAATCCACTTCATGGTCGATCTTCCGCGCAGGATTGGTGGCGTTTGAGCTGCCTCTTGCATACATCCGCAAAGACAAATTCAATCAGCCAATCTTTGCCTGCAACAACCTTTCAGGTAAGCTGTCTATTGCTGTTCCTCATCTCAGTGACCTTGAGGCAACTGGAGGCACAATGGCTTTCATCCAATGCAGGGGAGTGCTGGCCTGCTGCTCCAGGAGGTGGTCCACAAGGCAGCTTGCCACCTCATGTGTTTTCCTTGTATTTCAAAGAGGGAGGCGTAGGAACTTTCCTGCCACTTTATTTCCGCTTTGTTGATATTGCAAGGGACAACTTGCACCAGGTCCAGCAGCAACCTTCAGCTCCACAGGAGCTTGTAGCAACAGCGTAAGCACAACCCCTTCTTGTTGTGTACAAGGCATCAGTTGACTTTCTCACCAGAAGGTGTATTGCAGTATGCAAGCATGCGCAGAGTCAGCAGTGCCAGGATCGACTGTATGCCGCAGTATGTACGTGACAGATGTCATGCTTGTTGCTGTGTAGCAAGCTCTATGCTCCTCAGTGGCCTGAGCCAACCCTATCAAGCAACATCACATGTTGTCCAATCCCATCAAGCAGCATTACATGTGGTTGAACCGTATCAACCGACATTGCATGTGGTAGTAATGTATTGTGCAATGGTACAGATTTGTAGACCCCAGCGATCCATCAAGACTGTACCTGGCACAGCCTTCACAGCCAGCTGCTTCTGAAAGGCCTTCCGCACCCAAGTATGCACCCAACTATGGTGTTGATGAAGCATATGAGGCCATGTAAAATCACTGAGTGCAGTACTGTCCTCAAGCCAACAATGTATGTACATCATTGCTCCTCATATGCTTGTGTCTCGAGTGCAATATTGGTAAGCAATCCAACAGCACATGCCTGTAATGTCAGCTGAATGCATGAAACAAATTCGGCTATGCTTTTGCAATTGCAGCTGCCCATGTATGATTGTGCCTTCCTGTGAGCTGGTCTAACAACCTGTAACAGTCACCTCAGACGAATGAACTGACTGTATTTTATGCAGCGAGTGCTGCTGAAATTCAAATGGGACATCACTGTCAGTGTGCAGCTGGCAATGATTGCACTTATAGACTTCGAAAAACTTATGAGCAGGGTATTAACCAAGACAGTATGGCTGTAACAGGCTCAAGCTTCTGCTGCAAAGCTGTCTTGCAATGCACATATGTAGATGGGGGCTGCAACGCAGTCAATATGTGCTGTTTGGCCTGCAGAGGACCATGTCATGCGCTGTTGCTAAGCACAAGGGCTGCATACCTCAGAAATGTCAAAGAGAGCATCACAAACAACATACAAAGCAAGGCAGTACCTGGCAGGTCAACATCGTTAGAGGACAGGGTCTTCTATCAGAAGACCCTGTCAATTAGATACTATCTCAATATCAGGCTCACAATTTTACCACTAATCTTTGTCGACTACTCTCAGGACTTTAGATTAACCACACGGGCAGTTTGCAGATAGCCCCGCAATTTTGGCTGCAACTCAGCTGGGACATGTTGCTGTATCAGGTTGGTGACTTGCCCTTTATGACTGTGGCTAAAGCTGCCCAGACTGCTTGCAAGGTATGACTTGGCATCTGGGACATCTGGCAAAACATCCTGCTCTGCTATGGCAGCGTTATGCAGCGGAGCAAATGAGGCACTGTAACCAGCATACTCACCCTCATCCAGGTCCTCATCTTGCTGAACCCCATTTTGCAAACCATCATCACCCTCAAGCAAATTGACTGTTCCTGACAAAACCTTACCCCACAAAGTTGCAGCTGTTGGAGTTTGCAGGGCTGGACAATCTACCATAGCCTGCATTACCAACAGATAATGATCCCGCCAGTGCAGGTAAAGCAACCTTATCTTACACAAGCACCAGGAATCCTCACTTACTTCAATTTGCACCATGTCATGCTACATGTCACTGTAGAGACCATCACAGGAGGGCATGGCAGCATACCTTAGTCATGGCCACAGCTACGACTTTCTGGTCAGTATGCCGGAAGTGCATGGCCTGTAGGTTAGGCAGCCAGATTTGCTCCAGGAGGATGGAGAAAAGGTTTGGCTGCACAGCATCCAGACTCTGCTGCACCTTTTGCGCTCCTTCCTTGTCTATGAAGAGTGCTGTGAAATGGATGAAGCCTCTGATGGCTTTGGGGGTTTTGGCTGTTTGCAGACGTGTCAGCATCAACTGCCATATCTGCAGGTATTGTAAGGACCCAAATGACATTAGATCACATAGCATGTGCAGCTTGGCAGCTGGCAGGGCATGCAACAAACAAGGCACGAATGAATGTGACATGCAAGCCAAAAGCAGCAGGCTTCAGACAGAAGCTGCTCCTGTACTGCGTCAATGGTAGCATGGCAGCCAATTGGGCAAGCGTCGTGCTGTGACTCACTGTCGGCAGGTATTGTTGAAGACCGTCAAGGCGCACATGCTCCATCATGGAGTCAAGAAGCTTGTACCCCTCATGGTCTAATGCTTTGCTGGCAACGAGCTTCTGAAACACTCCTAGGAGACCCGGCAGCTGATTGGCAGCCACAATCCGCGGTGCAGCTTTGGTCAAGTAAGCCTGCACGTTACAGCACATTGATGTGGGAGCGGATGTAGTCAACATGTAGGAACACCAGCTACGGACTGCTGCCAATTATAAGTTGTATTAGACATAAAGCGCATGATGCATATCAGATGTTATGCATGCCAGTGTCAGGTACCTGCATGAGCCTAGTCAAGGCAGGCACATTTCCAGCACGCTCCCAGAACAGTGGCGCCAGCAGAGGCTGAAACAGAGACGACATGTAGAATGCAGGGAGTTCGCCAGGGTGCAGCTCTATGAGCTGTGCAAAAATCTGGAACACATATGGATGGAACTCCTGTATTGCACACAGTTTGGAGTCACTTAGCAAAGCTGCTACTACTCTCGACTACTTTCAGCAATCTTTGACCCATGCATCTATTCAGCACCCTTTGATTCATACATGGTCTCAATGACCTGGCTGCATAAGGATCTCAACTGTTACGACAGAGGCTCACTGTCTAGAGCAGAGTTCAGACCGTATAAGCAAGACCAAGCTTTGCAAGGAGACAAGCATGATATCACCTGGACATCTTGTGACAGCACATAGTTGAAGGGCGGGATCAGCATTTCCTCCAGCTTGTTAACCATCCTGGGGTCTTTTGCGCAGCCTTGCTTGACAAGAGCAGCTACTGACTCAAACAGATAATGATTGAAGCCAGGCTGAGTAGGGTTTTTGATGACGCGCATCAGTATTCCTTGCTCCCCAGCAAGGGCTGATACACATGATGGAATTGCCGGTGCAATCTGCACTCACAACAAGCAGCTGAAATGCATGATGTGGATTTTGTGCAGCAATTGGATGTGCGGGTAGCAAGCAGTGGTTTGCTGGCTTGTAACGCAGAAATGCTCCAATCCAGCTGATCTTGTGGTGGTCATACTGCTTACCTCGGGGCCGACAAAGTCAATCACCCTCATGATGCATCGCATGACATATTCGTTCTCAGCAGAATCAGGTTTCAGGAACACTGAGAACAAGGCTGAAAGCAGTGGCTCCAGAACAGGCGCCAAGTCTTGCACTTGGAATCTTTGCTTTCCGTCTTCCTGCATCCCAATTTTCAATGTCAACCCGCACTTTTGTTAGGCAGAATTGCAACACTGAGGCCTTCAACATAAATGGATTAGAGGGTACACTACTACTCACCTTCTGAGCTAACAGCCGTTCCACTGCCACTGCAGCATAAGTGTGGACTACATTAGAGTCAGACCCGAGGAGCACCACAAGCTGCCGAAAGATCTGCAGCAAGCATAAGCCTGGTTCATCACGACTCAGGACAAGCCAGCCAGATGGAGGAGCGTGGCATTGTCTAGACTCACCTGCACGCAGGTATCTTTGGGGACCTGGCTCCTGAATGTTGTCAGGTATTTCAAAGAGTCTGCTTTCAGAACTGGTCGCTGATCCAGTTGCTGGGACTGCAGCTCTGGGAGGACATGCTGGTTGAAAAAGTCCATCACGTTGACTAGCTGATTGGTGGTGGTGGCACCCTGTGCTGCTGTCTTGCCTCTGACTGTCAGAGCCATGACAAGATAGACAGCACAGTCTTTAGCTTTCCAGTTCTGCTCAGGATTCTGCCCATATTGTTGCAGCATACTGCCGACATAGCCTATGAAGAGCTGAGTCACCTGCGAATACAGCTATGTAATTTAGCAATTCATGCACAGAATAGTCAGGATGCCAGAAGAGCCTATCAGACTGGTCCTGTCAGCTCCCAGTGTGCATTGCTCAGCACATCTGCACACATGGAAGCAGCCCAAACAGACAGCATGAAGCACAAGCTCAGCCAGGCATTTTAAACACCATTCAAAGTATGTGCTAAATGTGCTTGCCTCTGTGCTGAACTTGGCAGTCAGACTCTTGACCAACTCAGCAGCTGCTCTGCGCCTGGTGTCTGAGTCGCTGCCTTCAGTGTCACGCCGCACGTACTCCACCCAGTTGAGCTCAAACATTTCCTCATCATCATCCCTCATCATCAGGTTTGGTATGACAATCTTTTCACAGACTTGCTTCAAGGTGTTTTCATCCTTGAACAGAGCATGGTGTACGCCACTAGCAACTGTTGTTAGGAAGCGAATGGCATTCATTGCCAGATTGTCCTGCAGTTGATTATCCCAAGTAACTTGCTGAAATGCAGTCACTTGGGGATTGACAGCATGAGCAGGCAGGAGAGGTCATGACTGATGACAAGTGAAGCCAATGCCGTCTACTGCAATTAGTCCAGCAACATTTGAGCGAAACTGCATCTGTACAGATTTTGCAGGAAATCAGGAAGACAGAGAAGGGCAGCACCTGTCCTGAACCCTGCTTGACGGCAACCAGCAGTGTCCAAACATCCTGCACAAACGTCTGCAGGTAATCCTTGAACTCCTCCTCATTCATCTCCATGAACAGATTAATGTTCTGACACACCGCAGCTTTCACGGCATCAATTGACGACTCCTTGTCTGGGTCGTTATCTGCCAGTGCAGGATTATCATAGACCAAAAATGTGTGAAACTCTGCAAACCATCTTGTCAGAGTGTCCTCCATCTCCTGCAGAAGCACACTGAGTTGATTAAAATGGTTGAAAGTGCAGAAAGGAAGGCAAAGCTCATGGCTTTCAAGCAGCCTACTGTTTTCTATACATTTCAGGGTGTTTACCTGAGTCAAGCCTGGAGAGTTCAGTGAATAGAAGATCCTGCAGACCAGTCTGATGCTTGACAGTATCTGCTTGGTCCTGGTGAGATCTGCTGAATTGCTCTGCAGCTGTAAGCTGAGTCCCTTGAGTGTCTCCCATAAGGGCACAATCAGCTGCTGGGAGTACTTCAATT
>JAABUO010002310.1_pt1 | contig 23375 bp, 22 predicted proteins | sample 5559291 | NCBI WGS metagenome assembly JAABUO01 (sample SAMN10711878, study PRJNA513372) | rock metagenome | isolation source: Antarctica rocks | place: Antarctica: Victoria Land, Finger Mt sud
GAGAAACGGCGCGCCGGAATCCTGGCGGCCAGTACCTCAAAGGGCACCTCCTAAGCTTGCCTACCTCCCAACACTAGTGGGGAACTTCTCGCCGGAGAAAGTGGGGAATTTCCCACCGGAGTTGACATCTGAGAAGGCGGCAGCTCAGAGTAACCATAAAATAGGCGTCCGCAAGACGTCGATTGGCACAGCAGCAACTGGTGGCCAAGACGAGGTCGAGCGGGCTGGAGGTGCTTATATGTTCGGTTGTAGCGAACGCTGGCTTGCCAAGCGGTTCGGACATGCGCTGACGACGTTCCTGTCGGAGGATCGCAAGCGGCGAGAACTTTGCGCGCATGACGCCGTCGACAAAGATGCCGTCGAAAAACGCTATGAAAGCTGGCGCGTCTCGCGCGCGGCGGTCCTCAAACTAGGCGGTGCCGCAGCGGCGTACACGCTGGCCGACGGAGTGCTGCCAAACGCGACAGCCGCTTCACCAGCGACCGGTGACGCGACCGACGAGTGGAATTCGACCACCAAGGCGGTGCCCTTAGGCCGCACGCATGTGATTCCATCGAACCATCAAACCGTCGTACAAGGTCAGTTCGATCCGACGCGTGCTCCCCTCGCAACAGTCGAGTCGGGCGATGTGCTGCTGTACCAACACACCTGGACGCATTTCCTAAACAAACTGCAGCCGGGAGTGAGCGCCGAGCAGTTGGCCGCGATGCGCAAAAGCCTCGTTGGGCGCGGCGTCCACAGCATCGTAGGACCAATCGCCGTTAGAGGCGCAGTACCGGGCGATGTCGTGCAGCTACGCATGCTGCGCCTAAAAACGATCAACTTCGGTGCGAACTTTCACAATCCGGGAGCGTTGCACACGGGGACGCTGCCCGACGAGTTTCCGGAAGGCCACGTTCACTACTTCGAGCTGTCGCCCGAACAGAAGTATGTGAACTTCAGCGATCGCATCCGCCTGAACATGAAGCCGTTTCAAGGTACGATCGGCGTGATGCCGGCTGGCGACAAACCGGTTTCATCGACCGCTCCCGGTAATTTTGCAGGCAACATCGACCTCAAAGAACTTACGGCCGGCTCGTCCTTATTCGTTCCCGTATATCACGACGGCGCCTTAATTTGCACCGGTGATTCGCACGCACTGCAAGGCGACGGCGAGGTCAATATCACGGCGATCGAAACGGCCATGGAAGAAGTGCGTCTGCAGGTCATCCTGCACAAAAACGTGCCCTGGAAGTGGCCGTTTGCCGAAACGCCGACGCACTGGATCGCGATGGGCATCGATCCTTCGCTCAACGACGCTCTGCGCATTGCCGTGCGCAACACGATCGACTTTTTCCACACGAAGGCGGGCTTGAGCCGGGACGACGCCTATGGGTTGGCGTCGCTCGGCGTCGATTTTCGGATCACGCAGATGGTCGACATTCAAAACGGCGTGCACGCGATGATCCCGAAAGACATCTTCGCGGACGACTACCGCAAGACAATCGCCCTCGCGTATTCCTAAACTGCAGGTGTTGCTGGCTATGCCGTCAGCGATACGGCGGTTGGGGCTCATTGCAAGATGGGAAGGCAAAGTACTGAGCGGCATTTTTTAAACGTAGATTTTAGATTAACCTAACTCGGCTGGTCGATGTTATCCCGATCATGTCGTGGTCGCGTGATGGTAGCAGCTCCGTGAAATCTATGCCGTCAGACGGTGCGGCCTGCGAAGACCCGCTTTCTCAGCGTCGCGTGAACCCCCCAATTGCCATCGACGACCTGTGTCACGCCGAAGTCGACCGCTACTGACATGAGGGAGATTGCTTCGTCCTCACTCATGTGTTTTGCATTCATGAGAAAATCCCGCATCTTCCGATAGGCGTCGCGCATGGCCTTGTCGATAGACGAATGTTTGAAGACCTTGAGCTGGTCTTGCGGCGAAGGTCCGAACTCAGCAAGATAATTCGGATAGCTGAAACCGTGAACCACCCATTCGTCCCGCGTCTCAAGCAGCGGGTACTTCAGATGTTGCAACAGCGTGCCGTTTAACGTTCCGGCCTTGTGGACAACAATCTGGAAAACACCGGTCCATGACGACTCGATGGCCGTGCCGGAGAGTTCGGAATCACCCTGCGCCGAATGCGTATCGCCCATCGAAATCAGCGCCCCGTCTACTGCTACCGGATAATACATCGTCGCGCCCTTCGTAACACGCCAGTCATCCATGTTGCCAGCGGTGTAGCTTGGCGGGATCGAGTTCGCCATGTCGGTTTCGGCCGGGGCTAGGCCGATCACCCCAAAATGAGGCCGGATCGGGACGCGCACACCGGCCATGATGTTATGATTCTCATGCACGTGCGCATGGTCAACGACAACGCCTGGATAGTTGTAGATCGAATGAAGTACGCCGTGCGGGTCTACGGTCGGCATCCAGCGGTAGTTGTAAACAGGCCTTGCCCAATCGCGATGACCGTCGGCAGCGACCTCATAGATCGTTACAACTTCTCTGGGCTTCGGCTCTTCAATCAAATCATGGTACTGAAAGCCCCAATTGGCGGCTAAGTTGGTGCCAAAGGTAGAGCCGTGGTATTTTGGATTGGCGCAGGGACGCGGGTACATGTCGACGATCCGCACCTCGAGGATGTCACCCGGTGCTGCGCCATGCACGAAGATCGGGCCCGTCAAAATATGCACGCCCCAGCCTGCCCCCGCACCGTTCGGCGCGTCTAGGGGGCCTGCGCCGCGGCGGTTTACCTTCTTTTCAGTCTTGGTCCAGTGATAGATGCTTTCGAGCCCCGGATCGCCTTTGATCATCCGATCGTAATCGTCGGAGGCTTGATGCGTCGCGCACTCCACTGTTACAAAATCGCCGGAGTCGATCTCGATGCGTGGCTTTGCCCGCTTGCTGAAGTAACCCCAGTGTACTGTATCCGCCCGAACGGGAATGTACGAGTGGTTTTTCTTGCCCGGGATTCGGCCAGGGCGGAGCTCCGCCGCCTCGACCGGCGAGAAACGCGGAAACATAAAGTTTCCGACGGACGCGGCCGCGGCCGCGGCAGTCACAGTCTTGAGAAATAGTCGCCGGCTCCGAAAGAATTCAATGCGGTTGTCGTCGTTTGGCACTTGCTTGCCTCCAACTACTGACATTTCTGCTGTAGCGTTCCCGCATGAACCGAAGGCGTCCTTGGCCGCTGATTAACGTTTTCAGAAGTTGGGGATTTTTTTTGGTATCTGCTCGCGCGAGAGAATCAGCGGCTGCGCCCCCATCCGCGGCCAATTTTATGCTCTCGAACGAGTTCTTTCGCGGCAGTGCGGAAAAACAATCGCCGAACAGAGCCAGACGTAGGGAGAGCCATACGACCTCACAAAACGCGTCGACCGGTTGGCAGATACGTTACAGGACGCATTTATTGAAAGTCAAGGGAGCTTTTCGATAAAATACCGCCCGCATCTTGGGAGGGCGATGGGGGGCCGTAACTTCCAACGAAGCGCCGAAAGATGCCGCCGTTCGCAACCACTCGGGTCGTGTTTACGCGCGCGTGCAAAGCGCTGCTCGTCGCCGTCGTAGCGTTGTTGAGAATCGCTTGCGAGCTTATCGGTCGCATTGGTGGAGACCCACGTCGTTTGCTCATGCTGGATGTGCGGAAACAAGGATCACATGGGCAAGCGGCCGATTCGGGAGCTTCGTAAGCTGCAATGATGCCCGGCGTCCGAGCCGATTTGTCGGCAAGTTAGACAGTCTTCAAAGCCCTAACGGCATCCTCGCTTACGTCATCGTCATCGTCATCGTCGATGTTGCCGTCCGCATCACCGACGCGATAGGTTCGACTTTCCGACTCGTCATCGTAGCGAACTGAAATCTTCTCGCCGACCCGCTCGGCGAACGCGTCGATCCACGGCACGCACACCACGCGCGTCGCTGACCGCTGCAGCCGAGCGTAGCGCTTACCCTCGATATCGACAGCCCCCAGCAGCAAGTGCGAATACTCCGTATTGACGGACCCCATAACCTGTTCGACAGCAAATCGCTCGTCGAGGGCGGCAAGAGCCGCCGCCACGACGGCGTTCTCTTGCACAGCCTGCGCCCGCTCGGCTCGAATTTGTTTTTCTTCAGCGACGAAAAGCTCAAAGGCCTCAGGCATCGTTTCCAGCATCGTCTTCGCGACGTGGGCGGCGACGTCGAACGTCGTTACCCACGCGTCGTGCTTCTCGGCCCGCGCTTGAATCTCACGGACCTGCGCGACCAAACCCCGCCGGCGGCTCAGAAACTCATCGCGTTCGCGTTGGTAAGCAGCTTGCTTGAAAATCGCGCCAACCCCGGTCGGCGCTTCCGGGGCGCCGCGCTTGTAACTCGCGAGCCGGGATTCCGCTTCGCTGAGCTGCCTTTCGAATTGCCGGCCCTTCTCCGCAATTTCAGCGAGCAAGCGCGCGATTTCCCGTTCCCAGTACGTTCTTGCATGCTGCGCAAGCTGCCGACGCATAGCCGCGGCCTTGGCGGCGCAACCTGGACATGCGGCCGTCTTGTAGGCGAACACGCCGTGCTCCGCACAGTCAACAGTCGGCATCGAGTCGCTACCGTCCGCGCGAATGCCCGCGATCGTGTTTGATCTCGGGTGTCCGCGCGAGTTCGCGCTCGACGGCATACTCGCGCATGTGCTTCAGTTGCGCCTTAAACTCACCCGGACGTTCCAACGTCTGGTGTAAGTCTTTCGAGACACTTAACCGCTGGTTGGGTGCAACGCGTTCGAGCCGCTCGAGTTCGTTCAGAATCCCGAACGCCGCCTTGCGCTCGTCGCGGGTGAAGCCGTGCTCGGTGCCTTGCGCGATCGGCTCGAGCTTCCACCGGAGCGCCGTGACGCTTAGCTCGCGCGTACGCTCGGGGACGGTGCGTTCAAGAACGCGATAGTCGCTGGCAAGCTCTTTCGATTTCGTGCGCATACCGAGGCCCACGAGGTCATCGTACGAGCCGACCGCCTCACGCGAGTAAAACATGCCGTACTCGTGGGTATGCCGCGTCATGCCGACCGTCAGCGACCGCTGGTTGACGTGCTCGGTCACGAGCTGCAACTCGGCGTAGCGCGTCGCGCCCTGCTCGCGGTACTCCGTCGAGCAATACCCGTGCTGGACGCCCGGATGCTCGCGCGTATCGACTGGCACGACCACGCCGTCGCGCCGCTCGATCTGCAACGTCGCGTCGCCCGTGCCGCGCACCGTGCCGACCGAACCGTTGATCAGCCCGGCCTCGCGAATCGTCTCGCGAATGATGACGCGGTCACCGATCGCGTACGGCGTCCTGCCGTCGACCGTCTCGAGGCGCACGTCGTCGCCGGCGAGCCGCCCCATTGCGCGCCACTCATCGCGCGCGAGCGCGTTGATCGCGATCCGTTCCTTGTTCGTGTACGCTTCCATCCCGCACTCAACGCCCGAGCGCTCGATCGTGCGCCAGCGGTCGACGAGCGCGGCGCGAGCTTCGTCCTGCGAGCCCGTTTCATGCATGAAGCCGCGCTCGCGGTAGGCGTCCAGCGCCTCGCGCACGCCGCCCCGCCGAACCGCCTCGGTTGCGTCCCGCTGCCAGCTCTCCGTCTGTCGCCGCGTCTTCTCCAGGTCGACGGTATTCTCGCCGACGGCGCGCTGCATGGCTGTGAGCGCGTTGCCGTGCGCCACCGCTTGGAACTGCTTGTCGTCCCCGAGCACGAGCACCGTCGCGCCGCGTTCATGCGCGTCTTTGAGCAGCTCCGCGCCTTGCTTCGTGCCAAGGGTCGAGACTTCGTCGATGATGAGGAGGTCGCGCGAACCGAGGCGCTCGCGGTCTTGCGACCATTCATAAAGTTCTTTTGCAATCGAGCGCGCGGGCACGTCGGTTTCCCGCCGTAGCACGTCCACGGCGGAGTTGGCGATCGAGACGGCGCGCACGTTGTAGCCCGCGTCCCGGTATGCGGCGGCAACCTCGGTGATGAGCGTCGTCTTGCCGGCACCGGGGACGCCCGTGACGACCTTGAGGCGCGCGTCGCTCGCGATCGCGTAGTCGTAGGCCCGGCGCTGCTGCTCATCGAGCCGCTCGGAGGCCGGCCACGTGATCGTGACGTCGCGCGACGTCGTTGCGAGACCCTGCGCGGCCGTCGCGAGGGTCTGCTCGGCAGCCAAGACCTCACGGGTCGTGAGCCGCGTCTTGCCGCGCTCGTCGACGAGCGGCACCGACGTCTCGACGATCTTTGCGACGATCGCTTGGCGCTGCTCGGCATCGCGGACTCGCTCGCCCACGAGGCGCTCGACGGCGGACAACGTGAACGTCGCATTGTTCGCGGTGAGACGGTCCACGATCGGCGCTGGATCCTCGAGCAAACGCGCGCCGATGACGAGATTCTCGGCACGCCCAACCGCCTCACGCGCGGCCTCCCGGTCGCGACTCTCGCGCGAATTTTCAAACGGCCCGAACGCTTTCGTCATCTCCCCAAGCGAGAGGCCGCGATCGAGCTCGGAGGGCTTCATCGCCGCAGGACTGTCGAGGTCGACGATCCGCGCGCCCGTGCGATAGGTCTGATACTCGAGGCCTTCTCGTTCGAAGACGGCGTGCACCGCGCGCCACTCGGCATCCGGGCCGGCGCGCAGCTCCGCAACGTCGACCGCTGCAGCCTGACAGCGCTCCGCGAACGTCCGGCTCTGAGTGCGGTCGGGCGTCCGCTCGAAGGCGCCGAGACGTTCGATCAGCTGACGATGCGTTAAGTCGGGACCGAGGTCGCGAGCGCGCGCGTACTCGCCCCGTTCCGTCCCCACGAGTCGCCCGCCAGCGGTATCCCCCGCGCGATCGGAGCGATGCACTTCCTCATACCGGACGCCGTGCTCGGTGCACACCCGATGCACGTCGGCCCATGACGCGGAGTCGCGGCTTACCGCCGCCCGCACCGCCGGCCCAACCTCTTCGCGCATGCGCCGCTCAAACGACCGCTTGTGCCCATAGTATTCGACGTCGCGCGCTCCGTGCGAAAGCTCCGCGCGCTGCGGCGTCTCGACCACGCACCACCCCTGCTCGCGTTCGGCCACGCGGCTGGCTGCGCGCATCTTGTCGCGGTCTTGCCACACGTCGCGCGCAACGTGCCTCAGCGGGTCGACCCGGTTGAACACCGCGTGCACATGATACATCCCGCCGACGCCGTCGTTTTGCAGCGCCGCGACGTATTGGAGGCCGCCGAAACCAAGATGCTCGATCTGCGTAGCGAGCGCCGCGCGCGCCTGCTCGTACGTTGGCCGCTCACCCTCGGCGAAGGACACGATGAGGTGGTAAAGCGGCTCCTTCGCGCGGCTCTGCGAGGCGACGGCTTCCATCTCGAGTGCCGCCGTTTCGATGCTCGCCAGATTCTCGCTCCAGATCGCAAGCGGCGGCGCGTGGTCGCGTTCGTGTTCCGGTCCTTCGCGCACGATGTAGTCGATCGCCGCGCCGAAGCTCGACGCGCCTACCATCCTGCCGCGACCGCGGTTCGCGATCACGCGCTAAGCACCGACTGCTACCCGGCCCGATAGGCGAGATGCAAGCCTTTGCCGATGGGCACCGTCATCGTGGTAAAGCCCGGCAGCGCATCGACGGCCGCGACGTACGCTCGAACCTCGTCCGGATGCGAAAGGACGTTGTCCGCCAAAATCAACGCGTCATCGGTCAGCTTCGGAAGAAGCGCGCGCAGTTGCCGCGACGCATCGGTCCGATCCGCATCAAAAAAGATACAATCGAACCGCCCCCCTAGGCCGGCGACGACCGGCAACGCCTCACCCTCGATCAGTCGAACGACGTCGGACAGACGCGCGCGGTCTAGGTTCTCTCGGGCCAGCGCGATCTTTGCCGGCTCCCGATCGATGCTTGTGAGGGTCCCACCGCTCAGGCGCAAGGCAGCGGCGAGCCAAATCGTGCTGTAACCGTTCGACGTGCCGATCTCAAGGACGTGAGTCCGGTGACTGCTCAAGACCAAGAAGTGCACAAGGCGCGCCGCCTCCGATTCCAGGTTGAGCATCTTCGCACGGCGGTCTGATTGCGTCGCATCGTTCGACCGTCCAAACGCTTCGAGCTCGTCCAGCAGCTCGATCGTTTCAGGCGTCATCCCAACCGGAATTCGCATCGCGCTACGTCCTCGAGATCTCAAGCTCGCGCGCGATCGCCCGCATAACCATCACGATTTCGCTGCGCGGCTCCGCAACGGCCGCGCTCATCTTCGCGATCTCCGGCTGCACGCGGCGCATCAGGTCTTGCAGCGCCCACAGTGTCTCGTGGATCTCGTCCCGATGCAGGCTGGCGCGAGCGTAGTTGACGGTAAACAAATGTGAGAGTCGGCCGGATAGCCGGCCGAGGTCCGCCTCAAGATCGCGGATCGCTTTCGGCGCGCCGGCAAGCACCGCGACGGCTGACGATATCTGCGCGACGTGCGCGAGGTCGACGATCGGCTGCGGACGGCCGTCGGCGAGCGCAAGGACGAACTCCGAAAGCGACAACCCGGAGGAAGCCGCCGCCTCGCGTACGCGCTGCGCCTCGTCCGGTGCGAGGCGCACGAGCAACTGCTCCGATCGTTTGCGCCGCGCATCGTAGGCAGCTTGCTGCTCAGGACTCTTCGCGGGCATCAGAGACCCTTACCACCCGGCCGCCGCAGCGTTTGCGGCGTCCAGCCTTGATCTCGTAGCATTGAAGCAAAGACTGCCTTCCGGTCATTCGCAAGGCGCAGTTCAACGATAACTTTGCGCCACGCGTGGCGTCGTTCACGTCGAATTTCTGATGGCGCCACTCATGTGCACTAGCCGGATCGAAGCCGGCGGCATCCCACAGCAGGGCGTCCGCCGGCGTAAAACCGGCGCTCCGCCACGTCAGCTCGGACGGCGGGCTCAGCGGCTCCCGTTTCGATTCGTCGTCGGTCCGGCCCATCGTCATCCTCCGTCGGTGCGAGCTTGGCGTAAGCCATGCGAGCACCGCCCGCAGCAGGGTGAGAAGCCGCCGTAGGCGGATATCCACCCTCTAGGTTCCCCCCTACAAATACCCGCGTTGCAACCAGCATAACATGCGTGCTACGATAGCCGCAACTATCTGCGCGCGGAGATACCAGCATGCACGCCGACGACCCCCTGCACGCCGAAATCCGCTCCCGGCTCACCGCGCTCGTCAACGCGGCACCGGTCCCGCGACGCTCCATCCTCGAAGCAACCCTCGAACCGCATCGCGAGCTCATCACCCAGGCCCACGCCAAGGGGCACAACTACCGCTCGATCACCGAGGCACTACGTGGCGCCGGCCTCAAGGCCTCGCCCGAGACGATCCGGCGTTACCTCCAGCGCATCACCAAGAGCGACGCCGACTCCAACGGTACGGCGAAATCGAACCGCTCATCGCGCAAAGTTACCGCTCGGAAGGCGTCAGCTAAGAGCTGACGAGCCAACTCGATGACGACGACTGCCGCACCGAACGATCTCGTTCGCGGGCTGCGCTACCGGCGGTGGCTCGGACGGCAGCAGCTCGTCCGCGGCGTGACACCGTCACGCCCACGCATCAAGTACGGACTCGCGCCAGGGTGCCTCGGCCTGGTGCTCGTGATCGTCGCCATCTACGTCGTCGTGCTCGTCGCGCTCGCAATCCAGATGGCGCTCTACGTCGTTGCCGCTCTCACGGCGCTCCTCGTCGTGCGGCCCTTCTCCCGTTTCGCGCTGCCCGCGCTACGAGGCGGCGTCTTCAACGGTAACGCCTTCGCCGAGACGCCGGCGGCTGGCATGTTCGCCCTCGGCGCCGTGCCAACGACCGCGCTCGTCTATCCGCTCTCGCATGGGCTCGTGACCCTCGCGGGCGCGGCCGTCGTCGGCGGCTTCGGCTTTCGGCCACTGGTGCGGGTTCTCGACGGCAAGCCGCTCCCAACCTTGCCGCTGCGCAAGGGCGTCGATACCACGCCATCCGTCGGTCCGGACCTCAGCGAGCCGGGCGACTTCGGCCTCTGGATCGGTGAGGCGACTGGCACGCTCTCCGCACTTGGCCACACCGCCGGACTGCAACGCGGTTCGAACGTTACCCTCAACCTTCGCGACGCGGCCAAGAACCTCGCGATCTTCGGCGAGACCGGCACCGGCAAAACCACCCGCGTCATCAACCATCTGCTCGTCCAAGCGCTCGACTTCGATTGCGGCGGACTCATCTTCGACGTGCGCGGCGATTTCCACATAACGGCCTCGCATGCGGCGCAACTGACCGGCAAGACCATCAACGCATCGGCGTCGGCCAGCTTGGACTCAATCTGCTCGACGGCCTCACGCCGAATACGGCCGCCGGTTTCCTCGAAGCGGCGTTTAAGCTGCTCGGGCAGGGTGAGGGCGACTCGGCCTTCTGGCTTTCGCTCGCCGTAGCACGCTCGCAAGCCGCACTGGCCGTCCTCTTCCACGTCCCGGGCGCGTACTCGCTCAAGGGGCTCTACGATTACGTCTTCGACGAGCGCTGCCGCAAGGCTGCGATCGCGGCGGCCGAGGACGCGCTCGTCGAGCTCCAGGTGCGCGCTGCCGACGGCGATCGGGACGCGAGTCTCGATGCGCGGCGGCTCAAGAGCGCGATCGATTACGAAGCGACCATCGCCGCGCAGTACACCGACAAGGAACGCAGCGGCGTCAACCGCACAATCGAGACCGCACTCGCGCGCTTCGCCGATCCTGAGCTTGAAGACGCCTTCTGCACCGACGCCGGCGCTCAAGCCAACCTCGCCGACGTCATCAACGGCAGCGTGTTCGTCGTCAGCGTCCCACGGGAGCGCTTCAAAGCCGCCGCAAGCGTCGTCTACCTCTTTCTCAAGGAACGCTTCTTCCACGCCGTCAACGCTCGCGCGCAGCTGCCGGCGGGACCGCGCAAGAGCCGACCCATCCTCTTCCTGTGCGATGAGTACCAGCAGATCTGCAGCGCCGGCGACGCACAGTTCTTCGACACCTCGCGCGCACTCGGCGTCGTCGGCATCGTGGCCGCACAGTCGATCGAAGCCTACATCTCCGCGATCGGCAACGAGCACGCGGCCTCAGCCCTCCTCGGCAACTTCACGAACGTCGTCGCCTTCCGTTCGACGGAGCGCACCATGGAGTACGTCGCCGGCAAACTCGGCGACGTCGACGTCTGGAAAGAAACCTACAACACCGGCCGATCCGACCAGCGGACCATCTTGTTCCCGAAGGCCACCTCGGTCTCGCAAGGACACTCCGCCTCGATGCAGCGACAGCGGCTCCTCACGGCGCAAACGTTCCGCGCGCTCACGCCCGATCAGGCTGTCGCACTGCTGACGGTCGATGGCACCGCGTTCGACGACGTGCTGTCCGTTCCGCAGCTCACCGACGACGATCTGAACGATGCAAAGTGATACTACTATCATTTCTCGCTCAAGGATGCTCGGCATGATGGCTCTCCACCGCGCGGACCAAAGGTCGCTGAACCAGACGAAACGACTGATGGTCGACCTCGCGATGTTCGGCCGCTATTATCCGCCGACCGGCCTTCGAAACGAGGCCGACGTGCGTGCAGCGTATGCTCAGCGGGGGCTCGATTTTGACCGCGTGGCGAGCGAGTCGCGCGCGCTGACCGCCCAGTTTCCATTCGAAAACCTCATCTCGATGGGATCCTGGTCCATGTCAGGCGGCGGTATGATGTTTGTCGGTCACGATGGCGTGAGCACCGTCACGATGGACTCACCAGGGATGATCACGACGTCGCAGTACGAGGCCACCTTCCAGCGCGCAGTTGGCTATATCGACGAAGCAATTGCTAGGGCGGACTCGGGGCCGATGCTCGACGCGCTCGTCGCGGGCGTCGCGAGCATCGAAGCGTATCTCATACACCGAGCCGCGATCTGGAACGCCGGCCACCCAGACGATCAGCTCGCCGAAACGCCGCCGAAACGGATCCCGTTCGACGACAAACTGCGAGACTGGATACCGCGCATGGCAGCGGGCCGACACCTCGATATGAGCGACCGGATTTGGCAAGATTTCGACCACCTCCGGGGCATCCGGGATCGAACGCAGGTCCATGCGCACCAACCCTCGTTCGGTTTCACGTATTCCGAGATGGCGGACGTAGCAAATCGCTTCGGCAACGGCGTCGCGCACCTCATGCGGCGGTTGCACCTACTCTTCGGTGAACAGGCTCCGCCCGTCGTCCTCCGTGCATCTTACATGCCGCAGGTGACGACGCAGCCGTGACTGCCTCATGAACGTTCGAAGACTTTTTAGCGATTCGGCAGATGCGATGATTGCGAGATTCAACGAATCCGCGGTGTTCTCACATCAGGGCACAAAGGGCAGCGTCCGCGAAGGCATCTTAAAGCAGTTCCTTCGCGACCGCATACCGGCTCGCTTCGGTATCGGTAGCGGTCAAATCATCGGTCCTAACAGTCCAGACTCGAGACAGTCTGACATCATTTTCTACGACACAAACATTTGCGCACCAATCGTCGCCGACGAACATTCGCAGCTGTACCCAGCTGATGGAGTATCTGGGATACTGGAAGTCAAGTCACAACTCTCAAAGACCGAGCTCATAGACGGCCTCGGCAAGGTATCCGATTTCAAGCGGCTCGTTCCCCGCGATAACGTCTCCGCTCGTTTTGGAATGATGGAGTCGACCCGTCCCCGAGAGCAGCCATTCGGCGTTATCTTTGCTTACTCACTGGCGGGCAATTCACTGGCTTCTCTCGAGGCTAATGTGCGCGAGTATGAAGCGTCGCTTGATGATCGCTCACTGGCAACGAATATCGTCGTCGTATTGAACGAAGGGCTGATTCTACACAAGAACCGGCAGAACTTGGATAATATCGTCCTCACTGACGCTTTGACAGAGCAGCCCAATTTCGCGCTTGCGCTCGCGCACGGACGTGCGACGCTATTCGAGTTTTATACGATCCTTCTCGACATGTTGATCAACACGCAGTTAGACCTTGTGAATCTCGAAGAGTACCGTCAACCCGTCGAGCGCCTAGGGAGCCACATCGTCCGAAACCATGACCGACTATTTCGCCGAGGCGATTCACGGCGCTTCCGATTAACGTCGGATTTTATTGCAACGGTGGTAGCATGGTGCGCAGGCCAGCAGAGACTTTCAAGCAATGAGCTGAACCGCTTAATCTTACCCGAAGCGCCTGGCATTACGGAACGCTTCGCAGCAGACGGACCGCCGGTGATTTATCTATACAATCCGGAGAGCCTACCGCGCGTCACAATGGACATGATCGCGTCATCCGTAGATGGCCGCGTGAAGGAGCCGTGCCTTATCGGTACGTTCTTCATTGATATAGATAGTGAGCAGTACGCGATACCAGCCTTTTATACGGAGGGGAACACTGAGGAGATACCAGGTGCGAGCGCGACGGACTCGTTCTAGCGGTAAAGACGGATAGTTATCGAGCGTGCCTTTTTTCTGCGTCCCGTAAACGACTCCGCGAAACGCTGACGTCCCCGCTATCAAACGCTTTCGGCACGACACATTGCGGCAACTGAGAACCATGATCCAGAGTGTCGGCGTTCTTAACCAATTGCGCATGTTTTCGACAAGCGTCACGTTCAGCAGTGTCGCAATAGCAGGTGCTTTGATGCGCATCTCGGGCGGCGCGCGGGATGGCGAGCATCTACGCGTTGCGAACAAAGTCCGGCGCCGAACTCCTCGTCGGAAAGAGCGCGGCCCCGGCGCATGGCAGGGGCCGCTTGCTCCTTCATGCCACTGCCGCCGACTCCGAGGTCACGGCCTGTCTTCTTCCGCCAAACCATCGGCGTTAACCGGCGCCCCGCGCAACCCGAACTCTCGCTACAGTCGACGCACCCGTCGCGCGTTGGCTCATCCTCATACGGCTCGATCTAGGTATGCGAGCAAACCTTGCCGTCCTCATCGGTAGTCGGGACCGCGTTCTGCACGCCGAGCGGATCGTCGACGATCTCGTAACCGGCAAGCAACGAATCGTCCTGGCCCTTAAGCCCAACGCCGCTCCTGTTCCAACCGACGTAGTCGGCTTGCTGGATTGGCGCGAACAGTTCCAGCGCACGTTCCGTCGAGAGATGTGCGCTAACCGCAGCGATCATCGTGCCGAGTTGCTAGACGATTTTCGCGACCTTCGGTCGCGTTCGCGCGTGGCCCAAGACGTAGACGCGATGGAACGGCGCAGCGGACGAGCGCGGCGCAGCCGAGCGCGGACCGGAACGCAATGAAGACCAGTAGCACCCCTTGCGTTTCGTCGTGGCCACGGCTTAGGATCCAAAGATCAACAACGACTAACTAGGGTGGAGAGACGGACCTATTATGTCGTTATCCGCCGCAGACGGCGGCGCCGCGAACTCATAGGTCAGGTAACTTGAGCCCGACAAGTGCAACTCGGCGCGCGACTTCTATCGGTGTTGCATGCCGACCGCTCTGGCGTTGCGTATGCAAAAGCGACGCACACTCCTGAACTACCGCCTTGAGGTCGTTGTCTCCGCGATGATGCGCGACTAGCGCTCCAACTGCAACTAACATAACGGCTCGGTGACGTTCGGTTTCCTGAGCCGATGGTGCGACCAGCCGCCAGTAACCGTCGGAGGCAAGATCTAAGAAGATTTGACGAAACGCAAACGCGTCGATTCCAACGAGTTCCAATGCTCTAACGAGTGGATCGAATTCGTAATCTCGGAAATACCGCTCTGTTATCGACGTGTCATCCTTGCGATCGAGAACCGATGAGAATCTGTCTTTAAAAAGCTGCTCACTTAATAGATGAGTCCGGCGGGCTGCGGCCGGCCCCAATAGCGAGCCGTTTTCGCAATCAGCGAGCATACCGAGCATAAATACGTCGACATTAGCGGAATCTCGCATGAGGCTAGTTACAACCGCCGCCGACTGGAGAAGCGGACGGAGATAAACGCCATCAAGCGCTAACCACCCTGAGAAGTGACTAGGGATTGGAGACGACGACGAGACGCGGAGCTCGAGGGCGATATGTTGAAATAGCGATACGATAATACGCTTACCGTGGGCGGGGGACATTGCGCTCGTGAAAGCAAGTCTTGCGTTGAGAGGCTGACCGTAAAGCAGACCATTCCTCAATAGACGAAAGAGCATCGAACCCACGGAGTCGAGCTTGGCTTCGTCACCACTATCGCAGAGACACTGTATCGCAGCTTCGCCTCCTACATCGCTGATGGACATGTTCGCAACGAACGGGCCGACGACACCAGCAGGGTCATGGCCCGTTAACATTTCGAAGACGTAACGTTCTTCTGAAGCCGCCAAATACCGAAGATCACAAATGCACCATGCCACCGGCGCGCTCGCGTGCTTGGCATACTCTCGCAGTTCACTGTCTGTTGTTCGCGCCAGTGCTAAGCGATGCGCGGCGTCCGCCGGCGGCAACTGCGATAGCTCCACGCTGACCAAATTGATGTCTTCTCGCAAGGCGGTCGAGTTTACGCCCTCAAGGTGAGCAAGAGCCCTCGTATGCAGATCATCGAGCTCCGATGTGTTTACCGAGTCCCCTGGATCGCTTGGCAGATTCGGTTTAAATGGATGAGTCGGAAGTTTAGCCATTCCGACTGCCAGCCTCAATGAGGGCGTTTTTGAGTAGAGCGTCCAGTATCTTTCGTAGTTCCGCGATTGCTCGAATGTCAGACATTTCAACCGTTGCCCCCAGCTCCTCGCCGAGGGCGTTAAATGATGGACCTACGTGAAACACGCGCTCATCAACGAATAAGAACCGGTCATGGATTCCGATGCCGATCGCGTTGAAGACCCGAACATGTATGGTCAACTCGTGCGCAACGTATTCTACAGCTCGCCTGAACTTCTGAACGCGCCCCTCATAAGTCGTCTCTTCTTCTTTCGGAGGCTTTTGAAACTTCGTGATGATGTCAAGCGTTAAGTTCGCAGGCTTCGATGCAGCGACGGCTACGATCGCTTCGAGAGCGTCGACGTCGAGCGAGAACGGATCGACGACGAGGATATGCTTTACAGGCTGCCCAGCCGTCAACAAGCGAAGGTCTCTAAAAGCGCTTTTGAGCGGATCCGCGATCAGCGGGTTGTAGATTTGCTCGATTCGATGGGGCGCGTTAAGCTGGATTGCTGTGTTCGCCAGCGATAACTCAGCGAGCGAGCGGAAGAAGCGTCCAAGGTTCCGATTTTGACGTTCGTTATGGTTCGCGGTCCAATGGGAGCCGTGATGCCCTTACGTTTAGGACGCATCATAGCGAAGGACCGTTGAGTAGACTGCACACCCAGGTGTATATCGAGCCCTTTGATTACGGTCGCGAGGGACTTTTCCATAAGAACGTCATCCACAAACAGCTCGATCTCGCAGGCGTCATGTCCGCGGGGCACATGGTATGGACCTGCTCCCGAGAAACTGCACGACTTCATGAGCAACCCGTCAGCCCATAAATTGACCCGCAGCATGACACTTCTACCGGCGAGGACCTTATACAAATCCGCGATATGGAGGTTGTCTTCATGTCTCATGACGCGCACCGGACACGGCCAAATCTCATCAAGATCGCGTAATCGGTGCGGATTCATCGCCAGACCGAGCACTGCCCATCGCAGCGTCTTTGTGCAATCTAGTTGACGGCTTATATCTGCGACGCTCGATGAACTCAATAAGAGCCCGCCAAGGCTCTTTTCAATCCCGGCGTGATGGCGACACCATGACGAACCAGAAACCGGCGCGGCCTCGACGAACTCGAGATCGGCGAAGAACCCTGGTTGAAAGCCCTCAACCCGTGAATGCAACGAAAAATGGACCAACTGTCCCCCCGAGTTCCAGTTGACCATTTTTTTCAATCTCGGCTTCGACTGCTGAATAAGCGGCTACGTCCATAAGGACGACCGTTGCAAAAAACATTCCGCAAGAGCGCCAGTCGATCTCGCGAGGTACAGTGTAAACATCAACAGATCGAACATGAAGGGCCAGCGTGTAGACATTGTGTAAGCCGGCTTCATCTCTCTCAGCCAGCAAATGCAACACGACGCTGTCATAGACGTCCTGAAATGGCTGGAGTGGAATCAAGTGCTGCTCCCGTCAAATATCTAGTAGTAAACGTTACATCGCGTAAAGCTAACTCGGCAAGAAAAGCGACCCACTAGACCGATCTTCGCCTTCGTTCGGTTTATGGCGGCAGCTCCGGCTCACGTAGCTTGGCAACGATCTGGGCAAGGCGGCGCTGGATATATGCAATAGGTGACTCACCGCCGTCGGTTTCCCCACGAACCCCACTTCCATCGCTCATCGTAGCGCTCTCGGGTTCCGCGCTACGCGCGGGGACCGCGTACTCGGAGACGATTGCTACAGCAATCGTTCCTCCGTCCGCGGTGAAAGGCTCTGATGCAGAAGCACCGCCGGTCACGGAGTCGTCCCCGTCAGACTCAGCGCCGCCGAAAACACCCAGAATGGCGTCATGGTCGCCCTTAAGGTCTGATAGGGCGGGCGAACCCTGCGCAACTATCGACGCGGAGCTCTGGACCAGCCGGGCGACGGATACGACGGCGTCCTGAAGGAGGCGGTAAACCTCGCGGACGCTGATGGTAAGGACGTGCGCGATCTCACGAGCCGGCAGCCCTTGGGCGCGCATCTCCCGGGCCTGCACGCGCCGCTGTTGGGCCGGAGCGACGTATTCCTCGCGAGTCATCCGGGAACGCGCCCGGGCGGCCTCGCGCGCCGCCTGGCGGCTCTTCTCGCGCTCGCGCTGCGCCGCGACCCGCGCCTCGCGTAGCAGCGGTGGAACGTCGGCCCCGTAGCGCTCCCAGACCCAGCGCGCCACGCTCTTCACGATGTGACCGACCTCGGTCGCCTTGAGCGGACCGCGCGGGCTCTCGGCGCCAATCGTGGCCGCGATCTGTCCGCCGCGATCGGCGACCACGCCGCACCACGCCTCGTACGTGCCGATCCGCCAGTCGGCAACGGCGACGTATGCCCAGCGCCGCAGCCGATCGAAGATCTCGACGTTGCGACCGATCCCGGTCGGCGGGTTCTTCTTCAGTGCCGGTTCGTTGAGGTCGACGTAGCGCGCGAGCTCGTCGAGCGAATACGGTGCGTCGCGCCCGATCCTCGTAACGTAGGCGTCGGAGAGGGGATTGTGCTGGAAGCGGCCCGTGTACGCCGGGTCGGCACCAAGCGCGGCTGTGTACGCGCGCTCGATCGCGGCCGCATAACGCACGACCTTAAGGCGACGGGAATCGCCAAAATCCGTCCGCACCCAAGCGCCGAGGAGGTAGATGAGGTGCGCGTGGCCGTTGCTCGGGTTGATGACCACGAGGTTCGGCGCCGGCAGCTCCGCCTCGATCCAGGCCGCACCGCCACCCTCCGTGTCGATGTCGAAGCGCAGCGCCGTCAGCCAGCCCGGCGGGTCGGGCGCGATCTCCGCCATGGAGCGCGCGACCTCACGCCGCTCGCGATACGCACCGCGGCGGAAATCATCGGTTGCATGGACACGGAACGGGAGAGTCCGGGCGAACCGCTCGAGGGCAGGTTGAACCTGACCAGCGGCTGGCGAAAACGCGGCCGTCGGAGTCTTTCCAACCGTGCTTGCCGACCAGGGCCGACGGCAATGCAGCGGCTAGGGTGGACAGGTCCGAGCCCATCCGCTACGATGAACACGGCTCGCCACCTATGGTGCGAAACCCGCCCCGGATCTCCCGATCGCGCCAGTTTACGAGGCGGACGCGGACGAGAGGTGAGAGGGACGAGCCTCAGAGTGGCGCCGTCGGTTCCCATACCGGCGGCGTTTCGATTTTTAATCGATCATTGCGACGATTATCCGACGCTCGACAAGGCTACGCAAGCGTTCTCACACGATAGCGTCGGGGTTCTCACACGATAGCGTCGGGGAAACCGCCTGTTCTCACACGATAGCGTCGGGGACAGCGTTCATTGTGAGAACCGCGGTGCTCCGATACACGACGAGCTCACGGCTCATCCAGTCATCGACGAAGCTCCGAGCGGGCAATGGATACTGCTCGAGGCTAGGGTCAAGCTTCCAAGCGCCGATGATCCGATCGCGTTGAATACTGTCTAAGGCTTTATGAAAGCGTAGGATTTGCCGGCCAACGTTTGCGCCGCCGAAGGGGGCGCGAATTTCACGCACGACTTCGCCGATAGTAACTTTCACCGTACCGGTCGGCTGATGCGCAAGCAGAATCGTAAGAAGACGGGCGAGGCGACTTTCCAAGACTTCCCGATACGGGTCATAGGTAAGCGCGATAGCCGGAATGCGCGGGTCGCTTCGTAGTGCCAAAGCATCGACCCATGCGCCGAGTTCATACCAGACGCCCGTTGCGACCCCGCTGATGAAGTCGTACTCGAAGCCGTGGTCCTCGATCGTCGGGGGAATCATCCCGCGACGTCCGCGCGGCTTGATGCCGACAAGAGCGCCCATGTTCACCACACGCAGAACGCTCTGATGTTGTTCTTCCCGATCGTCACTTCGGTGACCGGCCGTGTAGGTCGCGCCGATATCGGCCCGACCTTCGCGCTTCTCCGTCTTTCGTTTCTTTTCAATGCCGCGCGCATCGAGCATCTGGTCGTAGGATGCGTACCACCAGCCGCGCTCGTCCGCTTCATTGTCCACGACGTTGTTTACGAGCAAATCTAGCGTGACTTGATCGATTTCACGCCAGCGGCGATGCGCTTCAACGAGTTCGGCGCGCTCGCGTTCCGAGAGCTTACGCTTCAGCATGCCGAGCGGTCGGACCAGAACCACCTCCGCGACGTTACGTCCGTCACGCATGACGACGGGTCGTTCCGCTTCATCGGTCCAACGCTCGCCGAGCTCAGTGGCACCGGCAAGCGCAAATGCGATGGCGCGCCGCCCCAACGTCGTTGCGATCGTCACGCGCGTCCCGCGTACGGCCGGCGGACTTAACCGACGCGAAGGCCGCGGCTCGGTGCCTGTAGAGCGTTTCGCCTCCGCGCTACTCTTGATTGCGACCTCGAGCTCCGGAGGGTAAGCGTCGCCACCGAATGCAGAAACCAATGCCGCAGCGCGAAAGCTTTCGATCTCCCGTTCGCGACGCTGTCGCGTAGTTTCCGGCGTCAAGAGCGATAGTTGCGCGGGCGTACTCCACCAGTCGCGTGCCACCGCTTCAAAAAGTGGCCAAGATCCCGCGGTCATGCGTAGCACGACCGTTTCGCCGTATTGCGGCCGCTCAATGTGCATTGTGTCGAGCGTTTGACCGTCTTCGGAGGGCTTCTTGCGTTTTCGAGCTCGTGCGCCTTGCGCCGGTATTAACAATCCGACACTTGAAATGCGCACTCAAACGAGCATAGTCGCCGACATGACAGCGCGCCCGAAAAACGCATTAGAGCGATAGTTTCAATGATCATTGATCGCGACGTCTGACCACGCGTTATGGTCTTAGCGTCGCGCCGCTGCTAAGTCACGCTCAACAGCCGATGCGGCCGCAGCAATGACATCCGGAGCCTGTTCGATCGCCTTCAGCAAAATACGAGCCGGCATATCTGGCGTTGCACGTCGCTGTTCCCACTGCTGAACGGTTCTCAGGCTCAAGTTGAAACGAGCCGCAAATGATTCTTGCGTTAGCTTCAAGTGTTCGCGAATTGCTCGCACGTCCGGCGTTTTGATTTCGTACTGCTTGCCGTTTATATGCGCAACAACGCGCTTGCGGCGCCCAGTGAGTCCGAGCTTCGCTTTTTCGTCGGCGGCTTCCGCATTTATTTGGTCGCGCGTTTTCTTGCCGAACCGCGACCAATCGATGTGCGGGTCGTGCTTCTCATTAGATGATGGCATATGTCACCATGTACTCCGTGATGTCATCGTCGTCGGCTTCAAAGGCACTGATGATGCGCTTACGCGTTCCTCGATCGACATAGACGACGCTAATATATACGGGACCGAGCATCCCCGTGGTAATGATGTGGTCTTCCTGATTTGTGGAATGCACTTCGTCGTAGCGTTCGACAAATCGATCGGACTGAAATATGCGTTTGGCAGCGTGGAAATCGAAGCCGCTACGCCGCATTCGATCGTCACTTTTTTCGATATTCCACTCGAAGTCGTCGTCCTGATAATCCGGCACTACCTCCCTAGCCTCATCTTATACGTCATTGACGTATACGTCAATAGCGTATATCGCTTCGCCGTATTAAAGACGAGGCAGTCCTCGCTCTTCGAAAAGCCGCGACAGTCCACGGATCGCGAGTTCTTGCACCGTTGTCTCTTCGTCCAACGCAAGTTCATGAACGCGCCGCCATTGGTCGCGAGTCAGTCGCAAGTTAGTCGCTACGCGGCTCTTCTTCTTCGCATCAGCGGTTGATGCGGCCGGGGTTTTTGCCAAACTTGTTTCGGGAGCCGGCCCGGGCGGCGGTAGCATCGCTTCTTCCGCACGCTGAGATTCCAGTTGTATCGCTCCTCGGCCGCTCGTTCGAGCGAATGCGAGCAACTTCGTCGGCTTGCTCACGCCGATACGTTCGCAAGTCTTTTCGTGCGCGGGGCAATGCCAAGCTGAGCGGCGACCTCGCTCCAAAGCGCGGCCACCTCATCTGCGGCCGGGCCACGCTCGCGTTCGGCAATGCCGGCACCTTCGGCAAAGGCTCGAGCGAATGGCCGGCGTTCGCCGACCGCGACCGCTGCGACCGTAAGACCCAACGATGCGGCGTAACCGCGCGCCTCCGCGATTTCAGGCGCGCGAGCCGGGCATGCGTTCAGGACGATGAGTCCTTCACAATCGGCGGCTTGGACGATCCGAACGCTCTGCTCCAAGGTCTCCAGATCGACCGCTGACGGTCGGGTCGGGATGACCGCCATGTCGACGGCGCCGCACACGGTAGCAGCTTCTGTCGAGGCGCGCGGGGCCGTGTCGACGATAACGACCGTGTAGTCGTCGGCCGCTGCCGCTAACGCTTGGGCGAGCCTTTGGACCGGAACTGGCACGACGTCGGGCGAGCCACCATTGCGCACCCGAGCCCACGCAGCTGCCGATGCTTGCGGGTCGGTGTCGATGATGGCGACGGTTTCACCGGCACGCATTGCAGCAACGGCAAGGTGCACGGCGAGAGTCGTTTTCCCGACGCCGCCCTTCATTGCCGTCAGCGCTATCGATTTCATTATTCTACATTAGCGCCAAGGCGCCGGAGCGTCAAGAAGCCTTAGCGCCTAAGCGCCGTGGCGCCATAGCGCCAATACCTCGCAGAGGTATTTGAGCTTCTACGCTCTGAAGCGCCACGGCGTCTTGGCGCCAAGGCGCCAAGCTAAGCATGGCCCTTCGACCGCGCTGCCCAAAGTTTTTGAAGGAAAGCCATCTTCGGTTAAACTGCCTGTGTGAAGCGAAAGACGACCGTCTATCTGGAGGACGACGTGCTCAAAACGATGCGCGCGGCCGCTGCGCGCTCGGGAAAACGTGATTATCAGGTTATGGAAGAAGCCTTACGCGCGTACCTCGAGCTCGAATTGCTCGAGAAGGTAGCCGCTAGGTCGTCGCTTAGTGAGACTGAGGCGCTCGATATGGCGTACGAGGAACTGCATCAGGGCCGGTTATAGAACGGGCGGTTTTCGATCCGGTCTCGCCGGTGCTTACGCCCCGGGAATTCCTCGATCGTCTTGCGTCGTAAGGCGAACGCTTCTCAAATTGTTTCATGGTCACGATCGCGCCCTGTAGACGCGAACGAGGTTCATCACGTATAGCGGCGCGCCCGGCGAAAGCCGCGTGCCCGCCGGCCCTTGCTGAGCGAGCGCGTGCAACCGCGCCTGCTCAGCCGGCGGAAGAAGCTCGATCGCGGCAAGCGCCTGCGTGCGCGCATCGTACCAGGCCGCCTGCTTCGCATCAGCCGCGCACTGGGCCGCGGCGTCCTGGCGTCGCTCGAGCTCGGCTTGGCGATGCTCTCGGCAGACCCACACCACCTCCCGCCAACGCGCCGGATCCTCGATCACCCCCAAAACGTCCGCCGTGCCACATATCTGGCACAGCCCTCGCTTCATCATCCCTCGCTGAAGCGCCATCGCGAGCTTCGCCCGCGCCGAGTCCGCCGCGCGGGTCGCGTCGTCGCGCCGCGTGTCGGCGTCGCGACGGCGGGTGGCGAGCTGCTGGGCGTGGCGATCACGGTAGCGCCGGACGACTCGAGCATGGCAGGCGAGGCAATGCCGGCCGCCTGGCCGTGCCGTCCCGCGGCAGGCCTTCGTGCTGCAGATCCGCCGCAGCGGAAGAAGCCGGGAAAGCCCGATTTCCTCGAGGTCGTCGAGCTCATCGAGGGGCCGGAGCGGCATCATTCGTGCTTACCGGGCGCGGTTGGCGGCGTCCTGTCTCACACGTTAACATGGTGTGCGTGCCTGAGAAGAACCCCTTCTCAGGCACGGGAGCGGCGATCATTTTCGACGGAGAAGACGGGGTGGAAACGCCCGTGGACGGCTCCGAGGCCAGCTCGATCGCCGGAAACGGCGCTGGCGGGCAC